>Ga0307982_1004786_pt1 | contig 10651 bp, 7 predicted proteins | sample OrgLakmetagen989_FD_201847 | JGI IMG/M metagenome (GOLD analysis project Ga0307982, IMG submission 201847) | Saline water microbial communities from Organic Lake, Antarctica - #989 | ecosystem: Environmental > Aquatic > Non-marine Saline and Alkaline > Saline | place: Antarctica: Organic Lake... | reverse complement strand
GAACCGATCCTACCTTAACTCCTTCACTACTCGGAGCGTCGACGTACTCGCCCGTCTGGACAACTGCCTCATATTTATTATAAACAGTGGCCTCAAGAAATTGTGTGGGCACGCCAGGGCCAGCGATAGCAGCGTTTCCGTCTGCTTCACCAAGTCGCACCATCGTATCTTGCAATTCTTCAGCAGACCTTGTCATGATATAATGCATGCGTACGAAGGGCTTCGTCTTAGTCAGCTTGACAGTCACACTCACGAGAAAGCCAAGAGTACCCACCTGCCCATGTGCGACACCATTCAAATATACCAAGTAAATAAATGCTTGGGTGTTTCAAGGCGAGAATGACGAAAACGGATGCTCGAAATGTAAACCGTTCAGGAATAAGCTAAATTTGTGCAAGAATAAAGAGGATATCGGTACTTACAGAATGTGGAAGCGCGTAAAATAAATCAGGATCATTCTCCTTTGTGACATTGCGCACTCGTGGTGGGCGCTCTGCTGTAACGATTTCAAATTCAAGAATTGACTCTTGAAACCACCCCAGATTATGGCTGTTGCTCTCCATTCCAAGGCCCATAGACAGGCCACCAATAGTGAGTGCTTCCATTTCCGCCTTCGTTATCACAGGCAGGGGTGAAAGCAAACTAATTCTTGGTTTTACTTCAAGTTAAAGTAGACGGCGAGGGAAATAGACGAAGGAAAGCACGTTGTTGTCTGAGGTGACTTCAAATCTAAGTCCTTACGTGGCACAGGAGAGCGAGTCCACTGGGCAGGAGGCATCGAGTGATGTCGCCCATGTTTACAGCAGGTTCGCACTTGATCGTCAATTTTTCTTTGTCGACAGATAGAATATGATCTAAATGTTGCAAATCCACTTTGTAAGCTGCGCCTTTATTAGAGCCTAATTTTGTACTCATGGATGCCCAATTAGGTCGAGCAGTACGCATGACACCTTGGCGACCCGCCTACTTCAAGCAATTTCGGCATATAGTAGGTTAGACAATCCAGTGTTACTTCAGATATACTCCTAATAATGACCTCGTCCCATGCTATCACTTGGTCGATGACGCTTTGCACACGTGTTTCATGCTGCGAGGGCTCAGTATCGAGACACATTCCCCGCTGCCATCTACGCACCTGAGAAGCACACCATCGCTTCTTGAGGATTACTGCATGTTGACAAAACAATACGAGGGTTCGCAGGACCACAAAGCAAATGTGGCCGTACATACCCCAGCGCAAAGCAGAAAGCTTAACTAAATGAGGAGTAATACCACCTGCAAGACATGATAATTCGCTCACACCTTACGTCGAATCCGAAGCCCAAATGACAGCGGGATCACTACAAAACATAGCACGGGCGTACGCAACGCCGCCTAGATTTGATGTTGACACGAGCATGTTTATTTTCATTTGAAGGGGTTAATGCTGGAAGTCGAGAGATCATATAGATAGGCAACATCAGAAGGGCTGGGGACTCACGCAAATGCGAAATATAACGGGAAAGTCGTTTGACATGCTTCTCGCATCTGCGCCAACTGAAAAGCACACGATGAGAAAGCCGAAGAGGCAATATCCGAGGCCACTAAGAAATGACGGTGGGCCACCATGCACACGCGACACCAACATGAAATACCCTAAGATCGACACTGCTTGAGCGGGGGTACACTTTGATACATGTGTTCGGCTCCCTTTTCTTCCAGCAGGTTCCTCATCGTATTTTGACAAACGCCAGTCCGAGGCAAACAGCAAAAATGTGCCCGTAATAAGTCCAATATATTCCCATGTAGAGGTCATGATGCAATTAAGATAGGGCACTTGGCACTAATTGATGGCGCTGGACCTTCGTAATCTGACAAGAGAGGACACTGCTGTGATAGTTCGTGGAACGGCAGAACTTCTTTGTGCTGTCAATATTTGTTACTGCTTTCAATGGTGTACACGATGAGGTTATGTTTAAATTCCAGAAGGAATGACGAATACATTGCCAATAGACAAAACAATAAAGCGCAAAACGGGAGAATTTAGAATGCATTAGTTCGATTGTAAATTTGTTTTCATCTTGAGCAAATTTTGTATTTGTATAATTCAGCACATTCGTACAGGGCCGGATTACTTCGTCACCCATCCACCAACTAAACGGGAACGTGGGCGACATCGAGATATACATTTCAATATAAACCAGATTTATGTGGAGCACTTAATAAGAGGAGCCTGACTGAAATGAGTGTCCTCTTAAGTGCATCTCTTTTCGTGAACGCGCTTGAACATGCATGCCCCACGTTCAAAGATCAAAATACCGAAATACCGGACTAACCAACCAATCAAGTTCCACCCTCTGCAATTTATTTTCCATTTTTTTTCTTTCCAGCAGACGACGAAACTGTACAGAAGTAGTTCAGCAACAAGGCAACAGGACGCAGGACGCCACCTCATCATAGACTTCTCGTGTGCACCTCTCTTGGACAAGATGCTTATCCGCGTCGGCGACCTTTTGAGGAATGTCGAGTGTGCTGTGCGGTCGAAAGTTACGGGGGATGACAAAATTCCGAGGTATCTACTTCGTTTTTTAAGCCTTTGGTGCCGCGTAGCATTCAGGAGCTTCAATTTTCAATTTCATGTTTTTGCAGAAGACATGAGATGAGTAGCACTGCGGGTTTTTACAAAGAGTCTACTTTTGAGCTTTGAAAGTAGTTTTCGAGCCTGTTCGGTGCCTCATCTTTTCATGGCCATCCTAATGCCCATACCTGTTTCACTCCCTAACTTGAACTATGCCATGCATTGTACGTCATGACTCCTGCACAGCTGCGCCATTCAACCTCCGCATGAGCTAAGCGTCGACGACGTGCGAACCGAATGGGTGCAAGCGCTGCTGGTGGGGAGCGTGTGGCTACTCATGTTTCAGCTGATGGTGCCAGTGTCCCTGAAACAGAGCATGCACACCTGGTTCAGCAAAAAGTTTCAAGTGCATCGCTTGGGGGGCTTAGCGTTCATATTCCAGTAAGCGCCGCCTTTGTTTTTCCTAAGAAGTTCTTTCAGCCACTACTGTTGCCTATATCGCATCTAGGTTTTAAGATAGTCATGAATGTGTCGTCATCTTTCGCCTCCTCGCCGCTGTCCTTGTTCTACCCTACAAACTCCTCTTTCTCCTCCTCCTTGTTGCTCTACTACCTAACCTCAATCCACGATATATACCGAGGAGACTTATGAAGCCCTCTTGTCTCATCTTTTTTCAACTTTTGCATCCTTATGTTCACCACATCGCCTCCACGTGTCTGCTCCTCCATATTTTCAGCCGTTGCCTTCTCTTCCTTCTCTCGTCCTGCCGCTTCCCCCCGCTTGTTTTCCTTCTTCTCCTCAGGTACGGGTGGGCGTGGCAGGCGTTCATTTTAGACTACGAGCAGTCCTTTCGCCACATGGGGTTCCCTGCCCTTGGAGTAGCGCTCACTGGTTTACTGCAAGCAGTTAGTGCTACCCTGACCTTCACTTTCTTGCCCAACTCCAAAGATCCGGTGAGGAGAAAAAAACACTTCGGAAAGTGAGGAAAGTGAGACACCACTGTGTGCAGTCTTCGCTTTCAATTCGAACGAGTGATGGAAGCTACTTCGACGCCAACTTGTCCTTCACTCTGTCGTTACAAATGATCCCCCGTTTTGCTCCTTCTCTCTTAATTCATCTTACCTCTACAGGGCTACTTTAGTGACCGGTCGATCATGAGTCGTTTGTTCGTGAAAGAAAACATGTTTTACCAAATCATGAACGTCTGGGGCTGCGTCTACTACTCCGACGCGGGCTACAACTTCATTCGCTACGGTAAAAAATGCGCGCCCTTCCCTCTTTTTCTTTGCGTTCGAGATGTGCTGTTTATGTGGCCTCTTTGTCTCGCACTGAACAATGGGCCTTCAGAACGCGACCATAGTGTGTGCACAATCGACGCTGTTTTTTTGTGTATAATTCCTCTTTACCCAACTCGTGTTTTGTTGTTGTTTACAGGCACTACGAAAGGCCCTTGCGTGCTTGAATTAGCGACTCAGGTGAGCATTGGATTTGCTTCCTCTTGAAGCTAGTGTACGGCATAGAAACAAAAAGATTCATCTTCGAATCTCTACCCTTTTAATCTTAAATTCCCTCTTCGCTTATCACTTTTTTCGCACTATCAATTCTTTTTCTTCTTTTCTCACTTCATCTGTACCACTCTTGGCGTGTATTCTATTCTATTCTGATGACCAGGCCTGCCCCGCTGACTGGGAGCCCCCCGCGCCGGGGGTGAAATTGGCCTGCAACCTGCTGGAGGTGGCCTTCGTGTTCTTCCCCTACATCTGGCTGCGCCCCATGTTCCCGACCACCCGTCTCGGAACCGCCATTGGGAACGTGGAGACCAAATCGACCAAGGAGAACCAGTGGTTTTACTTTTTGGGCACTTGGGCAATCAAGGTGAGTGCTCGAGCAAAAATGAGGAGGATGAGGTTTGATGAGGATGGTGACACGAAGAAGAAGAATACGACGACGAAGTTTTTTTTAATGCATTTAGAATCCACCTCGTTCTACCTTGTTTTGTTTCTGTGCGAAGCGCCTAGTTCACACTCCTTGCTCCACGTACTACCCTTGAATGCGTTTGTTCACATGTACTAAAGATTTTCTACGTCTGGGGCAAGCATTTTATGGGCTTTCACGTGAATTACATGCGCTTTTTGGGCCTCTTCTCAGACGAGGTGAAAAAGGGAGCGAATGCTTTCTTTTTTTTTCGAAGAACAAATTTAAGACGCTCGTGAACACATTCCTTTGGACATATTACTAGCATCGTGAATCTTTGACTGGTTTTGCCACACGCTCCTTCGCACGTGCGTGTCTACTATATACCATATTAGGACATGAAATGGGTGCGGGGCCTGTGGCTGCTCAACGCCGGCACCGTCAGCATTGCGGTGTTTTTGCACACGATGCGCTTCAAAAAGCTGCTCCCGCCCCGGGTGACCTTCTCGTGCTACCTCATCATGGCCTACGCCTCTTTCTCGGGTGCGTATGTAGTGCATACGCAGATTACCCTCTGCTCGCTGAAATGTGCTTCTTTTTTTGCAAAGAATTGAATGATAGCTGATATGTGTTTCTGTTCTCTGATCCACGCTGCTCTTTTAAATGGTCCTCTTGCGCTCTGCCCTATTTATATATATATATACTGAACTCCTTTAGAGTCTATCTAGTACAAATTCTTCACCTCGTATCCAACCTCTCCCTCCGCCATTCTCTTCATCGCACTCTTCCTCACACACAGGCCTTCGCGTGTTGCTGCCGGGCTTTGCCGTTCACCCCAAGCTGGTGGCCGCCACGAGCCTCGGCATGGCCCTCAACTTCTGGCGCGGCAAACAGTGGGTCCTCAAGAGCTTTTGGGCGTGCGCGGCCGTGGCCTTCGCGCTCGCTCGCCTCGCGCCCAACTTTGCCAGCAACCAAGGTTTGATTGGATTATGCATCATTTGGAGTAGTATATCAGAGAGAAACATGGCAAGTCTGGGTGCTTTGAAACTCTTTCTTGGCTCATTTGAATCCTTATCGTCTCTTTATCATGTAGATCTTTTTTTGCAGGCACTGAACCTCCCGGTCTCTTTCCTGCGAAATTGACGTGCTATTGTGCTTTTGCTCTGGTTCATTACATGTTTCCGTTCAACAGATTGGTCTGGCGCGGAGCTCGCAGCTGCCGCGGCGAAAGGCAACGACGCAGTGGCAGGCTTGAACGCGAGCGGGCTCGGAGGCACATGGATGGAGTCGATGGTTACCGGCCCCCTGCCCGAGTCCTTGGCCACGGCCTTAAGCTTGACCACCACCAGCGCGCACGCGGCGTCTGTGGGCAGTTATAACATTTAATTTTGGAACGAAAGACAAACGAAGAGGAGGCGCAGAAAAAAACGGAAGTCAGAAGTTATAGTTCCTTCCTTCATGCATTCCAGTCCATTCCGAAGCATTCACGATATGACGATATCCCGCATCGCAATCCTTAACGCATGTGCCCCAGTGCAAGTGCTAAAACTCCGGCACCCCAACGAATCCCTTATACATCTACGCACTTAAAAACTGATTATATAAAACGGAATTCGGAATAAAAGCACACTACAGTTCCTGATGTTCCTGTTTGTATTAGCATTATGCGTTACGTATTACGCTAAACTCGGAGCTCAAAGGAGGAAGGCAAGAGTAAGAGCGAGCCGGCCCATGACGAAGGATAACCCAGGTATGTCTTCTTGGGTGCTATACTGAATCTATATTGCGACCGCTCGACGCTTCTACATCTAATGTTCTTCTGCGCGCCCACTTTTCTCGATCATAATGCATTCCATATCTTACGTTGTCGACCATTCAGTAGAGCTATGCTATCATCCACTCCCAACTCTCGAATCCACTGTCTCTCAATCGAAGCTTATCCTGGCGTTCTCCATAAACCCAGCACCGGGCTTGTTCAAGAATCTTCTTCGAGAAGCTATCTGGCCTGAAATTGCACCACTGCGAAGGCAAAAGCGGCGGGAGGAGAATAGTAACGAAAGTCAAGATAACGCTCACAACGTTCTCTAAACTCCTCTCCTAATATACATCACAGTAGCAGATCCAAGAAATTACGTTCGCCTTCTACACCAGTTGGACCTCTGTGAACTACAACTTACTTCGCTGGGTGCGCATTTTGTATAGAATTCGGTAGCCGCAGTTCTTGCATTGCACGGGCTCCTTGGCTTTCAAGAGGTTCTCGTACCCGCACTCTGCCCGCCCATCGACACCACGCACACAGAGGCAAAGAGAACTTATTCCCAAGAATTGCTGTGTTTGCGTCGATTGTGCAAAGGTTCTCTAGCCCAGCAGGGGCAGTGAGGAGCATAGTGCAGGTTTTGCCATTGGGCACACAGAAAGACTCACCTCCGCAAACGTATTTTACACCCTGCTGTTGAGGCGCACGCGCGGCAACTGAACCTGGCGCTGCAGCTGTAGCGGCAGCCTCCATTAATATATGTGCTTCCGCTATACTTTGTTCTACTACTCGAGCACTGTAGGTGCAAATATTTCTGAAATGCCGCTAGCCACAAGGAAGCTGCTGTGAAAAAGACAAAACGCTCGCTCGCCAATGTCGCCAATCAATCAGGATCAAAATATTACATTGGAGCATTTAAAATTGTTTGGAGCGGCTTCTTGGAGCTTGGAGCATAGAGCTTGAAGATTGGAGATCTATCCTCACACTTGCTTATGTTATTGCTGTCGCTGCTTTTCTTTCTCTATTCTGGTCGCCTCGCATCGTCTTCTAACCTCAAATTTACTTGTTAGTGCAGCTGAGCGGCATGCGCAGAGTTGCGTCAATTCCTTTTTAAGTAATCCAGTCACCTAAGTCCAATCACATGTGAAGAACGCTTGCACCGTTATAATTTCTCTTCTCACAGGTATAGAATAACATTCAGCATTTGAACCCACCCGTGAGTGGACTTGGAGTTTGGCAGTTTGGTGTTTTAGTTCGAAAAGTTCTATTAAACTTGCGAGTCAAAAGCGAAAATTGCCATCTAATAGCTCCAATAGCTCCCAATTTTTGCTGAAGCTCGCTTCCTATATCTTCTGTTTCTTGTTACTTCTGCTTTTATTTTTAAATGGTTTCGTGTTTTTTTAAATGAAAAAACTCCTGGTATTTAGGCATGGGCACTTGTAAAAGTGAGCCTCTGTTGACTGCTAACTGCTGTGCTTTGCTGTATCTCCACTGCCCGTTTCTTCTTCAATTGAAGTGGAATTAATAAGAAATGGAAGCAAGCAAACCTCGCTCGTCTTATGCCAGCAAAAGGTCATCCGAAGCACATCGCCAATGGTAAAGTAAAAAAGCTGCTACTATAAGAGCAGAAGTGCGAGTCACAGCACCGCCAAGGCCCCTTACTCCATCTTCATCTCCACATTCCTCCTCGCTCCCTCAAAAAGACCTCTCATTGCCTAAGTCCGGGATAAGATTGCCACTACGGCCGTGGCATTGTCAGCGGAATTCCCGAAATTGGCGTGGGCAAATCTTGATTGCATAGTAGATGCCATACAGAAGGAAGCAGGGGGCACACGAAAAGAAAAGTGTGTGTCAATGAAAGGAAACACAAAACAAGAAAGAAAAGAGGAGGTCGAAAGGCAGCAGCGTTAGAAAAAAACACAAAATACCCTTCTTTTTATACCCCCCCCCTCCCCCCCTCCATTACTTCTCAGGACTACGTACTTGGCGTTTTGCGCAATGAGTCGGTCAGCGGCCGCCTGGGCGTGAAGGTTCGATGGCAGAGGTTCCACCACGCGAGCTCCCAGCGGCAGCGGCGGGTCGGCAGGCGCGTTGCCCAACTGCGTCGGTTGAAAGCACAGACACAAGGAAGAAAGAGAAGTGGGAATGAGAGAGTGAACACAAACAGGGAAGAGGTCTGTGCGCATGCGTTGCACAAACGAGAGAATCGCACGCACAAAACATAGGTATGGGTGGATATGAGCCCACACGAAGTAGGCTGGAGACGAAAAGCCAATGGGCTTGTACGTCCCCTCGTGCTTTCTTCTCGCTACCCACCTCGTCGCCAGAGCCCACGACAAAGGCGGCGCACTCGTCGAACTTCCAATTGTCCCAAATCCCGTCGGAGCAGGCCAAGATGGCCACGGCCGCGTTGGCACTGCCGGTCGCCGGCAAGAGGGCCTCGAGGTCTACTTCAAAGATCTATAGAAAAGGGGGGCAAACGATAGTTTTAAAAAAATGGCAAATAAGCATACCAAGCGCCTGCTACTCAAAACTCTGGCGCGATTCTTTTCATGCTTCCGCGTGTGCGCACTCAAACGTATGCACCAGCGCACGCAGCGTTTGTGTAACACACATTCACAGACACGCGCGTATGTGCGCTGAAAGCCCCTCGAGCGCACTGCGCACAGCAAACCATCATTGGCCCCACCCACGCACCTCGGGCAAGAAGGACACCCCGTAAGTTTGCAGGTGCAAATCTCCGAGGCTGCGAGTGAACGCCAGGGCGTCTTGAAACAGCGCCTGAGGTGGGGTGGCCACCAAAGAGGCCCATTCGGACCGCACGTTCTTGTAGTACTTGCCGCTTGGAATGGACCACAGCCAACGAACACGCGCATGGAGAATGAGGATTAAGGAAGGAGGCAGAAATTAGGAAGGAAAAAAAAAGGCAATTAGCGGAAGGGAAACGTAGACGAGGCTCCGAGATGAAATTCAAAAATATTAGCAAACAAAATCTATGCAAGATATATATTATCGCATTAATATGCTGAGAACACTGGGAATAATGTTTGCTATGAAAAGAAAGGCCACTATTCTCATCTTTTGTTTAATCAATTTCTTACGAGTTGGTGACGGTCGGCACTCCGGTGGGGTTCTGCGGCTGCAGCGCGAAGATGGGCGCGCAGCTAGCTTTGGGCACGCTCCCGCTGGGCGAGTCGTACACCATCAGGAGCTCGGGCACAGTGGGGTTGTGCGAAGCAGGCCGCGTGCGACGCAGACGCTCGAACTCCGTCGGGGCCTGCAGGATTGGGTGGGGGTTTGTGTGTTGGCAATTGGATGGGTTGTGATGGGGCGGTAAAGTGTGGGAAGAGAAGCGAGAAGAGGCGAGAAGAGGCGAGAAAAGGCAGTGCGGTGGAAAAAAAACGAATTCACGAACGAGCTGACCCAAAATTGCGAAATGAAGATTGGACCAGGCACATCTGACAGAAAGAACTGAAAAAAAACAAAACAAAGCAGAATTCAACGCACAAAACAACAACCACAATCAAGGCCAACCTCGGGAGAATGGTCAGCCGTGATGAGCCACCACCCCGCCTGCGCCTCTGCTGCTGCTTGCGGCAACTTCTCCCCTGTCGATGGCAACCTCGCATCTGGGCCTCCTTCTCCACCAGCCCCTGCCTCCGCTGCGGCTGCAGACGACGACGAGTCACTCATCCAGTTCCCTGAAGCACTACTGGCACCACTTGTAACCTTCAGCCCAGACCCAGCCGCTGCTTTTGCCCACGCTTGCAGCTGAGCTGCGGCGCCCGGTTGATTGGCAGCGTGCGCGGCGAAGGCGCGCTCTCCCAAGAACGCTTTCGAAGCTTCCTCGGGGTTGGAAGTGGAAGAAGTTGAAGATGATTTTACATGTGCTTGGTGCAAATGGCAAGATGCAAGGTCCGCGAGGCGAGTGACGCACCTGCCCCAATATAATAAATGAACCAATGTAATATATTCGCACAGAGGAAAGAAGGAAAAAGAAATCCATGCCCAATGATTTCACGCTAAGCATGTACCGTCGCATTAACACGAGCAACGCATCCTTGTACTCACCCCAGGGGCAGAGGCGTAATCTGATAAGGCGCAGCAGCAGTACCGCTGGCGGCATGAGGCGAAGAAGCAGAAGTGGGCGCAGCGGTGGTCATGAGGGCGGATGAGTCGCCCACGCTAGCCGTTAACAGGCGGACTCCTGGAGAAGATACAAGCAGGAGAAGAAGGAGCAAATCAGAGAAGCGTCAATAAGTGCCAATGAACAAGTTGAAGAAGTCATTCCACAACGAAGGTCAAGAAAAAGCTCAGAACAAAAGCACAAAATGCACGATGAACTTTTCAAAATAGACAGCGAAAGTATGTACAACTCAGAGTATCGAGAAGCAGTAGAAATACCGCATAAGTAGAAAGGCATT
>Ga0307982_1004785_pt1 | contig 10651 bp, 12 predicted proteins | sample OrgLakmetagen989_FD_201847 | JGI IMG/M metagenome (GOLD analysis project Ga0307982, IMG submission 201847) | Saline water microbial communities from Organic Lake, Antarctica - #989 | ecosystem: Environmental > Aquatic > Non-marine Saline and Alkaline > Saline | place: Antarctica: Organic Lake... | reverse complement strand
TGACAAAAACACATGAGTATGAAGATAACGGTGCACCCCCACCAGGGTGGGTCTAGGGGGGCGTGCTTGAGGCTGCAGAGCTTCATGCTGCAGCTGTCAGGGTCGGTCCACCCCATGTTAGATTTAATAGGCCATCTTGCGCCGACAGGTGCGGAAATTGAGCGGAAATTGAGACATACGCTGCGGAAATTGCGTTTGGTTAGATAAAACCCTGCATTTCGTGGCCAGGGGGCCTCAAATTTTCAGCTTTCGCAGGGGGTGGTCCAACCCTGTCACTCGTGCTGTCACAAAATTCACAACCTTCTTATATCCTTACTATTGTAATCACTCCCTCCCTCAAGCCATGAACTCAGAGTGGATCCGCGCGATAGTCCCAACAGCGTCTCCGGCGCTACGTCGCTTGGTGGCCATTGGTATGTGGTGCTGTCTTGTGGCAGCTCACGCCATTTTCACCTGCTTATGTGCAGGTATGGTCATGACACCTGCTGCAATTGGCATCGGTTGGGTCATTCGAGCTCGTGAACACGACTCGCTAGTACGTCCCTAACGCCTTCCGCGCTTGGCCATATGCAGCACAATGCCCTGCAGATGAATGAGGTTGTCGGGGAACTGAAGGAAAAAGAGAGGCACGGAGATATAGCACCAGTTGCAATTCCACCCAAACTGCGACTAGAATTGGAGTCCGAGCGCGAGGAAATCTTGGAACGCCTGCAGGTAAATCTTATGCGCAAGAAATGTCGTGTGTCTTAACTGGGCTGCGTTCAATGCAGAAGCTCAGAGTGAAGAGAGAAACACAAGAGTTTGAGCAGGCATGTATGAAATTGAGAAAGAGAATGCGACAGGATGGCCGCGAGCCTCAGCAGATTCGATAGCCACTTGACTTAGCTCAGAAGCGGCAGCCGCTCACTGTGTACTCTTTCGTACAGCACAGGACGCAAGATAGAGTGCGCTGGGAAACCGTTTCACAACTTCACCCTGTCCAGTACGTTTGTCTCTTTTTGGTTCTGAGCAGCTAGGTGCTCGACCTACGCCCCCTTGCCTCGCTCAAGACGAATTGACAGCAGGTGTTGAATGTACATCGTGCATGCTGCTTGCCATCGCCAAGCTAAGCAAATCCACCTTCTGGTCCTGGTAACATACACAATTCACGGATGTGTAGTGTGGCACTATTTGGGACGTTCACTTCATAATAGTACGTTTCCGTGGTCTGTCTGGCAGCGTCGACGAGTGACTCTGGACCAAGACAGCTGTGTAAACAGCTTTTGGCAAGCCCATGCGCGCTGATCCAACTCAGATTGGTGTATAACAATTTATAATGGCTGCTGTTTCATTGAGCTCCATGGTTTCTCCAATGCCATCCTCGCGGTGAGACAGAAGTTTCGCGCGAAACTTTCTTGCACAGCATTAAATAGCGTTAAGACAACAGGTGAATTATGCACAGACACACCCTTTCCGACAAAAGAAGACAGAAAATGCTGGCTATTCATCACCGGGCGGTAACTGCACCAGCGAATGCTTCTCGAACTGCCGCGTATGAAGCTCGGCTTGCAAGTGGCGGACACCCACACCACAAGAGCAAAACGGACACAACACGTCAAGTGAGGGGTGGCCAAGCTAAAAACAAGCACAGCACACTGAAAGCTGGAAGCCCGAAGATCCAACGACCTGCAACCGAATCAGCTCGCCGCAGAAGGGTGTTTGAAGACCATGACTCCAGCACATGGACAATGACACCCCAGACGTCTTCAGCACGCCAGGCCCCAGCACCCATTCCAAGCTATGTTATTCGCAACAGAAAGCTTGCAGCCATTGCCCACGAGCGTCCCCAAGAGCGCCTGGTTCGAATACGGTCTGACATTGGCCAATTCTACCGCGACGCAGGCAGCGGCGTTGACCGGTACAGTGCGCACGACATGCACTCCAACATGTCGTCAGGAATGTACCGCAGGAAGAAGTCCGGTACGTCGAGTGGTGATTTTGCTCACATGACGCCAATGCCTCAAGCCCCGGGAATGGTTGGAACTTTTCGCCTCAAGTCCAGGGGGTTTGACACCTTTGATGAAGACATGGCACGCCAGTATGGCAACCAAGCCACCCAATAACTTCATGTGCCTAATGATCCATCATCGGGTGACAAAGTGCTGACTGCACACAGGCTGATACTGGCCAACATCGCCAATAGCAATTTGGGGGCTGCTGGCGGGATCATGCCCCCCCCTGCAAGACGTGTGCGCTGCAGGCATCCCACATGCTTGTTCGGTGCATATTGCGAAAAGTTGTTCTGAGAATACATGCTGCTTATCCTGGCCTGCTAACAAGTCCACAACTGCTTGCACCTGGCCGAACTCGCGCCCTCGACTGTCTTGGCTCAGGCCTGCGGCAATGAGCCCACTGCTTGGACATGCTGTGGTCAGCATGCGCATGAAGGAGTCCAACAGGTCAGGAAAGAACTGGGCTTCATCGATGACAAAGAGGGTCCCGGGAGAAGGAAGCACGCCTGCCAACGAGCTGCATGCAGTTGCAGACAGCTGCAGGCCAGATCGAGCCTGAATAAAGTCACCAGCCCAGCGTTTGTCCAAGTCACTTTTGATCCCAACAATACGTTCGTACTGGGGTGAAAGCAGATGGGCACACATGAGGAGAGTCTCGGTTTTCCCGGAAGCCATTGGCCCGTGAATCAAGCCGGTCACCCGCCTTGACATTTGCATGGTTAAGATTTGGATCACTACGGAATGATGGATGGTATCTGGACCGTCAAGAACGCCTTGGACTCCCACCTACTGTTACAAATACTCTGTGCAGAGTGTATGGGGAAATTTCGGCAATTGCAGAGCGCTTCCTTTGACCGCATGCGGCTCAGGTAGAAGGCATTGACAAAACATCGTGCTTCCTAGAAACAATCATGGTATGGTGGCTGAGCCTGTTCGTTACATGTGCTGGTTTCCATACCATCTCTGATTGCCCGTGCTTGAGGGGGTCGCTGGATCTGGAGACAAGCAGTAACGGTTGTATGGAGTATGCCCGTTTGTTTTGTTGCAGCAATGTCGAGCCTCTTCGAATACAAACCACACAAAAGGTTCTGCTGCGCAAAGGAATTCGCTGGAGAGGGCTGCGCAGGTCTGGCAAGAGTGTGCCTCAGGAAGTGACTTCGCGACAGATTGCATTCATCAGGTGGCCGAAGCTAGCAAGCACTACATTTAAAATAGCTTGCTTGTAAAATCCGAACATTCTCTCAAAGCATGGCATCAGGAGCGGATGTCTCCACTGGCCCAGGCTGCTGGACTAAAGGACGCCGTCAGCGAATAGACTTGGCGTCTATCGCTCAAACTTTCCAAGGATGTCCTCGTCGCGAAACAAAAAGTACTCTTCCTCAGTTGCAGAGTCTGCATCAACCTTGACGCCGCCGTACTCGGGAAGCAACACCTGTGAAAAGCCCGAGACATTTCGACACAGACTTTGGCAGAATTCGTCCATGTACGTACTGCCTCGCCCACAGCCACGCCAAGAGGAGCACGAGAGCCATCTTTTAATAGCATACCAGGCCCTACAGCCACAACTTCTCCCTCGTTCTTCTTGGATGAAGCCTCAGGCAAGATGATGCCACCAACGCTCTGCGGAAACATCGAGTAGAATACTAAGCTGTATCAGGCAGCTGAGTCGCTGATACGAAGAAAACAAAGAAGCAATAGGTCCTTAATCGCACCTTCAACTCTGGGACAATACGCTTGATGAGCACGCGGTCAGCGAGTGGGATCAGCTTGCGAGCAGAAAACTGCGAAATACACGCAGGTGGTCAGTCAAAATCCGCAGACAATGGACAGCGTGCTCGAAGTTTACCATGGCGAAATCTAGCGAGGGTACGATACAAATTATCCAGAAATACAGATGCAGTTGGACCTTTCCTGATGTAGAGTGTAAATTGTCAATCGCAAATCTAGCCGAAGACTGGCCAATTGGCCTGTTTTTGTCCTGTCTTGAAGGGGGCCCCCTAGCACAAGCGTCAATGGAATGCAGTTTGGGATCTGACAGGCCAAGGAAGTGTGCCATTTTTCACAAGCCACTTTGCTCTTGAAACTCAAATGGCAACCTACAGAAACATTTCATGAGGGTTGCGTGAAGAACGCACGATGCCATGTGGGACGATGTGCACAGCAACGTGTTTGGACCCAAGGGGCTGTGGTGGGGTGCGGGGCCACTTGCGTATGTGCTGCAGCACTCAGCCCAGTCGACTCTCAGTGTTGTACCTGCGTGTTTATGCGCCGTGTTGTGCCTTCACATTGCTTGCTGCTGGAATGCTATTTGTACAGTGTGCCCGGCGCGCAAGAGCTTTGTACCAACCAAACAGTTACACAAGAACACATGGGGTGCACTGGGCGATTGGATCAATTGAAACGCCCCCGCGGACACCTTACGAGCCTACTGGCACAGTGCTGACGTGGCGACGGCAGGGGGGGGGCCAAGCACACACCTCAACCAGTCAAGCTACCTCACTTCCTGGGCCTGCCTGGGGGATACAGGAGCCTACTGCGCCTTAGTCTTTCGTTTCATGGGGCATCTGTGACTCGAAACACGTGCATGCTGGGCAGGGCAGCGAAGGAACGGGGGCTGTGCAAACTCACGCATCGTGCCCCTTCTTCTCGAGATACTTCTGGTGGTAGTCTTCAGCAGCCCACCATTGTCCAGCCTCCACAACTTGGGTGACAATTGGCTCTGAAAACTTGGGCGTCCAGCGCTTGATAGACTCCTCGGCATCAAGTTTCTGAGCCTCATCATGGAAGAAGATTGCAGATCGGTATTGAGAGCCCACATCAACGCCTTGTCTGTTCACAGTAGTTGGGTCATGATTTTCAAAGAAGATGTCCAAAAGCTCCGAGAACCTGAGCATGCGAACCTTGAACAGGTTGCGGAGTAAGGCGAATTCCGTACAGAAGCTGCTTGATGCGCTTGCTTACGTCACTTGTTCAGGATCATACTCGACTCTGACACCCTCAGCATGCTCAGTTTTCCCGGTGCAGATTTGTTGATAAGTGGGATTTTTAAAGTCAGACAAACCTCCTGTGTAGCCCACCTGCAAGCGAATGTGAATCGGTTCAGGCAGATTGGAAGAGATATCTTCAAAAGGACAAAGCAAGGCAAAGTTCCCCACCTCAGTTGCGATCACACCAGCAGTTTTCTGGAAAGTAAGCTCTACGCCCCAAAAGCAGCCAGCTGCCAGCGTTGCAACAGCTCGTGTAGCGATTGCAGCCATATTGTGCAAAGAAGGCTGAGATCAGGGAAATACTAGCGTCAACTTGTGCTGCACGACAGTTGCATGACATGTGTTAGGGTACGCGCAGTATGATATTTGAGTCAGCGTTCGAGTAACAGCAATCTCAGTTGGCTGCCACGCGTATGGAGAGCCCCCTGCTGGGGGCGCTTGCTGCTGCCTTAAAAGTTGGGGGGTTTCCCCAATGCCAAGCTATTGCTGATGCCGCTCTGAGGACCTGCATCAATGCAATTACAGAAGGTCCATGAAACACCCGTTAAAATTGCTCGGAACACCGAAATTCAACTAAAGAAGCCGCGGCAAACTTTGGAGCAGTTTGGCGTGTTAGTCGACCGCTGGCGTTTCGACCCTACCACGCCGTCATGTTTAGCACCTCGGAGCTGCATTCTGCTGTTGCACCCACTGCCAGTAGTGCAGTGCAAGCAGCTGGAGGTGTGCAGTCAGTTGAGAGCGAGAAGTCTTTTGCACTTCCCACTGTTGCACATGTAAGCTGAGCAGCCAGCAGCTCTTGCCTGCACTGACATGGCAGCGTTTCGTTTGCAGCCTGCTGCATACACTGCACGCAAGTTCAATGTGTACAAAGGAGATCTGGATGGGGAGCACAATATTAAGTTTGCGAAGGGCACGACAACCTTGTCCTTCAAGTACCAAGGAGGTGTGCTGGTCTCAGTGGATTCACGGTCCACCCAAGGAGCCTACATTGGTACGCTGCCGTTGCCAAGTTTCGTCTGGCTTGCTTTCACTCCCATTACCTTGCAGCGTCTGGCACCGTCAAGAAGATCATTGAGATTAACCCATATTTGCTCGGGACAATGGCTGGTGGAGCTGCTGACTGCGCATATTGGGAGCGCCAGCTGGGCGTCCACTGCCGTCTGTACGAGCTTCGCAACAAGGAGCGCATCAGTGTTGCCGCAGCTAGCAAGATATTGTGCAACATGCTCATTCGCTACAAGGGGTATGGGCTGTCTGTGGGCACCATGATCACTGGTTGGGACAAAACTGTGAGTCCCCATGCACAGAGTCGTGTTGCTCGTGACTCTTGGCTGTGCCAAAACCCTTGCATTAACACAGGGCCCTGCACTATACTACGTGGACAATGATGGGACACGGTTGCAGGCAACAGACGACATGCCATACTTCTCAGTGGGCTCTGGCTCCACCTACGCCTACGGTGTCCTGGACCAGGGGTATCGCTGGGACCTCACTGACGAAGAGGCTGTCGAGCTGGGACAGAAGGCCATCTATCACGCTACTCACAGGGATGCAGCCAGTGGTGGTGTAAACAACGGTAAGTGAAACCTACTGCTGCTTCGTGCAGGGGCATCTGCATTGTGTGCTTGTGTGCAGTCTATTTGGTGAAGGACGACGGGTGGAAGAAAATGGCCGCAGTTGATGTCAACGACCTTCACTACCAGTATGCTGATGAAAAGGCAGCTGCCTCAAAGTAATGCATTCAATTGATCTGTGCAAGACATATGCATCCATATTCCATTCATTCACGTATGGAAAATAGTTTGAATATTCCTTTGGGCTGCTTGGTACGTAGAAGACACTTTGAAGAGAATTACAGACATTAGTTGTACACCATTGCAACCAAATTATGTACGTTTTCTCGTTTATTATTCCGTTGATGTGATGTATGCGTGCAATTCGTGCCTGGTCTCATCGTTTCAATTTCCGCTTGTTTTACAGCTGCAATCATGGGTGCTTACGCTTACATGCAAGAGGTCTGGCGCAAGAAGCAGAGCGATGTGCTCCGCTTTTTGCTGCGCGTGCGCGCATGGGAGTACCGTCAGCTTCCCAACATGGTGCGTGTGAACGGCCCCACTCGCCCCCAGAAGGCTCGCTCTCTGGGCTACAAGGCCAAGCAGGGATACGTCGTGTACCGCGTTGCCGTTCGCCGCGGTGGACGCAAGCGTCCCAACCCCAAGGGCATTGTGTACGGAAAGCCCAAGCATCATGGTATCAACCAGCTGAAGTTTGCCCGCAACTTGCGCTCTGTCGCTGAGGAGCGTGTCGGCCGCCGCTGCACGAACCTGCGTGTGCTGAACTCCTACTGGATCAACGCCGACTCCACCTACAAGTACTTCGAGGTGATCCTGGTCGACCCTCAGCATGCTGCCATCCAGAACGATCCCCGCATCAACTGGATCTGCCAGCCCGTGCAGAAGCACCGTGAGCTGCGCGGCCTTACCTCCGCTGGGCGCTCCGGCCGTGGCCTGCGCAAGCGTGGCCACCGCGCCAACGGCATCAAGGGATCTTCCGCCCGTGGTTCGTGGAAGCGCCGAAACACTCTGTCCCTTCGCCGCTACCGGTAAGCGCTCGGGTGGGTGACAATGTGCGCATCCGTGGATCTCCTGTGGAATGCACATTGCTCCTTCTTCGTTCGAAACACTCACACACGCATATTACTGTTGACTTCATACATTGTTTGTTGTTAGTACTGTTGCTGGCGCTCTAAGCTTTGCTCTTGAATACTCCTGGGGCTGCATCTGGAAGCCACCGTGCGTCGATTCTGCTCAAGCTGCGCATGTAGGTCTTCTTGGTGAACACCAATTCGGTGTAAACAACGCAAGGCGGGTGCGGCTGAAGACCTGAAAGCACACTGGAAGGGTGAATCCAGGCTTCCGATCTGCCCACAGCAGTGAGGTACTGCGGCTTGGTGCGTTTGCGAACCGCTGCCGGCCCCACGGGTGCCGCCGACGGTGCCAGAAAAGCGACTTGCGTGAAAAACGCAGCCAACATAGCTTTGCGCAGCGCCTCAGAATTTGTGTAAAGTGCCTTCCCAGCAACGGCATCCTGCCATGTGTCAGACACACCCCACGGCGCAGCTTTGGCGCTACCAGCCCCCTGACCCCCCCCGGCTCCTGCGTCTGCTGCTTCCGCAAAAACTTGCTCCAAACACAGAGTGGCTAGCTGAGATCGCGACTCAGCCGCACGGCGCAAGGCGCGGAATTGCAAACCGTGCTCCGAGCACCAGGTGGCCGCTTTGTTCCACTGGCTTGTTGTCAAATGCGGGACACGCAGCACAACGTCTGCACCTGGAGGCAGACCAGCCAGCTCCACCACCAGCCTTTCGAAAGCACACCACGCATTCAACAGCGTGACATGGTCGCCGTCGTGCGACGCAAACCTCTTGCGCTTGCGCCGAGCAGCCACCGCGGCGGCGTCAGCAGCTGCATCCGCCAAGCCAGCCGCCGCCTTGGAGGCGTGCCACACAGGCCCATCCAGCGTCAGTAGGGCACTGAGGGTCAGCGCCTCTACAACACAGCCGTGGCCGGATGCTGCAAGCACAAAGCGGGCTAGCTGCGGCGGAAGTGGCAGGGCCGCCATGCGTTTCCCCACCCGCGTGAGGCAGCCACTGGATGCAGCTGCATCGGCATTGAGGGCTTTCAACTGCACCAGCTGCACCAGTGCATCTCTCATTGAGTGCTTGCTGGGCGGGTCCAGCCAGGGGAATGTCGCCAGGGACTGCACCGTCTCCCCCATACTGCCCAAGGCAAGCACAGGGGTGGACAGCGCCACACGGGAGATCTCGGGGGAGAGCTGCGGGTCCATGCGCTGGAATGCCTCTTGGGTGTAAAGGCGGTAGCAAGCGCCCGAGGAGATGCGCCCAGCCCTGCCCGTGCGCTGTGCAGCTTGGGCCTGTGAGACCGGCTCCGGCAGCAGCGTGTCTGCCACTGCCCCGGGAATGTACGTGCGCACCTTCACGTAGCCTGTGTCCACCACAGTGCGGATGCCAGGAATCGTGATGGAGGTTTCTGCAATGTTGGTGGCCAGGATGACCTTCACTGATCCAGGGGGGGGGGGGGCGAAGGCCTGCATCTGCCTCGCAGGGCTCAGTGCGGCGTACAGGGGCACCACCTGCAGCCCCGGAAGCGCAGCTCGCATACCGTTCAGCGCATCTAACTGCAACTCTCCCATGCCTAGGGCTTGCTGCTCCAGGAGCACCTTGGCCACCTGTTCGTCCCAGGCGTCACACACTGCACTCCAGCGAGACTGCAGCAAGCGCTCAGCCGTTTCGATGTCATCCCGCCCGCTCAAGAACACCAAGATGTCACCATCGGACTTGAGTGAAAGCGCAGGCAGCGGGCGCACAGTCTGTGTGGAGCTGCCAGTGCCTTGCCAGACGGCTGTCAACTTCCGCAACGCAGCCACGCTGCGCTCAGCGTGCAACTGCAGGACTGTGCTCACAGCAGCGTCCACAGGATCCACGACAGGTCGAGTTAAGAAATGAATGTCCACTGGGAACTGTCGCCCGGGCACTTCTACGCTGTGTGCGCCGAAGTAAGTGGCGAATTTATCCACATTCAGTGTGGCAGACATGATGACGGCCCGCAGGGGGCGTGGTGTGTCACGGCGAGTGGCCATCGCCCGCTTTACCACAGCGAACAAAATGTCCGTGTTTAGGCCTCGCTCGTGAGCCTCATCCAGCACAACCACATCGTAGTGTGACAGCTTGGGGTCCAGCTGCGCTTCACGAAGCAGCATGCCGTCAGTGCAAAACACCAATCGCGTGCTGCGGCGAGTGGCATCTGCAAAACGCACACGATAACCCACTGTGTGCTTACCATTGTCGGGAAGTTGCCCTGTGTGCAAGTGCGTGCGAGGTTCTGCGACAACGCAACCCAATTCACTCGCCACTCGCTCAGCGACAGATATGGCAGCCACCCTGCGAGGCTGAGTGACTGCAATTCTGGCAAAGCGGCCTGCTTCAACGGCACCCAAAGGCAGTAAGAATTGTGGAACTTGTGTTGTCTTGCCGCTGCCGGTTTCACCAACGATAACAACAGCCTCGTTGTCGCGTATTGCGGACTCAATTGCAGAACGTGCAGCAACGACCGGCAAGTCGCCGTCAATGGGGACAGACTCAGCTGTCAAAGGCCCAGTAGGAGTAAGTTCAGACATACTTCAAGTTAATGCTGCTTTGCAAACTTGATAATGGTCGGACTGCATAGAATTAACGTCCAGTCAAGGGCCGGTACGAGCATTTTCCGCACTTACACGAGGCGAAGGGCAGCAAAGTATGCAAACATGCACCCGGCTGTCAAAGCAACAGACTTGACGACCTCAGCTTCCTTTTTGACTTCAGCTCCTTGGTTTGCAACTTCAAAAACAAACATGGTCAAGAGCTGTCAGCTCGGGAAACCAAGCTCAGTCCTGACAAATGTACAGCAGGGATTCTACTCCAGGTACCTGAGGATGTACAAAGGCTTGAGGTGTTCAGAATCGTGTAAATGACTCTTACCCTGGCGATATCATCGTCGGCTGCGAAGCTGTGAGAGATGTGCGTGGAGGCAGGGGGGGCAAGGCGGCGGGGCGCAAGTCAAACAAGAAGGGGGCAGCAAGCCACCAAACAAACTTATGCACAAGAACGTAGACGCA
>Ga0307982_1004783_pt1 | contig 10653 bp, 11 predicted proteins | sample OrgLakmetagen989_FD_201847 | JGI IMG/M metagenome (GOLD analysis project Ga0307982, IMG submission 201847) | Saline water microbial communities from Organic Lake, Antarctica - #989 | ecosystem: Environmental > Aquatic > Non-marine Saline and Alkaline > Saline | place: Antarctica: Organic Lake... | reverse complement strand
TCTTTTGATATGCGTTAGGACAGCTGCAGTGCTCAATTTATACCTCATTTTACTAGAGATCTTGAGGCCCTGAACCCACGTGGGATCCTTTGATCTTTCTCCATGCCACAGGCGTCGTTTGTCGTGAGCCCGGATTACGGCTACGGGACCCAAGGCGTACCCCCTGTAGTTCCATCGGGCGCGGCGCTCACTTTTGAGGTATGTTGGGCATGCTGGCAGCAGAGATTTCATGCCTCCTTTTTTTCTTTTTGCTTCTCATTTCGTCTGAGGGGCGGCTCAGAAGTTAGATAAGTTGAAAGAGCTATTCGCCCTTGCTTCATGTCGATCAGTTTGAGTAATTCCAGCAATGAAGTCAACCTTTTCTTTAGCATGCTGTTTTATTCATCTTGTATGAAGGTGGAGGTGCTGGACCTCAAGGGGAACTTGTTCACCGACGCCACTTTCGCGGACGCTGCGCCCCTCACGCCCCGCACTCCCTCCACTATCAAGGTGCTGCTGCCACGCGCGTGCCTTAGGAGCATGCGTGCCAATGATAGTGTTAGCAAATGCTCGTTTGACAAGCGTGCTATTCTTTTCGAGTCTTTGGTAAGCGATGCACTCATTCTTTTCTACTATTTTCATCGTTGTCCTTGCATCAGGCCGAGTTTGAGCGCCGCCAAATGGACAAAGTTGCCAATAGAGAGGTGAGCACGCAAATGAAGAACTCATCTTTTTGGTGAAGTATATTAGTATCGAACAGCATACGCTATAATTTCCTACCTTTCTGCTGTATTTGGTTCCTCTCACTTCTGCGTACTGCGTGCGTTCGTTGCACAGGGCTTGGACGGGTTCTACGATTGGTTGAAGTCGATTTACGTGTTCGGCTTTTTCGACGCCCCCAAGGGGGGGCAGCTCCCGTGGTACCTCCGCCCCATCATCACCTTCCCCGCCATGTTCGCCATCGTGGCAGTTGCCTTCAGGTCCGTTCGAGGGACTACCCCCCATTCACTCATGGAATGAGGAAGTGAACAGTGGTGCACATGTATGCACTGCGCTTCTTCTTCCGTGCGCTCTTTGAAGCCTCCCATTTCACATGTACCTTTACGATTGAATGCGAACTCACATGTTACTTGGCTGCGCATTTTCTGCGTGTGTTTCTTCATGCGGCGCAGCGTGGTGGTGCTGTCGGGGAGCGTGACCCTCGAGCGTGAAGCTGCCACTTTGGACAACGACATGGTGTCCTTCGCTCTCGAGGCCGCCCAGGGAATCCGGGTTTAAGGAAGTGAATGGATTTAAGCACGCTAGGGACCACAATGACATAGCCACATGGACGTATGGCCCATTTGGCTGCTTGGAAGTAGTAGCGAAGTCGTATTCGAGTAATTTGGCGGTTACTTTTTACTGCGAACGTAACATTAACATTTCGAAAGATTGAAGCGAGAGGTGACAGTCTACTGGCGATTACCAAGGAGCTTACTGCAAAACGATCAGTTTCCGCTCGTTCGGAGTCCTATTGCACTATTTTCTGATTTGCCTCCGTTTTTTTATCACTAAATGTCCCTTATACTAGCATGAGTAAAGCGATACAACAGTGCACCAGTTCTGAGTGATGTGTACTTTTATGTCGATGTGCATGCATAGTGGCAATAAACAAGTATACCTGCGATGTACCGAACACTGAATGCCTCAGAACGTTTACTTGATGACCTCTTTTTCTCCTTGATAATCTTACAGCGCACTATGCCTTCTCTATTCTAGTCTAAGTTTTCATCGAGTTGATACGCTGATACTCCCCCAAAATAAAGTAAGGCAAGTACAGCATTCCCTGAAGAGGCACAAAAAAATAATGCACTTGAGCTGTCTTTGCGCTAGCAAAGTCGCTCCAGAAGGCCAATTCAGGCTCCAGTTGAAGTCTTTTCTCAAAACAAGTCGACGAGACTGAGTGCTCGTTCGTGAATCACTGAACGATGGCACTCATCACTCATCACTCACACGCAGTTGATTCGTGCATTCCCGGCGACGTCGCAACTTCATCAGACGCCTGTAGGAGTTCCGCGAAGTGTCCGTTGGCCGCAAGCAGCTCTTCAGGGTCACCTTGCTCGAGCACGCGCCCTCTGGGACCCAGCACCACCACTTGAGTCGCAAACAAGGCGAGCTTCGGCGATCGGGTGGCGATTACCACGGCGCACTGCGGCTGCATCTCAACGGCACTCACCAAGGCTGACATGAAGTCCACTTCGCGTTCTTCGCTGTCTCCTTCATTGCTTAAGCCTAACGGTTCATCGAGCAACACCAGTGCCGCTCCTCCTCCACCTCCTGCTGAGCCTCCATTGTTGGCCGAAGAGCTGACCAATCCCCGCACACCGCGTGCTAAGCCAATTTTCACCCAATCTTCACTAGATAAGGTCTGCTGCCCAATAGCGCTACTTCTACCGTGCGACGACGAAATGGAAGTCGTCAAGTGTGGCGCCCCCGCTAATGCTAGGGCAGCGCCCACTCCTGCTTCTATGCTCCGGCGATCTTTAGTGGGGCTTGACCATGAAGCTGTATCGGAGGCAGCAGCAGCAGTGGCAGGGTTGACGTTGGCAGCTAGGGATAGATCGGGGAATCGAGCTGGTTGTTGCCTCATGACATGTACTGCTTGACGCCACGGCCCGGGGCGCCACAATTGTCTCAATTGTCCCTGTAGTTGCACGGACCCTCGCGCTAGGCCAGGGAGGTTAGGGAGTGGCAGACCTTGGTTCATAGATGGAGACTTGCTGTAGGTACTGGGCGCGTAGGCAATGGCGTCGAGAAGCGAAGACTTGCCACTCTTCGGAGGGCCTACGACCACGCACACGCTCCCACCCGGCACATGTAACGACAAGCCACGCACCGCAAACTCTTCTTCTTCTTTTCCTACTAGCTGACCATATTTGGAATGCTTTGGAGTTGACACCCATACATTGTCAAGTCGTAAGCCATCAGTGGGATTCGGGCCCGAAATGAGGCGAGTGTCTTCGAGCAAGGTCTCTCGACGTGCTTCTCCTAAGGAGGCTGCAGCTGAAGCAGCCGCCTGAGAGGCTGCCGACACACGGGCTACAGGGACTTCAAGATCTCGCAACTGGCGGCTTGCCTACAGAAAGGGGGGAAATAGCGAAGAAGAGAAGGAGAATATTGGAATCAAGGATTGCGAGCGTACATCAGATTGGGTTAAGTCAGTAAAAAAATAGTGAATCAAAAAATACCCTGCCGGGTGATTTTCTTCAAAAACTAAGTATACAAAAGAGCGTATAATACCTGCGCCGCGTCTCGAACTGCGGTGTGGCCTCGCCTCAAAAGCAGGGCACTGCAGCCCACGAGCCCGATGCGCTGAGCCAGCTCCAACCCCACCATCGAAAACCCCGAGAAGGACGTGTGCCCCTTCATGGTCGACACGGTGCGAGAATAGCCCACGCAGAGGCTCGCTACGGCGTGCACTGCGGCAGCAATCACGGTGCTGTCGGCCGCCGTCAAAAGCAACGACAACGACAAATGCCAGATCAATGCTACAGAAGCACCTACAGAGTGCTGTGCGGATTGTATTGCTTGCATTATGACTGCAGCTGCTCCTCCTTTCCGAGGCTCCTGGAAATGGCGGTGCTGCTCCACACTTGTCAGTGGTTGCTCCAAGAGTGGCCTCCTCTTGTCCTTTTTCATTGCCACTAATCCCGTTGCAGCTGCTTCTAAGGCCTCGTTTTCATCCAAAGAATCAACGCTAGTCTTGCTTCCCATTGCATAAGCAGGGCTTGTCTTAGTAGGAGACATTGTCTTGGAAGACGACGATGGCGATGAAAGAATCAAGCTTTCCACCCCAACAGCCACTGCCCACGCTGACATGAGAAGTTTCGGCCATACCCCGAGCAGCCCACCACTCATGCTTGCCATCAAGCGACGGCAACTACCGCCACCACTCCCTGTTGCTTCTACGCTCGACGCTACAGCATCTCCCCCTTCCTCGTCAAGCCCAGCTGCACCGAATAGGGCTTCTTCCATCTCATGCTCGTTTGAGAATAGGTCGCCTAGCGCATCTTCCCCTTGCCTCCAAAACGACCCCCAAGAGGGGACTTGCTTCAACATGTGCCCACCGCTCTCGAAGGCACACCCTGCTGCTTGGCTCAATTGTTGGCCCACTCCCATGCTTGCTTCCCCTACACTGTTGAATGCCTCTCGCATCATCTCGCCACCATTCGACAAAGCACCTTCACTTACGCCGTCGCCTGAAGAAACAGCAGCCACCGTCAGTATCCGCGCTACCCACGCCACTGCCCCCGCTCCCGCCACCACAGCAGCGGCCGCAGCTACGCCCTTGGCGAGCGCATCTACGGCTTCAGCCACACGAGCTGCCGCAGCGCTGTCACCGATCAGAGCTTCGTCCGATGGTTCGTTGGCCCATTTTTGCGTGGGCCGCTTCTTGAGCCCCCTCATCAAGGAATCTGCTGCTCCATCTTCATTTGCGGAGTCGGTACCATCAGGCCCCACTGCATGAAGCAACTTCGCAGCGTCAATGTCTTCCCGTGCCGAGGCAAGTCTTGCAGATACGGCATGTTCAGTCTTCATGTGCACATGACGCGCGAGAGCATTCGCGACAGCGTTGGCCATGGCGGCGACCAGAGCCACGCATGCGATCACGACGGCAGGCAATGCGACTACATGTGCCAAGGGCACGAGCGCGAGTGGCGCGTCAGCTGCTGAGCCTCGCCCAATGCCATCGCCGCCACCGCTATGCAGCAGCCACGGTTGGTTCAAGAAAGGAGACGCGGAAGCGAGCCAGCGGCAGACGTTCTCAGCGGTTGTCTTCGCAGTGGCAGCCATGGTAGCGGCGTCAGTGCCAGCGGCAGCTACAGGGAGGGGTAGGACACCGGCGAAGGCAAACACAGTGAGGACAGGGAGAAGAGTGTGCAGTACCGCAACGAGGGAGCGGAGCAAAGGTAATAGCAACACAGCAGCTGGCGCCGCCTTGAACGCAGGCACCAGTGCATGAGGCGCAAGCCTGCACAGCGGTCGCAGTCCCGGCAAAGCCCACTGCACGCCTTTCCCCAGCGTCCACTTCACGAGGGAAGCTGGGGCCGCAAGCACTGCAGAAGTGGAGGATGAGGACGCTCCACTTGGTGCCTGTCGCATGGGCCTCGGCTGCGCTAACAGAGGCGGTGGAGGCACCAGAGGAGGTAAAGGCTGGCGCGATGGTAACAGCGGAGCCTCCGTAGATACAGGCGGGGGCGGAGGAAGTTGTTGCAGCACTGTATCTCCTTCGCCCCACTGATTTGGTCCTTCACTCAATGGAACATCCACGTCGTCATCTTCGTCTGGCAGAGGTGCAGCGTCTGTGTCATCGTCATCGGCTGGTGGGCTACTAGCAGAGCTATCCAAAGGCGCGTTGCTGCTGCTACTCTCTGGTGTCGATTTTGACGGCAGTGGCAGGGCTCCTCGCACCATCGAAAAGACGGCGCCGGTGCGTCCCCCCACTGTGCTCATGGTGCTTCGAGCCACAAACGTAAGCTTGCGCCCGCCTGCTGCTCCCAAAAAACCTGCTGCCATACGCCCGAGAGATAGCCCACTGCTGGGCCCCACGCCAGCGCCAAAACTGCGGGCTGGACTAGGGCCGCCGTAGGCGCCTGTACCTTGAGGGAATGAGCTGTAAGGAGCAGTGCTAGCAGGTGCGCCAGCGCCATATGGGGAATTAGCCCCTTGAGGATTTAAGCCGTAAGGAGTAGGCCCATAAGGGTTTGAACCATAAGGTGCATACGGAGTACTGCCATAAGGATCCGGAGTGGCTCCGTAATTCGAGGACATTTGCCCAAATGCTTGCTGGCCAGTAGCTCGTTGATGGTACATGTCATTCGAAGAGTACCCGTAGCCCTCTCGAGACGCGAACGATTGCTGTTGCTGTGCTTGTGCCTGCTCTTGTGCCTGCGAATATAGCTGCTGCACGGGTGGTAACTGTTGCGGTGACAAAGGGTAATTGCTTGGAGCTTCCATTGGTGAAGCATTCGCTGAAATAGGTGGCGGGTCATATGAGCTTTCTCTTGTCGCTGCATTTGCATAGTACGGTCTTCCTGTGCTGTCAGCAAGCATGACCCAGCCAGGAGGTAGATTGGGCGCAGCATTTGAATGCACCGCTGCAGTCCTCTCTTGTCCTTCATTGGCCAAATCCTCTGCTGAACCGTCAGCTGCATGATTATTCTGCTTCGCCGTGAGTTTCATGGTGGTCACAACCATGGCCAAACTTTGAGGCAGCGATAGCACCACCTGTCGTTGCTCGAAGGACCCGTGCGGACCTTCCAAAGACGACCCTCGCTCCGACCACACTGCTCTTGGCATCGATAACGCAGATTCTCGTGCACCGTCAGCCGCCGCCGTGGCACTCCCTGGCTGTGACGTTGCATTGACAGTCGCTGAACCGCTAGCTTCTGTTAGGCTTACGCTACCTTCGTCGCCTTCACCGCCCTCAAATCCTTCACCACCACCAATGCCCTGGCTGTCGTCGGGTACAAAGTCATCAGTGTCTCCTTGCGCTCCGTGCTTTGATTCAGTACTCCATGCATCACTTCCCGTGCCCGAATCAAATTGCATGCCATCGTCTTTCACTGCCGTTGCCTCCAGCGGAGCCATTTCTGATACATGCACCGCTTCATATGACGGAGCCTCTTCCTCTGCAACTGCTGGTGCCTCTGCCGGATGCTCTTCCTCAACAGTCACCGATTCAAATGGTTGAGCTCCTGTGTCCACCTCCATAGCCTCCACTGAAGTCCCCGCAATATGTGTATCATGAAGGTTTCCGACTTCATTCGGTACTGCTACTGCAGGAGCCCTTTCCTCGACCTCACGCGATCCATACTCGTCACCAAAGAAGCCATCAGTCGGAAGGGTTTCCACAGAGCTAAATTCTTGTGGTCTTTCACTAAGTTCTGTACCAGCTGCGAAGTCCTTTTCGCCTTCGTTGACACTTCTAGCAGTGGGCTGGGCAACATCATCGTCATCACCGGAAAGACGGTAATAGGACGCGTAAAGGTCAGCAGCAGTGAGTGGTGCTGCAAGATTTAAATCAGACATTGATGCTATGCTTGGCTGCTGCTCGACCTGCTCTTTCGAGTCTAGTGCCTCTACAGGGGCTGTTGCCGCAGCATCGCCATCTTGGGCTTCTGCAGGGAGTTGCCAGGGATTTGCTTCAACCTCACTATTGATATACATAGCTGATGCCTTCTTGGCTGTTGCCCCTTGATCGCTCTCTGTTTTATCTAGATTGAATTCACTCTTGATCTCCTCTTTTCCAGCTTTCACCTCGGGCTGAGGGTGTCCGTAACCCACAAATTCTTCTGTTGGCTCAGCTGCCGCAACATCTACCCCTACGTCTCCAGATTCCTCGTCGAAAGGCTGAGCATGATTCGATGACTGGCTACAGTCTGAAGCACCAGGTGACTCCTCAATCTCTAAGGACTCGCTTATTTCGTCAGCATTCGAAGTGGTAGACGGCGCGTCTTCAAAGCCTGGAGGAGCAGGCGCTTGCTCAGAAAGCGGAGCATCATCAGAAGTTTGGCCAAGGCCTGAAGCCTGCCACACAGGGGGTTTGGGTATCGATAACCCACCCCCACCCTCACCATCATCCCTATCAAGTGCTTCTACCAATTGTGCGAGGCTCTGCCAGCGTGGAGCATCGTTGTCGGGAGAAGCAGGTGCACCAGGATCTGGCCGAGGGTCCACCGAAGCCACTAGAGTGCTCACGGGTAAAGTGCCACTACGAGCCCATGACGCCAAGACCCGAGCTGACGTTGGGCCCTGCACGGTTTGAGTCTGAGGATCGAGATACCACCACTGAGATAGTGGCTGTCCAAGCTGCGACGGTTCCTGTTGAGTTGACTCAGGAACGGGCACCGACGGCATCGAATCACTTCCAGGCATTGGCTGCGGGCTGCCCCATGGTCGAAGATTAGGGCCATCCCCATCGTGGGGGCACAATGGTGACTGACCTGACGGTACCATTCCTCCAAGCCCGTTTCCACACCTAGAGTAGCCCATGCAGTTTAAATTCACTTGATGTTAGGGTATTCATCTGCTTTCATTTCCTAACAACACGGTTCAATATTCGCATCTTCTACAAGTGGCGTCACTCACGGGTTCGACGCCGACGCCTGTACCACTGGGAATACTACCACAACGAATGCCCGCCGCCGCATTCTAGCTAGCTAGGTTTATGAGGGCCGGCGACCTGCGCAAAGACTTCTTATTCAAGCTCCAAAGAAAGGCTGCATTTTGCAACTTCTTCGCAACCCTTTTTTTCAGGTTCTCAGAAGGGGGGGGTAGACCCATTCTGGGGTACAAAGGAGAAAATTTGTGGTATGCCTGTACCGCAAGTTTTGAAGAACCGTAAATCTTACGAAACTGGGGCGCATTTTTGGCTAAAACACAAAATGCGGCGATTGTAAACAATCGGCCTTGAGAGGTGAGGAGCTCAAGAACTTTCTTTTCATAGACCGATTGAACCATTTCGGCTCATCGTTCCGAGCTCTCAACCACAACCATGCTCTATGTTACGGATGCCTCACCTCAACAGGTTTCTGAGTTCAATTTTCGACCCACGATTCGAGCAACCCAACATCGATCTACCCCGAATTGCGGTCCTTCCACGTTGGCCGAATTTCCCACGGTTACGAAGTGCGGTCCAGAACAATGGAGTCTCTGGTATGCTTCTCTTGCTTGTTATTCAATCCCGCATACATTCTCTCATGTTTGTTGAAAAATTAATGCACTAGTTTGTTCTAGCTCTCTCGTTGATCATCCGTGCCCATGAACAACTTTTGCCCCTGACAGGAGTGTATGAGGGTGTACATCCAAGGCGGCAGTTTGAAGCTCCTAATTCCTGTCCCTGAGCCAGCCCAAACAGTGACATGGCTCAAGAATGATTTCAAATTGCGCGCTCTTCGGCGCGGCCGTGACGGTGAGTCTAGGAATACCGCCACCATGCCTAGCTTGAGGTTGCTGACTCACCATGAGAATTTCCAATTGCAGACATTCTTTGACGGTTGAGTTCTAGCATACCTCTGCCCCCTTCCTCGATGCTCCGTCTTACACCGATGTTACGTTCTTGATGCGTGTTGTATTTGATGTTGTCTTATACTTGTGGTTGCAGTCACGGTGGTGGAAATATCATGTTCTGGCAACTCTCTGAGTGACGATGACAGAATTGCCGACGTTATCCCCGATCAGGTGTGCGAGGGGGGGGGGGTTCCTCCCCGCCCTGTTCCTGCCCTACTTCTGGCGCTGCCCCGCAGATGATCATGCATTTCTCGTCTCTTTCTTCTTGGATGTGTATGTTTGTGTGTTTGATGCGGCTCCTTTTCAGTCCATGCTCTTAGCCACGGGCCACGGCATTGAGAATGTATCGGACTTACCGGGGGGGGGGTCATCGCTAGAGCAGCAGCCCGAGCCCGGCCGCTCGAAGAGGAAATACACTAGAGGCGGGCACAAAAAACTCAAACTGGTATGGTGCATTCTTTGCTAGTCCTTGTCTTGGTTCATTCGGTTGTGATGTGCGTCACGAGTGCGGATGTACCTAGGGCGTGTGGGGTAGAAGCGCATCTGACAACTTATCGCAGCTTTATGAGTATATTTTTCTTCCATAAGTACGCGCTCGTTCTCATGATATCTGCCATTTTTTTCAAAGGTGGCCCCGATTCTCGAGTCGTACCTTCCAGAAATGAGCACCACCTCGGAAAAAGAGCGGCAAAAGTTTTACGCGAAAATCGTCGCTTTGCCGCAAATGATGATGGCCGAAGTGAACCGAGACGAAGTGGTGAGCTGGTACAAAAGAGCCCGCAAGAAGTACCGCGTCCCCGACGACGACGACGACGACAACAACGGCGGCGTGCACCGCTACAACTTCGACGACCCCAACAACAGCAGCGACAACGACAGCCGGCGCCACTTGGACGCCCACGCCGCCATCCTGGTGTTGAGCCAACAGCAGCACCAGCCTCCGGTGCCGTGCGATTACGATCCGTTGAGTCGCCAGGCGCTGGCTGCCGCGGATGACTTCAACTTGAGCCAGCTTCACCTGATTCCCAGAGCCCCCGTGCCTGACGCCCCCCCACTCCACGAGCAGCGACCGCGGAGCGACACCTACGACCAGCTGCACTCGTCCCTGCCGGAAGTCGTGGACGACGAGTTACACAGCGACTCGGTGCTCTCGCTGGCCCACATCGGGTCGGCTTTGGACCCCTGTCACGCGAGCTCGGAAGCCATGGAAATGGCGCCGCCGCCTTTTGAGGGCGGTCTCGGAATAGCCCCACCCATCTCCGGCGCTCAGGCCGTCATTGGGCTTTGACAACTCGAACTCGAACTCGAACTAATACATACCCAAATGACACACAAGCCAATGCTGCGGGCAGAAGTGTACGCGCATGCGATGCGCAAACAAAACAAGTGCAGGATACCCCGAAGAGTGCAGGTTCCGCGCTGATGATCGGCAAGATTGTATTGATGATGCTTGTAGCTGTCGGGATGCGCTGCCAAAATAAGCTTTCTCAATTGTGTCTGCCTTTGATCGAGTGAGAAATCCACAGGAAATTCAAGAAGGACGGTGCTCCAAATTCATAACGGAGGGGTTCATCATCTGCCGGTGGCCAACAGGTCCTAGGAATCCGCCCCCCCCCCCCAATG
>Ga0307982_1004782_pt1 | contig 10653 bp, 19 predicted proteins | sample OrgLakmetagen989_FD_201847 | JGI IMG/M metagenome (GOLD analysis project Ga0307982, IMG submission 201847) | Saline water microbial communities from Organic Lake, Antarctica - #989 | ecosystem: Environmental > Aquatic > Non-marine Saline and Alkaline > Saline | place: Antarctica: Organic Lake... | reverse complement strand
GCAGCAAGTCCTGCAGGTAATAATTACTACTACTTTAGTGTAGGGAGGGCTTTTTTTACATGTGGTGTGTCAATAGTCGCCGTCATCGTAACTCAATGGTCAATGCTTATCTGTGACTTCTTCATTGTTTTTCTTGCGCACCTGTCCTTTGGCTAGTTCGTGTGCCGTTTGAACCCAGAAACATTTGCCGTTTCATTTTCTGTTATCTTGTTTGTGCATTTTTTTTTGTATTTTACTGACTGCTCCAACTACCTCCTTGTCTGCTTCCTTAAAATAAAATAAAAACTTCTCCCTACTTACGTGTTTACCAACCAACCAACCGATCAACCTACCTACCCCTGCTAGTGGTGGTGCCAAATGCGGCTGCGGCACACGTCGACCTTTGGGGTGCGGGTCTACCGCCGCGGCTCGATGCTCATTGACCACGTGGATAGGATGGACACCCATTTGGCGTCGGCGGTGCTGCAGGTGTGTGTGTATATTATATACGTTATACATATATATATATTAGGGGAGATTTGGTAGTTATTGGCCTCCGCGGTGCTCCAGGTAAGCGTGGGAGAAGAGAGAAGAGGGAGGTATTCATTTGTATGTTTATATATATGTATGTATATATATATATTAGGGAGGGAGGTTGATTTGGCATCTCCCACCGTGCTGCAATCTACAGACTAGACATGTACATGTTCGTGGGTCAGGGCAGAATGGGACGAGATGTGATGAATGAACGAATGAAGGAATGGATGCTGAGAATTCCTTTGAGGGTACCCGCGTCAGAGTGAAAGGCTGCACACTTCATCCGGTTTCTACCTTCACGACGTTTCACTTGTTGCTTGGCTTTTCTCTTTCAAATCTCTCCCCCCTTTTTTTCTAAATCCCACCCCCCCCCTCAAACAGGTGCACCAGGTGGTCGACGAAGACGGCGGATGGCCGCTGGAAGTGCTCTTGCCCCACGGGCGAGTTGGGGAGGTGTACCTACAAGCGGGAGAGATGGTGCTCTACGAGGGAGCCTGGCTGCGGCACGGGCGGCCGATGCGATTCAAGGGAGGCGAATTCGCCAACATTTTCAGGTGCGTTTAAGATCGTTTCTGGAATAGATTCTCGTGTTCTAATGCTTTCATGCATGCTTTCAATTACTGTTCACTTGGAGAATGGGGATCTGTTTTTTCTTATTCTGTTTGTTTCTCTGTTTTACTGACGTGCTTACTTGCTTGCGGATATTTTTTTGTGCGTGTCATGTGTGCTTTCATGCGTGTGTTTGATGCACATGCCCAATCAGCCATTTCGCTCCTCTCGACTGGCGGGGTCCCAATGACTCCGACTCCCCAACCTACTACGGCTACGTCAACGGCCGCTGCGACACCATCGCTGACGATGGCGGGGTAAGCTATTGTCAGGAAGACAACGGCAAAGCTGATGGCGGCAAGCACGCCATTGACCTCGACTTTGGGCCCAAAGTGGCGATTCCTCCCTTGGGGGAGTACAAAAAGCCCAAGAAACCTTTTGCCATGACGGACTACAGCCACCTGCCACCCGGGGCTGCTTCAGTGGCAACGTCTGCTTCAATGGGCTCGTCGCATTCGGAGCTCTAAGAGTTCTGAATTTGCCCTGGGGAATACAGAGCGCGGTAGACAGAGGGCGCATGTCGCGCTTTGGTGTGTTCACCACTTTTTAACAGCGAGTAACCTCGGTGCCCTGCGGGCACTGCGGCAGCGGCAGTGATTATGGGTGTATGTGAAATATGCCTCGTTCCGCACTGTGCCTTGGCTAGTTCCTAGTCCCAGAAATCCCACCTGAATGTTATGAACTAATTTATCGCGAAGTGCAGCACCGCAACTAATTGAAAACTTTCAAATCACATGGCCATGGGCTATGGCCGCGGGTTCCGCGGGTTGGGAAAAGATTGGATTCAACGGATCTAAAGGCGACGAACCGATGTTGGTTTTTGGTGCGTGCGTGTCGTTCGAACATGACTGTCGACCTTTGCAACAGTAGCTTTTAGCTCAGTAAAAGCTAGCCTTGAAGTTTTCGCGCGGTCGTTTGCTTACGTCTAGGACTCGTTTTTGAAAGGCAACGAAGCACTGCACATCATTCAGTTGAGCCTAGCATCGATCTTTGTACAGTTTATACTTCGGCAGCCTATGATCTGGTAGAGTTGAATATATTATCGAACTCACAACAATGCAGAGATCAACTTCGTTACATGGATTAGCCGCCCTTATCCTCCTAGCTTCGTCTGGCGAAGCGATGAAGTTGCCACATGCCACCTCGCCTAACAATGCTAAGCCTGGCGCAGTAGTCGACCCTTCTTTTTCGCGCCGCGCCGCTCTCGGCACGCTTTTCGCAGGATCGGCGCTGGTAGCTCCAACAGCAGCGTCTGCTGTGTTGGATGCGCGAGGCAACCAGTTAGGAGGCCTCAACGACCGCACCGGGCCTCTGGATGTGATGCCAACGCCTTTTTCGAGCGTGGTGGATGGCGTGAGACAGGTGTGAATTATTCCCCTATGTGAAAGGAGTGGGATAATCCAATATCAGCGCTAGGTTTTGGTTGGTGGCTGCTTTTTAGATAGTGTGTGTGTGCGAGTGCAGAAGTTGCACCAGTATGAAAAGAGAGCTCAAGCGGGAGTTGAAAAAGAGAAGCAGTTGTTGTGCCTCTAGTGCAGGGAGAAATAAAGGAAGAAGTTTGATGATGGTCGCGATAAAAGTTACTTTCCTTTTTCTGCCCTTCTTCTCAATTCTTTCCTCTTTTCCTTGTATATATGTACATAGGCGCTCGAAGCTGTGGGCGTGGAGAAAGAGAAACCTCCCCCTGTAACCCTGCGCACGTACGGCGCGGCTAATGTCGATCGGCCTTATACGGTATTCTTTTGAAGCTACTACTAATACGAAGTGCTTAATATGTAATCCATTAGAGGGGTTAAGAATTGGGTTCGATGTTTTGATTGAGCCAGAGGATGAGCGAACAATGCGTGTCTACTGTGGGTACACAACAGTATCTTCTCGCCTCTCTATTGTCCTTCCCCGCGTTTCCTATAATCATGAGCCTCTCCATCCAATCTCGCCTTATTCTTATCCCTCCTCTATTCTTTCCTCTTGTCTCAAGGTGGGCCGGCGAGCAGGCTCGGACCGTTTGCAGAAATGCCCATCATCGGACCTCTCCAGCTCCTGCGCCTCTTCTTCGGAAGCCCCCGACTCCGCCGCCTACACCGAGCCTCTCATTTATTATTCTCAAAAAGGCCAGGTGAGTGTAGTAGAATAACTGCACCACACAAACACATAAAAATTGTTTTACCACTGAAATCCACAAACATTTCCATGTATGATAGTATTACCAGTGCATAACAACTTGAATACGTGTGCCTTCTATTTCTACTTCTCAAATGATGCACCGACACCAGGCGGTTGGAGACTTGCTCGCTTTCGCGCAGGACGACAAGAAATGGAGCTTGTTGGGGAGCGAGGGGAACTTCTTCAACGGACAAGGCGTCTATGTGCTGGCGGAATACCGCCCACCGAGTGGCGAGGTGAGTGTGAGTATGGATGGGTATTGGCATGAGAACGAGCTGAGAGGTGAGTGTGAGTGTAGATGGGTGATTGTACCTAGAATTTTGAGTGCAAGGTAAGTGTTTGTGGGTATGATTGTACTCATCGAAAGATGAGAGCGTGTACAGAGAAAGGTGTGTGATTGTATGTGTAGCAGAGAGGTGTAAGTTCGTGCAGAGAGATGTGTTTGCTATTCCTCTTCCTTTTCTTCTTCCCTTTTTCTTCTCGTCGCCAAACAATCCTTAGGTGTTCGATTGCGAATTTGGCTTTCTGCCCAACGTGCTCGAGTCGACGGTCGATGTGCGCGTTGTGCAGCGGTACTTAGAGATTCAAAATGATTTCTTCATGTCTTTCGTATCCTTCTTCATTTTCTCTCCATCTTCTTGTTTTTCGGTATTTTTCTTCCTGCGTGTACTTATTTTTTTATCACTTCATAATCTTCTTGGCCATCCTTTCGTTTTTGTCGTACTTGTTTTCATCTGCGTCTTCTCCATTTCTCCTTCTCATCCTTCTTTCCTCCTTTTTCCTTTCCCCCTCAAAATTGCAGCAACGACAACAGTGCCAACATTAAAGTCACCGCAAAAAATGTCGTGACGACGGTAGCGCGAGCCATGGGCTGGGTCCCTCTGAGCACTTTGCCGCCAGGCCCCCTCGATGAATCGTTCAGGTACTGCTCAAACGAAAGGGGGTACATGTGTAGCAGGTGTACTATTGGAGTGCCATGTAGGGATTGGGTGCTTTGATTCATGGTATACCGTATGTACATATATTCTTTTTTTTTGCTAATGCATGTTTTTCAGTGTTGTTATTTCTTTGCTGAATTCAATCATCTTTTCCTACTCACGCCACCGCCACCACCACCACTACCTCCAACAACAGCCAAAAGGCCCATGAAGCTTACGTGAACTCCAACCAAGGCCGTACGTACGACTTGAGCTTGTACAAAAACGGCGCCCCGGGTACACATCTACTTTGGTGTTGTCATGAAATGTGATGTGATGACGAGCACACTAGAGATAGTACTGGCAGCATTCCTCTACTAGTCGCACCATTTTCTAGCTTTCTTGTTTGTCCTCGCTTAATTTTTTCTTTGTTCTATATTTCTCGACTCATTTACACGTATTCTAAGCTCCGGTCTCTCTTTTTCTCTTCTGTTCGCTTTTCTCGAACTTCCTTGATTTTCGTCTCTGACATTCTGTTGTTTGTTCTGTTCTTCCCAACTTGCTAACCACACCCCCAAACAGGCCCGGAGGACGAAGAAGTGTATTTGGCCTCGGAAGCTGAGTGGCGCATTCGCACCACTTACGAGAAAGAAATCGAGGCGGCCGATCTAGCCTTGCAAGCTCAGATGGACGACGAAATGGCGAGCGTGGCCAAATTGAAGGCCGAAATCAGCCGATTGCTCGACCAGCTGCAGGTAGAAAAGAGTTTATTGTCAGTTTAGTATTACGCTAGCTTCGGGTGAATATTTTTTTATCTATATAATGTTAGTAGTATTGCATTTGGCGTAGAAAGACGTTTTTTTTATCTTTCCTGAGGAGCCGCACTATGTTAAGAACAGCAGGAGGTGTAGGAATGTCGCATGCACAGAGTGCCCATAGATGGTTTCTTGTTGTTTCTCGCTCGCTTCATGACTGCTTTCTTCATTCACGCACTCCATTTTATACATGTGCACTTACACAGTTGCAAGACGACAAGCGCGAACGAGAAGCTTTGGCACTGCGCCGCAAACTGAAAGATGCCCGCGAAGAGTAAGCGCTGTGATGTTGAATCACTATTTTCGTGAAGTATTAAAAGTTGCTCATCCGGACGATAGGCGTGCGGTTGTTTTCATACTGATAGATCTGTGCGAGCATGCAAATTAGTTTTTTCTTTGGGAAAAAAAATGTTTTATGTATATGCCTCACCGTCTCCTTTCTTTTTTCTTCTTTTCCTTTCTCATCTTCCTTCCTCTCTGTCCACAGGTACTACGAAGGTGTCCTAAAGCGCCAAGGCTCCTACCGCAACAGTGGCAGTTACGGCGGCTCCGTCAGCCGTTTGTCTGCAGGCTCTTCCATTGGCACCAACATCAATAAGGACGAAGGGGTCATGCAGGCAGTGCTCAGAAACAGCCGGAACAAAATCGACTAAAAGGGCAGTATCAATTGTTACAAGGCAGCCTTGATTTCAGATCCGCTTCTGGTTGAATTTTCAATTACGCTGCTCAAATGCCACTTTCGCTAATGCCTTACTCTACTGGTCGATTTAAGAAATTAGAAGTGGAGATGCGGCTGCGTTTCTCGTTTGTAACACTGGCACGAGCTCTGAAGAGAAAAGAGCGCGCATGACCTGAGATATTACGATTAGTTTCGGGACGCGAGGAACTATGTCTTTGAATTTCCCTTTGACTTAATATCAAATAGATCCGAGTTCGTACTAGTAACAGGTTTAACGTAATTATAAAGAGGTTTATACCATATAAAATACTTGGCGAAAAGTGCTACTCCTTTTTTGTACTCTTGTTAGTCGCTACTCCAGGTGCCAAATTTCTGGTGTAAAATATACAAGAAGCGAAGAGCAAGTACAGCGTACAGCAACAGCAGCGCCTGCACATACAACAGGTGTAACGATTTGCTCTTCTGTGTAACGTGGCATGCCCCTCCGCTAAGGGTTGTAGCCCGGCGCGTGTAACGGCTGCCCTGAAAAAGCATCGTGCATGAATCCTGGCGGTGTCGCCGCAGGCCGCGCAATGATATAATTGTTGCTGCCTCCACCTCCTCCACTTCTGCCACTTTGAGAAACACCTGCAACAGTACTGCTGCTACTGGCGATAGTATTATGATTACCAACAGCAGAAGCAGCAGTGGTTGAAGAAGGAGCAGGTTCTCGACCTGGCCACCAGTGTGGGCCTTGTTGTTTGGCTAGAGATTGCATGCGCTGGTGGCCTCTGTTGGAAGGGAAGTGAGACCGCGTGCGCTCGTAGGGTAAGTACCTACAGGAGGGATGAGGTATGTGCGTGAGAGCGGGTAAGCGCAAATACAAAGACGTGGGTGCGTGAACGTTTAGATAAGTAAGTTGAAAAAGGAAATAAAAAGGTTATTGGCATGGCTACTGCCCTTCTCAAAGTGATGAGCCACGAGTGGTAAGCGGTTGCTAAAAAAAGTGGCGATAAAAACAAACAAATCACCACAAAAGCCGTTGATGATAACCACAACGAAACGTGCATGACGACAAATGGGTGGCATCCAATTCAAGCGTACAATATTAGAGAGGCAGGCGCGACACACACGCACAAACACATTGATGCGTACATTTTCTGGGTGTAGTGGGCATCCTGCGCATTTTCCGGCTTGGCCGGGCGGCCATGGTCAATCGCCCTCGCTTCCAAGTGCCGCTGAAACGAGTCGTTTACCACCGACATGGGGTACAGCGGCTGCTCCGAGCTGTTGGTGTTGTTGCGCCTCACTAGAGCGCGCACTTCCACGCCGTCGTGGACCTACAAGGGGGGGGGCAAATAAACCAAAAAGAAGAAGACACACACACATGTAAAAGATGCGTGCACGTGTAAGCGTGTACAAGTAATAGTGATAGCAATGCATGCGTGCATCGATGCGCGTTGGCTCATGGCATCGCAATGGATTCGTTTATTGGTTCGTGCATTGCGCACAAGGTAGAAGTATGGAGCCTAACATTACTCGCAGTCTAGGATGTAGGATGCAATTAGAGACAAAAAGAAGTTATGAAAACCACGCAGAAAGTAAGAGACGCATAAAGAGAAAATGGGAGAAAGGGGGAGGGAGTGAGAAAGAGGAGAACGAGACTGAAAACATTAAGGAAAGAGGAAGAAAATGGAAAGCACGCCTACCCTGGTGTTAGCCTCTCGAATGTGGTTGGACTCTACGTATTGATGCACGAGAGCAGCCTGATAAGCGCCCACTACTTTGTCTTCATGAGCTCCCTGTTGCATGCGAAAGAGAGCGACAAATACATGTAAGGCTCAATTCAATGAGTGTACGAGATGAGGTGCACCATTGCAGCAGTCGTCTACTAAAGGCAGACATTCTCTTTCGATGGAAACACATCAACGAAGCGTGACAACTACGGCTTAAAGAGAATGATATGCTTGCACTGTGAAAGTCTAAATTTTGCAGTCGTTGTAACATAGGCTGCTCCAAGAATGAAGCGTGTGTATATAGTACCAAAAGGAGTACCTTGACGGTGTTGCTGCTGTGCGCAAGTTCGTGCCGGGACTCCCCCGTGAAATGGTGCAACATGCTGCTCGGCCCGCTCGGCTGCGCCGGCATGTCCTTGGCCTTGGGCTCGTAGCGCCGCCCAGCGTCTGCCGGTGGGAGCTGAGAAACGCCGCCGTACTTTTCGCTGCGGTACCACGGCGGGCGTGTGGTAGCTTTCCCGAACGCTAACTCGTGGTGAGCCGGGCGCCATTTTTTGTGCTTGGACTTGCTGAAGACTTCGTCGTGGTTGTAAGTGTGCCCGTACAAGTTGCGCCCTTCGAACGTCATTTGCTCGGTTTATCTGCTGAGAGTCTGCACCTCTACTGTGAGCTAAAAGCGCTATTAGTACACTACGAAGCTGCTTCCATGCAGCATGGAGCGCTAAACGTTCATTGAACAGATTTGCAGATTACCCCAAAGAAGGGGGGATGAGGTTGTGTCTCCTTATTCTTAGACTTCATGGATTCTTGGTAATGGGTGCTTCGTTTTGGACTTTTTGTTATTCCTCTTCTAGAATTGGCACCATTGCTTTGTATTTGAACATTCGTGGTCTATCCTTCTGGCTCTTCGCAAATGGAACAGAAGAGAATTCTTCGGGAAGATGGTTAAATGCGGCGCGAGTCGAAGTCGAAGCTAAGTGCCGTAGTCTTGAAGTCCTTGAATCTTAGATTTTACCTCGACCGACCTCGGCAACTTGGTACCGCTCTCTGGTTTCGGCAATGCCCCTTGAAGGTTTATATGGTGCACAGCACACTTCCGAATGCAGGAAGGTGGCTGAGTTGGCCTTCTACCTACACCTACGTACTAATTCCTAGCTAGTAGCTAGTTGCCTTGTATGCTGTGTGCTGTGTCGCTGTGTCCAAGGCACACTTTACGCTAAAAGTTCAAATAAATGCCCGGAAATTAAAAGCGATCGTTCAAAAAATCAAACATGCGCTTTATGCCTGCCTCCTGCGGCTCTCCCATGGAAGGCCCGTTTCTTTTGTCACCGATGTAGTATATACAGTCCCATTCAGGCTGCAGTAGCCGCTTTCACGGGGCTCAACTGCTGAGCCCTGCTATCGTGCTTATTTCTGTGCCTAAGGTAGGACGTCCACATGCGGCACCACGTCAGGCCGTTTAGCAGCAGCATCAGCGTGCTACCCCCCACTGACGTTAGGAAACAAACGGGCACGTTGGTTTTGAAAACCATGGAGCCGTCGGCAGATGCGTCGGTGAGAATGAACTCGTGCACCGTGGGCGTCACTCGTAAAATCTTGTACAGAAGCCCGATGTTAAAGAGCCGGGTCAAACCAAAGACAGTGACACGAGCGAGCCCACTGCTTTTCCCGCCGTATTTGCGGTACTCTAATTCTGCCGTGATGGAACCAGAGCCTAATTCTGCAATGGAAAATGCTGCTACTAGGTAGTAGCATCCTTGGCATTGTGGTAAAATGGTCGACACCACAATGAGAATGCCGTGGTGCCAGCACAAGATGGGCTCCGCGAGCATTTGAGGAAGGAACACGATGAAATCTGACATCGAGTGCACGGCTTGGAGCAAAACCACGAGAACTTCAGCGTCGTTGAGGCTTGAGCACGAGTCACTTGCGTCAACGCGTTCCCAACGAAGCAAGGCGTTGATCCCGACTAGAACTGAAAGAGTATTGTGCGCAAGGCACACCGGGTCCCAAATAACTTTGCCAACCTGCATTGCAGTGAATTGTGTAGACAGTAGAGTGGTTGCGGAGAGTCAAGTATGGTAAAATGCGAAGGATGTTGTACTTGAATCTAGGAGCGCGTAATGCATGAACTCACCTCTTGTACCGATTGCCCCTTTGCACCGAAACATAATCTTGCAGCTAACTTAGCTGCGATGTAAAAGGCGAGCCATTTCAATAGAGGCTGTTCAAGCATAATGTGCTCAGGCAGCCATGTGACCTCGTCCTCCGAAACTACATCCATTCGAAGCAGGTTTTTCTCCTTTCTCGATGAATCAAGTTCGAGGAATCTTCTCGGACAACGATTCAACCTTTGGGGGGGGCGAGGCCTGGCAGAAATCGTGCGGAATGAGCACAGCATTAGCGAATCGAGAAAACGAGAGGAATGGAGGTTCATATCCCACACATGCATGGAACCAAGCATGCGCCGTTTGAAGCTGCAGCTAACACTGCCTTTGTACACAGAAAAGTGATGAAGACGTGATGAAAAGCATCTAAAAAAATATTCTTCTGCTGTTCTTACCTTCTCAATTTCTGCACTTATCTCCACTTTTAGGTTCACTGTGATAGACGTTCATCACTTCACTTTTCACACTTTTTTTCGCTCGCATGGTTCTTGTATAACACCAGTGTGATTCGCTGATTATGACTATAGCCCCTTGTTACGTGCTGGTTGGAGCTGCTTTGCTTTTTATCTCTACCAGCTAGCTATTAGCCCTCAAAGTCCGGCCCCTCGGTGTCTATGTCAAAATTGCACGACGCACAATTATAAACCAGCAGGTTAAGCTAAACTTTGGGATTGGGTTGGCTCTTCGTGTAATATATAGCTAGGCCCCTTGTGTATGCCAGTGGGCGAAGAGTGGGCCCTTTTGATAACGTGATAAATCATAGGGTTTCTCTCTTCAATGCGGAAACAGGCACATAACAGACTAAGATACAAGACCCGGTTCAGCTTCCTGCTTCCTGCTCCCAAGGTCAAGGCAAATCACATCGCGCATAATCCATGTGCCCTTTAAGCTCTAGGATTTTGATTTATAACCAATACACGTGCCTATGCTTCTATCAACAATATTCGACTTAAGTCCGGTTTCAAAATTATTTCATGAACAGTTTCCACTTTAGAAGGGGGTGGAAGTATTATGCTTCCTGCCCTCTACACACTATTCTCTTTACGATTTTGACTTGCGCGCAACGCACGC
>Ga0307982_1004780_pt1 | contig 10654 bp, 11 predicted proteins | sample OrgLakmetagen989_FD_201847 | JGI IMG/M metagenome (GOLD analysis project Ga0307982, IMG submission 201847) | Saline water microbial communities from Organic Lake, Antarctica - #989 | ecosystem: Environmental > Aquatic > Non-marine Saline and Alkaline > Saline | place: Antarctica: Organic Lake... | reverse complement strand
CGTAGACTTAAGCTACAGGGCAGCTGGCAGCCTGGCATCTAACTTTTGTTAGTCACGATAACGTGGGTGGCTGGAAGGATTTTTGAGTGCGCTAAAAGTTTCGACTTGAAAGTAAAATTTCCGAGATGAGAGCTGGCATTGTTCTGCTCGTTGTGTGGTGTTCGATGTGGTGTTTGTTGTGGCATGTGCAAAGCACAAGATTTCTGCAAAGGAAATAACATCTCGAAATGGAATCCCAACGCACGCATTCACCACACCTCCCATCTCCCAGTGCCCATCACCACTTTCAGTACTCAAATCCCTCGCTGCCGTCGATAGGTGGGCTAACCCTAACCCTAACCCTAACGCACGCATGCCCCACACCTCCCATCTCCCAGTGCCCATCACCACTTTCAGTACTCAAATCCCTCGCTGCCGTCGATAGGTGGGCTAACCCTAACCCTAACCCTAACGCACGCATGCCCCACACCTCCCGTCTCCCAGTGCCCATCACCACTTTCAGTACTCAAATCCCTCGCTGCCGTCGATAGGTGGGCGATGGCTATTCCCTGACTCCACCATTTCGATCTCAACGCTCGCGTCTTGGGAGCTGTCGTGCTCATCATTTCTGTTGTTGGCATTGTCGTTATCTCCATCGTCCACGCTGTCTCTGTATACTTCTCCTCGGTATTCATCGTCAAAGTCCTCCTCCTCGTCTTCATCTTCGTCATCTTGCAACCGTTGGTGGCGCCCCTTCACTTTCGAGTTTCGGTGCTTCGCTTTTGCGAGGATCTGGTCCGCGTGCCGGGTCACAGTAAGCATGTTGGTGGCCGCTTTCGACGCTGACGCTGCCACAGAACTTGACCGCGACGCGAAGTCTTCCCTCTCTTGCGCCTCTTCCGCCTCCGCCTCAGCGAACGATGACAACGACGAGGAGGACGCTGCGCTGCTGCCAAATGACCAAAAAGGCGAAGCTGCCTTAAAGAGTGACTCTTTGTCATCGTCGGATTCGAAGTTGCTCTGCGCACGAATTTTGCGCTGACAAGACAGCAAATACTTGACCAGAACGGAGAGAACAACGAAGGTACTTACGAAAATCGCCACGGTACCGTCGGCGGCTAACCCTGTCTTGCTGCTGCTAACTTTAGCCGTTGAAGGCATCAAAGTCGCGTTGGTGGGTGCAACTGTGGGCTCGAGCGTAGGCAAAAGAGTTGGAGACCGTGTTTGAAACACGGCTGCAATCGATGACGTGTCTACAGCGACGGTCGGATCGTCGAGGGCAGCACTGACAGAGACCTCAAAAGCAGGGTCAGAGAGTTCTAGAGCAGTGGCAGTTGCCAAATCGCTGGCAGAAGCAGTCCCACTGGCCTCAAGAGACTCTGAGAGCTCATAGCTCACTGCCCATGTCACTACACTGAGACGCCGAAGCATCGATGGAGTTGTGGCTTTCTTTACATCTAGGGCGCTGTTTGCCGCGAGAGTGGTAGAAGCGTCGACGAGTGTTGTTACTGAAAAGTGCGCAAGAGAAGCAACTTCTACGCTGAGCCAATTTGCTACAGCCTTTTTCAAAGCCGCTGTCTGCGCCGTGGAAGGTCCAGCAGCTGCTTTGAGGTTGAAGTTGATCGCGATGCTTACCGTGTCAGCAGCCGACGGCGAAGACGACTGCCAAGGTGTCGGTAAGAACGAAGGCTCACGTGTCGGTGAACCTGTCAATGCACGTACAAGGTAAGTGGAAATTTGAAGATATGCGATTGACAAAAACTAAAATCGGCAACGAAGCATGATCATCGATGCAAGGGAGGAGTAAAAGTCGTCTTCCTGGGATACGTAAGCACGCAATATTCAAGAGATTGGAATTGTGCCAGTAAAAACAGCAAGGTGAACAAGAGGCATACCTGAGGGCGTAAGTGTTGGGAGAATAGTCGGTGATGCTGATGGCGGCAGCTGCGAAGGCAAGGGCGAAGGCGCAGTGGTAGGCGGCGCAGATGTAGGTGGAGGTGGGCCATCCCCCCATTCACACGACGCGTTTGCCCACCCTATGTAGCTGTCTTGCCAATTGAAGTAAACGTCGTGGTCCCGCATGAAATTCGCACCAATTATCTTGTTGCCGTTTGCAAACCATAGACTTGGGTAGTAGGTACCGTACCAATTATCCATATATCCGTCAGGTTTTACTCGCACATAAACACTCCCTCCACCCTTTTCCTCGAGCACGAAAGTCAAATCTGGAAGGTCCGTGATAACGGCCCCGGCTTTCATTTGGGTCAGAGACTTCGACTTATCATAATCGAACCCAGTATACGCCTTGAACAGCACTTTGAAATTCGCCTGCAATGCCGTCGGCAAGTATGTGTAAGTGGTCCCGCTGTCGACGATGTATGAGCCTGAAGTACCGTATGAGGTGGCAGCAACGCCGATGGTAGCACCGTTAACCCTTAGATCTTTCATCGTGACACCCCAAAAGAGACCGGAATATTGCTTCAGATAAGAATGTTGCATGCCCGTTGCGGAGTCGCCCTCTGTATCCCATCGATCGACCGCTGCGCCACCAAGATTCAGGCTCCCGCCGTCATCGCCAGCCATTGAGCCGGCGAAGCACATCGAAAAGGACTCGTGGCTGAGCAGGCCTGCACTGAAGAGATGCGCTGTGATGGTCTCGCCGGACATGCCCATACCCATGATGCCATCTGCCCACTGCGTAATAAACAAGCCTCCAATCTGGTACATGCACCCGAATTGAAAAGTCATTGAGGAGTCCTCAGCGCCCAAAGTATTTACGAGCGTGGTGCCCCCTAGGTAAAATTGATCGTTTGCCACATGCGCTTTCCATCCGTCACCCTCGCTATAAGACGCCTCCCAGTTTCCACCCGTCGCCACATAAGTTGTAGAGTTCAAAGGCTCGAAAGGCCCTGACTCGTGGTAGTCCTTGTAGTCGCCGCAGCTCGTGCATGGATTGCATGGAAAAGCCGTGTGATACGAGCCTGTGTCGAGGATCACGGTCTGTCGTTGCGGCACCGGAGAGCCTACCCACACATACGCAAAATGCGTACCAATGCCCGTTGTTGCTGGAACAGAGTCTCCGGTCTCTTCTTCTCCCTCTAGACCGCGGGGGTTTGTCATGTCGTAAGGGCGCCGTGGGCGTCTTTCTCGAATGGCACGCCATTCTTCGTAGCTCTGTATCCGCCGCCCAATGCGGTGACGCGTGCTGATACCAAATGATGTCCGGAAGTTCGAACCTTCCACCAACAGGATTTGCCCGAAAGCAGCAAAAGATAATAACAACATCTCTAGCTTAAGCGCAATGCTATCTCTCTAAGTTTTAGCTAATTTGCTCAAACACACGCCATTTCGACCAACGCAAGAGGTGCAAAAAGTCGCATACCGTTGCTCTAGTATATTACAGTAATAAGAAGAAAAAGTCAGGTGACTAACAAGGTTGCGATTCACGTGTTCACGTGAACGCGCCATTCACGAGCGAGAGGCTGCAACACGCGCAATTTGAGCATGATTCACGTGCCAATTTACGTAATGAAATTTTTTAAGTGCGAACATAAACCATTTCGATATCGTATAAGTGTAACTTCCCGCGTGATTGAAGTGGGATTCCTAAGCCAGGAGCTAGCAGGTTTGATAGTTGGGGAAGTGTGCGAGCGCGGCTGTCCCAATTTCCAATTCCCACATGGAATACATTTAACATTAAACATTTAACATTTAACATATGGATGGGATGGGAACTTTAAAATCTTCGAAGAGACTCCGTTTGGCTCACTACTGGCCTTCATTAACCTGGGCTGAAGCCAATGATTTGATTTTTTTGCTTTCTGAAGTATTTAGGTTAAAGTTCGTAAAGTAAAGTAGTGGCTATAATTTTGCTGATTACTAATGGCAAACAAGAGAAAACTTTCGTTGAGTGTAATATAACTGGCATTTGGCATTGAAATGGAAACATAGAAACGAATTCAAAATTTAATCAAAAGGCCAAAAAAAACATGAGGCAAGTCCAAAGGAAAGGTATTCGCGTTATTGTCAGACATACGCCCGTTGCGTAGGTGGATGGGCCATCCGCACATCCACGAGATATCCGGATTCCAATTGACTTATTTCTCGCCGCTGCCTTCTTTACTTCTGTCCACCCTGGCTATTCACGTAATCGACGAGGACGCGCACCCCGAACCCGGTCGCGCCGCTCTCCTTGTCCCACACCGGCCCCGCTATGTCGAGGTGCGCCCAGGGCGTGGCGTCCGTCACGAAGTTGCGCAAGAAGAGGGCGGCGGTGATGGCCCCCGGCGACCCGCCAATGTTGGTCATGTCCGCGATTTTGGACTTGCAACGCTCCTGTTGGTGGTGGTGCAAGGGTGGGTGAGTAGGTGTGGGGGGGGAGAAACAGAGGTGTGACACGAGAGACAAGACAACAGGAGAAAGGTCCGTGCTGGTGTTCTGTGAACTTCTTCTCTTACGCACGTCTCGACCCCTCACAACTTCTTGCCTATCCTTTTTCTGCTCTATTTTGTGCTCTACCAAACTCACGTTGTACTCTTCCTTGCCCATGGGCATTTGCCACAGCTTGTCGCCTGAGGCTGCGCTGCTCGCAGCCAGAGCCGCAGACAACTCCTCATCGTCGCTCCAGAGCCCACCCATCTTGTCGCCCAAGCTGACCTGATAACGTGTACATAGAATGATATACAGACAGGGTACGAAATTAAAGGAGAAAACTCAGTAATTTCCTCGCAACCTCACAAGTACAAGCCAACATCTTCCTAGGCGTGTACGGAATTTGTGCGTTCAACCAGTAGAAGAAATGCGGCAGGGACAAGGCAGCTCTATAAATCTCGTATTGTCCTTCCACTCGATTCCCGCTACTCCTACATGTGCCCTCCTTACTTCTACATGTATACTACATGGATACTACATGTACTCACCATGCAGGCGCCGGTCAAGGTGGCGATGTCGATGATGGAGGTGGGCGCCAGTTTCTCGGCATACACTAGAGCATCGGCCAAGGTCAAGCGGCCCTCGGCGTCGGTGTTTAGCACCTCAATAGTTAAACCGTTGGAGGCTGTGAGCACGTCACCTGGCCGCATCGCGCGGTCGCTCACCTAATGTAGTAAGGTATTACGAGAATACATTTTACCGCATGGAACCACATGTTACCACAACGATTACGAGTCTTAACGGAACACAAAGGACACGAATAGACGTAAGCTGCGTCTTTTCAAACACATACTTGTGTACGCATGTGTCCATCTAAGGAAGCATAGCTCTCTTCCCACCTCGCACCATGTTTTCGCAGGCGGCCACAATGAAGTCCACCGCCACGTCTTTTGGCTGCGTGAGGGCAATCGTCTTGGCAGCGCCCAGCACCGCTGCGCTTCCGCCCATGTCGAACTTCATCAGCTCGATCATCGAGCCCGCGCCTGCCTTCAAATTGTAGCCGCCGCTGTCGAAGGTCAGGCCTTTCCCTACGAGGGCGACGCGCTTCTGGGTGCTTGCGTCGAAGTTGGCAGGGGTGTAGCTCAAATGAATGAACCGCGGGCTCCCCTCCCCTGGTTTCGAGCCCTGTGCCACGCCTAGGTAAGCGCCCATCCCTAGGGCCTCGATGTCGGCCTCCAGGAGCACTTTGCAGTGCATGTTCGGGTGGTCGGCCGCGATGGTTTGCGCCGTCTCCGCCAAGGATTGGGGAGTTACGATATTAGGGGGCGCGTTGACCAGATCCTTGCAGAGGTTCACCCCGGCCACGGACTGCATTGGCAGGAGACACAAAAAGGTGTAGGCACATTACATAGGATGCTAGGTTTTGATCAATCGAAAATCACAACAGAAATATTTTGATGGAAGAGTGCGATAGTCCGTGGAATGTGAAATAGATACCCAAAAAATAACCATAGCTGGAAAAAAAAAGCACAAACGACGAAGAAGGTACAACAGTTTTATCGTTGAATTCTTACCGCAAGCGCATTGGGAACTTGGTCGGCAGAGAGGCCACTGCCGATGAAAGTTACGCTCTTCAGGCTGAGGGGTTTCACGATGTTGTCGCCTGTTGGGTGCATGTGTGCGTTGAGATGAGAGGGAAGAAAGAGGGATTAAGAGAGAGAGCAAAACGGCGACGAGGAATTTGATTCACGTTCATCAACAATTTATGCAAAAGTGAAATTTTGAGAGCACATACACACACCTAGCACAGCGTCCGATTGAAAACTATATTTTTGACACTCATGTACGACTTTCATTGAAAAAGACAGGCGGCAGATCGAGAACGTGCTTGCACATGTGCGTGTGCAAGAGGAGGGAATGCTCAAAGGTGAAGCAGGCGCAGACACAAAAAGGAGGAGGCCGCGGCGTCCCTTAAATAACAAAGTGTCGACCTCGGCCCACCTTTCTTTTCATCGCATCCCACCTCGCACCCCCGTCCCCCAATCAAAGAAGACACACACGCACATGTGCACACACATTCTCCACTCGACCCCCTGTATGTCGTATCATATATCCGTTCTAAGTGTCGTCCTTCGCTGTATAGGTGTGTGAGTATGTGGGCACTTGAATGAATGATACGCATAAATGAAGACTAGGGCTTTTCTTGGCATCCTACCGGTGATTCAGCAGGCACAAGAACAGGCCATTTCACACCCCTCACATTTACCAGTGCGAAAGCGGTTGTCCACGTAGAGCGCGCTCGCCATGGCTGCAGCGACCTTCTCAGGCGAGGCTCTGTCCGGCAGCACCACCGCCATCGACTCTGTCGTTTTATGTGATTTTGCCAATTTCGCCATTGCTTTTCCAAGCGACCCTTCCACACCACCGCTGCTGCCACTCGGAGCAGCAGGAGGAGCTCCGATGCCCACTAGTGCTGCGACCTTGGTAGCTCCTCCTGCCAAGCGAACGGTCGCCACGTCGCCCGCTTTGCCCTTGAACTCTTCTTGGGCAACCTATTGGAGAACATTTGGAAGTATTGAGAGAAAATGGAGGCTTCGAGGTAGGAATCGTAGGCGTTTGCGAGCAACCAGCATGAGAAGACGTAGTTATTAGGCAAGCAAGCAAGCACTATTCTGCTACAATCCTAAGCACACAAAAAAGAATGACCTACAAAAGCACTCACCAGGTCTGCTAGTGCCCCGTTCAAGAAGCTGGAGTCATCTGCAGCCGCTGCTTCTGAAGAAAGAGTAGCGAGAGCATCCTTGGGGGCGTCTTTCGCTGGCGCTGACACCGGAAACACCACGAGATCGCTCTTGAAAGCGGATGGGGCCGTGTCAGTGACGGCAAAGCTTACCTCCGGCATTGGCGTGAAACTGTTCACCTTTGAAGTTACATGGCGCGGGTGGCGAATCGTAAAAAGATGCGAGCCTTAGATGGATAAAATTGAAGTTGAAGTGACTAGGGTAAGGTTTGACAAAGACGCAAGATCAACGAGTAGGACGCAAATCAAAGCGCGCGCTGTGTAAGTATCTAGTGCCATTGATTCAAGTCTGCCCTCAAGAAAGTTCCACTCGAAAACCTTGTGGGTCCTACACTTTGCTGTATGTTCTCAAGTATTTATGACCTTGGAGAGTGCACATACCTTCGTGGAAGACGCTCGGAGAATAGGCGAGTTGGCACCAAAGCGCGCAGCAGACACGAGGCGATGCATGGGCGGCGAGAAAGATTGCACTGAGACGAAGAGCGCAAAAACCAAACGGGCGGAGATTGATAGCTTCATGTAGAGCCTTTAGTTGACCTACTTTGACGCTGTTGAGAAAAGTGATGAGCTGGTCTGACAACCACTCCTCCCGATGGGACGTTCGAAAATGCTCTATTATAAGACGGCGAAAATATATTTTCGATCACGGTGAGTTGGATGCACAATGGCAATGCACCCAGTATCCGGTGCCTCATCTCGCCTGCGTCGCTTACGCGAGTCTTAATTCGAGATTCGCATAGTCAAAGGACCGAAATAAAGAGCTCGTATCCTGCCTGTTGTCCCTAAAAGTTCGCACCTCCCGCCTCCTGGACCCGTTTCAAGAAGAGAGGAAACAAGAAGAAACGCCAACCTCAAGTTATAAGAGCTCCGGGCACCTTCACCCTTCAGCTTCACGGCGATTCTAGATTCCCAGCATCACTCCGTAATTAAATTATTCTTGAAAGTACGAGATCCTTCCTCAGCTATCACAGTCGCGTAGCTAGCTATTTGTGACGCAAAAATAATCCTCAAAGAGAGTTCGACATGTCGTTCGCGTCTTCTTCTTCTACTTTGCTTTCTTCCATCGGCCCTTCTTCCAGGCGATCTTCCATCATGGAGCTATTGTTTTCCTTGTCCTCGTCCCCGTCGACCGAGTTAGCCTTTGACGGCGAGTGTGTACTTTCTCCTCCCATGCTCTCGTCTGCACCTTCGTCATCTTCGTCAACTTCATCTTCCTCTTCCTCCTCTTCTTCCTCGTCGTCTTCTTCGACATCAAACAAAGTGAGCACCGAGGCGGCCACCAAACAGGCCACACCTCGAGTTCCATTCGCCGATATTGCCAAAGGTGTGAGACCATCCTCGAGCCGACGCCACTTCAAGCCTTCTCCGGTCGCAAGGGTTGGTTGCACATTCTCATTGAGTGACATTATCGAGTTTATTAGCGATGCAGCACTATTCGCGTTGGTAGGTGCATAAGCAGCGGACAAAGAGCAAAAGTTAAGTTCAGCGAGATCGAACCTGTGAAAGCAGAGAAAAGGAGCATCAAAATAGAGGTGTAAGAATTGAGGTGTAAACGCAAAAAGACGTGAGAAGTGCTTGAGCAAAATACAAGAGTGAGGTGTATCGGGATTATGCGTCAAGAATAAGACCGATAGCAACAAAGGACAGTGCTTTCTTCCTTGCCCACATGCCCACATGAACATGTGCACAAGTCGACAAACAGCACATCTCCTTACGTGGCCAGTTTGAGCTGTTGAGGGGATTCTGACGTCACGCTTTGCAACACCACCATCACACTCTCGGCTTGGTCTTCATTGACGGGTGACGCCACGTCGCCCCCGTAAAGGGCCAAACTCTGAACGCGCCACCCCACCGGCCACATCAAGCGAGCAGCCAACACATTCTTGTTAGTCTCAACATTCCCAGCACTACTGCCACTCCCACCACCTTCACCGTCGTTATCGTAGCCCATCACATCGTCTTCCGACTGATCTACGACCTCGGGCTGCTTTAAAAAGCACACAGAGTCGCCTCCATCAAAGTTTTCTTCGTCGACATCGTTGTTGTCATTATTATCCTTTACCTCTTCTGCACTCAGTCCCCTTTTCATCACCCACGCCGTCAACATAGACCGATCATGCGGTAGCACCTTGCAGGTCACGAGGGGCGACCTTTCTTCGTCTTCTTCTTTTCCGCTAGTGGCACCCCCAATGCCAGCATCTAGAAGCATCCAGGCTGGCTTCACCGCTGCTACTGAAGGCTGGTACGATAAGCTCATCGCTATTGCATCTGCTCCTCCTGTTTTGTCCTTATCGGTCGTCAAGGGAGCTCTCTGGAGGGTGGCTGCATAATCGCCGAGCCTCTGCGCTTGGGTGCGAAGGGACCGTAAATTTAGGGCCTCGTTGGCCACTTCACGAGGTACGCCATGACCCCACGCTGTCGTTACAAAGGAAGTGCTGCCAACGGCCCCATCATTCTCCCCTCCTGACTCGGCGAATGCTGAGATGACGCCTGTCCCCGCCTTGATAGTGCCGGCGGTGGTGTCCGTTTGAAAGCTCTTCTTTGGCACCAAAGGGGCATTCTGAAAGTGAGCCGCCACGGAGATCGACAAGAGGTCTTCCACGATCATAGTATCGTCGCGGCGCTGCAGCAATTTCTTGGCTGCCACACTCAGAGTAGGAGGTGCACTTGAAGATGAAGTGGACGATGTCACTTTATGCGTCGTGTTGTTACTAGTGCTAGTGTTACTTGACGCTCCCACGGCGCTCTTATAGCTGGAGCCACCGCCAAGCCCGCCATCGTCGTCGTCGTCATCCTCAGCTAAAGCAGCGGCATTCTGCATGGTCTCGCGCTCCTTCTCCATCGATGCATGGGTTGCTGCTTGCACTGATCCTTCTAAGACCTTATGAATGTAAGTATATGCATAAATGTACACGCAACATGAGAACTTTTCAAAAAGAGTTCGCACAGCGAGTGCCCTCCACTAGAAGATGATGAATAGACGCATTATGAATAATTAGTATATTACCTGCATGAGTGACGCTATTTCGAAGGACGTCAAGGCAGGTGATGACGTAGCCACCGCAAGTGTTGTCGATGAAGAAGAGGTCACGCCGACAACGAGTTCCCGAAGCCATTTGTACAGCAGGCGAAGGCGAGACCGGCCTTGGCGCAGCACTTGAGCACAAGACTCAGCTCGCAAGCAAGCCAATTCAGCCGCAGCTAGAAAGGCGCTCGAGGTCTCAGGAGATAGGCCCAAAGCCTGTCATTTTCATGCCGAAAAAGGAAGATGCGTCAAAAACTCAAAAAAAACAACAACAACAAATGGTTCGCTTCAGAGGATAGTGTAAGTACGATTTAAAATAACATGCGCACACCAAATCCACAAGAGCAGACACCGCAACTCTCCTTGACTCGGTTGAACCATCGTCTCATGCCAACGTGTACACACGCACACGCATACCTCCAGCTCGCCAAACGCTTCGTCGGCCATCACTTCTCCGTGCAGCTCGGACGCATAGGCCA
>Ga0307982_1004779_pt1 | contig 10654 bp, 11 predicted proteins | sample OrgLakmetagen989_FD_201847 | JGI IMG/M metagenome (GOLD analysis project Ga0307982, IMG submission 201847) | Saline water microbial communities from Organic Lake, Antarctica - #989 | ecosystem: Environmental > Aquatic > Non-marine Saline and Alkaline > Saline | place: Antarctica: Organic Lake... | reverse complement strand
AAAAGACGAACATTTCGTCTTCACTATTCACTATGTGCCGAGAATGGCACGCTGCGCTGCTTCTCAGCCTCTCCTGCTGGCTGGGCCTCTCGACGCTGGGCCCCTACGGGCCCCTGCGATACGGGGGGTGCTGCCTGAAACAAGCACCCCAGCATAGAAACCCAGGAAATATCGACTGCCCGATGAGTGCAGGAATAAAACGACATACATTTTGCCTGCTTTGTGATCATTTGCAACAAACACGCAATCAGTCCTCTCACTGGAAGGCAGAAGTCGATGCAAGCTGCAGCACATCTGGCGTGATGACCCCCCCTGCCCCCCCTTTCATGCTCAGCAGCTGGGCTTGCTGGATGACGCAGGCCAGCTTGGACAGCAGCCATGCCTGACACGCCCCCACGCCAGACGCACTGAGCTGCACATGTAGTGTCTGGGCAGGTCGTGAGGGGGGGGCATCCGCAGCAGTAAGGGGCCCCTCGGAAACGCCCAAAAGACTGCTTGCCACGTGCATGTTGCCTCCCTCCCACACCTGCGGAGATAGCAGAAGCGTGTTCTGCCGAACGAGCATGGCCTCGACAGCCCCCCCCTCATCTGTCGGTGAGGCCCCCCCTGTCGGGAATGACAGCGCCGGGTGCCCCTCCACACCGCCGCCCATGGAAGTGAGCAGAGCAGCGCCAATGTGCGGCAGCAGGGCACCTTGGTTTTCGACAATTTCCGCAGGGGAGGGCTCATCTGAGGGAAGGGGGGTCAGCTGCTTCACCGCTGACACAAACACACCGCTGGGCTGTTCCGTGCTGAGGCGCGGAACACCTGTGTCCTCCAAGTGCAACCACAAAGAGCCCCCCCCTTGCTGCACGCCTTTGACGCCGGGGCTGGCGGCGCCGGCATTAGTGGCCAGGGCAGCGCCAGGGGGGCCCTTGGGGGGGGCGCTGCCCATTTGCGGGCCCCCCCTTGTTACGAACATGTGCACCCCTGCACCTTGCAGCTGCACAATGCTGGGGGCATATGGGACCAAGCGAGCAGCAGTCGCAGTTGGGTTGAACTTGGGCCGGGCTGGGCTAGAGGGGCCCCCCCTTCGAGCCCCCCCCCCATGCACCCTGTGCACCTTGTCGTGGGGCGCACATCCCCCCACAGACGCCACCCCAACAATGCACACAGGCGCATCGCCGCCCACCTGCATACCTGCCTGCTGCCCCTGCAGGGCCCGCAGTGCACTCAGAAGGGGCGTCAGGCGCTCAGTGCCCAAGGGGACCCCTGTGACACAAGCCCCCCCCCCCAACGGTGCCAGGGGCATGCTGGGCAGCGGCACGGTGACTACATGTGCCGCCCAGGCAGCAGGGCCCAGCAGGTCCATTGCAGCCGCCCCCTCCAGCTGTGCACGCTCTGCACTGACCTCGTCCAGTGCGGTGTGTCCAGGGGGTAGCAGGGGGGGTGCCGCACACGCCATTGGCCAAACAGGCGCATCAGACGCAGGGGGGCTTCCGGGTACGGGGCTACTACGTGTGAGCACTGTCACTGGTGCGGTGCCTTTGGGCAGTGAGGGGGGGGGCTTGTGCTTGGGGCTCGTGCGGCCGCCGGCAGTGCACGGTGCAGCACCCCCCCCACTTGGCGCGCTGTGGGGGGGGTGCTTTACTGTCCATGGCATCAACGAGCCCTGCAGTAATACAGGTGTTCCAGCCAGGGAGGTGCAAGTGTGTTCCAAGAACACTTTGGCTGCATCCCCCAGAGCAGCCACTGGGGGCGAGCACACTGCCTGCAGCCACTGCGGCTGGGCAGGGAAGGAACCAGGGACAGATGGCAGCCCCTCCAGCTGTGCGGTGCGTGAAGGCTTCCCAGATCGAACCATAAGCTGTTCCGCCAAGAAATTGTGTTCCGACTCGGCGGCTTGCAGTCCATCGCTGCGCAGCAGGCTATCCAGGCGACACAAGTGTTGCGCGGCGGGGCCAGCCGTGAGGGGTGATGGGGGGGGTACAGGCGCCACCCCCCTTGACCCCTTTCCCCACGTGTGCGACACGGCGTGTCTCACCAGCTGTGCCACTGCTGCCAGGGGGCTCTGGCCCTGGCCGGCACAGGCCACCGCCCAGCGCGTCAAATGCAGAGGGGCAATGACCCCCCCTTGACCAGGCATGTCACCCCCCAGTGGCGCCACCAGCTCTCCTGGTGCCATCGCCGTCTCCCACCGCCACAGGATAAACTGCCGCAGCAGCGGGCTAGGACATGCCTCAGCTAGCAGTGCGTCTGCTGTTGCCCGCGTCACCGGCACATTCAGCAATTGCAGGTCAGTGCCTTCCGGTGCTTCCGTTGTGCCCCCGTCACAGTGCACCGCCAGCGCACCCAGCAGCTCCCGAACAGGGGTGGGCACCGACGTATTCTCAGCAGACCGAGCAAGAAACAGCGCAGAACACGGAACACTCGCCGTGCCCAGGGCGTACTTGGCAGTTGCATTGGCGTCCTCCGGCACCTCCACTTCATCATCTGAGTCTGGAGGCTGGATGTCTTCGTCACTGCTGTCGTCGGCGGAGGAAGCGTATGCAGGGGGTGCAGGGGGGGGGTTCACAGCAGGCCCTGGCGAGCTTCCCGGCGGCAAAGGCATGCGCACACCAGCCGTGCCAATGCACCCCTGGGGGCCGCACAGCTCACCTGCCTTACCCAGCATGGCCTCCCCAAGGCGCCCATCGAGGGCCCCCCATACCCCCCTAGCGTGCAGGCTGCAGTGCAGCAGGGAGGCCACCTCGCCCCTCCAAAGCTGCACTGTGCGAAGGCAGCGACGCAGGGCGTGCGGAGAGAACAGCAGCAGCGCACGCCCCAAGGCAGCACAGACACCAAGACTGCCGCGGGTGGCAGCAGCCCCCCCTGGAGGCGGCTTTGGGCCCCCCTTGACCCCCCCTTGACCACCCCGCAGGGGGGCCACATCCCACACATGTGTCATACAGGCAGGAGTGCTGGCCAGCTGTCGTCGCCCGGTATCAAAACCCGGCACTGGGCTGGCTCGAGCCTTGGAGCTGAGCCCCAGCTCCGCAGCTGAAGCCAGCGGGAGCACCTGTGTCAGCATGTCCAGCAGGGCTTGTGCGATGGGCAGTGGCAGCAGGGGGGGCTTGCTCACTCGCCCAGTGGAGCGGGCACCCTCCTCATCTGCGCCTCTGCCGGGGGGCAGCTCTGAGTCGGGGTCAGGGTCACACACCCCCTCAAGGGGGGTGAAGGGGGGCAACACTAGCAGGCCCACAGAGGACGGCCCGTCTTCTGTCAGTTGGTCCAACACCTTGCTTTGCACGCCTGTGTCTTCTTTGATTTGGCTCGCTGCGCGTACCCTGGCTGCCCGGCCGCTGGCAGCCGGCACTCCCAGCAGGGCAGCTGCCTTACTGCTAGCCTTGGCAGCCGTGCTGCGAGACTGCCGTCGCCGCTCCGCTGTCTGGGAGCTTGAGCTGGAGACGATCTGTCGGGCAGGCGAGAGGGGCCCCCCTGCACCCAGTAAGGCTGCAATGGACAGGCGCCGCCGAGGGGCCCCGTCCCCGGCACTGCGGCCCCCCCCAAAGGAAAACCGGCCCAGCAGTGACATGCGCTTGACCCGAGTTCCCCCCTTGCCACCAGGTGAAGTGTTTGGGGACCCCCCCCCCGTCATCGATCCTGGGTTCTCCTCCTCAGGCAGCACAGGCACGTCCAGCATGCCCAGCATGGCGGCAGCCTTGGCACCCCCCCCTTGCCGCTCCGCAGACCCCCCCCTGGACGAAGCCGTCTTGGCGTCCAGCACCGCCTGTGCTTCTGACCCCATCATCTTGGCCGCCTTGCTGGACCGTTTTTGCGCAGCGTGGGTTAGCCCCTCAGAAATTGAGGGGCCCCTTGCTTGGGCAACCAGCCCCCCCATCTCCCCTCCCACACTGCTCAACGGCAGCCCCACAGCATCGGCTGCAGCCAGCAACGGCCACGATAGCGCGTTGCCTGTGTTCTGTTCTTCGCTGAGTAGCTCCGCAGGTCGCATGTCCAGTGTGTCGCTGCTCAAGTCGCCAGCTCGATACCGCGCCCACTGCACGTGGCTGCTCTGGGCACACAGGCCATGCCACACCAGCCGCAGCAGAGGACGCACACACCACAAGACTGCAGCCATACAATGTGCTCCCAGCTGCGCGCGTGCCTGCAGTCGTGTCATCTCCTCCTCCGGCGGCATCTCACCCTCGGCCTCCGCTGTGCTGAGCTGGTCGCGGGCCGCCGCACCCAGCCCCGCCACACCCATGGCAGCTCCAATCAGCCACATCACATCGTCCTGGGCGGCGGGGGGTGGTGCAGTGCTGTCTTGCAGCAGGGCCACCACGCCGCTGCTTCGAAGGGCGGAGACCGTCACCTTCATGCGGCGGGCACACGCCTCGTCGCTGCCGGCTGCCACCTGTGCACAAGCCAGCATCGTCCCCAGCAAATGCGTCATAAACAGCTGTGAAGCATCCTGGGCATGGCCCAGGCCCTCCCCTGAGCCCAAGTGCGCCAGCACGAGGGGCACGTCTTCGTCGGTGTGGCCAGCTAGAGCCCCCCCCAACACCCCCTCCAGCGCAGGGACGTGGGTGTTCAGTCCGCGCTGCAGAGCGTTGTAGTCAGCTGCAGGCAGCTCCCCCAGAAGTGCAGCCCGGAGGCATAGGGGGGAGGGGGCGTGAAGACCCCACGTCAGCGCCCGCTCTGCTCCTGGGTCAGTACCAGGAGGCAGTCGCACATCGGCGCCGCACTGCAAAGCCAGCGGCGCGGCATACCCTGGGATGACGGCGGGACAGCAGTCACTGGGCAGCGATACCAGCCACGCCCCAGCCAGAGGGCACTCCAGCTCCGCACCACTGCACCCCGCAGCTGGGCATAGCAGGGCGTGGGTGGCATTGCAGCTGCGGCAGTGTCGCTCGCTGTGCATGAGGGCTCGCGCAAGGCTGTGGGCACGGCGGGCAGTGGCCGCCGCCTCCAGGGCAGCTGATGCAGCCTCGACAGCTGCAGCAGTGACAGCGGCAGCGCTTTCGCTGCCGGCGCTGCGGCGAAATGTTCCTGATGGTGTTCCTGCCAGGCGCCCCAGCAAGCCGCTGCTGCCTTTGGCGCCGGCCGCCTTGGATGCAGGGGCGGACTCCCGAAGAAAGGGACCGATGCCCCGTGTGCCCTCGATGCAGTTGCTGGCGATGGTAAGCGGGGATTTTGTGCCCCCCTGAACACCCTCCAGTTCGGCAAGAGCTGCCCTGTGTTGCCCCACTGACGCTTGACTCGGCGATGGCAACGCGTGCGATGTGGATGCCGAACACTGTGTGGCAAAACGGAAAAGCAGCTCATACCAAGTGCGGGCCCCAGGAGAGAATACGTGCGTGGGGTCTGATTCGTGGGGCCGTACAGTGATCACCCCCAGAGATGGAGCCCCCCTGTCGCTGGGCAGCGCCAGCTGGCTGTGTGCATGGTGTGCCTCCCGACCACACAAGCCAGCAGCGGAGAGGAAGCCACTCACAGCGGGCATGGTGCTGCTGTGCATGCCGCTGTCCGGTGCAACTGACGCCCGCGGCTCTCGGTCATATGCCTGCCCTGTGCCCCCCAGTGCCAGCAGCAGCTCACGCACGGCAAGCATCGCGGCTGCAGACAAGTCTGTCGGCGAGACAGCGTCCGGGGCCGCTGTGTTGGCCCCGTGTGAGGACAGAGGCACACTGCTTGCGGCGTCAGAATGCTGTGCAGCGGCGGTTTTGGCCCTGGGGGGCTTGGGGCGTGATAGCGGCCCCGTGTCCATGCCTGCGGCAGCCGCTGCAGTTGCCGCCCCATTGCCCCGCCCAGCTGGGGATGCTGCGCTGTCACACAGGGCTGCAGCAATAGCAGTGCTGCGGAGCCGCAGTGCAATGGGCTCCAGCGCTTTGCCAGTCATGCCCCCCCCCTGAAGTGCTGCTGGGGTGCGCCCCCCCCTAGAAGCTTGGGCGAAGACAGTTGAGGGGGGGGGGCGACCGTTGCTGGAGGGGGGTGAATGGGGGCCTATCTTTGAAGCAGGGGGGGTCGATGCTCCGCTGCCGGATGAGCCCGCAGTGGCAGCAGCTGCCGGCTGCATCCACGCTGCCTTGGCTGCGAGCTTGCTCACGTGTGGATGCCCAAGCATGCCGTGCCAGCCAGCAGCCATGCCCCGCACAGCTGCCCCCCCAGCGCCAGGGCGGAAGCCCCCCACACACACAGCAGCAGGGACGTATATGCTGGGGGTAAGGGGGGCGTTGGGGCCAGCGGCGGCCAGCGCCAAAGTGGCCAGTGCAGTCTGCGAGCCGCTGGCCATTGAAGCTGGGCGCACGCCAGCAAGCAACAGGGCGTCGAACGAACACAGAGCACTGCGCCAAGCAGCCAAGGCGTGCGCTGGGCCCAGTGGGGCGTCGAACAATGCAACCAGTCCTATGTGGCTGACTGCACTTTCGCAGCATGAGCGTGTGATGAAGGCTTGGGGGCTACCCTTCACCAGGGCACCGGCAGCGGCACCGGCAGCACTGCCAACCAGAGCGCTGGCGGCTGCCTGAAGCTTGCCCCCCCCCGCTGCCCCCCACAGTAAGCCCCCGATCACGGCGTGTTCCGACAGAACACTTTGTGCAGCGGAACCGGCACAGGCGTAGCTTTCGCCACAGGCCCAGGCGTCGGCAACCCCTGCCTCCAGAGTGCAAGCCAGCACAAGTGCCAGCCAAGCAGCCTCCCCCCGAGTCACTGCAGGCCATGCAGTGGCAGGTACTGCACTGTCCACTGGCTGCACCGTGATGTCTGCCACGTATGCCAGGATGGACTCGGCCAGTCGGATGGAGGGGCTGCTTGCCCCAGGGGGGGTGTTGCCTTCACCTGCGAGGCTGCCGGCCAGGGTGCCCGAGTGCACAAAACAGTGCGGGGAAAAGGACGTCCGACCTACTGCTGGGCTGCATGCTGCTGCTGCCGCCGCTGAGAGGGCTCTGGCGTGTGCGCTGGCGGCGATGGGGGGGGGAAGACACGCCCCCAACGCCAGCACTGGCGCCGCTGCTGCTGCTGCCGCAGACCACGGGGCGGCGGCAGCAGCTGGAGGGGATAATGCTGCACGGTATGCGTGCCAGGTGCTGGCTACAGCTGCCATGCAGCGGGCTGCCACGTGCAGCACAGTCGCCACCGCCCCGGCAGTGGCAGTGTGTCGAGCTGGAGCCGCCGCCGCAACTTGGGCAAACAGCAGCGGCAGCACATGTCGCGAAGCACTCCATGCAACAAAATCGAATCTGTGTTGTAAATGAGGGGTGAAAATGTCGCTACAGCGTTGTTTTGAGCGGTGCAAAGCCTAACGCCGTAAGTCGCGCAGCGACGTAGGCGCAGACTTCAGCTTTCAACTCACAGTCTTCCTGCTGAATCGCCACCGTTGTGCAAAGAAACTGCTGCATCAATATGAATCCTCATAATATGCATGCTTTTTGTGTGTTTCGCGCTGGTACTGTGATTGCTGTGAGCTGCAGCTGCCTTGCCGAGAGATTCCTCGCCGACGGGCTGGGGTTCAGCGTGAGCATCGCCGCAACACCGCTCCAAACAAACAAGGTCTAACGCCCTACTCAAAACCGGTACAGCAAGCTGGTCTGTGAGCGCTGATAGCTGCAGCTCCAGCGCGGCGGCGCCTGCCACCTGCAGCGCCATGTCGGCTGCCTGCTTGCCTGGCAATCCCGCAGGTTTGTCGGACTCCCCAGGCTCTGAGAAATGCGTGCTCAACAGAAAGCACAGTTTGACTAGTGTAGTGGCTGTTGGTCCCACTGAAGCTGCTTGTTTTGCAATGCAGCGTGCCCCTGCGGAAGCAGAAGCACGGAGGCGCTAATGCGAGGGGGGGGCTCCAAGACGACGGAGGGGGTGCATGGCAGGAGGCAAAGCGGCAGCTTGCTTGCAGGAGGGCAACACTGTACATGCAGGCTGCAGTATTGCTCAACTGCTCTGCAAGGAAGCATCCCCCTGGCCTGGCCGCCTGCCCCTGGCTTCCAGTGCGGCCGCCGCTGGTGCTGCTCACCGGCTGCTGAGCACATGCGGGGCTTTGTGCAAGATCAGCGCACGTAGTCGGTGATGTCCTGCAGCCGTGACAGGATTCAGTCGTTGCTGGGGTGCGGCTGCGAGAAGAAGGGGGGGAGGGGGGGTGCAGGATGTCTGTGGAGAGCTTGGCCAGACCCACCCAGCGTGCACGCCACGCCATGCAAAGCAAACGCGTCATAGCTAGTGTATCAATTATAATCTTGTTGCGCTGTATAGGTCGCTTGTGATGGCTGAAAACTCATCAGGTGGGCTGCCTGAGGAGCTGAGGGCAGCAGCGGAGAAACAAGGCTGCGAAATCGCGACCAGCACTCAAAGCACACAGCAGTGGATTAATGGGCGAGCATCTTGGTCGCAAAGTACCTCGTTTTTTAAGCAATGCCCTGGCAAGAGCCCCGAGAAGATTTTCGAGTCCAGGTCACAGGGACAAGGATCAGGGTACGTTCGTTTCAGTGGCGTTTCAATTATCGAATATCATGTAGAATATTCTTTGCAGTGCACCCGCTGAAGCAAAGAGTATGCTGGGTCCTTCCGGAATTGGCCAAATGTTCGATTCATTTTTCAGGGGATTTGGTCTGCCTGAACGACGATTGGATATCCCGCGCCCACGCGACTCCGGTCAGCAGGTGGTACCCTGGACACACGAAGCTCCAGGGACGGCGCGACCCGGAAGTGGGCCGAGCGACATTGTATGATAAAATCGGTGCCACAATACACAGCAAGTATGGCTTGGTGCACTTTGCACACAAAGCATTGAGTACGTGCGGGTTGGTCCTGACGAGCTCACAACGCAAGACAAGGATTGGCAGCTGCACAATGCGCCACTCTCCACACCTGCATTGCGCCCTGGTGTCGCTCTAGGGAGAGCTATGTGCGCAGAACAGTGAGCGGTGGGTGTCAGTTTCCCTGCTGTGACAGCTGCTGCTGGTTCTGTGACAGCTGCTGCTGGTCCCGTGACAGCTGGTGCTGGTGCTGTGACAGGCCGGGCAAGCGGGCCCAGCGCCTGCTGCGGGATGCAGAGCACAGCACAGGCACAAGTGGCAGCCGCCTGCAGCAGTGGGCAGCTGCTCGCGGCGCTGTGGCTGCAGGTGGTGCCAGCAGCCCCTCGGCAGCTATCCCTCCAGTGGCTGTGTCGCTGACTTCCTTGCCGGCGGGGATGCGGGGGTGCTGCAGCCCATCGTGCCGGGGCGCATCATTGGACGTGCCCTGCGAGTGTTGCCCACAGATGCAGTCATGGGGGCAGCTGAGCCGGCGAAGTGCAAATTAAGGTCAGCTGCCCGTGCAGCCGCCCTGCAGCACTTCAACCTGCTGGTGTCCCTTGTCCTGGGCATCCAGCGATCCCACGGGGCGCTGCCATGGAGCGGCGTGGCCAAGGTCATCGCAGCGCAGCACTGCTTGTACAGCCACCGATCATAGATGCGGGCTTTATAACACGGTATGAAGTGAAAATAGCACATGGGAGAGCAATACTGCCGCCACTGGGCCCCTCGGCTTTTTGTGGGCCCTCTTTGTGCTGTAGTCTGCATCTTTTACTACCGGTATTCACTTGCGTTCTGCAGAGACCAAAGTATACATGCAAGGATATTCTCCGGAAGAGCCCATGACTGCCCAAGTACTTGAACGATCTACAGGGCATCTTGAACGGCGAGGTTGTGGGTTGAAACGTGAAATGACATCTGATTAGGAACAGGTGACATTGGCACTTCTACTTGGGGTATCTGTTGGACATGTTGAAGATGCTCCCACCTGTACATGGTGAATCTGTTGAGGAGGGGCTCCATCCCATGCCTCCAAGCCGGCTGCTAAAGAGAGCAATTAATAATGATACGTACACGCTTTTCAAAAGCGTACTTGACTGTAGCGTTCTCAGGGCTGGTGCAGGCACACGAATAAGCGACGCTCTGCTCAGCTTGTTCGTTGATTTGTATCAGCCTACGATGAACTTGGCCTTGATGCGATTTGAAGCGGGGTTTCGAAGATGGAAAGCGTCTTCAGTTGAGCGAGTGCAGTGGGCAAAGGGAGCACGCGATCAATCAGTAGTTGACGATGATCATCAGTTGCTGCCTAGCTCACCTCCAATTCTACGGTAAACAGGCCCTGCAGAAATGCAGGCAGATAGCTACAGCGCGCTGCACGACTGATCCCAAAAGAAGGCCAGCCAAACAAGGGCTACAACTTAGTCGCAGTAAAACCCTCCAACCTGCTGTGGCAGTGAGCAGTGCTAGCTCTTCCGGGCAGACGCTGCTGATTTCTGTCATGCACTATCACCTCGTGTCAGCGCTAGAGGCCCGAGAAGTGTGTGCAACCCACTGGGAGGGGTCGGATATGGCACACACAAAAACTTCACTGTTTTTGTTGTTGGTTTGAATTTCTTATCGCTGTGGGTGTAGCATTTGCCCCGTGAAACTTGAAGTCTTAGCGCCGTGTATTGTTCTCCACGACACTTGGTGGGCCGTGCCGACTCCAGACTCCTAAGCGAGACCCGCATGGACAGTGTGCGCAGCCTGTCATACCGCGCTAACCCTCACCGGGCTGTGCTGGGACGCGCCTGTCCCTGCTGTGGGGGGGCGGAGGACACAGCCTCTCATATGCTGCAGTGTGGGGTGATCATGGGGGACATCCGAGTGGAGGAGGCGTTTGACCACTTTCACGACGCAATGGAAGGCAGGGT
>Ga0307982_1004777_pt1 | contig 10656 bp, 12 predicted proteins | sample OrgLakmetagen989_FD_201847 | JGI IMG/M metagenome (GOLD analysis project Ga0307982, IMG submission 201847) | Saline water microbial communities from Organic Lake, Antarctica - #989 | ecosystem: Environmental > Aquatic > Non-marine Saline and Alkaline > Saline | place: Antarctica: Organic Lake... | reverse complement strand
CAGGCACACGCATTGGCAGCTGCGCAGCACGACGCAACTGCGGCCCGGGTGGTGAGTTCTGTGAATCTCTTATTGACTACATCTTTTTGTTCAGCCCTACCTTCAACTCATTAGCCCATGAATTGTCGATGAAAATTATAAAATCTTGCACAATTCCATCAATTCAAAAGGTGAACCTACTCCATCGCATGGACGGCCTCGACCGCCGCTTCGATGCGATGTCCAAATTGCCACCTGACCGCGAGCCGCAGCAACAGCAGCACTCTTCCAATGACAATAGCATGGCCTTCAAAACGAGTGCGGTGGAATTAGCTGCGGCCCGATGGGAAGCCTCCACATGTATAGCCGATCTCGACCGTCGCTTAGCCCGAATAGAAACTTGGCAGCAAAAGGCAACGACGACGACGACGTCCGCCCGAGAGCAGAAACAGCGGTTTGTGAGCTCATTGCACACCGCAAAGCAGCAACAGCATGTTTCCTTTGCGGACTCTCAGAGTGTACCGATCTCATCAAATGATAACAGCAACCACGTGAGTGATCACAGCAGCAGCAGCAGCAGTATTAACAGCAGCAGCAGCAGTAGGAAATGCAATGGTATTCCTGGTAGGGGCAGTGGGAGCAGTAGCTCTGGCCAAGAACATTTTGACTCTGGCAGGGAAGGCGATCAACACAACAGCGATCAAAGTAACAGCAGCGAAGGCAATGCCTCAGCAGCCGATGCTACTACAGTACCACCGGTCGATTTAAGTCCAGATCTCGACACTTCAGCTGCCGGTGAGCTCATGACAGGGGCTGCCCTGCGGGCCTCAGCGGTTGACCTTCAGGCTGCGGCTGCTGCTGCTTCGAGTGCTGGCGTTACACCTTCAGCAGCCGTGTTGGCTGCGCTAGCGGCTGCTGAAAACGTTACGGGTTCAGCGGCCGCCACTTCTTCTGAGCAACCTAGCCCAAGCAGCAAAAGTAGCGGAGCGGCTACTTCTCAAATGGAGTTGGGACTCATAGAAGGCGACGACATTGCCAACTCAAATACAAAGGAAGAAGTCCACGTGGAAGACGAGTTAGTGCCAAATACAATGCTCCAAGGGAGCTCAGAGCGTGAACAGCGTGCCGACAAGGCTTCTTCTTCATCTTCTGGGAATAGCTCAGAAGAGCGACCACGACGGCGCAACGCGCACAATGATCGCCCGGCAACGAATTCCGCTGGGCGTGTTACAGACCCCAAATCGCCTGGTGCGAGACTCTTGATGCGCCGAGTGACCCGCTCTCCGAAGTTTGTTTGAAGTACAAGAGGGCTAGCAAAAGAGGCAACAGGGAGGTACTTCAGAACACAGAAATAGAATCATGCGTCATAAATACGCATAACAACACCAACCCCGATATACCCGGGATGCGGATTCCGTTCCGTGTTACGATCTCATTGTAACATATAACGCGGAGGCAAAGACCTCATGACGCCGATTACTCCTATGATCCAGCCGAATTCTGGTGCATGGGAAAATGGACATGGGGAATCTAAATTTAGTATACCGATGCCCCATTCTTGCTGCTGGGGTCGAAAGATTTCGATCGGTAAGGACTTAAGATAAAGGCGGCCTCCCGATTGGACTTGGCAAAAATTATGTCGCTGCTTTGCATGAAGTTCAACCCCAGATATTCATGAACTATACAACCCCTTCTTTCTTATTTACAGCGCAATGCTTCGCGACGGCACCACGGGTCCAGTTTGTGAAGGAAGGTTAGCATTCTCACTGGCCTGCGGCAACGCAGCAGCAGAAGCACTTTTAGAAGGCGCTACTGGTGCAGACGAGTGTGGCACCCTACGAGGTGAAGGTGGCGGCAGCGACGTCTCCGCAGGTGTAGGAACATGAGCGCGCCGTTCGGGAAAAGACGTAGATTGGGCCCCTGTTATGGCCCACGCCTTTGGTTTGCGGCGATTGGTGGAAGCGACCGCTTTCTCAGCTACATAGGACGTCCGCGCCTGAAATTTATTCATCGCAAAATATCATGTATTGAAACATGCTTACGTCATTTTGTTACGATATCAAGAACTAAGAACACTCAACACAGTACAGAAGTAATCATTTTCACTGACTCGATTTCAATTTCACTCAGCATAAACAACAGCGGCTGAAGAAATTCCTTCGAAGCAAAAGATTTAAAAAAAGACGTACCCGAGAAGCAATTTGCTTGGTTGAACGCCGCTCGATTCGAACAGGACCGTTTGCTTTTAGTGTCTGAGTTGCAGTAGAGTCGATGTCACTTTTAAATCCACCAACTCTGGCGCTTGCGCGGCCACCACAACTGCTACCATCGCTACCACTTCTACTGTGACCACTGCTGTTGCCATCAGCTTCACCGAATCGTACGACTTTTGGCGACGCTGATTGAGCTGTACGATCTCCATCAGGACTTGAAGTTGCTTTCATGGCTGATTTCGGGGAAGATGCTTGGTTTGTTGTTTTGCGACGACACTCAACGTCAACTTTATCGTCGGAAGCTGTACCTTCTTTGGTATCAATGACACTTGAGTATGCGAGCGCAGAAGTCGTAAGTGTATCATCCTCCACTAGCACTGCTTCTAGCGCGAATTCTGAGCCGGTACTCCCTTCGTCAACACCAATACTGCCATGGTCGTTCTCAGATAAACTCTCGTGTTCGTCATCGCTCTCTGAATCCTCAGCGAGTTCTGCTTCTATCAAATCTTCAACTGTATTACCCAATATCACATTTAATGTGTCACTGCTATTGACTATGTCACTGCTTCCATTCGTGTTGGCTGGTGCGTTAGTAGACGTAGGACTGAATTCGACGTTGCCAGTTGAAGATGTTCCTACCTTTGGACCCACTGCCTCATTCTCGCTTTCGCCCGTAACATTTCCTGGTTGGCAGACAGGTAAAGTGCGACACCAGTCCTCCCATATAGTCCGGAGAGGCCATTGACTGCCATCTACGACTGAGGCATCCTGCGTGGCAACAGCTGCTACTGCTGCACACCTGATTGGATGCATGCATCAAAATAATGAAGAGAAAGAAATGTCAAATAAAAGATAATTTCTGTACTATATGCATTTGAAAGAGCACTCATTAAACAGGCTAATATAATCCAAAAACCAAACTGTACGGAGTTATATTTTGATGGTTTCAACCAGGACGAGAGAGCAGCTTCTCGTTTGTCAAGGGCCGATGACGTATGCAACAACAGTTTGCCCGGAAGCGGCGGTAGTTGAGTTAGTGCAGTTTCTGCATTCAATCGAAGTGCAGCATCCGATTTAGCAGCAGCATGGACTAGGGCATCTTTGAGGGTGGTTACATTACTGTACCTGTGTGTATGGCAATTCACGCTGGTTGACACAACTCGAGCGATTTATTGAAACCGTAACAACATGTAAACATGCATCATAGGGGCTTCAAAGCACAGAAAGAAACAACAACAATCAGCACAATGATTGTGCCCACATTCGAATGCAAAGATGGCATAGCATGGTTAAGGATGATATGCATACCTAGCCCAAAGCAGGCGCGCCCCAGGAGGAACATCAAATACGGAAGCCACATCTGCCTCATGCACGCTGCTGCTGGAAGCATCGGAGACTTCGAGCAAAAAGAGTGAACCTACAAAGCCCAAAGGTGCACCCCGTAAAGTCGCCTGCTCTGCGTTCGACCCAAGGAATATTCCAATGAATTTACTTGCGCCTTCGCCATTCAAGGAAGAAGTTGTACTATTAGTGCGGCTGGTGTCTGTGCCTCCACCGATTGCCCTGCCTTCTTCTTCGACCTCAGGTACCGTGTTAGCACCCCCGCCTTTGTTCTCAAGAACTGCCGGAGCAGTGGAGCCCGTCATTTGGTACAAGTAACCTGCGACTACACTTAGCAAAATGACGGTGCCATTCCCAAGTGTGCGGCCTGTGGCTACGATGCGCGCGCGCGATTCTCCCATGATAGGCGTTAGTGCAGCAGTAGAAGTTGTACCCGATGGAGATTGGATTGAGCTCTCTGAATCCCCAGCAAGTCCCTCGCCTTCTCCAATGGCACTCACTGAGATACCTGGCATCGGCGACGGGTTCACCCGAGCCTTTTGATTCGAAGAAGGAGCAGCAGTATGGGAGTCACTGGCACTGGGCTCAAACTCGACAGCAGCAAACGCAGCGCGGTGTGAATACACAACAGCCTCGAACTCGTCTTGGGTAATTATGCCACGGTCTAATTTATTTTGCGCAATAACCTGAAAATAAATCAAGCGCACAGCCATGAGTGTGCGCTCTAGCCCAGGTGCAGCTTGGATATGTAAAATATCACAGATTAACAACCGTTAGGCACGAAATTGTTTCATCAAGAAATTACGAGCAGAGCAAACTTAAATCAAAGCGTCCATGCTAAAACGTACCTCAGCTGAAATAGCAATGGACATAAGCGAACTGCGAACGCCTGCGAGGCCGTGCGTAGCGCACATCGTACTATCCAATTCCTCGGGTGTGCCGACAAAGTTGTAGTCGACACCTTCGTTACCGACAGCGTTGTCATTGGTGCTGTTCATAGCGTCGTCACCTTAGTTTCTTTTATCGAATTACCGAAGTTAAGCAGTACTACAACGCGTGAAGTGTCGCCAGGTGCCTCAAGCTCGCCAGAGTCACGAACTAGTGTTTAAGTTTTGCGTTTGGTCAGAGTGCTCTAGTACTTCCGGCGTTACCAAGCGGTGAATCTTTCAGTCGAGAGTCGATAATCGCAAATCACAAGGAATTGCTTCATTCACCACTACGAACGAACTCAGATCTAAGCCAGGATCGAGCTTTAAGCCTTATGACATAGCTTTTGAAACCATAGCTGAATATCGCGTTGTTACGAGTGCGTGACATTTTTCTGTCCAGATCTTTGAATATACCTGCTCTAGTATAATACCTAAAAAATGATATCGTTCTTTTCTTCTATTCTTCTGATTCTTACTCAACGATTTTGATTCATTAATTTTAGTAGATATCCGATTCTGATTCTTACTCATCGATTTTGATTCATTAATTTTAGTAGATATCCGATTTAGGAACAGCATGGGACTGTACGGACATGCGGGCTTTCGAAATGAGAACTGTCGTCGTCGTCTTGAACTCCACTGAAGGGTACATATTCAAAGAATTCAAGGTAAGCTTTCCTTTTGAACAGCAAATAGTAGATCAATGGTTTCTCGTCACTGAGCTCTCCGTGAAGTTCTTTTTTAGTTCTTTTTCAATCAATAAGGCGCATTCAGTCTTTTGTACATAAATAAATCACTGCCCTCCCCGTGTGCAGCTCCTTCTGCTTTCTTCTTTGGAAATCCCCAACTGGCTAAAGCCAATGTGGTACACAAGAGAGGGGTGTTCCTCAATGAGCTGAGATTTACAAATCACCGTACTTGTTGAGAAAATCAAGATGAAAGTCCCGGATGTCGTTGCAGAACTAACGCAAACACACAGGCACATAAAGGCGACGTAGAAAAGGTATTGATGTGAGCGACTCGCGTAAAAGGAGGTAGCTATTGCACACTATGCTCCAGCCCTTGGAAACGAACCAGAGTGTACATGATGAAGAAAGAAATGACAAAAAAAATATTTCAAAGGAGGATATGGAATGAGGAGACAAGCGTTAATTTATACCTGCTCGAGTTTCTGCTCTGGCGGGAGGATGGTGGTTCGAAAGTGCCAGGTGCCGTCCTTCTGCCCGAACCCGCTACCAGGCGTGGTGGCGATGCCAGTGGCCTCCAGAAGCTCCAAGCAGTAAAAGACGTCGGGCACCAGCCCTTGCTTTTGGGCGGCGGCCACGGCGCGCGGCGGTAGTTGCACCCTGGGAAACGCGTAGAGGGAGCCCGCGGGGGCGCAGAACACCCCGGGGAGGGCGTTGAGCGCCGAAGTGATGGCTTGGGCGCGGCGTTCCAGCGAAGCGAGCACCGCGGTCCTTTCGCGCTGCCAGCGGGGAAAGCTCTCGTCCCCCGGTACAGGGGGATGCACCATCACCCCCATGGCCACCTGATTAGATGATGGGTAGGTGGCAGAAGGTGGATGAATGGGTCAAAAGATGAAGCAAAGAAAAGAATTAATTCATTGTATAGCCAAGGATGTTTATAACGTAAATCAAAGCCAACAACAATTTGGAGCAAAGACTACATTTGTGCAGCGAAACAGTTAAAAATGATTGCAATAAGAATCAACAAGTAAAGAATATAAAAATCAAGAGCATTTTTTCGAACCTGGCCTGTGACGTTGGAGCTCAGGTTGATGGAGGCCATTTTGTAGGCTTGCGCCACGACGTCCTCGGGCACGTTCATCATCTCCACCTGTAATGGTGGTTGAAGGAGGAATAAAGCTTGAATAGAGTGGGCTTGAAGTATTGAAGTACAACCTGAAGTAGAAGGCTCTAGCACGAAAAACAAAATTCTGATAAATGATGGCCACGTCGGTTGGCTCTTCTTTCTTTTCGATATGTGCACCGACCATGCCTCCCCGGAGGCCGCACTCGCCAAAGGCCCCTTTCGACGTGGTGTGGAACGACAAGAGCTGAGTCTCAGCGGCCGCGGCCCCGCCCACTATGGTCCAGTGAATTTGTGCGATGATGTCAAGCACACGTAAAAATGCACAAAAAAGAGGGGTTAAAGTGTGAGTGGGAGAGAAAGGCAAGAATCAAGTTTGCAGCAAGAAAGAAACAGAGGAGCACTTCGATGAAACACTTTTCATTTCAGGCGTCTTCCTAAATTTTCTTTGCTTACCCATTTTGTGAAGCACCGAGCGCGCGGAGTAAAACGGCGTCGCGTTCCCGTAAACGTTGTCTTGGTACACCTACGGGTTATTGCATCAAACACAGATTGAAATCTAGTGGAACCAATGTCAGTGTTTAGTTCATGTATCCACTGCGCAAATGGGTATATGCCTCGCAGTACCACCGCTACTCTCTTCTTCTTTTTCTCCTTCTTCTTGTCCGTGCTCATACCTCATCAGCAAGCACCGTCAAGCGTTCCTTGTGGCAGAGGGACAAGAGGCTCGCGAGCTGTGAGGCCGCCAGCTGAGTGCCCGTTGGGTTACCCGGGTTAATGACTACTAGGGCGCGAGGGTACACCTTCGTGTTCCGAGAGAGCAATAAAGGGGAAAGCGAATGAGGGAGAAAGAGGAGAAAGAACTTCGTAAATGCTAAAAGAGAAGTCAAGGTGATTAAAACAACATCGGCCATAGAAGGAAATGATCATTGATTCGCTCGAATAAAGTATAATATAAAAGACAAACACGCTGCAAGCACATCTTAAGGAAGCACTCTCGTAACGGAGGTGGAATTTAGTGTCTCTCACACTTTCTCGCCGGGCTTTGTCGATGGCTCTTTGCACCGAATCTTGGCACAGGCCCCAGTCATCGTCTTCGTTCAGCTCGTAGGGAATCATCACCCCGCCCAAGAGCGCGATCGAGGCACTAATATTGTACAAGGAAGACAAACAGGTTGCCGGTCGTTTGTCAAATCGATTTATGGCCATCCGTATCATTGGTTGCCGTAATTGGATGGGCACGCACAATAAGACGAAGAAGAATAAAAGCAGTTGTAAAAAAAAAAAAGGTTAGAGTTGATAAAACAAGACGAATAAGTAATGTCGTTTACCTGTACAAAGGGTACTGTGGAATGGGCACCAAAATCCCGTCCTTGTGACCGGGCCCGCGAATCAACAATTGCAGACCCAAACGCACCTAGCAAAATTAAATGGAGGGTTTTATTCTGCCACCATAGAAAGAGAATCCACCCAATAAAGCCTTGATTTTAAGACAAAGCTCGCACATGAAAGAAACTGGTAATCATTGCCGAAGCATGGAGACTCTTCACAGCCATGATTAGGCACCCACCGCAGCCGAGGCGCCGTCCGTCAGAAAGATTCGGTCGACGTGCGACTTGAGGCCGTCCCTAGCTTCCAGCCAGGCAGCCACCTAGGAACACAAAATGGACGAATTAACGATACAGTTTCAGGCGTAAGACCCGCCTTGAGAAATCTCTTTTTAGGGCTGCTGCCGCAAGAATGAATTAATTCTCGTCGAATGAAAAAGGTAAGAAGGAAATCTCGTGGTAGCATTTAACTTAGTTGACTCACTTGTCTGCGCACAAGCTCTGATCCACGGCTGTCAGTGTAGGCGCCGAGGGATGACACGTCCTGAAGGTACTCCTTGGCCCGCAGCACTGCGTCCTAATGTAGTAAAAGTGACGGCAAACCATAGAGTGCAATAGTGAAGCGCATGCATAGACACTTTGGTGAATACTCGGAACAAACCTAAATAGAAGTACGCTTGATGCTCTTCTAGATAAAATTTGAGCAAAATCGAGTCCCATTTGATACCTTCGGGAAATGTTTGACGACTTCAGGGTCCTCCATCATGAAGGGCGCCGCCACCAGAGCAATCACCTGCAAGAAACACCCACACGCGAGAAAAGCCCACATGGTTGAAACGAGCACGCTTCACACAGAAATTTTAAAGTTTGCTAGGCCTCAGCATTTGGTATCTGACCTGCCGCAAGAAGGTGAGGGGCACTTGGCCCAGTGCGTGCGGGTTGCCAACGGACGTGAAGATGACTTCCTTGCCGGCACGCTTGCGCTCCATCGCCGCCAGGTAGACCGCGCCGCGGACCTTACAAACACGAAAGTCAGGCAGAACATATGAAACGTAAATGATTACGAATGATAGAATCCAGAACGTGCAGAGGGTGCGAACAGTTGTTCTGCTAAGGCCATAATAATACTCAATAGACCTGGTACTTGGTTTCGAGGATGTTCGGGTTGAGCTCTTTAACAGAGAGCGACATGGTGGCTGAGGCGTTCGACCTAGAGAAAAGAATTGAATCCATCGGCATATTATTGTGTCGACAACTCCTAGGAAGACATGGAAGCTTGCAGAGGGTGAAATTTGAACAGTTTATGAATTAATTGCAGAATTTAGACACAAGTATGTATCATATGTATGCTGAAGAGCTGTATTTGCTCTCGCGCGTGGCATAAGGCTAGGTGTGACATAACCGGCAACACGATAATAGGATCCGAAAGAGTTCTGGGTCATGTCATGCCTTGCTCACGTGTTAAGATATATTGACACCAACGAGGTTCAACACAGCCAACGGTGGAGCAGGGAATGTCGCGGCGGCTGTGATGCTGTGATTGATTTTCTGAAAAAGAAATCAGGAAAAGCACGGCGGGATAGCCTCCAATGTGATACCTAAAAATACCAACCTTCCAGTTCTTTCCCGCATCATCACGCTTCACGCCATCACGCCACACAGCTTTCCTTGCTTCTCCGTCATCAGCTTTCTTCCATCAATTCTCATATTCTCGGCTACCACCAACGATAGCAACTCATTCTCGAACCACGAGTTAACAAAACGATGAAGGCTGTTGTTATTATCGCTTTTCTCTTTGCCCGTAGTGCACTTGCAACTTGCCCATCGAGCGCTGCGACGATGCACGGTATATACTGGGGACGGCGGAATTTATAATCTAAGTTAATATGTTCTCTAGCGTGACAAAGATAATCCGTTGTGGCACGCACTGCAGTACATAAATTGGTTAGTTCCTCTATGATCGTATTCGCGTCTTTGCCTTCTATCTTGGTATAGCATCTTGCCAGCAAACGGTGACTACGGTGGTGGGCTGCGAGACCGCTATCTCCGAAGTTTTGGCCCGCATCAATGGGCAGTATGGCACGTGGCACGGTGCGTGGGTCTTTGCTTCAAATTGCACGGAGGACACAGGGAAAAGATTACATTTGCTAAAATTTGAACAAAGTACCTTTCATCTAGTGCTGAATACTTAGATTGCCGAGTTGTGCATGCAATCGTTTGTACTTTTCAGTTAAAAAGTAACTCTCGACAAAGCCCTCAGCAAAAGAAATTCATCGTCGTGCGTTTCCCTACTTTCCAGACCCCCACAACAACGGTACCTACGCAGTGCTTGCTGACAGCACTGCCACCGGCGGCGATCTTGAAATGCAGCGTGTGACTGGTACTACATGCGTGCACGATTATGACGTGTTAAGCTGGGTCGAATAATTGTCTCCGCCTACTGATCAGTAGCTCCCTACTAGTAGGGTCGCCAAAATATCTGAAGTGCTCTTACTCTACTAGACTTCTAATGAATCATTTCAAATGGCGTGCTTTCTCAGGAGACTACAAGTACACGGACAAGATTAACTTTGCCTTCACGAATACTAGCACGGGCTGCAGCATTTTTGCGTGCAGCGAAAGTCAGGTTCGTTCTCAACTTTTCAAATGCCCCTTCCTTTATCTTTTTGCTGTTTTCCTCGACATGGCTGTTGAAACACTGCTTACGTATTCTTTTGGCCCCGTAGGTGACCAGCATCGGCGACTACAGCACCAACTACTGCAACTCCCGCAACCTGTACTGCGGCACTGCTGATGGGTATGAAGACAACATTAATGCCTGAAGAACTCGTTAAGAGCGTGGGTCTATGCCTCACTTCTGTCTATTGCAGCTGCCTGTCCGTGTCGTTCTTTATCGCATCATAAAGATCTCCCACTGCCATCTCTTTTCCTCGTCTGTTCGTGTCATTCAGGTGCAAAGACGTGGAGACGGATCTCGGCGCTGTCGAAACGAACGTGTCGCCATCCTTCGGCGCTTCTCAAGACCCATCCGCATGCCTCACTTAAAGAAGTCTGAGA
>Ga0307982_1004773_pt1 | contig 10665 bp, 4 predicted proteins | sample OrgLakmetagen989_FD_201847 | JGI IMG/M metagenome (GOLD analysis project Ga0307982, IMG submission 201847) | Saline water microbial communities from Organic Lake, Antarctica - #989 | ecosystem: Environmental > Aquatic > Non-marine Saline and Alkaline > Saline | place: Antarctica: Organic Lake... | reverse complement strand
CCGCCCAAAACACCGAAAAAGGGTACATGCAACTCCGGGTTAGGCCCCCAGTGAGCAATGCAGGCCTCATGCAGGCTGGCTGCTGGCTTGACTTGGCACAGCTGGGCGACACAAAACCACCACTGGAAGAGGCACCATGTTTTCAGCCCGCACACACTGCCGAAGCAGGACACCTGCAAAGGCATTCACGGATTAAACACGAACATACATCCACAGTAGCCATATGCGTCGGGGGGCAAAGCGCTTCGTGGGGTGACTGTGGGCTTCAGTCAATGTCCAAGCACAGGATTTTTCTGCGCGCTGTGCCCTTAAACATAATACCGCCCAGCTGTAGTCCAAAGCTATCGAAGCCCCGTTGTCATCGTCCGTTATCCAAACTACACACATGGCATGATAGGGCCATATTTTGCATCGCATTACGGGCAGTAGCCGTCAGACTGGCGTCTCAATAGCTAAGCAGCAGCTTGGCACAGAGTTTTTGCCACCGACACAGCGCACACCGAGTCGAGGTCACACCAAACCGGGCATGCATCAAGCATGCAGCAACGATAGTATGATCATACTTGCTGCCTCACCATAAGCTACGCAGTTGAGCTGCAATGTGTAGGGCTAGGCCTCAGTTCAAACGCGTGGAAAATTTGAGAGAAATTTACCGCTGATGCTCATCAGCTAGACCTGGAACAGAAGGAAGACAAACACGCAGATGGGTCATGTACGTGTTCCAGGCCTATGGCTTGCAGTAGCGTCATATTCTGCCTCAACAATGCTCCCCATGGCGGGAAGGAGCACACAGGGTGTGAGCAGCAGAGCAGTGCTGTAATTCAAGCCCCCTTCTCGCAAACAAAGCTACAGCCTGCAGCTCGCCAGACAGCCGCCGGCGCAATCAGCATGCTCATTTCTGCATGACATTGTGAAGAGCTTTTGTCATCAGCGGATGCGCTTCTTGTGCTTGTGCATGGTGACACCACTGCTGGTGCAATTCTCGGAGACAAGACAGAGACAATACTTGTGTCTAGCTGGGGAGATGGCCGACTCAATGGATCATCACCACTGGGTGCAAATTCTGCAGTTTATTGCCACCAAGCATGACCTATGTGGGCTTGCACCTGTCTCCCGCAGCATTGCCCAGGCTGCAGCTAGCAGTGAGCTGTGGACAAGTGCACTGCAGCACGAAGCAAAGTCCGCAGTGCAGCGCTTAGGTTCTACAAGTAACGCTGCAGAGAGCCGCAGCGATCTGGCAGGGGCTGCAGTGTGGTGGGAGCGTTTCTCCCACCCAGCCTTAGTGCACGCTGCGGCTGGCATTGTGTTTGCCTCTGCAGTGGGCAGCAGCAGGACGCCGTCGCCAGCAGCAGCGGCAGGCGGCAGCCCCGGCCCCCGGGCCCAGCGGCGCCGTGCAAGCGTCAGCTCCGCTACACCACCTGTAGACCAGTACACTTGTGTAGCACAGGCAGTGCCTGGTGCATCTTCCACTGCGCGAAGTCGAGCTCAGCAGCTGCATGACACCCTGCAGTGGCCCCCCCTAGACCCCCCTGCTTCCCCCCAGCCCCCACTTACCAAAGCCCACACCAGCACCAGCACCACCAGTACCACCCAGCATCCACAGCATGCTCCCTCGGGGGGGGGTGCAGGTATTGCAGGGAGGGGGGCCCCCCACTCCCCCCAGCCCGGCATGCACTTCCAAGGCATCGGACACAGCACCATGCAGGCTCTGGCGCCTAGCCTGGTGCACAGTGCTGTGCTGACAGCTATGCTGGTGCCACCATCAATCGCACTGGCGTCGCCACAGGCGATCAAGTGTGCGCCCTTTGCTGGTGAAGCCACCCCCCCTGCACCCCCATCGCCTGCCCCCCCTTCAGGGGCATCTTGGTTCTCACGTGTGTTCGGGGGCGGTGGCAGCACAGGGCAGGTATCCCAAGGCACACCTGCAGCACACCGCAAACGGCTACTGCAGCCCACGCACGCGCAGTGTGTCTTTCACAGGGGCGACATCCCCCTCCACGCCAGCCGGCGACAGGAGCTGGCGGCCACTGGGGCACACTGGGCCTGGCTGCAGCAGCGCATGCATCCAGACTGGGACGCAAGCAGTGTGGAGACTACCTCTGTGGCTGGTAGCGAGGTCGAGGGGGCCAGCGCGAGCTTCATGCCGAGCCCCCCCCCCAGTCCAAGTCCAGGTAACCCCCCCCTAAACAGGAGCACAGCCCCCCAGGCATTTCATGATGTCCATGTATCGGGGGAAGGACATGAACAGTCCGGGGGGGGGGGAAGTGGAGCACCCCCTCCCTCATCACCGCCCCGGCCCCCCCAACTGCCCATGGACATGCCTGGGCACCGAAGGGCGCTGCTGGTGGGGCCACCCTCCGCAGGTCTGGTGGAGCTGCTGCGGAGCATGGCCCCAGATGCAATTGAAGTGCGGAACCCGTTTGACCCAGCTGCCGTCAACGTCGCATTCCCTGAGTCAGCACTGCCGCCGGCGGGTGCCGGGTGGGCCCATGCCAAGCCTGCAGAAAGCGCTGGACACTCTTACAGAACGGCATCTGTGAGCGCTCCTCGTGCATCAGGGCAGCCTCGTGGGTCCAGCGATTCTCGCAGCAGGGCTCACACAGGTCCCGTGGGAAGCACTGGTCCAGCCACCCCCACTTTGGAAGCCCCCACCAGAAGCACAACGCACCAAGCCCCCCACGCACCAATGGAAGCGTTGCCTGCACAGATTGCTCTTGAAAAGGGGGTGCTGCTGCACTTTGACGTCACGGGGGAGTGTAGTGTGTGCGTGCTGCACATGCAGCATGCTTTGCACGATGTCACGCTGGTGGCCGTAAGCGTGCAGCCACCCCTGCGCGGCACCGATGCAGGTGCTGCATGGCTGCACGGCTTCATGCGTGCATTTGTGCAAGATGTGCGACTTCGTGCAAGCCGCACATCCACTGGCGACCATGACGACATGCAGGTGATTCCCAGCCCCTTCCACTGCATTGTAGTTGCACCTGGAAGTGCGCGCACTGGGGAGGCAGATGAACATCAGTCGGAAACACAATGTCTGCAACTGCAGCAAGTGGTTGCATGTTTAGGTGTTCCAAGCAGTGTTCCACAGGCAGTTCTGCTGCCAAATTGTGAAGACGACACAGGGATCATGTCCACGTTTACCCCCCCCCAAACTGCCCTGCTGGCGCAGGGGGGGCAAGTCATATGCAGCCATGCATGCAGGGGCAACGCTTTGGCCCCACTTCACAGTGCACCTGAAGCGACAGTGTTCCAAATGTCTGCAGGTGGTGCTACCGTGCCCTCATCCCTGTTGAGCTGGGTGGTCTCCACAGCGAAAGCCGAGGAGGGGGGGGGTGCACCGGCCCTGAACCTGGACATATTGATACAGCCAATGGCATGCATCCCGACCGATCACGTGCCGCAGTGGCTGCAGGAGCGGTGGCGGCTTTTGGGGCAAATGTGCGGCGCGACCGCTCCCGACACGCCTCGGCTACTTCCGCTTCTGGCAGTGCCTGCCCACGCAGCGGGACTGCACAATGTGGATGCAGATGCGCCAGTATTCCACTCCGTGCATATGCCTGCGTTCCACATTGACGCTGCGGAGCTGGTGCTTGGCGCTGGCCAGGGAGCTGCCTTTTTACAGGACCTGCACGAGGCCCTGGCACCACGCGGAGGAGACCTGCCATCGATATCGTTGATCCCCCCAGCTAAGTAAAAGATTCAAATACATTGTGCCTTGTAAGCTATTCCAAGTTGGATTACGGGCATCTGTGGTGTATGTCCTTCACCTGCGCTCGTTCTGCTGCGATTCGTTTGAGCTTTGCCTGAAGACTTGGTCTGCGGGGGGGGCAGCCTGACCAGCAGGGGAGGATATCCGCCTTTGAGAAGGTGCAGCCAAAGGTACAGCCGGTGGGGGAGTGCCCAGGGCTTCGTTCCACCCCCGCATGGCAGTGCGGGTGACCGTTTCGATCAACGGAGTTGCGTTCAGCCCCAGGAATCCCCCCGTCAACGCCCAGGCACCGGTGTACACGTGGCGAGGATGCTTGGCGGCTTTTGTTGTTGCATGATAGAAACTGAAGCCGTGCTTGCCCAGTGCAGCCACGGCGGCGCCAGCTGCCAGCCCAGACAGTACCCTGACAGTGGCCAGGTGAGACAGGCGCTCGTAAGGGTCGGGGTCAAAACGCTCCCCAAGGCGCAACGCCTGCAGGGCACCGTGCTCCGTGAGCTGCTGCAAAATTACAAGGCCGGAGAAGCGCATGGTTGTGCGCAGCGCAACAGGCCCGGACTGCCGGGCGCGCTCCAAGAGAGACCTGCGAAACACTCGTGAAACCCCGCAGTTCATCGCAGGCTGAAGGGCACCACATACCCAGTGCGAACACCCTTGAAATAACTATGTGCAATGTCAGCTGTCAAGACTACAAGTGTTGATGGTAAGGTGGCTTCCCACAAGAACCAGGGGATGCGGGAAAGGTTCATCAGCGTGTACTGCGATTCTGGCATCTGCTTGACAAGTTCATGCCGCTTTCGCCAAAACTGGCGTGAAGCTGCTTCAAAATCTTGACGCGAAATGTTTTTTTCGTTCTCTGTGTTTGTATTAGACATGGCTGCTTCGGCACAAGTCTCACACAGCAGCCACTAGCACTGGTAATGATAAGCCAGGAAATGTCCCTCCAGGAAGCCGAGTGACAAACACCGCAAGTATGCTGGCGCTGTCGAAACAAATGACTGTTTCGTAAAATCTGGGCAAATAATGGTTTTGATGCTGCGTTGAATCAGGTTCAGCACGACAATATTGGGCTCGCTGCATTAGATCAGGGTGGAACCATCATCATGGTCCATTGTGGACCCCCCTAGACACACCCTGCCCATGTCACACTGCGCCCTCACCACTGCTCACACACCCACAGGGCTGCCTTCCTCTGCCAAAACCGCAGGCGTCTCCTCCTTCTGGGCCTCAGCCGCCTCCCACTTCGCCCTGTGCGCCGCCTTGGAGTCCAGGAGCCCCCGCTCCCACAGGGCCCGCCGCGCCGCCCCCGCGCGCTGAAAGGCAGCCGCGTTGGTGCGCACACGCTTGGCTAGCATGGCGGCCAGTGTTCCGCGCAGGTGTTCCGTGTTCACCGTGGCGCCCGTGTGCTGAACGCTCTCTGCCACCGGGGCCGCTCTGACTGCAAGTGACTGCAGCCCAGTGCCAGCCGAGCCAGCTGTAGCAGCAGCAGCAGCAGCAGCGGTGCTGTTCGCTCGCCTGGCCAGCGCAGAGGCGCGAGCAGGGCTGGAGATGGACGCATTCACGGCTCCAAGTTGGGTCCAGTAGTCAAGTCCAAGTGCAGCAGCGATCTGTGCAGTCTGCCGTGTGTTCCCAGAGTGTTCTGAAACTTCAAGTACAGACGCAGTTGGTGGACAGAACACAATGTTGGTCATGCCCGTGCCAGACACCCCCACCACCACGTCTGCTTGCTGGAACATGCGCACGGTCGCTGCGACAGGCAGCTGGCTTGCATCCACCTGCACCACTGTGACACGAGACGCAACCACAGGCATGGGGGCCAAATTGGGTGGATGGGAGATCCCCACGCCAGCCAGCTTCGTGGTGCGTTGGGCGGGCGGGGGGGGCGAGTCGCCAGACGCCTGTCGACGTTGAACTTCAACTGCGCGTTCCGCCTTGACCTTGGCGTGGTGGGCCTCCTCTTCCAGCGCCCGCAGCAGTGCGCGCTCGTACAGGATGCCGCTGTCATGTGCAGCCCGAACATCGGAGGCGTAGTAGTGCTCTGCCACCATTGGGTGTGTCATTTGCACCATGGTCGCGTTGTCGGTCTCAGGCACCTTCATGACGGTGGCGGGGGAACGGACAGTGTACCCGGCACCATCAACAGCAGTCTTGTCCTCCAATAAAGCATGCGAAAGGGGGTCACGCGGCAGGGCCTCCCCGTGGTGCACTTCCTCCACAGCCTCCGTCAGGAATCCATGCACGGCATCTAGAACAGCCTGGCTGTTCTTGGCTTCCACAAATGTGTCCAGGTCGCGTGTCACCACCACGATGGTGCGGATGGGGGGGTAAGCAAGAACAGTGCCGTTGTCCCAGATGAAGGGGCTGCCGAACTGCCCATACATGCGCCAGGCGGGGGGAGCGTCTACCCACTCCCCCTTTTCCTGCTTGGTGTTCTTGGCCTCGCCCTTCTTATTGCGCTTGCGCTTCTTGAACTTACGCTGCCCCCTGCGCTTTCTGTGTTTCTCTCCGTGTTCCGCCTCAGCGGCACGCGCGATTTCCTGAGTGATGTCGAGCTGCACATCCTTTGGGGGGTCAGGAATGACCTTTTCCGCAAAGCTCTGGCGCAGAAGGTGCAGTGCCCCGCGGGGCGCAATGGGCGCTTGGGCGTGCACATCTGCCCGTGGTTGCTCCCCGAATACCTGCACCCCATCAGCGGTGGGGGTGGGGATCACAGTGCCCGGCTTGGCGCGGGCTTCAATTTCCGCGGCGTGCTTGTCGAAAGACCGCACAGCTGTTTTGCCATGCAAGCGCTTGGTCAAATGCTGGCAGGTGGCGTTGTTCCGTGTTCTGAATGCCTCGTGCACTGCGGCTGGCCCAGATGTGTACAGTGAGGTGTCGCCTCGAAGCAATGCCTGCCGAACGGAGCTGAATGTGTTCTTGTTGAACATGCCAATGTGTTCAGGGAAGGCGTGTGTTTCCGTCTCACCTGAAGCTTGCAGTTGGCCATCAGGCCCCACAGCTTGGTCAGTCTCAGTGGGAGCGGGCACCTTAAACAAGCTGGCTGGCGAGGCAGCCTTGCGCGATTGCGCCGGTGTCCAGTCTGGCAGCCACAGCCGATTGGCATGCACTACAGTGTGCGAGGGCACGAAGAGAATGCAGGACTCCATGCCCACTCCCAACAGGCCCAGAAACGCACCAACAAACGGAACAGCACCCGGAACAAGAATCTTCATGTTCTTGATGTCATCCGCATACGCCTTGCCTTCACGCTTGACCCCACCAGCTGTGTTCCGGAGGTGTTCCACAGCCAAGAAAAAGCGCGGCAGGATGTCAGTGGTCCACTGCTGGTAGGAGTAGTGCCCCCCGTGCACTAAGCTGAGGGCACTGTCCACCTGGATGACGGTGCGTGGGCGCTGTGAGGCCGTGCCAGCCCCACCGTCGCCCAGGAATACAGAGGCCAGCGGCTCAAACTCCGCATGTGAGTTCAAGTACAGTGTGTTGTCATCGTACACCACGCCGGAGGGGCCCTCCACGAACACATCCTCAAACACAGCGAAGAACATCTCGTTCTCGAAGAAACGTGCACTGGTGGTGCCGGCGGTGGCGCCGTACTGGTAGGTGCGAGGAAGCTCGCACATGCCACCCACCTTTGGGGCGTGAGCTGCAGTAGAAGCAGCTGCTTCAGACACACCCTCAGCTGGAGCAGCCACCTTGCCACTCCAAGCAGCAGCGTTCTGAAGGTGTTCTTCCGGAACAAACTGCGGCACGTAGGGTCCATAGGGCTCCCCCCACGAGCCCTGGTACATGGGCTCGATGCTGCGAAGCCCCCCCTCTGTGTCCCACGCAGCGCTGTCTTGGTCCATAGCCTCGCCCAGGGGCTTCAAATCCCGCACAATGCGGCGGGTGGGCCCACGCCGCAGTCTGCGCTCAGTTTTTGATTCCCCGTCCCCCCATGTGAGCATTTCGGCGTGCTGTCCCTGCAGGTTCATCTCCTGCAGCATGTTCGGGTTGGGCTTGTTGAAGTCGGCGTGTGCCTCTTGTGTTCTGAACCGCCGCCCCGCCTCGTCTTCGTCAATCTCCCGCTGGCCAGTGGCGGCCTTGAGACCAGGAATGGAGCTCTGCAGGCTCCATCGCTGCAGGACGTACTCCTGCGAGGCAGCGTGTGCCTGGCGAGCCTGCTCCCCGTACCCGCTGTCCGCCAGGGCGCCAGCCAGCGCCTGCAGGGCCTGGGAGGCCCACACCAGGTTGCGGATGCGGGTAGCACGCTGGGCGCGGGGGGTTAGGCCCACCACCCCGGGAGCCCCTGCCGGCCCAGCTGCCAGCTGTGCCGTGGCGTTGGCTTGGGCAGCAAAGTCCAGGAAGCCTGTGAGGCCAAGGGCACTCCAGTAGTCAAGGGCGGCCTGGGGCTTGTCGCCCAGGGCCAGGAGGGACCCCCCCCTGACACTCAAAGCAGCCCCCAGGAGCAGGGGGTCACTGGAGCAGGCAGCCACAGCGCTCTCTGCGGCCTTGAGGGCTTTGCGCCGAGTGCGCTTTGCGGCTTTGGGGGAGTTGGGCACTACGCTGGCAGCAATGATCGCCTCGGTCACTTTGCCGATGCACGTAGTGGCTTCGGCAGAAATATCCACAGACGCTGCAGTGTCTGTCAGAAAGGGTGGTAGCTCAGTATTTGCAGAGGCACAGCTGCAGGCTGTTGCAGCAATCAGCAGCACTGCTAGAACGGTGCGCATGATTGGCGTGGTCGACCTGCATAAGCACCAGTGGAAAAAAAGCGCAGTTTGATGCCGTATGGCACGGGCGTATCCTGCCCAGGGTTTCTTCAGCAATACATCACATGTATTGAAAGTAGCCCACCCAGCTCCTTTCGAATCCGCCAGAGCTGCTGCAGCGCACGCGCAGGCTTCGCCAGGCTGCGGAAGATGACAAAACAGCTGGCCCCCTGTCAGACCAGAGCAACATGAGTGTGTAGACGCCATCCGTGGCAGCAACAACAGATAGAAAAAAACAATTATAGTGTCACTCACCTGAACTCGTTTCAGCAACAGTTCTACCACTCTGCCCAGTCGAAACAGTATTTCGATGAGTGCTGTCAGGCAGCACAGCACACCGAGACCAAGTGCATGCAACTACTTGCTCAGTGCGTACGTACATATCTCACTTAATTAGCAAAAATGTGGCACCGCCGTACACGTATTTAGCTATGAAGGCAACTGCATGACTCTTCGACATAGGGTCGCTGCTGAAGGGGGCCTGCGGCAGTGCACGTGCTCAGCCCTGCGTGGGTGCAAACGGACTGCGATTACCCACGCTCAGTACTTTTGTCTGTGCACAGCAGGCTACAATCTAGCCAAGTTAATACTCAAGTCTTGTCAATACAAGGCACGTGGTACGCCAAGCTCAACAGACAGAGGGAAGTGCAGTAGCTGCGTAACTGCCGCAATTTCGTCGGCTGCTTCACAGACACCTGCAAGCGCATTTAAGGAACTGTGCCGAAATACAATCAGCTGCACACTATCTAGGCTACCATTTAACTTTCTCGATACGTAAATGAACAAGTACGAGGTTCTGGGGATCGTGGGGGAGGGCGCATACGGTGTAGTCTTGCGCTGCCGAAACAAGGTATGCAGTGGCTAGATGCCATCGGATGCGGCTGATACTTGCAAGGCAGATATACACGGCCATTGTACATACAGGAAACCGGAGATACCATCGCTATCAAGAAGTTCAAAGAGTCAGAAGGTGAGGTTTGTCTGTCGCGCCTTGGTCTCTGCGGTATTTGCTGGCGTTTCCCTGCCTTGGCTGACGAGCTGCTGAGCAGGCCTTTGTGGTGCAAGTGACCGATTTATTGGACATTCTGTGCTTTGAAGCTCATTCCCGTGCGCACCGGGCACCCTTCTGTTGCAGATGACGATATTGTGCGCAAGACCACGCTCAGAGAAGTGAAAATTTTACGACAGCTCCGTCACCCCGCTATTGTATCACTCCTTGAGGCATTTAGACGAAAAGGGAAGCTGTATTTGGTATTTGAATACGTTGAACGCAACCTGCTGGAGGTGTTGGAGTCCCACCCTAATGGTCTCAGCCGAGAGCTTGTGCGACGCTACGTGTTTCAACTGTGCACTGCTATTGACTGGTGCCACTCCCATCGCGTCATTCACCGGGATATCAAGCCCGAGAATTTGCTCGTGGACCCTTCCGTGCACTCTCTGAAATTGTGCGACTTTGGCTTTGCTCGAGTCATGCCTGCCGCCGGCTCCAGTCGCGCAGCTGCGCTAACGGACTATGTGGCGACGCGATGGTACCGCGCCCCAGAGCTGCTACTGGGCAGCACAGACTACTCGCCTGCTGTGGACGTTTGGAGCATTGGCTGCATCATGGGGGAGCTGGCAGATGGCCAGCCGCTGTTTCCTGGGGAGTCCGACATTGACCAGCTGTATGTCATCCAGCAGGGCATTGGCCCCATGACCTCGGCTCAAATGGAGCGTTTCCTGAAAGCGAAACGCTTCAGAGGGTTGAAGTTCCCCGAAATGCGGCGATCAGCAACACTGCAAGAGAAGTACGGAGGGGCAGTGGATGCCCAGGGCATCGCATTCATGCGCTCCTGTCTGTTTATGGACCCAACCCGCCGAATGACGGCACGGGAGGCAGTGTTGCATCCATTCTTTGAGGGGCTTCCAGAAGAGTATGGGTGGGTGCCCTTCGACCCGCCGCAGTCGTCGCCAAAAAGCGGCTCCTCAGCACGCAAGGAGGGCGGCGCCACCGGTCGCAGCGACCAAGGAGTGCGACCTGCTCGCGAATCGTCTGACCTGTCGACTCACAGCGGTGCTCAGCAGCGATCCCACGGCTCCCGCCAAGGCAGCCAGGCCCCCAAAGTCAGCTACACCTTGGGGCAGAATGAAGCTCCACCGGTGGAGGAGGTGCCTGAGGGGGGGTCCATGCAGGTCCAGGGGGGTGACGCGCCTGGTCTTGGGCAAGCCCTGCCT
>Ga0307982_1004772_pt1 | contig 10666 bp, 8 predicted proteins | sample OrgLakmetagen989_FD_201847 | JGI IMG/M metagenome (GOLD analysis project Ga0307982, IMG submission 201847) | Saline water microbial communities from Organic Lake, Antarctica - #989 | ecosystem: Environmental > Aquatic > Non-marine Saline and Alkaline > Saline | place: Antarctica: Organic Lake... | reverse complement strand
CCTCCTCATTCTCCAGTAACTCTTGTTCTGGCGATTCGTCTGGTTCCGAATTGGATGGCGCAGGCTGATTCAATTTCTCCCTATTCTGGAAACTGATACTTCCTAAGTTCCCACTACTCGTGCTACTAGATTTGGTCGTCGTGGTGGCCACCTCTTCCCGTGTGTGCACCCTTCGCTGCAGCCAGCGCCCCAGAAAACGGTCCGCTTCCTTGGCGCCACTGCCAATCGCTTTGGCGTGCCATCGAGACACGGCTCCTGTGGGCGCCACTGAATAGAGCGCGCCTGTAGGCGGTGGAGGTTGCAGGGGCGCTGGGGGCGCAGTGTTTGTAGGTGTTGCTGAGTCACCCCCACAACCGTCAGTCTTCATGTCTTTGTTGCCTTCGCTGCTGCCACCACTCAACGGTCGCACAGTATTCGCAGAAGGGTTGGCACACCCGCGCCGCGGTGGTTCGCAGCCAGCCACCAGCAGTTGCACCGCTAAAGGGCGCCCGAGCTCCAGTGGGGGGTCGCCTTCCGACGCCAGCCTCGGGTGCCGGCTGAAACTCAGCGCTGCGTCCCCGCACGCGCGTGCTGCTGCTTCTACAGAGGGGGCTGCACCGTACACGAAGTCATGATTGGCTACCTGTGGTAGGCGTACGCAGTAGTAAAGTGGCAATAGGCAGTTGAGAGTGAGGTGGTAGTGATTGTGGATAAACGAATGAACAAGCAGTGGTAGAGGCACGAGAAAAATGGGTGCAGGATTGAATAAAGCCGAAAGAGAGAACAAGAACATGAGCAAGAAAAGAATAAGGAAGAAACACAGAGTGGGACAAAAACTAGGATGGAGATATAAATGAAGGCAAGAGCGCTTTGCTAAAAGTAGTGAGTGCAACTCTTAAGACATAAGTACCGAGGCTCTGGCTGCTTGAATCAGCACTCCAGCGTCTGGCAACAAACCGGAGGCAGCACACCCTAGCGTGGGAGCCAGCGGGACTAATTTGCGGCTACTGCTGCTATCCGCTCTACTTGAGCTTCTCTGCATCAGAGTTGACCATGCAGCCGGTACTCCTCCACCACCGCCATAGCTATGATCGCCATCAGCATTGCCTTGGCTCCTTTCTGATGAGTACTCATTGCTGTTCCTTTCCATTTCGTCTTCAGTGGAGCTCTCGTCCTTTGTTAATGGCAGCGGCGATGCGTCAGACCGTGCACACACGAGCACGACGCTCCCCGCTGCTTCTACACCAACCACCAAGGCACCTCGTGCTGCCGCCGCACAAGCATACCTTTCACCCAAGAACAGTATATCTTTAGAAGCAGAAATGAATGCAGCAAAACTGGTAACCCATTTCGAAAGCAGGTTCTGGCTAGGAGATAAACGCGTGTAAAGAGAAAAAAAGGTCCTAGCTGCAGACACGTACTCGAGTTGATAGAGTGAGCCATCTGGCGATAGAGCACCCACGCCAACGTCCATGGGCGAGGATCCGCCAACAAGCATCGATGGCGACACTAGACAGGCAAGCCAAGCCCAGAACGGTACACGACTGCATCGAGCCTTCATTGTGGTCCGAGTCAATAGAGCTATCGTTTTCGCTTCGGTAGGTTTACGCAGAATAGGAATTCTATCAGCGAGAAGAAAACCTAGCTCTTATTCAAACCAGTGTAATTTGAGTTGTCTTTTAGCTATACTCCTAGCCGACGACCGGCCTTCTAAGTATAGCTTATACAGTATTTTAGCTTTAGAGCCAATCTGGCTTACAAGAGCTCAAAGCTCAAATGACTTCATTGCAGCGCAGCAGTACTTTCTCTCTCTCCAAGTCAGTGCTCGTCGTCGCTTCGTTGTTCGTTGTTCCGTTCGTTGCTCGTGTGATCTTTTGACACTTTTTAACTTTTTAGAGAAGCTCCGCGGCGTGTCGGTGCACCTTGATCATTTGCCGAGTGAACATTTGTCTGCAACAGCTAGAGTTCAGGAGAAGAACTAAGAAGCTTGGCTCAATAAAATCGTCCGAATTTATTCTAATCTAGCCAGCTTAGAGTCTAGTCTTTAGGATCACGTCTGTCGCAATTCAGCTATTTCAACTTTCTATTTCTCATTGATATCATGAGGTCGCTGAGCTTGCTCCTTCTGGGACTTGTAATTCGGACACTGCACGGCTTCGCGCTCGTTCACAGTTCTTATACAAGACATAGCCAAATTGGCGAGGTGCATACTCCGCTTAGGCTGCGCTTCTCGTGTCTCCGTCGGAAAGACGGCTCGAACATCATTTTGAAGTGCTTGAAGTTAGCGTGTGCACAGTATTACAGGCAACGAAACAAGGCTGAACTATTGCCTATCCTCCAGATTATAATTGCTTTTCTTTTGTTTTAAAATAGGTTGTCTTGTCGGGCGTGCGTGAAAAATTCGAGGTGGACGGCGACGGCGTTCCGTTGAAGCCGGTGTCGGCCCCTCGGCCCAGCCGGTCCGACATCCGGAGCAAGTGGGGCGGGACCCAGCCGAAGCGGCGGGCTAATCAGGGGAAAGCGCTCGAAGCGGGGATGACGTCGCCCAGTCGGCTCCGGGTCATGGGGGGCTCAGCCCGGGGCCGGCGCCTGGATTCGCCTCCTGTGCAACTTCGCCCGATGATGGGAAAAGTGAAGGAAGCGCTCTTCAGCACACTCACTGGCTTTGGAGTCTTTGACGAGCCGAACATAAGGGTAAGTGTATTTGACTTTACTAGAGCACCCAAAATGCTAGTCATTATCACGTCAAGCCCTTGCACGGACTAGTTTGTGGGTTGTGCTCAGGCTATCCTTCCTTTCCTTTCGTTTTCATATTAGCATGAAAGATTATCTGCCTTCCAGCATCAAAGATACTCATATGAATGCTTGATGCGTTAGTAAATGCCTTGCTTAAACGCTTTCTCTTATCCTTGGCAGCATTTGGACTTGTTTTCGGGTTCGGGGTCAGTGGGAATCGAATCTCTGAGCCGGGGCGCTTCCGGAGCTGTGTTCGTGGACTTTGCCCCCGAGGTGAGTGGGTGGTGGAGGTATTGGCTTTAATGCCTCCTTATTATTGTCATCATGATCAGTGCGCTGTGCATGCGTCTCTTCTCTGCGCTTCTCTTTCCCTGTGCCTTTTCTTTATCTTCATGTGCCCCCCCCCCCCTCAACGCGCATGCGTTTTCCCATGTTTCCATTTCTGACGCAATCATTTACAGTGTTGCGCGGTGGCTGAAAAGAACGCTGCGTGGTGTGGCTTCACGCCCGACCTGGGTTTCACCACCGCCAGCGTGTGTGCTTCTGTGAATGACGTACTCAATGAACCAGCGCGCTTCGGCCTCAACCAGTAAGGCTGCCTCAATTTACGCATTCCTCGCATTAGTAATAGACAACCCCTCATACTGTTTTTCGGTCCTGAACTTTTGTCACTCTCTTTCCTTGGACACAACAAATCTTAATATACTCAATCAACGATGCTTAGCTCCCTTTTCTTTGAAGTCGATTGAATGCCGTCCTGAATATGTACTTGCTTGTCCTTTTTTTTTTTCTCCCTTTTCTCGTGAAGGCCTTTTGACCTTGTCACGGTGACCCCACCTTACGAAGAAATTTCGTACTCCGAGCTGGTGGCTGCGCTCGCCGGATCCCCCCTGGTAGGGTCCGACACCATCGTGGTGCTGGAGTACCCCTGCGAGATGGGCACCTTGCCGCAGGTGCTGGGCGACCAACGGCTCATTGGGGTTCGCAACCGCCGCTATGGGCGCACTGTAGTAGGGGTGTACGTGAGCAGCCCAACCGGGAGGTGGAATTACGACGTCCGGTCCGAAGAATTCGTGGATTTGAGCTGAAGCGAGATTTCCGAGAGCTGAAAAGACAGCCAGGAAACGCACGTAAACATAAGGATAGGGTCGTCGCTGAAGAGGAGCTCGAGGGATTTTTCGACTATCAAGGTGGTCCATTTACAAGAAAGCCATTGCACCATCACTTATAACGAAGGCGGCTTAAAGCTCAAAGCTGGCTCATGAAACGATGATTATTAGTCATAAATTCTTGATTCACCTAAAACCGGCTTACTTAGCTGTTAGCTGTTCCCTCGACTAGCTACTTCTAGAACTCGAACTTGAACTCGAAAAAATACAAACCCAAATGACACAGAAGCCAATGCTGCGGGCAGAAGTGGGAATGCGCGTGCGTTGCGCAAACAAAGCAAGTGCAGCAAGTGCGGAATGATTCAGGTGGGGAAGGGGCATTGGCCAAAATCCTCATAAATTTCGCAAAAAGCGAGGATTTTTTGGGTGTTGAGCACTCCGCAGAACAATTAAGAGGAAGGTGCGCGAGCAAGGAAGCTCGTGGCATGCGGAACACGAGGTTCCATTGGCAGAGGTCGAAGTGTGCCTTTCAGCACGCAAGGCGCCAATTGCCAATTGTTCTGCCCCTGAGCCATAAGAAGCTTTGACGGGACAGGAACTCCTTCCTCGTCCGCGGAGTGGCAGCGAATATAAAAGCCCCCCTCAATAATACAAACAGCAACATGCATGTGGGCCGCTTGTGGCCTAGCGGTCCCTCCCTATCATCGAACTAACTCATAAATCTTCCATCAAACGCCACGGTCGCCACTCGTGGTCGTCTTCCAGCGTTTTTCGAAACCCTCGCAAGGCCCTCCACCTTGAGAGCAAGTTGTATGTGCGTATACCCCGAAGAGTGCAGGTTCCGCGCTAGTGATCGGTAAGATAGCTGACAATCAGCTACTACTACTACTACGGAAAATTAAGATGTTATATTTCCGGTCTGTAATCTCTGGTTGAGTCGGAATCGGCGTTGAGTTTTGAGTTTACACACCGAGTTGAGGCGCTTCTTGAATGCCTTTTGATTCACGTACTTCAGAAGAACGTCCGAAAAAAAAACGCCCGAAGTGGCGCCATCTACTCCATCAGAGTCCGATTACTATCAATTAGTAAGAAGTGTCGAGAGTGAGGTCATTCGTCGTGTACGTGTACGCATATTTCAGGTAAGCTCCGATAATCATAAACCTACTGTGCTTTATTATTACGCGCTTGGAACCATGTAGCATATAAGGCCGGAATCCCAATGACTAGAGAAAGCTGAGTGAATAATCGCCCATGGCGAGCTGGATTAATCATTTTATCAGTTGGATTAGATTGGATTGGATTAGATCGGATTATACTCCCCAATTGAAAAGAAACATCAACAAACAGCATAAAGCTTCGTTTTAATGAATCCTCCAGAACAAGTCTGACTGGGCTGAGTGTCCTTTTGCGTAATGCAATGTTTATATTTAATCTCATAAACCCTGTAGGACCAGTTCTCGGAAGGAGGCATTATCCGATCGCAATGAAAGCCCAATACTGGAGCTCTGGCATCTTCTAGAATGTGGTTGGCTTATTGAAAGTGTTCTTCAGAAATCAGTGCGATAGGAGGATAAGAATTGTTATCGTGGTCCAATTACCCCACGAATTTTGACCCACAAAAATTTAGTTTGTTTGAAGGGCTACTGCATTTCATTGAAGCTTTTGTGGTATCAAGAGGGGGGAGGAGCAGTTGGTGCAAGTGGTTCCTGCAACATTTCTGAGTTCGTAGTCGTCCTCGCTTCAGATACGCCCACCATCGAATTCACAACTTCAAAGGAGTCATGAGTCTCAGCCTCATCCTCGCTGTCGCTATCATTGTCGCTGCCGCTTTTGCTCTCGTCGTCTTTCAACACATTTTGAGCGCTGCCGTAAGGGCCGCTTTCCATGGCGGCAGATGCATGTTCGCTGCGACGCTCGTGGCGTTTGTCATAGGCAGCAGCATGTCGCACGCCAAGGCCCCACATGACCAATAACGCTATAGCAGCGCTTACCCAAACCTCTAGGCCTTCTGATTTGATTAAAGCAACAAACAAAGTCCCGGTAGCCTTCTCAGTGGCGAAACCAAACGCGAGGGCCAAGCAAGCCTGCGCTAATCTCCTGCGAGCTTTGCGGGCATCTCGTTTCTGCTGCACGGATTCTGGCTCTTTACTCGAAGAAAGATTAGCCAGCAATTCACTTTTTGTCACAGAGAGAGCGTGCACCATAACAATGACAATCAACATAAAGGCCAACCACAGGACACCAAGCCAACCTTGGTGTGACGTGAGTTCGCCGCCTTCTTCACCTTGATCCGCTTCATCGCCCACTTCCAACCAAGTTGCGTCGTCAGCGTCGTAATCTTCTCCAACACTACCATACACAAAGTCTGCCCAAACGGACTTGAACTGGAGAAGGTAAGCAAAGCCCAGGGACACCCCTAACGCATGCTCCGTGACCTCAGCCGCAACCCGAGTGGCACCTGATGATATTGTGGTGGTTGAAGGTGTACTAGACCTAAGCCGTTCTATTGCGATGACTATTTTTGTTGCTATGCTTAACTCGATGAAGAAAAATAAGGTTGCGCCGATGGACCATCCAATGAGGTTGACTGTCCTCCCAAAGAAAACTTGAAGAGTAAATCCAATGAAATATGCAACTACGTCGTTGTCCAGCTCAGACATCTTGCGCTGAAGACGAGGCAGCGCATGTGCTTTAGCCCTTAGGAGCCTCCCAAAGATGAGATAGATAGGTGCTACCAAGACTAAAATGCCCAAGAACTGAAGAGCTGCATAGAGTTTGTCTTCATTGCTACCATTTCCCACAATCGTGTGCTCGAATACACCCACGCATGACCAGCCTTCCATCTCACCTAAGAGCTCAAGCATAAGAGTTCCCGTGCCCCGATTCAGCTGAAGGAGAAATGGTGCCGCACATGCGGTACAAATGAAGATTATTAGGGCTGTCAGCAACTGTGGAGTCCACACGTCACCATCGTCTGCATCAAAATGCACGATCTTTTTAATGGCATCATACAGAGCTAGGGCACAAAAAATAACGCTGCCCTTCCTGGTAATGAGCGAAGCCGAAGCCGGGAACTGAAAGAGCCAACTTCGACAATACTGGCATAAATCCATCTTTTCTCACGGCGTTATCTCGTAGGGTGGCACTGCGGTGAGCTCGCCCTAATAGTTTGAAGCCTGGCACAACTCGACACTACTTCTTACTTCTTCATTTTCTGGCCTCCACACTCGAGGGATTTTTTGTTCACTTCACCTACTACTGCCAGGGGACACCCTAAACCCTGCTACTGCTACGGTAGATGCTGGTTTGTTGGATACGGTATCAAATTAGGGCTCCTCAATCCTTGTTCTGTCCCAGCCACTCGGAAACTTTGCTTCTCTGCAACTGTAGTCAGGGGACAGGAGGGGAGAGCACGACGAGGTAAACTTCAAAGCTACTTGCGGAGTCAGCGCTGCAGCGTCGCTAGAGTTGAAGTGAAAGAAAATCAGGCAAGCGCATCTTCCTTCTCATGGTTAATTTCCTCTCAATGGCAGCACCTGAGTTTGATGCTCTATCGCGCAAACGACCACTCCAACTGCAGCAGTTCTTTCCAGCCGACAACCAGCCTCAGGTGCATAGTTCGACACTGAATCAACCCGAGTCGAAAAGTAACTTCGCCGAATGTACTTATTTTTCGCCGGTAGCACACTGCAGTAACTTAGCTCAACATTACTTATTACTTTGATACATTTTGTTTTGGTAGGTGACATCGCCAGCGTTTGCATGGATGCACCACGCTTCTAAAGAGCTTGGGTGGCTCCTGCGGCTTCGCTTCCCGCGTTTTGCTAGCCACTGCTTGAGAGACCCTGCGCTGCGCCAGTTTCTAGACTCGTTTCTGCGGTTCCGCGAGAGACCTTTTGATGTGGCAATGGACCCAGCGGCGGTGGTGGCTGGCCGTGGTACAGGTAGTGGAGGAGTGGCAGAGAATGACGTCAGCGAAGATGCCGACGCTGACGTGGTCTTAGCGTTGCTCGACCGGCGCGTTTTGCTCGTGTGCTTGCGCCTCGCCAGCGGCGATACTGATTCTCGTGCTAGCACTTCAAACGGTAGCAGTAGTAAAACAGCTTCTAGCAGCAACGTGGAGGTGTCTAAAGCAACAGTCGGAGCAGGAGCTGAAAAAGTAGCCTCCAGGGAAGAAGCTGAGGCGTGGGGTGAAGCAGTGTGTGGCAGTGCAGGGCCGCTCGCGCTGCCTAAGCTTCTGGACTTGGCTAGCTTATACGGCCTATCAAACCCCTCACTATTGTCGCAACTCTTGCGCGATGCCGTCGAACTCTACCCAAAGGGCCTTGCGCATGCGCTAGCGTCTACGGGAGGTGTAGCTCTTGCGGTGCTTGAATCCTTGCGCTGCAGCGCGCTGGAACTGAGTCAGAGCAACAGCAGCAGCAGTAGCTCAAGCGGTGGGAAAGGTGACGGGCACAGTGCCTCAGTTGCTGCTTCTTCGGTCGCTCATCAGGAAGGGTCTGCAGCAGCTCGAGCGGAGAGTGCTTGCGACGAGCTCCGGTATTTAGCCGACGTGTCCGGTGGCTTGGCAGCCCTACTGGAAGCGTCCCCTGCTTTCGGGCTCGAAGCTTTGTCCTCTTCACCAACCACTAGTCCGACCACTGGCACTTCTGCTGCTCCATCTGCTGCTCCATCTGCTGCTCCTCCTACTTCGTCGTCTTGGCCGCGAGCGCTCCTGTTGGCCGCTGCGCGCTGCTACGGCACCACAATACCAGTTCTCGAAGCCAAGTGCGCACGCGCCGAACACCGCGCAGGGGAGCGCGCGGTGGTTGCGAAAGCCCACGCTAAAGCAGGCGCAGCGGCCGCGAGTGCTTGCCGTGCCCATTGGCGGCGTGTTTCTCACGTGGCGCTCACGCAGGCGGCTTCCAACAATGCACTCAGTGGCAAAGGAGGTGCAAAAGGAGGAGAAAAAAAAGGAAAAGATGGGAGCGACGGAGGAGCTTTCGTAGAGGACGTGCTGTCCACTTTGCTTGATGACGCTCACCACCGCTCCAGTGCGCCAGCACTGCTGCCTGCCACAATTATGCGGGCATTGGAGGAAGCAAGCAGCTTGTTGGGGGATTACGACGACCAGTACGGTTTCACAGCATATCAGAAAGGCTTGGGCGCCGCCCCAGGGAGCAGCAGGGGCGGGCACATTTGGGAGCACCCGCTGCTGGCAGCTCTCGCGCAAGAAAGCCGGAGCGGGTTGGAGCCAGTGCGCTTTCAGCATTTGGTTGATGCGCTGAAAAACTTGCCGAGAGCAAGCCAGCCTCACTTGGGAAGCTTCGAAGGAAGGAGCAGCAGCAGCAGTGGCAACAGCAGCAGCAGTGGTTCTAGTAGCAGCAGCAGTAGCAATAAGGCGGAAGCTAGCCGAAATCGTGGTGGACCCACAGAGGGGGAAATGGCCGGATTAGTGGAGGCGGTGCAGGCGATTGTGCCGGGTTTAGGAGAAGGGTTTGTGGAAGCGTGCTTGGCGTTTCACAGCTTCGACCCCACGCAGGTACCATATCAGTCGCAGGAGGAGTACATGTGTGGCTTCAAAGAATGAGATTCAGCATTGACGAATGGAAAGAGAATAATTTTAAATTTCAATAGTTCAACTACTTCCATTTCTTCTTTCTTTTTTTCTCTATTCTATTCTCATCTCTCTCTTCCTCTCGTTCTATCTCTTCCTATCTCTTCCTCTCACTACCTCTACCTTAACCTCTACTTCTCGAACCCCCGTAAATCCATGACCCGTCAAGGTGGTGGCGGCCCTCATGGACGACAACTTGCCGCCGCGCCTCGCCACCATGGACCGGGCCACGCCCCGGTTTCGGGTGCATCGCGGGAAGCACGACACTAAGGCCGACCGCGCGGTGGCGGCTGGCTTGGGAGGCGACACGGAGTTTGCGGCGGCGCAGGTTGGAATGCTAGGGGGAACGAGAAGAAGAAAGGGGAAAAAGAAGGGGGGAAGGAGCGGAGCTTGTTTTCATGTGAAGGAGTTGTTGTTGGCAAGAAATGTAAATAAATGAAATGGTAGACGCATGATTCAAGAGCATTTTGATAATTGTGTATGCGTCCGCCTTATGATCTCTGACATATTTTCTCCATTCTTTGTTGGTGTTTACACCTTTATTCTATGGGTAACCGCACACACCCACAGCGCTTGCGGGTCGCTGTGATGGAGCGCGAAGACGAGGCCAACTTTGAGCTGATGCAAGAGGCTCGCTTGCAACTCGCGGAAGCTGCTGCTGCAGGAGGAGGAGAAGTTAACAACGGTGCTGGTGCCCAAGCCTCTTCGTCGTCTTCGTCAAGCGGGGCTAGCAATAGTAGTGCAAGTGCCAAGGGAAGTAGCTACAGCAAAAGTGGCCGAGGCAAGAAAGGAGCCGCTGCAGCTGCTTTGGCTGCTGCTCCGCCTTCAGCTACGAAGAAAGCCTTCTCAGAATACGACGACGACTACGACGACCAGTGCGTATTAGTTTTATTGTTCTAGCCTGCATGGGTTGGTTTTTCAAAACAGTTCCTCTCTCCTGAGCGAGCCTTTCCTCTATCTCTCCCTGCCTTGCTTCCTAGCATTGATTTACTTGGCGTGCTGGTGTTGGCTAGAGACTTCCTTCTTTACTCACACCTCACCTTACCATGACTGTGGTCTGCTCGTTTTGCCCATTGTTTTTTTGCACAGGTTCGATGACGTGGTGGTCTTCGACGTGGGCGCGACCAATGACCGCGACTTCGAAGCCACCAAGCAGCTCAACGCCGCCATGCAAGCAGTGGAAGAAGAAGACCGGTTCTGGGAAAGCCTAAAAAATACCAACCGAAGCGACCACAGCGCTGCTGCT
>Ga0307982_1004770_pt1 | contig 10672 bp, 7 predicted proteins | sample OrgLakmetagen989_FD_201847 | JGI IMG/M metagenome (GOLD analysis project Ga0307982, IMG submission 201847) | Saline water microbial communities from Organic Lake, Antarctica - #989 | ecosystem: Environmental > Aquatic > Non-marine Saline and Alkaline > Saline | place: Antarctica: Organic Lake... | reverse complement strand
ATTGCACGTGCTATGGCGGCTAGCCGAATGCACAGGCGAGGCACACACGCGTGGAGGCCTCGACAGAATTAGGATAAACAGAACTGATACCGACTGGCCAGACGTAGAGGGCTTAACTTGAGACCCTGCATGTGGCCCCCCTCACGGACGGTCTGCGGCCCCTCCTCGTCGGGGTCCTCACTACGCTAAAGGGTCTCTGCTGACCCAGGACCAGCAGCCCCCCAAACTGTTTTCCCATGCGTCCTCAAGCCTGGCTGCCTCCGTGAGCACAACTTTTGTAAAACTGGCTCGCTAATTTTCAGAACAATTAATAACATGTGTCAGCCACTTCGTCCTGTTGCCCAGCTCTCCATATAGTACGCTTCGTTTGGAGCCTGCACTCAAATTCCGCTTGACAGGTGGCCAATCAGCCCCCACCTAGACGTGAAAATCACCTTCACGATGCACAACATCTGGAATCGGCTGAATTCATTGGTTTTTTCGGGACTGGGAGCCCTTGCAATTCTTTCATTTGCCACAGTGGTCACCACATGGAGCCACGCTGAGCAACCTGTAGTCTCCAAATTGCAAATTGGGCAAATGAGTGCGCTGCAGAGAGCTTCCAGCAGAAGTCCTTACAGCGGTGACACAGTTTTTGTCGACAGGGCAATTATCACCCTGGATGTCAACGCTGGTAAGTTGTGTTGTGGTGCAGAGTGAATGCCTTGGAGTCTCACTGCAATCCTCACAGACCTTTCCACCGTCTTCAACTGGAATGTGAAGCAAATGTTTGCATTCGTCGCAGCAGAGGTGACGACTTCAAATGGTGCTCAGCACGTTGTCACCCTGTGGGACACCATCATCCAGTCTCCCTCGGCAGCTCACATCAACCTGAAGGGCGTACGCACGGACTACGAGTGGATTGATGACTGGCGCACCATCCGCGACAGCAACATCACCCTGGCACTGTATTACGATACCATGCCGTGGGTGGGCTCACTGCACCTGGGCGCTGCCCACAGTGGCTCTTTCAAGATGCCTGCAAAGCATTGCCACAGGCGAGCTCAGTGCTCCATAGCAACAGACGACACAGTGAGCCTGGCTGATGTGCCTGGACAGCTACCGCCAGTCAAGTGGCGTGATTTGGACCCGCCCAGCACCTCAGCCCTGCCACTCCGTCTGCGTACCTGGTTCTAGTGGTGGTCAGTCGTCTCGGGGGCTTGTTCACGTGCCGCACAGCTGCCTGATCGCTGCTGCAAACATCGTAAGCAAGCGTGTGCAAGCAGCGTGCAGCCAGTAGTGACTGATTCACACTCATAAATTTGATTTACCGGCGAACTCGCACTGTCTTTTTGCCGCCGGCTCCTGCCCCAGCAGCCCCGGCACCCCCCCCCCCAAACATGTTCATCAGGTTGCCCAGGCCCCCTCCAGCACCTCCCATCATGCCCTGCAGTGCAGACGGATCCATGCCTGTCATTTGCTTCATCATGTTCATCATGCCCCCAGCACCCCCCATCTGCTGCAGCATCTTGGGGTCGAAGCTCTTCTGCAGCTGCTGCATGACCGCACCGGGATTTCTGGCCAGCTGCTGCTGCAGGTGCGCATCGCCCCCCTTCATCAGTCCAGACTTGCCCATCTTCTGCACCACGCCAGCGAACTGCTTGTACGCCTTGAGCAGCATGTCGACGTCCATTGGAGACACTCCGGCACCCTGGGCCACACGCACCTTGCGTGTGGGCTCCTTATCAAAGTTAGCCTTGCCATCCAGCTCCGCTGTGGTCATGGAGTCCATGATGCACAGAAACTTCTTGATTCTATCACCAGAGTCCCCCCCCCCCATGCCCCCCAGCATTTGCCCCATACCCCCTGGCAACATGCCCATGACTTTATCCAGGGGGCCCAGCTGCTGGATCTGCGCAAACTGGTCGTACATGTCCCGCAAACTGAAGTTCTTTCCCTTAGAAATCCGCTCCATCATGGCTTCTTGTGCGTCCTTGTCAATGGTGTCGGTGAGCTTTTCCATCAGGCCCTTCACGTCACCGCGCCCAAGCATCTTGGAAATGAAGGAGGGCGCTTCGAAGCGCTCCAGGTCTTCAAAGTGCTCTCCCACGCCCACAAATGTGATGGGGGAGCCAGTGGCAGCCACTGCTGACAACGCTCCACCACCCTTGGCGTGGCCGTCCAGTTTGGTGATGATGCAGCTCCCCACAGGGACAGAGGCTTTAAAAGCCTCAGCTTGTGCATATGCAGCTTGTCCAATGGAGCTGTCCATGACGAAAATCACTTCATCTGGTTGGATTGCGGCTGCCACAGCCTCCATTTCCTCAAACAACGCGGCCTCTTGTTTATGGCGGCCAGAGGTGTCAACAATGATCACATCAGTCCGTTCACTTCGGAAGAAGTCCACACCCTGCTTCGCAATGGCCACGGGGTCGGTTTCTGTATAGTCACCATAGTAAGGCACATGCACCCGAATGGCATTTTGCTTCAACTGGTCGAATGCGCCGGCACGGAAGGTGTCCGCACACACCATACCAACGGAGAACTTCTTCTTTTTGTAAAAGTGTGCGTACTTTCCCACGGTCGTTGTTTTGCCTGCGCCTTGCAAACCCACAAACATGACCACGCTTGGCTTGCCCTTCTTCATTTTGAAGGGCTCATGACCAGGGTCCAACAGGCCAACCAAGGACTCGATGACGGCACGCTCCACCAAGCGACCCATGTTCACCCCCTCAGCACCTTCAAGCTTGATGCGGTCGGTTACTTGCTTCCTCAGCTGCCCCACCAGCTTCACATTCACGTCGGCCGCAAGAAGAGCGCCAACGATCTCTTTGACGACACCATTAATGAGTTCGTCGTCAACACTTGAGGTCTGATTTAGCTTTGACAGTGCGCCAGCAAGCTTCAATCCGAGCTCATGTAAAACCATTGTGATGCGTGGATTTTGGTGCTATATTGCGTTGGACAAATTCCGCAGCAAGTGTGCAGTGAAAGAGAATTTGTTGCTGGCTGGTAAGCAAACAACAAGAGGTGAGCCTAAGTGGTTCACGATGAGTTGCGTACGCCCTTGTCGATTCTAAACTTCACTCGGCAACCAAGTCGTTGCTGAATTGGTCAAGACGAGACACGTGCTCCTCGATGCAGCAGTGCAGCAGTGTGCTTTGTGCTGGCATAGGAAAACAAGGCTGAGAGGGATGAGGGCAAACAGCAAGAGAAATACTTAGAGCGGGGAGCTACTTGTTGCTGGTCACTTCTCTTGAACTTCGTAAAGATGCCGACCCCCCTTATCTTTGAACCTCTGCAGACATTTGCCCGTCCTGGCACGGCTGCAAATAGCAGACTCAATGGCGGTATTCTTGGGTGGAGAACCTTTCTAGGAGCATGATTCAGTAAGTTGCACTTGCTGTGGCTTGCACTACCCGTGCCATGGGCGCACAGCTGCAGCGTAGCTGGCTGAGGCCAAAGGCTCGGCAGCTGCTAGCACTATGGCGCAGCCAAATGCATACTTCAGTGTCGTAGGTGGTCTTGGATGGATTGTGATGATTATTCATGGATCTAACTGCCTCGGTGCCACACTGATGGGCCCGTTTGCGGCTAGCCCTTCAGCATCCTCGCCTCTCGCTGTTTACGGGGCTGTGGGGTCTCCTGTCAAAAGGGTTGCAAGCGCAGCGCAACAAGATCATTTCAAACAGACTCAATACATTATTTTAGTGCACGTCGATCAAGCATGCTTTCGCGTTCATCAATGGCTTCGCCTAGCTGCTCGAGGCGCCTTGCTGCCCGCGACGTTGCCTTCGAGCGCCTTGCAGTCAAATAGTTGCAGTAGCGCAGCATGTCTTTGATAATCATCACATCTACGTTTGGAAACGCAACTTGTAGCAGTTCGTCGAGCTCCAGTTCCTTTGATCCGTCGACATCAACAGCACGGAAGAGAGACTTTGCGACTGTCGGCAACAGCCCCTGAAACCTGCACGTTCATCATCATGGCGGTGAAGTCCCGGCATGTGCCGACACAAACTTTCTACGTACATCTCGCTGGTCATAAACTCCTCGATATCTACGGCACCACTGCCATCTGCAAATAGACGAGAAAGGGGTTGACAGCGTGGCTGACGGCGAACGCAGCATCGCTGACATACCAACGTCAATTTCTTCAAACATTTCCTTTAAAGCCCGCACATTTTCGCGCGAGTACGGCCCAAACCACATTGGGATGTCTTTGCCCGGAGGCCGGGTTCTTTCAGCAGTCGCTCTGCTTGCATGCATGGGAGACTGGTGAACAGTGGGCTTGACCGGCGGCTCTTCGTACAGAAGCTCATGCAGGGGTAGTGACTGCCTCCGTTGTACCGTGCGCAACAACTGAGCAAGTTTGTCTGGGCCAGTCTCTCGCTCTTCGCTTGCTTGTGTGTCGGCAAGACTCTCGACAAGTCGCTGGCGTCGTTTGCGAAGTGCGTGCACTTGATGGTCAGGGAAAATCCCAGCAAAGTCAGTGCCACCAGACAACCCATCCAGCGTGCTGCGGGTTGATAGCTCATCAATACTGTTGGCAGGCAATTCCTGGAGCCCAAAGTCTGCATCTGCTGCTGTGACTCCACGCTGCATGACTTTGACATCTTCACAAAAAGCCGCCTTAGACTTACGCAGCAGGGCTCGAACCCTCGCCTCAACCTTTTCAGATTGAATTTTACGCTGCTCCACAGCATGTAATTCTGGCGCTTTGAAGCGTGCCTCGAAGCTTGTCTTGGCGGGAGTCTGGTAGCTGGAGCGACGTGCGCCGGCAAACAGAATAGGCCGCTCTGCGCCCGCGACTGTGCCACTGCGCGCGCTTGCGCTTGCAGGTCGCCCACTCTTTGGGACTATATGAGAGCGTGGAGCAGCACTCTGAGGTCTAGTTGGTATTTTCAGTGGACGGCGATTCTGCTCCCCACGCTGTGTCGTTGAGGTGGCGCACATGGCACCTAAAGTGTTCATGACTTCTTGCACTGCCTCATCCGACCCACCTTGTAACCTTTGTTGTTGGCGCAGCTTTCTTGCTTGGCTGACTGCGTGCTTGCTGAAGTTTGCATACTTTCCAACCAGGGCCTTCGGCATTGGGGCATTGTCTCTCATTGTATGCTCGGCAGCTTCAAGCTCAGCATGGCTGCTGGATTTTAGCCCGCGCATAGATCCCACCATTTCTGCTTCCTGATGCTTTTGCCGCTCGAGCTTTCTTTCGTGCTTCCCCACTTCAAATGCAACTACCTGGTCAATCGGGATGTTAGTTGCTGACGACCCTTGCTCCAAATCCTGCAGCGCATGCTGCGAAGCTTGGCCGGCAACCATAGCATCGTCCGTTTTGGTGGCTGCTGCATCTTCTGCTTCAGATTTTTTCAAAAGCTCGCGGCGTTTTTGGGTGGCTTTGTGCAGCACTTTGTCTACTGCGCCTAGATCAACTGTGGGAAGGAGTTGAGCTTGAGTCGCTGTGAAATCGCCCCCACTGTTGTCTAGATTGATGTCCACCATGTGCATGCGAATGCTGCCTGCAGATGAGAGAGAAGCTTGCTGTGCCACGAGATGAAGATCGGTCTCCTCGTTTCTCTGCCTTCTGGTATCTTGAACCTGCCGAGCTTTGCGGTACATTTCGGCCTCGTTCACCGCATCCAACACTGAGGGCAGGCTGAGCCCCGGTCGCTCTGGTGCCTTGTATTGGGCTTCATAGTTGCCACCTTGCTGATCCTGTACACCTGAAGGCTGGTGTACCTGTCCCAGCATCGAAGATCGCCTGGAAGGCGGCCGCCGCAGTAGCTCCTGCAGCTTTCGTGCCTCTTCCTCCCTCTCTGCAATTTGCTGAGTAAGATCAAGCTTAAACTTCCAACCAACTTCTTCAGCTGAAAGGGGGCTAAGTCCATCGACACCACTAGTTGAAATTCCACGAGGAAGGGTAAATGTAGGCGCCACGACGACAGCCAGAGGTAACCCTACCAAGCTCCAAATCCGAACAGACAGGTCTTGGGAACTTGACACGATGGATGGCATCGGGCGGGATGGGACAATTTTCACAGACAGAATCGGCCCTGAATGTGCCACCCAGCTAATCTGGGGCATGATTCGTGGATCTTTTCGTGATGTGCGCCAAAGGCGCTCGTTGACTTGGCCCGAGGGGCTGATTGTTGCAAACCCGTCGTTGCGTTGGCCCAGCATGTGTGAGTACCACGCAGGGTGCGCTGATGTCAGCTGTGCAATGGCCTGCGGAAACATGAGCATGTCTTCCTTGAGCGTATCTTTGACCACGTTTGGTTTTGAGGCCTTCGGCCCAGCTTGTGTCAGGCCTTGCTTGATTGGCTTGAGCTTTACAACTGGGTCAAGATCTGTCCCCCATGCAGCAGCTTGCTCGGTACGGAGCTGCATGGCGTCAAGTGATGGATCATATGCAGCATGTGTGCCTCTGGGAAATCCCCTTCTGCGCTTATGGCGTGGGTTGCATGATGGTTTTGCTTGTGGTGTTGAAGCTGGCGGTATTGGTGATACATCCCAGCGAAGAAATGCATCCGTCAAATCCCAGCATTGTAGGCGGCCCTGACCATCACCGGTGACAACCCATGCTGATGCACGTAGACCCTTGTCGACTTCGGCAAACTCTTTCTCTAGCTCTTCAGCTAAAGCTGAAGAACTGCTCGGAAAGCCACGGAACATGCGCGAGGTAAGGTTTGGCAGAGGGGAGGCATGGCGAGCAGCAGCTTGCCGTGTGGCGCATAGTCCAGTGACAAATGTGTCCAAGGCCATGATGGGAACAGACACCATTTCACTGTTATGATGAGTTGTGGGAAGATCGGGCACTTCTGTTGCGATATTGTGCACATTCTTAGATTGTGCCTTGCTGCTCACATTGTCACAGGACAATTGGAGACGCCAGCCACGCGCTGCTTGTGGAACGTGATACAAGTCCAGTGTGCCCCCGCTCGTTCCTACAACAAGTATGGGAAGCTCGTCTTGTGGGCTCACAAAAGCGCTGCAGGACACTGTTGACCCATCGCCGAGCGCAGTTGCCTCGTGGGCCAACTCACCAAAGTCCCACAATCGAAGCTTTCCATCGGAGCCACCTGAAATAACTTTGCCACAATTCCTGTTATATGCTACAGATGTGATATCGCAATCGTGCGCATTGTAGGCGATCCGCAGACAAGGCATGCTTGATGACAGTGAGTCATCGAACACACGTAATGATCTGTCCCAGCTTCCAGACACCAGTACTTGATCGCCCATTGAGAAACATATGCCTACTACGTCGTCCAAATGAGCCTCATCGGCTTCTTTAAGCTTGCTACCTGTCTGCGCATTATACTCAAACAGATTCCCGCTTGCATCTCCCAAAACAAGCTTGCGTTGCGATTCATCAAAGCTGCTGCTGACAATCAAGTCAGGCGCGGCGTCGTGAACATTCCGAATCAAGTTGCCAGTTTCGGCGCTAAAGATACTGAAGTCATTGCCTGTCATGATGACCAGTATTCCAAGCTGGAGTGACAATTGCACTTGAACTGGGAACGGGTCGACATGTTGCAGCTCCTTGTGTTGAAGGAAGTGATGAGCCCGTCCACTGGCAACTATTGATAGCTCTGGCGAGATCACATCGAACAAGCGCACATCGAATTCAGGTGCTCTGGAGCGAAATATTCCGATACATAGCGCTGCCGGTGCTGTAAAATCGGATAAGTGCCACATCCGGAAGAGGCCAGTGTCGTCCAAAGTTACCGCCACGTCCTTGTGTGCGCCTGAGAGAACTTTGATGTCAAGAAATCGATGCTTACCAGAGGGGATGTTGAGCAATACAACTTTCGCCAAAGCATCCCAGAGGTAATAGCCGTCCACACCCCCTCCGCTCAAAATCAACCCCCCACCTGAGACAGCTACCAATGACCTGACTCCGTGAAAGTGCTTGCGAAAGCTCGAATCAAGAACAGGCTTACACGGTGTCCCCTCGTCTGAACATGAATACAAATGCACGGAACAGTCCATACTGCCAGTAGCAAACAAGCCGTAGGTTGGGACATTGACGATTGCCTGAATTGGTTCACGGTGATTGCGAAGCTCAGCCAAAAGTGTACGGCCAAGAACGTCCCAAACCTGAACGATCTGGCTTTCCGAATGTGAGGTAAAGAGTGCATTGGCACTTGGTGACCACACCATACGCTCAGTTGGCTCAAGCATGTGGGCATGGCCACAATACGTGAAGCGTTTCGTGTCCCAGAATGTTAGTGTCATGTCACCATTTGTGACAGCTATTATATGTGCCGGCTCTTTGGCCTTGAGTTCTCTCCACTCTTTGGTGCTTTCAGTGTAAGGCCGTGGAGTGCAGTACTCAATGCAAGTCACGCCCTCGCCATCTGTTGACGACTCAAAATTAGATGACGCACTTTCTGAGTCCCCTTCACGCAGGCTGCCCAGAAGCGCAACACGCCCTCGTGTTTCTGGGTCAAAAAAGTGCTTCTGGGAGTTTTTTCCAATCACTCGGTCTGGTTCAGAGCTTTTCGGATATGCGACGTCGTCCATGAGGTTGATGCTTGCGCTGTTCGGACGCCCAGTGTTGCTGTTCGCTTCTCGTGGCGTTCGAGTGCGACGTCCCTGCTCTAGAATTGCCCTTCGCTGTTCCTGTGACTCAGCAAGCTTGCGGGTCTGTCCGATGTACACAAGAGTATCATGTGCTCGTTTCGTGGCCTTGGACGTTTGCTCCATGCTTGGACGCCCCATCAAGCTCCAAGTAAGATTTTTTAGCTTTTCACTCTTGACTTCCTCTGCATGTGTACCAAAAGGTCTGGTCCTTCGCTGTTCCTCGAGGGTCTGGCTAGCAAGCTGCTGTGCGCGGGTCATACCACCCCTCCTGAGCTTATATGCTGCAACTTTTGACTCCAAGCCTCGGACTGTCGCAGCCTCGTTCAGGCCAGATGCTTGTGTCGAATACGGCAAATCCAACGAACAAACAACCTCGGGGTTAACTAAGGCTGGGTCTCCAGCATTCCATAAGCTTTTGGATATTCTTGCTCCAGGGCACATTCCAGCACTGGGCATCCGCCGCTCATGATTCCGGGCAGAAGCACCCAAAGCTGCTGAAACGTCTGCGCTATCAGGCATCTCAATGGCCCTGACAGATGTGTCTCCCTCCTTGCGCTTTCTCTTATTGACGACCCTCAACAATTTCCTCCCGTTTTCGTCACCCATGAATCTTGCAGCCTGCTGCCGAGCTACTGCTAGTGGCCCGTAGGCTGCGGGTGTGGGTGGCAGGGCCAGCGTTTCCGAAGCCCAGTGAAGATTTTGAGTGCGTAGTAGACGTTTTTCCACTTTTCTTTTACCTTCACGCGTTGCTGCCAGTCTCAATTCTGCGCGCGCTGCATCGTCAAGCTTCAAAGATTTTGTTCGACTTGCACTTGACAACGAAAATCCACTGCCCATAGCCTGCAAAAGCACAACATCTCATCTTGACACAGCCCATATACTGCTCCGCAATGGACACTCACCCCTTCCCGGGCAGGCATGCGAACGAACAGCATTGCCATCAGTTGCATTTGCTGGTTGTAAATTTTTATTGCCAGCGAGCCTCGTTCACAAACGAACACCTGCTGCAAATCTGGAACAAATTTCAGACAAGCAATGGTAGCAGACAGTTGTGCCGCGTCAGACATGTTTTTCATCGGCACCTCCAAGAACTGCAAATCACACGGCATGTGCGAGCATTTGCCCCTCATGCGTGACGGCATCGCTTACCGTCTCTCTGCGGGCCACTTGCACTGATGCGGCCGAGCTTGTGGCTGCAACCCCCGATTCAACACAGTACGATGTAAATTCAGCCCACTCCACTGTTCCAGAACCATCAGTATCAATTCTCCGGAAAAGCTCAGAAAGGTCTTTGAGGCGCTGGATTTCTGCGATACGTCTTGGCATCCTCATTATCCTCGCGAAGACAAATTCAAACGTACCGTCGATGTTGCTTGGAACGAATGGGCTCAGCACCGCGACAAATTGTATGAGGGAAAGTCCAACACCTTGTTGCTGGAGAGCGGTGTACTGCCTCCGTATTTTGGTCAAGGCGTTGGCGTTAAGGAGCTGGACAACATCCAGCTTCATGTCAAGCGCCATTTTTAGGTGATGATGTGCAGCAATTTGCGAGCAAATTTACGCATCAAGTGATCCAATAAGGTGTCTGTGTCCTCTGCTGCAGAAGTCGAGGAAAATCGTTCGGATTGTGCACTCTGGCGTTTCAATGCACCCGCAACGCTCTTTTTTTGTGATTGACTTCCAATATTTGTGCAAACATTGCTTGTCTGAAGGGAAGGCTGTTTCGATTTCCCCCCTAATGAAGCTTTGGAATTGTTCGTAGACAATGCATTCAAGTCAGGTTATTTTTGCTCGTGCACGGTTGCTCTGGTCACCGAGGGAGGGCTGCTCAGGCTAGTCAGGCAATCTCATTTGCTGAGCACAGGCCCGACTAGTGGTGCTTTCTGCGCCGAATGCCCAGACTTGGCCGGCGGCTCTGGCCGTCTTCCCACCAAGTCCCATGACGGCGGTCACTCACAGGGCGCTGCTCCCTGGTGGCTCCAGCCCCATCCTGGGCCACAGCTCCTGTGCGCAGGTTGTGCACCAGAGGCTGCCTCTCCCCTGCCAGGCGCGCACGCATCCTTGCAATCAAGCCGGATCCTGATTGTGCTGGGCTTGTTGTCGCTGA
>Ga0307982_1004769_pt1 | contig 10673 bp, 6 predicted proteins | sample OrgLakmetagen989_FD_201847 | JGI IMG/M metagenome (GOLD analysis project Ga0307982, IMG submission 201847) | Saline water microbial communities from Organic Lake, Antarctica - #989 | ecosystem: Environmental > Aquatic > Non-marine Saline and Alkaline > Saline | place: Antarctica: Organic Lake... | reverse complement strand
GGTTGAGTAGCGCCTGCACGCCCGCTGGCGTCATCTCGGTGCCCGCGTCGGCCTTCAGAAACCGAGGAGGCGGTTGCAACGTATACGCGTGATCGTTATAGGCTAAAACGAGACGAGTCAACGCACCGACATGATGGAGTGGTCTGTTTTTCGAATCAATATATTATATTTGTATATTCATAGTTCGGTGCTCGGCTCTTGTGTCTCGAGTATGGACCGTTGACCGTTGACTGTTGACTGTCTTGTTACTTCTGCCACCGCTACTTTCTTACAACTTCTTCTTCCTGCCAGCCATCACTACAGTAATTTTCAAGAAAGCGGAATAAAAGCACAGAAGAAGGCACTTGCTTTTAAAATGAGAGGTTTGGAATAAATTCCGGCTGGTTGTTACTGTGGACGACTGATGAACAACAGAGCAACAACAACGGCGATTGTCCTCGGGCAGGAGCTGGGGAGATGTAAGGGAACTGCTTTTTGCAAGTACCATTAGCCCATTAACAGTTTCTATGGCGTATAGGTACCGGAATGGAGCCATAAACTGTCGCGAGTAGTAGAAGCGAGTAGCGAAAGCGATAGCGGATGGCGATAGCGCGATAGCGATAGCGCGAAAGCGATAGGCCTAGGTTTAAAAATTTATGGAAAATGAGTCTGAATAGGTAAATCTCCCTACCAATTTACCAACTTCCACTCCGAGCAACCTGAGTCACCAGTTAACTAGGAAGATGGGATGGATGAACGAAGGGTGTTCGCTTTACTTTAGCTTTTTACTTAAAGGCACGCAGCACGCAATTTTCTCAACAGCGCGACTGCTTTGTTGAACTCTCCCTGGTACTGTGCTACTTTTAAGGAGGCCAAGCTAGCTTCCGTGTGTCCAATCACCGCCGTTTTTACGTGAGGCGGAGCTGCAGAAAGCCGCGCGCACATCGCTGCAGTGCCTGCACGCCCGTCGTCGCTGTCGCTCTGAGATGGCCCACTCGCCGAATTCACAGGGGCTGGAGAGGGAGGAGGAGGAGCTGCGGCGTGACCTTCAAAAGCCATGAGAGTGGCACACCCAAGCAAAGCAACATGCGCAGCGAAGACGAGTGCGTGTTTTTCGTGGAGCAAGCTGGCGGCACGCTGCAGGGCTTGCTGGAGGGCGTTGTACGCTTTTGCCGGGTCGTTGCATCGGCCACCGTTGCCGCTCCTCTCCTCTCCACCGTCCTCATCGTCGTCGTGTTCGTCGTCGTCGTCTTCCGCTTCTTCGCCTTGGCGCTGAGATCGAGCATACAATGCCTCGGCTTCGGCCATCACAGCGGCGTCATCGTTGCCTTCGTCACTGTCGTCAACTTCACTTCCTTCACCGTCATCTCCCCCCTCTCCCTCTTCGACGACGTCATCCGAACCCTCGCCAACTTCCTCGTTGTCTTCGCTCTCCTCTTCCACCACCCCTGCTAATTCCTGCGCCACAACTGCCAAAGCCTCTTGTAATGTTCCCAGCGCGGCGAAATGTTTGTCGATCGCCTGCTTTTTCCTACACGCCATGCACGCCCATGTTGCCTCCTCAAGATTGCCGCTATTAGAGCTGCTGCTGCTGCTGCTCGTGCTACTCCCAGGATTGGTCTTGCTTTTCTTCTTCTTCTTCTTACTTTTGCTGAAACTCCCCTCTTTTCCGGGCGGGAGCAGTGCCAGCGCACCGCCACAGCGGCAGATCAAGTCATTCATGTCTTCTTCAGCCCCCCACACTCGTGCCGCGGGCTCGTCGCTGCTGCTGCTGCTGCTGCCGCCGCCGCTGCCGGACCGTTCTTGCTCAATGGCAGCACCCGCAGCTTCTACCGCCGTGCATTTGGCGCACTGGCACGTGAAAAAGTACGTGCCGGCGAGGTCAGCAGCGCGTGCTGCTCGTGGGGCTAAGCCCGCCGAATACGACAAGGTTGCCTCGTCGCCGGGGTGCAGCGCCACCAAGGCCCGCACGGCCAGGCGGCCCCGGCCGTCGAACGCCACAGCGCACGAGGGCGCGCACGCGTGGTTGAAGAGGGAGCCGCTCGTGTACAGGGCCACGGCTGCTGCGCGGTTGCCCAGCGCGAGGGCAGCCTCGGGGATGGCCCACTGGCCGTCGTGGCTGACGCCGTGCCCGTTGCACACTACTCGGGCGCAGGTCTCCGCCGCCCACGTCTCCCACTGCGCTCTTTCTTGCGGGATAATGCCGCTGGACTTTGCTGGTCCTTCAGCTTCTTCCGCGAAAGCTGCGCGAACCACGAGAGTGGCCACGCCACGAAAATGATCCTGGCGAGACTGCGGGAATTCGTCAAAATGCGATTCGAGTGCATCGACAGCGCGTGCTGAGGTGTCGACTACCACAGGACGACTTAAACTAGTGCATGCACTCACCAAGTCATCCTCGTTGTTGTTGGCCTCTTGAGTCCCTGTAACCCTGTCCTCTTCGATGCGGCGGCAAAGGAGCTGCAGGACGAGCTGCGCCATGTTCAGACCATCTTCGAACTCACTGTCATCACTCTCAGGTGACGCCCCGCTAGAACTGTTGTCATCGTCACTGCTCAATACTTGTGCTGCCACACCGTCTGCCACTAAGCTAGACAATTGTTGCAAGGCAGCACAAGCCCGCGGCGAATGGTCAAGGCCTGCGAGTACGTTGTCTGTGCCTCCACCTCCTCGCGCCGCGCGCAGCCGGTGACGATGCCGGTTCGCGCATCCTGGGCAAAACGACACAGCGCAGCACTTAGGGCACGGCGTCAGCACTTCAGACGCTGCAACCCCGTCGCCACCGTCCACAGGGCGGAAACAGGCCGCGCAGTGGGAGTCGACGCAGTGTGGGAGCAGAACGCCGGCTGCCGGCTCACAGGCAAGCACGACTTCGCCCTTTGCTACGGCACGCTGGGCCACGAAAGCGCGCCCACGACCGGCGATAAGCTTAGACGTAAGAGGAAAGCAAGACTCACTGGACGCTGTAGAGTTGTGACCAGCATGCCTTGTCTTCTTCTTGGCGGCCTTGTCCACTTTGCCCTGTCCTCCAGCCAGGGCGTTTTTACGCTTTTTGTTATCTTTCTTCATGCCTTTAAACATCTAGTAATAGCTACAGGTAATAGTGTGACTACCTGTAGTATGTTACCCGATATTGCCAATTTTTCGTAAGAGCTCGCAGAAGACTAGAAGATCTGCTTATTTGCACTCAATGGAACTGGAGCTACCAGAGAAACTAAACGCTACGCAGTGTTGTTGTCGGCGAATCGGCGAAACATGAGGGTCATGAGACGCAAGACAGACGAAGAGGCAACGATGCGATGGGCGCGATTATCTAAATATAATATTAGAGTATATTCAACATGCTCTCCTTCTCCTCCTCACCTCGTTCATGCTTCGACGAGTTGCGAGTTGCGAGCTCGTGAGCCCAGTGCCCAGAGTCCACCTAGCAAGCGGGCCACTACATCGAGCTGTAGCGTGCCGCCTGATCAGCCCTATGTCTGAAATAACATCATTTTTGCAGCTGCCCAAAGATAGACTCAATGGACGGTTTACGCTGCTCTTCTTGGAATACAATGAGTATTTGCTTCAGGTAAAACTAATAAGGTTTGAGCAGGTGACCTAATCATGCAAAAGAATTGTCTCCTAGCTGTCTTCGATACAGCTTTCTAACTTTCAGTTATGTGTGCGTTCAGGATTTAGCGGTGTACAAGTACGATGCGCCGACAGGCAGCGACACGTGGATGCGAAGCGTGAGCAGCCGGGTCAGCGGGCGGCTCAAGCTTTGCACACGCGGTCTAGTGTTCGAGCCCACCTCTGACCCGCGGCAAGCTCTCGTGCGGTTTCCCTTCAAAGGCATGGTAGCACCACTTGCGCCTTATGAGCTGGCACCTGGATCAGCCGCGGCTTCAGGTGTGGATGCTTCGACCTTGTTCGCGCTTACTTGCAACAAGTGTGTCGACCTAGAGCGGGAAGGCCGGGTGGCACCTTTCGTGCCCCACGAATTTGAACAGCCCAAAGTGGTAGTGTTTCAGTTGCAGCACTCTACAGTGAAAGAATTCCTATCATTAGCGGGCGAACTTCAGCAAACGGAGATGGCGCGGTCAGCGTGGTCAGGCTCGGGGGGCATGTCGAAGCTCATCGCTGAGCGACTGGGTGAAGGCGATAACCAAAGCTTTGAGTTAAGGCACCTAGTGGACTTCAGCGAGCAGCTGCTTACACCCACTGCGCGGCGAGTCGACCGCGTTCGACCATTAGTGCGCAACCCGGGCTTGCTAGCGGTTACCAATCGCGAGCTGTACTTCCAGCCCTCAGCAGTCAACAACGTAGGAGCCCACGTTGAGCACTTTCCTCTTCGCAAAGTCTGCGCCGTGGTGAAGCGGCGGCACATGCTTCGACACACAGGCTTGGAATTGAGCTTATCGGATGGTGCTACTGCACTTTTTAACTTTTCCAGCCCCAAAGAGCGAGACGCTGTGTTTGACGTGTTGCTCGCGCAGCCTGCGGTAGCAGCGGCGGAAGCACAACGTGACTTGCGTCGAGCAGTGGCTGCTTGGCAGAAGCGCGAAATGAGTAATTTTGATTATCTAGCGTTTCTCAATTCTGTTGGCGATCGATCAGTGCACGACTTAACGCAGTACCCGGTGTACCCGTGGGTGATCGCCGATTACGAGTCGTCTCAACTCGACCTGGACAATCCAGCCACGTTTCGCGACTTGAGCAAACCAATGGGCGCTCTCGACCCGACACGGCTCTCGTACTTCCTCGAGCGGTTTGAGTCAATGCCGCCAGAGGATCCATCCTGTGGATCTCCACCACCGTTTTTGTACGGATCCCACTACTCTACCCCGGGCTTTGTGCTGCATTACCTGGTTAGAGCAGCGCCGCAGCACATGCTAAGCTTACAGAACGGCAAGTTCGATGCGCCTGACCGTTTGTTTGCCAACATTCAGTCAACGTGGCAGTCAGTGTCGGTTCAAAACCCTTCCGACGTGAAAGAGTTGATTCCTGAGTTTTACAGTGGTGACGGGAGCTTCTTGCGCAACGTGTCCGACTTGCCGTTGGGGGTCACTCAAGAAGGCGTTGCTCTGGGCGACGTGGCCCTCCCGCCTTGGGCCAGGAGTCCACGTGACTTCGTGAAAAAATGCCGCAAGGCGCTCGAGTCAGAGCACGTGTCAAACAATTTGCACTTATGGATTGATTTGATTTTCGGGCACAAGCAGCGCGGGGAAGAAGCAGTGAAGAACCACAACTTGTTTTACTATTTGACCTACGAAGGGGCCGTGGATTTGGAGGCCGTTACGGATCCTGGGAAACGGGCTGCGTACGAGTCGCAAATCAATGAGTTTGGGCAGTGCCCAAAGCAGCTGTTCCGGAGCGCACATCCTCGGCGCGACGCGTCTCCTAGTTCATTGAATACTCTGAGCCTTGCGCCTGATCTTGAGTCGGCTACACCTTCTCCTCACAGTGAAATCACACCCGGGCCAAGTGACAACGCTCCCAGCTTAGCAGCTCCATCTACTGCTGCAACTGCACCCAGCGCGCCAAACCCTGAGGGTGCCGCGTCTCAGGCTGCTCGGCCGAAGCCGCCCCCGCCTCCGCGGCCTGCGTCCCCGCCCGCAGTCCTTCCTCAGGCCACTGCGCCTTTGCCCAAACCACCGCCACCGCCGAGGCAAAAGAAAAGCGACGCCTCCTCTGCCAGTGCGGTGCCCAGCGAATCAATGTCTGGATTGCACCTCCGCGCGAAAGGCGAATCTCTTCTCAGCAAAGTGGGCAATGGGCTGAGCATGGGCAGCGAGTTAGCGCAAAGTCTCTTCCAAAGGAATCGGTCCGGCTCGGGTAGCGGTTCGATCGACAACGACAGCACTATCGAAGCAGCAATGGCAATGGATGCTGGCAGCAATCGCAGTAGTGAGCCCCTGCCGCCACCCATCAAACGGGTCAGCAGTTCAAGTGAGACACGCCCTCCTGAAACTCCCCAAGCAGCGCCCTTGTCTACTGGATCTTTCGCAGAAGCAGCCGCTGCTGCTCCTCTGTCAACTGCGATTGCTTCGCCTCCACCGCTCGCGCCTGTGCTCGCACCGGTGTCCACCTCGCCAGACCCGGGCCTGCTGAACATGTCCGAATGGACCACGCCTGCCACGCCTTCGCCGCCCAACGGCCCTAGTCAATTGAACTCCGCCCCATCAGGCGGCTCTGACGAGGTCGACGACGACGGTCCTCCCGGAGTCATTGACTCGTCGACGGATGAAGAAGAAGGCACCGACTCCAAGTCGCCCAGCTCCGCACCTTTTCTACCGGCTGCCATTACCCCACCAAAAATTGACATTGGCCACGAATTTGCGCTTGAAAGCAGCAGCAGCAGCAGAATCAGCAGTCGTCAAGAGGGGCACGCATCAAGCAGTACTAGCAGTAGCAGTGGTGTGCCCGTTACGATGCTAGGTAACCTCCAATTGTGGTCGACCGCGCGTGTGTCTCCAGCGTCTCAGCCCCTTCGGGCCCACCGCGACCTCGCTACCTGTGTGAAGCTCAGTTGCGACGGCACCCTCGCGGCGTCTACTGGCAAAGACGGCGCGCTTCGCATCACGCCGCTTGCGGCTTTTGCGCCGCTCAAGACCTCAACTGCTGCTGCATCAACAACGCCAACAGCCTCAGCAAACACACCAACCTCTGCAGCGAGCCACGGACGACGGCGGCTGTTTCAGGCCACAGACTTGTGCCTTTCCACGTGCGCTCTCGTTGAGATGCCGCCAACACCCACCGCTGCCGACGCTCTTGATGCGGCCGCACCCGCTCCAGCATCGTCAACATCCTCGACGGCAGCAGCGGCGGCCGCGCCACCGGACGTGGTGGTGGTGTGCGGGTCGTGGGACAGCAGCTTGCTCCTGTACTCGATGTACTCCGCGTGCGTGCTGGGCGCGCGGATCAGCCATGCGCACGACGATTCGGTGGGCTGTTGGCACACTTTTTGACCACACACTTCTCAGACTAGCCCTTGTTTGGTTGATTTTCGTTGTGAGATAGGGCATCCTTGAACTGGTAGATACCAATAATTAATTTGTCATTTTGGCGCCTTTTGGTACCCCCTTGTCTGTTGCCAGGTAAGCTGCGTCGACGCTTCCGCCAGCCGTGCCCTCGTGGCCTCCGGCAGTTGGGACGCCACGGTCAAGCTTTGGGGTTTCAAACGCGCGCGCAGTGCTGCTTCTGGCCTCCGGGCCGTAGGAGGAGGAGGAGGAAGTGCTGGCTCTGCTGCAGCCGGTGGCGCGGCATTGCCGTTTGTGGGGCTGATGGCTACGCCGCTCACCGAAATCTTCGACCACACGTCGCCCGTGCTCTCCGTGGCGTTTGGGCCTGGTGCGGATCTGGTGGCCTCTGGCGCGGACGACGGTCGGGTGGTGGTCTCTGCTGTGGCTGGGCTCGGCGTCGGAGGAGAAGGCGACGAAGGACAGGGCGAAGCGATTTGTGTGGTGGAGTTGAGTGAACTTGGCGGGAGTCAGCGTGCTCCCGCGACCAATAAAAGTGGTGGCAGTAGTTCTGGCGGCAGCAGCAACGGGGGATTCGACGGCCCGCATGCAGCTTTGGCTCTGGCCTGGGGCAGCGGCGGCAGCGGCGGTGGCAGTGGCAGTGGCGGCAGCAGCCGAAGGAGAAGCAGCAGCGCGGGGGGCTTGCAGCTCTTTGCAGCTTCGCGCGATGGCATGGTGCGGGAACTCGCTGTGCCCGGAGGGTATTGCCGCGTAGCCGTTCAATTCCCTGGCTTGAGCGCCAGCAGCCTAGCGGTGCCTCGGTCCCTCGCGGTCAGTGGTGCCCTCATAGCAGCGGCGGGCAGCGGGTGCGGCGGGCGAGTGGCGGTGTGGGCTTGGCCCGCTGCATCGTCTGCGGCGGCGCCTCATTTGTTTGACACCACAAGCAATAGCAGCAGCTCAAGTAGCGAGGAGGGCACAGACGGCAGCGATGATGTAGTGAGCCTCGCACTCCATGCGGACAGTCAGTTGCTCGTTGCGGCAGCAGGTGCCAATTTGCGGCTGTGGACCATCAATGATGACACTGTGCCGTCGCCATTGTGACAAAGAAAAAACGGAAATATGCAACTGTTCCATTAGGTCAATGAGTACACGTGTTTTCTACTTCTGGGATACTGCTCTAGTGTTATGCATAAGCTCAAGAGCCGCACATCAAGTACGAAAAAAATAGTCCTCGTAGTTTTAATTCGAAGTACAGGCATACGCAACGGAGATTTCCATCTAATGGAATCTGTTCATATTGAGGCGCAAAAAAATCCACTTACTTTATGTAGCCTATATGTGGTTTATATGGCGCTCTTCCAGTTATTCCAACTATCAACAAAAAAGCGGCCGCTCCTGGAAATGTGCCTTAGTCACGCAAATCACAAAACAGCAATTTCATCGCCATCGTTGTCGTATTCGAACTGCCCTGGTGATGCTGCTATCGGGTTATGCACTTCGCCGGAACGAGACCCACTACCACCGGACGACGCACTGTTGCTCTTGCTGCTGCTGTCTGAAGTCCCCGGCGGCAGTGAAAGGTGCTGGGTGGTAGCTGCAGCCCTCGACGACAGCATCGTAGCCGTGGCATCGGCATCTGCAGTAGAAGGTGGCGATGATGCGTTGGTTTTGCCTTTTGCTTTCGCAGCTTTCATGGCATTGAGCCTCGCCATCACCGAGTCTCGGGTTGCCACTGGCTTTGGTGCAGCTGCGGCAGCAGCAGGAGGAGAAGCTGCCGCTGGTGTGGCTGCAGATGCAGGTATCCCACCTCCACCGCTGCTGCCACCGCTACAAGCTGCACTGTTCCTATGGCTGCTAGTGTGCGTGCGCATTTCCACAACGCCTTGACTGCTTTCAGCTTTCTCGCGTGGATGCTGCAGTTGCTGCTGGTTGCTGCGGGTCTGCCGGCGTTGCGACGGCAGCGACTCTGCGTCTTGCACGCCCGCTTGAATGCCCGAGCCGTCGTCGCCGTCGTCGTCGTGCGCGTTCAACTGGCCGTACGCCACCCCCCACCGCAAGTAGCCCACGTTGGTCAAGTACTCCGCTGGCATCGCCGCTTCCACGGCTTGCACTCTCGACGCCAAGGCGTAACACAAACCCAGGTTCACCAAGAACCAGAGCGCGAGCGCGCCGAACACGCCGTCGAGCAAAATCAGCAGGCCGGCTCCGCTAATGTAGTACGCCGACCGGAGCAACGCGGGCACGAGCAGCGCGTACGACCACCAGTGCCAGGCGTCCCGCGTGACTTCCAGCCCAATCAAATAGCCACTCAAGAGCTGCAGTGGGGTGCCAAACGCCGTTACCAGTATGCCGGTCAAGAGCATCCATCCAAACTGCTGGGCGAGGTTGCTTTGATAGCCAGCGTGGTATTGCTTCAATGCTAAGTGCGTCACCACCACCCATCCCATGGCCTGGCTCAGCGCGTAGCCCACGGACGTGGCGGTGGAAAGCACCAAATGGGTGCGCGTCATGGTGTTGCCGGCTGCGGCAGGGCTCGCCTCGCTGCCGTGGCCATCTCTGCTCTTGCTGCTACTGCTGCTGCTGCGGTGGCGGCGGCGGTTCCCAGTCTCTACGCGGTCTGAGTCGCCATTTTTGATGGCCGCAGCCGCGTTGGACTCAAATGACCTGCGCGCCAACCGCCGCTGCTGCTGCCGCACGAACAAGGCCTTGAGGCTTTCTTCCGACACCACGAAGGGCACAATGACAAAGACGTAGAAGGTGAACGTGGCTGCGTTGTCGGAATGCGACGACTTGAAGGCACCTGCGTCGTAAAACCAAAACAGAATCACCAGGCCCGTCATAAGAGCGCCATACGAAGCGCAAATCATCATCAACGTAACGTCGTAAAAGCCCCGGCCGAGAGCGTGGATAATCATAGGCAAACTGGCTTCCTTTTGATTCATCAGCCACCAATAGTAAAACAACGCCACTGGTGCAACCTGACATAGTACAGATACCAAAACGTAAGTTGGAAAGCGCATCATTAGCGAATTTTTGCTTCACCACAACTAGTCATATGAGCGCGTCTGAACTTCGATCGGGAACCAACTGGCTGAAGCTCATCTTACCACCACGAGAAGATAAGCTAGGAATAGTGGTGGCGACGCTAAGAAGCACAGGGACTCGAACAAAAAGAGGCTCGAGTAAAACACGGCCCGCGAGTCGAACGCTGCCAGTTGGTCGCGCAAGCCACTTTTGCCAGCAAGTCGCCGCTCCTTGACCTCTTCGGGCTCTTCTATGGGGTGGCCGTCCACTTCATCAAAACAGTCTCGGGTGGCATCTAGCGGGTGGTCAATGTCGAACTCCCGGCGGTCCTCTTCGCGACCTGCCGCGTCGCGTTTAGGACCGTCGTCACGAAACGGCCCGTCGTGCTTTGGACGAGGATCGTCTGCATCGCTGCGCGAATCGTAACCGGCCTCCTCGTCGCTCGTGCCAGAATCGTGTCGTCTGTGTGGGTGTGACTCCATGTACACTTCGGAAAACTCTTCGTCGGAACTCGATGCACCCTGATGATAAGAGGAATGCGCGGAAATGCGTTCGAACCAAGATAATTTTAACGGCCATTGCTTGAAGCTCGAGTAAGCAAATACTGAGAGCGCTGCATACACACCATCATAAACTATCAGAGACTATACCTTGAGCAACATACCTGCATAGTTCGTGATCAGAAGACTGGCAAGACGCTACTAGAACGCCGATAAAGACCAAGGGAAT
>Ga0307982_1004768_pt1 | contig 10674 bp, 19 predicted proteins | sample OrgLakmetagen989_FD_201847 | JGI IMG/M metagenome (GOLD analysis project Ga0307982, IMG submission 201847) | Saline water microbial communities from Organic Lake, Antarctica - #989 | ecosystem: Environmental > Aquatic > Non-marine Saline and Alkaline > Saline | place: Antarctica: Organic Lake... | reverse complement strand
AGCGAAGTAGGCTCTGATTTCGAAGGTTTAGTTCTCTTGAAGCGATATGCGCTAGCGGCTGAAGAGTGCCGTGCATGCGACGAGGTTCGACTTGGCACTCTACCACAGGACATGCCTACGTCGCGGCCGCTGCCAGGGAGGCTGCCCGAAGCACTGGATGAACCCGTCGAATGGGTCTTGCGGACCAACGGAAGTGCTATTGTGTTTGATTTCGAAGGCCCAAGCCTGGGAATCGGGAACTGTTTGTTTGGTTTCTTGCAAGCGTTTCATTGGGCTGTTGTTGGCGGAATGCCTTTGTTTATCTTAAGCCACCCTACGGGAACAGCCAATGCCCTTTGCACTGTATTTGACTGTGGTTTTCCAGTGGTGAGCTCGAAGTTTGTTGCGAAGTATGGGCTTCACCGATTTATGCCATCGCCGAAGGAAAGAGAGTACCGGACGCTGCGGTCACATCCAAACAAGCCCTTCAAAGTAGTCTCTTTTCGATCGCACATGGGGACGCAACCGTGCTTGAGAGATGCGTTTAGTTTACCCGACAATGCAGCGTGCGCTGCTTCTTCCTTCAAGCGAAAGTCTTTGCTGAATGTAGCAGTTTGCTGGCAGGCAGCTGCGCTCCAGGCTTTGATACCGCGATTGAGCTGGGGAGCTCAGCTCCGGCTGCCAGGTTTAATCAAATCACATCTGCATGGCGACGTGTCACGCATTTTATCTCTAGCGAAAGCAGAAGACCATAGCCCTCAAAGCAAATATACAATGCCTGCAGTAGCATCTAGGACTGCCATGCCTGCGCTGCATGTGCGTACTTTGAATCCTAAAGTTGAGACGTATGCGGAGATCAAGGGCAGCACAGCGGCGAACGTATTTCAAAAGAACCTTGAGCTTCTAGTTGCGAAAAGTGACTTCTGTACTTTCCTTGATAAAAATCAGACTAGCAGCGGCAACGGTATTGGTGGCAAAGGCAGTGGCATGACGCAGGGCAGTCGAGACGTCTTTGTTGCTTCAGATTCGCTTGCACTCAAAGAATTATTAGCTTCACGATGGGAGCCTTTAGGTTGGCGATTGCACTTCTTCACCACCACAGGTGCTAGGCTCACGACGGTACCGCGACCCACCTATGGATTTTTTCCTGTGGTTGAGGGAGCTGAAGGTGGTGCGTTTCTTGGCGTGAACGGCGCCACAAAATGGTGGTCTAGAGTGGGCGGTGATGATGCGCAGTTTTGTACGCTGATCGAGCTGTGGTTGCTGTCTCGAGCGGCACCTTTAGTGGCCATGACTTTTTTCGACGTACGATTGGCCACTGCTGCGGCCACTAAGAGCCTTCAGCGAGAGGCGTTGCTGAATGGCCATGGTGCAGCAGAAAAGACTGCCGACTCACTGGAAGTAATCGAGACTACCGAAGCCCACGAGCTGCGCGCCCTGTCAACGTTTGCGAAATCAGCAGCTCTTCGGGGAGGGCTTGGCGCTGCTGCAGGGCTGAGCCAATGCCATGGCACTACCTCCGGACTCGCCCCTTTACGAGTGGGCCACCCTGGTCCTGGAGCTTGCTCGTCGGAGTGCCACGGGCTTGAAATTGTCCATAGCCCGTAGCTTGAGTGCTCCACATATGCACACACGGGCATTCGGGGAAATCGCCTCTGGTTTGCTCGCGCATCAGCCTTTTGACAACCGTCTTTTTTAGGGCTAGCCTATTCGCCGATTTCGGTGTTTTCTCATTTTGATAAGTCATCAAGAAAGAAATTGCCACTTCTTAGGAGTCATGGGGCTAAAGGGGCTTAGAAAATCGAATTAGGGGATTTAAATCCGGAACTAATTCAGCAGTAATTAGAAGGCTAGCACAAAGAAATTCCACAAGTGTGTGCATTAAGCACCCCTAAGAACTAAGAGGAATTTCCCACAGCGGCCTTGTTGAGAGCCGCAAAGAGGCGCCGTTGAAGAAATACCAATAGGCCCTTCCAATCGGAATCCGCTGTGAGATCGAAGCCCAGAGGCCTGGGGGTAAAAAGGAATGGGGAAACTCAAATCGGAATCCCGACTGCAATAGGGTGGATCATACGACCATAACCGACGCCACTTGCGTTGTCGCCCTCACTGACACTTCTTCCCTATGCCTCTCGCGAAAGGATACAGCCGATTGCTTTCTTGCTCCGACAATGGACAATGGTGCTGCTGGTGGTGGTGGTGGTGGTGGTGGTGCTGCTACTGCTGCTGTTGCCGCTGTTGCTTTCGTAATCGCATTAGATTGGATTATATTGGATTATACTCCCCAGTTACAAAGAAACAACAACAAATAGCATTAAGCTGTGTTTTGATGAATCCGCCAGAACAAGTCTGACTTGGCTGAGTGTCCTTTTGCGTAATGCAATGTTCATTTACTCTCATGAGCCCTTCAGGAGCAATTCTCGGAAGAAGGCAAATATATCGAGCACGTTGTCCGCAATCTGAACTTGACCGGAAGCCCTTTTACTTTAAAGCCTCCTTTGATGTCTGAACCCACATCATCTCAGGGAATCCATTCAGCCTTGAGAGTGCTATCCAACCAGAAAGCAATTGCCACGGCGCCCGAGTTATAAGCATCCGAGAACGTGGCCAGCCCAACGAAGAATCCGATTGTGATAGTAGCTAGTAAGGTCCATGCAAAAAGAGCGTGGCTGAGCTAATTTGATGACAAAAGGCATGATGACGCGTTTGCCAGAGGCAAAAATGCCACCGAACTTCCGGTCTGAGTGAGAAGAGGAAGTCGAGATACACCCCTTGACAATATTAACAGATTTTGTATTTCAGAATTTAGAAGGAGCTGGAAGTAATCTACTTCCTGCTCTCGCTCTCTACTACACAGTCACTACAAACTTCTCTCTTTATGATTATTTTGAATTTCGCGGTCTGTCTGAGCACATACATCTTCATGGCTCCCCGAAACACTGGCTTTTGGGTCATTTGAGTTATCGTTATTGTTCGCTCGTGCCCGAGTCACGTGTATGCAGGCAGCATTTTCCGGCAGCCGAAAAGAAAAACGTACTATTTTCGAAAGAAAGATGTAAACATAAGATCAACGCAAAGTCGCCGGTGTTTTGGGCGTGGGCTCAAAAAGCCATCGCTACCGACTACCGACTAAGGATTTTTGTCTGTCTGTCTGTCCGTCGCATCAAATGGCCACAGGGGTCGTGTTCTTGCCCCAGTCATTGGCCGATACGGGGGTGCTTCCTCTGATCTCAGCCTCATTTTGGAAATAGTCGCTCGGGAAATGGCTCGCAAACACACGGCTTTTTAAAACATTGGCTTTTCAGAAGCCAAACCTTGTTCAGGAAGAAGCTTGCACGCGAATGGGGTCACGCAATTGCTCGGGGATGGGCGACTCTTCTTCTGGATCGCCTGAGGGACTTCGTTGTAGTCCCCTCCTCTGCGGGCGGAAACTCTTCTTTTGAGCTGCACTCTCAGAGCATGGAGGAGCGTGCCACTTTGGACCGCTACCATCACTTCCATGGCCACTCGGGCATGTGCGCCTGATTAGCTTCATAGGTCTAGTTTGCGCTGCTTTGCTTTGCTTTTCTTCTCTACCTGTTAGTCTTCTAATTCCGGCCCTTCGGGGCCTGTCTCAAAACTCCTCGTGCCGCTGCACTTTTTTACGGTACGAAAATAATTACGATTTTTCATTAGATCCAGAGCCTCCTCTGCCTGCTGCTGCTGGTGGTTTCCTTCTTTTGTTCTGTGCCGGTGTCAATCATCTGATCTGGTGTCCGTCATCCGGTTGGTTTGTTTTTACATCGGTCGCTGCATTACACGAGCTGGTGTCATTCATAGAGCCCAGTTACTCACTCGTTAAGTGAGCCCCGCCCATCACTCTTTTAGCATATATATATCTATTCAAAACAATGGCTTTGCGGCAAGTTATCGGGCAAGCGAACCGTCATCTGTCGGCGGTGCCACGAATGGTAAAGCATCTGTTGCGATGTGGATCTATTTAGCCCTCGTCCTCTGTTATCTTTCTCACTCCGGAATCCAGCCCTTGCCCTTGCCCTTGAATGCTAACCTCGTATTTTATGTAATGAAAAACAGGCGAGCCGATTTCTGGGCACTGACTTGAAGCTCAAGGACTCAGCTAAGGTGCGAGAGCCAATTATTTGCACCACACCTCCGATCGTCTCAAAATTGCTGCTACGGAATAGTTCACTCGGGGACCTTCAGAGCACAAAAGCAATGCGCTAAGAATGGCTTCGACAAATATCTGTGCATTGATTTTCTTTGATAATTGTGATTATCTCTACTATCACTTTCTTTTTCCGTTCCTCTTCATATCCCTACCCTTCTAGCTCTGTCTTTCTAGACCTCTGACTGGTTTGCTTTCTGCGCCTCCCGTTGCCAACTGTTGATTGCAGCCTAAGAACATCAAGACGTTCAAGATTTACCGCTACGACCCGACCTCGGGCAGCGACAAGCCGTACATGGCGTCGTACCCCGTGAACCTGGACGAGTGCGGCCCCATGGTGCTGGACGCCCTCCTCAAGATCAAAAACGAACTCGACACCACTCTGTCCTTTCGCCGCAGGTATGCGAGCGGTAGTTTGGGTGATGACGCCTTAGATTCTAGGACGAATAGACCTACAGTTAGCAATGATTATTTCGATCTGGAGTCCGTGCCTTTCGGTCATCGACTCTTTGTTCGACCCTTGAGACTTGCTTTTATGCTTCTGTTCTTCTCCTGTTGCGTGATATCTCTTTTTCTAGAAATGATTCTCTCGTAGGTATAAGTGCTGCATGATGGCACTACCTCAGCGCCCTATGTTTATCCATTTCGCAATCTTTGCACTCTTCCGCACTCTTCCACGCCCTTCCGCGCTCCCTCCCTTTTCCCCACCTTCTCTAGCTGCCGCGAAGGCATTTGCGGTTCCTGCGCGATGAACATCGACGGCTCCAACACTCTGGCTTGCCTCACGTACATCGACAAGGCCTCGGCCAACCCGGTGAAGCTCTACCCCCTGCCGCACATGTACGTGATCAAGGACTTGGTCCCCGACATGACCAACTTCTCGGACCAGTACGCGAGCATTCAGCCGTGGCTGAAAACCAAGAAGCCCAAGGAAGAAGGCCAGAAGGAGTTCTTGCAGACCCAAGTGGACCGCAAGAAGCTCGACGGGATGTACGAGTGCATCTTGTGCGCGTGCTGCTCCACCAGCTGCCCGTCTTACTGGTGGAACGCCGACTCGTACCTCGGCCCTGCCGTGCTGATGCAGGTGAGAATGACCTTGCCACACTTGTCGTTTTCTTTCCCTTTGCTGATGGATTTTGCACTTTCAACGATCCCGATCAATGCTTTCGCTTCAACTCGCATCTCTTTGACTCAGGGCATTCTCTTTCAATCATCCACAAACCTCTTACACTTCCTTTCTTTTCTTATTTTACAATACCCCCCCCCCCTATCAGGCTTACCGGTGGATCGAGGACTCGCGCGACGAGTTCACGAAAGAGCGGCTGGCGGAGCTGGACGACTCCTTCAAGCTGTACCGCTGCCACACCATCATGAACTGCTCCAAGACCTGCCCAAAACACCTGAACCCCGGCAAGGCCATCGCTCACATCAAGAAGCAGGTCGCCGAGTCGCACTAAATTGATGGTGTGCATGATTAGCAGTCAGCAGTCCAGTGAAAAATGTAATGCACACGGGGAGTTGTTTCTGTCCTCGTCCAAAAGCCAGCGCAGTGGCACGACAAGGGAGCAGAGGGCTGAATTTATGATCCCCGCTGATGCAAAGAAGTATTCGTCTTTTTTGAACTCTACTACTCGATCTAGTTGAATAAGTTGATATTTGTCTTTGAAATCCGATCTCTTGAGTGCGAAATTTCATAGGGAGCTGCGCTTTGGTTTCAAGGTGCTAAATTAGGGTGCTAGTGCTAGATTATACCTATACCTAGACAGTTCTAATGCAGAAATGCGGCCTATTTCAACTTCAACACTTCAACGCGGCGATTTCCCACATTTCGGCGTTCCGCTAATTCCTCATAAGAATACTTGCGCTTTTAACTTTTAACTGCAGTGTATTTTTTTACGTGGCACATGGCACGTCCCGCATCTCAAACATCAGAACAAAAGGCCACTTCATTTGGCACAGAGGCTTTTAGATACCAGTGGCTCCTTGTCGTTCGTGCTGATTCCTGCAAGAAGAAGGCGCACAAAAAATCCTTCCAATCTTCCACGTACGTACCCACCTCGCCTAATGAGCAACTTCTTCTCCAGCTCTACTACTGCAGTACAGCCATATATACAGCTCAACTGCTCCACTTAGTGGCAGCCCACCCACCTCCTCCGCCTCCTCGCCCACCGCTTCCCTTCTTGGCTCTCATGTTATTCGGCGCCATGGCCAGTAAAGGCGCGTCCTTCGCTGCTCGCACCTCAGCTTCGGTGCCATAACCCGTGCGCACCAGCACGTCCCCGCACTCCCTGTGTGTAAGCGTGTAAGCGTATGCACATAAATACATGTGGGTATATTCAACCAATAAAATGATGAAAAGTTCAGGTGAATGCAATTTTGAGCACAGATTTGAAGGGAATAAATCTTCATGTTTTCTGGTGGTAAGCTTTTCGAAAGGAAGCTTGGATTGATTCCAGTGGCGAACGAGAAGAATGTGCCCTCACACCACACGCAAACACACCACAAGACACTACACCCTTACCGGTTTGAAATTTGCAGTTGCCGGGGCGCCATTTCTTCCTTCCAGGCTAGCGCCACTTTGGTAGCGTTGCGCTGGATCCGAAAAGCGTTGTCGCTGGTGGAGGCGTGAGTGGTGGAGTACACCCATTGGTTGATGCGCGGCTCTACGGTGCCCAAGCCCGCCCACCCGTATATACGCCCCAACTCCATCACCGGGTCAATGGCGACGTCTTCGTATCTGCATCAGACGAAGCAAGAAGAAAGAAGTACGAACGATGACGGAAGGAGTTCAAATCTTGTTTAGAACTCTAAGATCTACCTGTATGTTTGACAGACAACCTATCTTTTCCGAAAACTACTGAAGTAGACCTAACAACCACTAAGCACACCACAAAACGCTTCTGCTTGCCAGTCTCCTTTCTTGAATGGATTTGTCGCGCTTACTTGATGCGTAGGTAATGCCTCGAAGGCCCCAGGTCCGACCCCGTGTACGAGAACAGCTTCTTCATGACCCGCTCCAGCGCGTCTAATGTAGTACGGTAAGAACCGCACACTTCCGGTGCGCATTTTTGGACTCCTTTGGCCCGGCAAAATTGCCAGAGCTTCAACCTCGAGAAAATCACGCCTCGAGGGTCCTGATAAAGAGAAAATGGACCAGACCAAATGGAGATGGCGAAGAGGAACATGAGAGGTCAGCGATAACGTCAATGATTTCAAATACGTGTTTCACTGCGACAAGGAAATCCACAGCTATTTCGACATTTACCAATCGAGCGAAAGGGCCGTACATGTACTAGTAATTACACGCAGACTATAGGTATACCCGAATCAAATGCAGGATGCGGACGCCGGAGGTCAGCAGTTCCGCCACGTACTTCTCTTCCATTGACTCGCTGTCGGCCTCCACTACACGCACCTGTACAGTGTGGGGGATGCAAATCAAGGCAACGACTACCACAGCATTTCAACCAAGAAAGGTAAGAAGGGGACAGGAAATTCGCGCTTACCTCTTTCACGGCCCGGATGGAGGCTCTTCGGCAGGCGTTCATGAATTGCAAGTGCCGGTCGCCTCGGTGCGCTTCGCTCGCGAGTCCCTGAGGGCCCGTCTTCACAAACCGCACCTTGAAGAGAGGGCAGAGCAAGGTTTAAGATTAAAGGTAGGCGTGTGGTCGATACCTTGATTGTCGAGATGCTGCGACTAGCCATCAGCGATCGTGTGCCGACAGATTGATCGGATGATTGAAACTACACAAAGTGGACTGATATGCTGCAAACACACACAAAAGTGGAACAAAGCACGCGCCCACCAGAGTTGACTTGTTCATGGCTTTGAAATCGTCGAACAGCATGTCGGTGTCAGACTGCGTAAAGGAACAGTCGAGCAGGCGTGTAACCAACTCCACACACCTGAAGTCCGCATAGCAGCAGCAGCACATGTAGACACGATCATCATCAGCGTGATTACAGAAGTCAAACTCACCAGAAACAAGCCAGAAACTACACGACCATGGGTTCATTAAAATGCCATTTTTCTGTGTTTCTTATGCTTCCACGGCCCTCTAAGTATTGCTGCCACTCTTTTACCGCTTCACGTTGGGGCGACCAGCGAAACGTTGCACGCCAGCTTCACCCTCCAGCGAACGGCAAGGCTCATAGAGGTAGAATGAGTTGCGCGCTTGGTTCAACATCTCGCCCACAAAAGTCGATCCAGACCGCCCGGCTGCCTGTTGAATGCAAAACGAATAGCAAAGCATTAACATGATCCACACACACTATTTTAGCCATTCCTACTGTTCGTTAGTTATTTTTTGAAGAAATGAAAGCTCACCAAGAGCAGCACTTTAGATGCCGTAGGCTCGGCTGACCAGCCACCAGCTGTTGGATTGACCATTGCTTGCAGTAAAACTAGCAAAAGAAGTGGTCTGATCATCTGAAAACCACAACAGCCCGGTAGCGCAGCCATGGTTTATCGATCGTGAGATCGTGAGCTTGTTAGATATAAGTGACCTAATATGGTAGACGGAAGAGATGAGGATGGAGTCAAAAATGACATGCGTGCTCGAATTAGGTCCCGAAATATTCATCCAATCGCACTTGAGCATCTCGAACAGCGCTGTGCCGACGCCAAAAATGTGAGCCCCCATGCCCCACAAGTGCGCTTGCTGCGAACCGTTGGACTGAACCAGTCTCGAACGGGCCGGATTCGGAGTTTCCTGCTCGTCTTCTAGCGAGAGTTTTGCGTGTTGTTGTATGAGGGTTTATGATTTATCTGCAGGTGTTTGAGGGCAAGATCATTTGTTGCGATCACAATTGCCGTGGCTGCAGCTTATGCAATTGTAACACACTCGAAGAGCTCGTTGATCTGATGCGCTTAGTTAGCATTATGCATGGTTATTCTGGTTAGAGTGCCACTATGTGCTGTAGGAATTATGTTGATCTATCCGTCTGGTTTTTGCTTCAATCATCTTTTACACCTTTCTCATTTGTCACTTGCATGTGCGCGTGTGTTTTTCGACGGGCGCGTGTTTGTCCTTCCCCCGCAGTTCTCAATCGTTTCAGCAACCATGAGCAAGATCAAGTGTGTGTGCGATGCAGTAGCGGATGTGGGAGCTGAAGACGACTCCCTTGTCTCGTGCTCGGAGGCTACCATTGCGGAGGGCGGATTCGTGGCAGGAGACACCGTGCTCATCAAGGGTAAGAAGGGCAAGGACTCCTTGGCCATCTTGATCGCTGACGACGCCTGCGAGGCGGAGAAAGTGCGCATGTCGGCCACCTGCCGCCGCAACCTCGGCCTGGCCCTGGGGGACGTTTGCTTCATCTCGGCCCCGTCGGCCGAAGTTCAATTCGCCACCACCGTAAAAGTGCTCCCTTATGACGACTCCGTGAAAGGTGAGAGGTTAGAAAAAGATAAAGAAGATGTTTAGTACGCGGATGATTTTGATTTGTAAATGTCTACTGCGCTTACACCTACCCTATGCATGGCACATGTAGTCTATTCACTCGTATTCTTGAGTAGCATGCGTACCCGGATCTTTCGAAGAGCCACCTGATAGCTCGTTGGAATTTCGATGGTTGCGAGCGCTTAGATTCTTCCGTATTTCTGCAATTGCAGCATTCATAACTCTGTCCTCATCACGGTCCATTTCGTTTCTTGTCTCTACTCTGGGGACTCTTTGTCTCCATCACCACCTCCAATCCTTCTACCACCACCACCACTCCACAGGCATCACGGGCAACATTTACGACGTGTTCGTGAAGCCCTACTTCATGGACGCGTACCGCCCGGTCAAGCGGGGGGACCGGTTCATGAGCCGCCGGGCCATGAAGTCAGTGGAGTTCAAGATCGTCGAAGTGGAGCCAGGCCCTTATGCAATTGTGGGGCCCGACACCTTAGTCGACTGCAAGGGAGATCCGATCAAGCGCCGGGATGAGTCCAAACTGAGTGACGTCGGCTACGATGACGTGGGCGGCGTGAGCAAGCAGGTAACGCAATGAGAGGGTGAAACGAAACGAGAAGGGAAGGCAAATGATCTCACTCTCACTCTCTCTCTCTGTTTGAGCACACTAAGACTTGTTTTTAGCTTCCCGTCTCATTTTTGGCGTGTTGTTTTCAACTTCATATGTATCTTCATCTCGGCTGCCTAAAGATTTGGCATGATTCATTCTCCTAACCATCTCCATACACACGTGCATATCAATGCATCCATTTTATCAGCTCGGCACCATTCGGGAGATGGTGGAGATGCCGCTGCGGCACACCAACTTGTTCACCAATTTGGGTGTCCCCATGCCCCGGGGCGTGCTCATCTATGGCCCGGCGGGATGCGGCAAAACCTTGCTCGCGCGCGCGGTGGCCAACGAGACCGGCGCTTACATGGTATGGAGAATACGAGGGGAGGTCGTACACGGCTCCTGATGGTGATGCATGTTATTTTTGCTACTAGATTAGAGTGCGCGCCTTTTTCTTCGCTTTTATGACTGCTGATTTGCGTGCACTCTACAAGCGTTACTTTTGCCTTCCTCTTCCTATC
>Ga0307982_1004767_pt1 | contig 10677 bp, 9 predicted proteins | sample OrgLakmetagen989_FD_201847 | JGI IMG/M metagenome (GOLD analysis project Ga0307982, IMG submission 201847) | Saline water microbial communities from Organic Lake, Antarctica - #989 | ecosystem: Environmental > Aquatic > Non-marine Saline and Alkaline > Saline | place: Antarctica: Organic Lake... | reverse complement strand
TGGAGAAGCAAGAGGCACGCTCCGGCGCCGACCGCTGGCTAGGCGCCGCCTCCCGTCTACTCAGCATGCACGAAGCCACTATGCTGCACACGCAGGAGGTGCTGGCTGCGGGGTGGACGGGGACGCACGCCTCGGCGAGCAGCCCCTCCCAGGCGGTGCAGGGTGGCGTGGTGTGGGCGCCTGGAGCAGTGGGTGCAGCAGCTGCAGTTGCGGCGGTGGAGATTGCACAGGAAGCCAATGGCTACGAGGCTCGCGTTTTGGCAGCACTGCGTCCTGCATCCGCGTGCAGCAGCGTCGCAGCTGCCGTGGACCAGGCCTCTGCCCTGGACGCCAGTCGGGCCGCCCTGCAGAGCTGCGTGTTGTCCCCAGCAGGCAAGGTGCGCGCAGAGGAGAGCGCCTTAGCGGCACAGCTGGAGCTGCTGGTAAAGCGCTGCGAACAAGTGGGGGATGCCTCTGGTGTGGATTGGCGCACGTACCTGCTGCTCGCATTCCCCAGCCATGAGCCCGCCCGCGCCAGGGAGGCGCTGGAGAAGATCGCGGTGCCCATGGGGACGGGAGTAGGATCAGGCGTCACTGCCATGCTCACCCTGTCAGTGCACCCCCTGGTGGCTGCAGTGGCGCCACGCCCCGGGCTTCTGCACGCCCTGCATGCCTTGGGGCGGTGGGGCGACACACGAGGACCCACCCGCCCCATGCTAGCCCTGCAGCCTTACTTCCCCTGGCCCAAGCTGCAACTGCAGCATGTGTGTGCACGCGAGCTGGTGGACAGCGCATCTGCAGCAGAGACGGCGCAGCAGCTGCACTTTGTGGGGGGGTCTGTGCCTACCCCCCCCCTGCGAGTGCGGGACCTACGGGTGCTGCCGGACGGCAAGCCGCGCGTTATGCGCACGCAGGTGCCACATGCCCCCCCCTCCACCATCGCGCACATGGGTCATGGCGTGGTGCAGGCGCTGGGCGATGCCCTGGGCAGCTCTAATTCCCTGGCGCTGTTTGGTGTGATGGACATTGCAGCTGCATCGGTGGGCGCCGTGACCTCCCATTCGCTGCTGACGCGCACCATGCAGACACCCTTACCGGAGGACGCCGGACTGGACATGGTGCACAAAGTGCAGCCGCCCCCCATGCAGCGGCTGTTTGCGGCCAACGCTGCCCTGGCCAGCGGCGCAGCGGGCCGGCCCTCGGCGGCGCTGCCTGATGCATGGAGTGCCGCATGGGGCGAGGCAGCCAAGGAGCAGCCGGGGGCGGGCATATTGCCAGGCAGCTCCCCCGTGGGTCGTCTGTACCCTGACGGGGTCACACGGCAGGGGGCGCTCACTGGGGGCTCCTGCCCCTCTGTGGGCCTGCTGGGGCGCCTGCTGCTGGCCCTGGAACAGCTGCCATACCGCGCACCCCTGCGCTTCTGGGTGGCTTCCTGTGTGGACACGTGTCTGCGCCCTGCCCCGCCCTCTGTGCGGCAGTGGGCTGCGCGCTCCGGCGTGCTCACCCGTATGCTGGGGGACCTCATGCTGCTGTTCGACCGCAACATCAAGCGCCTGTGCAAGCGCCTGGAGGACACCGAGGAGGCGGAGGGTGTGGCTGGGGCGGCTGCTGCTGCTGTGGAGGGCGTGCCTCTCCTCATCGGCGGCGAGGCCGAGATCACGCCTGAAGCATCAGCGGAGGTGGATGGCGATGCCCACGACGCCGCGGAGGACAGTATGGACACGGAGGGCTGTGGGGGCGTCACGGAGCGGCACCTGATGCAGTCCGCCTTTGACGTGCTGGGAGAAGTGACCAAGTTGAACATGCAGGGGGTGGCACTGCTGGACAGCATGCTGTCGCCTGCCGCCGCCTCCGCCCTGCTACGCCTGGCGTTTGAGCGCCCCGTGGATTCAAATGTCGCCGTGCGCAACTGTATGCTGTCGTTGTACTACGCAGGTGTCGGGCATGTCATGCGCAGGGCTGCCGAGCTGGGGCACGCGCCCCCCCAAGACGTGGCCTCCCCCGAGCGCTTCATGCAGATGCCTGTGATGCACGCGGTGAGCACACCCGCCGCCGCTCCCGGGCAAAGCTGGGAGGATACAGCCAAGGCTATGCCGGTGGTGGATCCTGCGGTGAGTGCTGCCTGTGTGGAGGAGGGTGCACTGAACCCCATGCCTGGGTGGAGTCTGATGAGCCGCCTGCCTGCAGACGCAGATGGCCGTGTGCGGCTGCCTGCGGAGCTGGCTGCTGACTGGTTCGGGCAGGCGCAAGTGGTCCCCACAGAGTACACTACAATGCAAGACACGCCCCTGCTGCACGGCACCCATCGCAGCGGGGTGGGCGCCGGCCCCACGGGGGGCGAGTGCGTCTCCAGCGGCTTCAGTCGGGGCCTGCACACGCATGTGGTGCCTCTGGTGCACGCCATCATGGGCGCCGTGCGCTCCGCAGAGGAAGTCACACAGGAGACCCTGTCCAATGTGAACACTGCGCTGCTGCACTGCGTGGTGGCACATGCCCAGGGGCGGCTGCCTGCCCTGGTGGCGGCCCTGCAGCGGCAGGACGCTGCCATGGCCGGGGCAGCTGCCCAGCGAGGCGCAGTGGCGAAGGAGGACCGCGGCTCAGAAGCGCAAGTGGCGGCTGGCGTGACTGCGGCTGCCTCGTGGCTGCCCTGCCTGCGGTCAGCGGCGCAGTGGGCCCACAGCCGCGGCAATGTGTACGAGGCCCCAGACGAGGACAGCGACCTGGATGGAGACGAAGCAGGGGATGGTGGTGGCAGCGTCGCCAGCGGGGATGGGCCGGGCACGTCGCCTGACAGCGGTGCAGGGGTTTATGAAGCCGCCACCGCCAAGCGCAAAGCCGGCCATGCCTCCAAGAACCCTGTACGGCACAGCACGGTGCACGTCCCCCGTACCGGCGTGCTGGCCAGCTATGTGGCGCTGCTTGACTTCTGGCAGGAGTACTACTCGCAGTGCGACCGCGACTTGCCCTCGCTGGTGTGCAGCACAGGCTTCTCGTACGGGGTGTGGCGCGAGGTGGTACTGCTGCTGGCGGGGTCATGGAGCGAGGCCAGCTTGCCTCCAGCCCTCACTGTCGCGCTTGAGTCTGTACCGACAGGGGTGCAAGCACCAACTGGCTGCACTGCGCAGCTGCCGAAGCAGTCGATGTCCTGGTTGCATCCTGCTGAGTATGGAAGTGTGGCGATATCCAGCCAGCAGTACCGTGATGCGTGCGCTCTGTTCAGTGGGTAGATGGCATGCGGTGCGTTGGTGGCGTGTTCAGGACGCTGTGTGTGCCCGAGGGTGTCCGATTTATTCAACAAAAACGACATACAGCGAGCTTACAGCATGGGCTTGTGTCGCGATCTCACGTTGCAGCTCGCAAGCCTGTTATGGTGACTAGCACCCCGCTGGAGGCGTCACCCACGCGCACAAACACCTCAGGCACGCCTGTAGCTGACAGCGGCGCACCTGCTGCAAACCAGTGCGGCTCCGGCGCCACTACTGAGCGCATGCGCGTCAGGGGCTGCTCTGTGTCCATGCCCCTGGCGATGTAGGGGTGCGCGACGTCGCCCTGGGCAGAGGTGACTGCTTCGCCGGCCGCAGCCCCGCGCCGGTGGATGGGCAGCCCGGTGTTTGTGCTGAGGGATGCAAACACACGATGCGATGCCCTGGGTACAAGCTGCAGCACTGTGGGTGAGCAGCTGTCCCGCAGGCAGTTGGAGGCTGCAGCCTGCACGCGAGTGCCAGCTGTGGACCCAAGCCCACGCAGCAACAGGATGGTGTCCTTGTCCGGGCGGTTGAAGGCTGTCACTGTGAAGCGTGCAGTGATGGAGCCATCGCCTTGTGTTTCCAGTGCAAGCGTTGCATCTGCCCCTGCTGCTTTCCATGTGGCCAGCCGCCCCGCCAGCAACACCCCTGCCTGCAGCGCCGCAGGAGATAGCTGCACGTGTGCCAGCCACGTGATGGCCGACGCCGAGTGTGCATCGCCGTTGCCCAGCAGGGGTGTGGACACCTGCAGGGGCACCAGGGCGTTGGCCCGCATGAAGGTGGGGATGCTGCCCACGCCGGAGCAGTTCACTGTGGCGTTCTGCCCCCCCGGTACCTGCAGGGTGGGGTCGTGCAGGGACACCCATACGGCTGCAGCAGGATTGCGCAGCAGCGGACGCCCAGCAGGGTGCAGAGTTGGTGAGGCCAGCAGCTCATCAGCGCCTGGGAAGTATGTTCGCACAGAGGAGGTGTTCTCGTGTACAACTGGCACAACAAAGTACTCATCGCCCAGCCGATAGGAGTAGTCGTTGATGGTGTTGAACTGGGCGATGAAGGGGAAGCCTGCGTCGGGGGCCTGGTTTGGTCGCATGGCGCTCACCCCTGCGGCGTATGCAGTGTGTCCCAGGGTGTACAGGTACGCCTCCAGCTCGTAGTGCTGTGCCACAAGCACCCGGTAGGAATCCACCAGGTATGTGGAGCCAGGCACATCAAACTTCCACGGGCGATGCTCCTTGTCTCCGCCGTTCTCAAACAGCGGCATCATGGCGTTCACGGAAGCCTGTGCAAAGGACGGTGTGAGCAAGAGCGCAACGCAGGGGCGGGGGGGTCAGTGGGGGCAGTGGGGTACGCACCCATCGCAGCAGCAGCTCTCCGGTGCGACCAAGGGGGCCAGGGCCTGTTCTATAGCCACCCGTGTCGCTGCCAAAACCAGTGTAGTTGTGCCATGCAGAGTGTATCATGTTCCGCATGGCGTCACGCAGGCCGTCAAACGTGGGGTCTTGGTCCCCCACCCACCCACTGAACATGACGTACTTGGGGGAAAAGGTGAGGTAAGCAGAGATACCCTCTGTGCTCGTGTCAGCCTTGGGGTGGTCGTGGATGATGGGGTAGCTGTCCACGGGGCGTGCCCAAATCAACCCGTCGTCTCCATTGTAGGCGCGGGTGTAGTTGAAGAAGTGCCCGTAGTACTGGTCCTGGTACTCTTTGAGAGATACGAAGCCGCCCGACTTGCCCACGGTGGTGTTCCACGAGCGTGGGCCCAGGTATTCTGCGACGTACGGGTCAGTGCCGTCCACCTTCCACCCGTCAAGGCCTAGGGACAGCACGGCGTCCAGCTGCGTCTCCCACCACGCCTTGGAGGCGTCCTGGAAGTAATCAAGCAACAGACCCTCGCCATGCCACCATTTCAGCAGCGTTGGCTCGTCATTCACGGCATCTCGTATGTATGCTTTCTGGTCGATAGTTTCGTTGAAGTTGCTGGAATCGTTGTCAACCATGCTCGTGGCCCAAAATATAACGCGGATGTCCCGGGCATGCATGTCAGAAATCATGCCCTTCATATCAGGAAAACGTGATTTGTCAACGATGAAGTTGTTGTCGCCTGTTGCCCACTGACTGTCTATGTCGATTGCTCCAACTGTCTGCACGGAGTGAGGAAATGTTGTGATAAATCAAACCGCTGAACCGCTCGCATTGCGCACAATGTTGTGGGCCTTGTACTCTTGGACATAGTTGGTGACATTGAATTGGTTTGATTCCGGGCTTGACAGCCACACGAAATGGTGGTGTGCCCACGAAGGATATAGGTTGGCAGCTGCATCAACAACATGTGCGAAGTGCAGTGCATCAAAAATGCGAAGCAAGGCGCACATGACCAGCAGGGAGCATCTTACCCGCAACCTTGGTAGAAGGTGGTACGATATAGGCACTGCTTGACACAATACCTGCAAGGCCCAAGAGGATTCTGCCGACCAGATGCATTGTCGAATGTGTAGAGCTGGCCTCGTGGATTGCTGCCGCACAACAGCGCCTCTCTGCAAGCAGCCCGCAGAGAGAGAAGAAAAAAAAACCTTCACTGCGATCTGTATGGATTCAAGGATGACGTCAGCCGCCAGCCGCATCCCGCATGCCCTGCACCCCCTTACTCCTCCGCCTCCAGGGCGGCCTTGGCCATGGCCAGGGCACCCTCCTTGCTGCTGTTGCCGCCAATGAAGCCAGCGGCATGCACAAACACACAACCAGGGATGCCGGTGACCGTGGAGAGCTCCTCGTCCCGCGCCCCCCTCCACGCCTTGGGCAGGGGCTTGCGGTTGGTGAAGGAGCCGGACTCGACAGGCACGGCTTTGATGCGCCAGCCCCCACGGGTGTCCGGAAACAGCGCATACTTCACCTTGCCCACGATACTGCGCTCCTTCTCCAGGTCGAACAGGTGTGACTCCCAAGGGCCGAAGCGCTCAAGGACGATGATCTCCCCGCTGGAGTGCACAGTCTCTGCTTGGTCCAGCGCAGCCTGGGCAAGGGAGCGTGCCGGCAGCCAGTCGTGGGCATACCCGTTCACGATTTCAATCAGCTCTGTGATGGTGACCTTCACTGCGGAGCGGAACGCTGCCATTTCCGCTTCCTCCGACTGCGGCTCGTGCCACTTTGGGTTGAGGCGCTTCACGCGGCTGCCCAGGTCGGAGTGGATGCGGTAGCGAGCTTTGCCAGCCACGTTCTCGTACTGATCCACACCGTTGTCGATGGCATCCACTTCTGAGATGAGGCTGTTGTATGTCTTGGCCACAATGAGCGACACGGTGTCGTCAGTGGGGTCGGGCGTCTGTCCGCCCAGGGTCATGATGCACTTGACCACTGCAGGGCCGTAGTGCTTGAAAACCAGGCCGGCACTGGACAGACGAATGTTGTGTTCGCTGCTGTATGCGTCTTGGAACTCAGGTTGGTGGTGGTCGAAGCGGCGAGCTGCTGCATCGTACGTGCCGCCAACATCCAACACGATGTGCGCCTTGGCAACATCGTCCATGTTTCGGGTGCGTACAAGGGGCAGGGACGAAAATTCGGGTAGAAGCTTAAGCATGCCAACACCCAGGGCCTCGTCGCAGTGGAAGTGGCCATGGTGGGTGCAGATGAACTTGGAGTCCTGCAAGAATACTCCTGTGGCGAAATGCTCCAGCCATGGAGCATGGCAGCCGGCTTACATCAATGGGCTTTCCAGTTACACCAGTTTGGTCGATTGTGCTGTAAACATTTTCGATGAAAGAACTAAACTCTGTGCGAGGTCGTTTTGCTGTGGAAGCAGCCATGCTGAAGAATGTGCCGACTTGCGGAAATTGAGCTGCGGCGAGCAAGCGTGAAGGGCTGATTCTGGCAAACATTCTGGACACTGGGGTAAACATTTTGCTCGGCTTTTTGTAGGTCGTGAAGCCGCAGTGCAAATACTGCGCGTGTTTGGGCTGTCAGGGGGGGTAAGCTAACAAAGGTCATTCAAATTGCTGGCAGCTGAGCTCACACAGCGTGCATTCGTCCACATCGTGCACACCGTGCGTTTGCTGCAGCCGTGGTACACTCAGTACACGGCTTTGGGTTGCAGTTTTCACTGCATGCGTCTTTGTGTGTGTTTCAACTGCGCACACGACGCTCGCACGGCTGACGAGGAGGCGCTAACTGCAGCAGCATGGCATCTGCGCCTGCATTCGCAAAGAAGCTTGACAAGCTGATGAAGCGGTCACTCAAAACACAACCTCGAGCAAAATCACCGTTCAATTCTTCGGGTAAGCACCAGCGCTGCCGGCTGCTGCACCTGCGTAGCATGACCAAATTGCCGATCGCAGCTCCAACGGGCCGTGAGCCTTCGGCGTGGAGCGTGCAGCACATGGCCGAGTACGTCGTCGGGCGTCCACGGTCAGGCCGCAAAATATCTTTCAAGGACACATCGAAACCAACTGGGGGCTCCTCTGTTTCGCGAACGTCGCCGTCTACTTCAGTCTCCTCACGCAAGGCGCCCTCAGCCCGCAAGGCCCTGGGAAGCACCAGCACTGGGCTTGGGGGCGCCCGCCGCAGAAAACCCGCACGCAAAGCAGCCAAGCGCAAGAGCAATCGTGCCCGCAACTGCTCACACAGCAGCGACAACAGCAGTTGGTCGCCCTGTGCTCCTGTGACGGGGGGGGGGGGACGCCCCGCCACCCCCCCCCCCGCCTCCAGCGCAGGCAGCTGCATCTCAGCACATTCAGAGGCCAGTCCTGCGACAGGGGCCAGCACTTCTCCCCGCCCGCCTGCTGCCTCCCGCCGTGGCAAGATCCAGCTGCAGCTGGGCGCCACCTCCTACGCCCCCTCACACCACATCCGCCTGCACACCCTGACGCCGGAGCGGGGGAACAGTGCACACAGCAAAGCGCAACGCCCAGCCGCACGGCAACCTGCCCGTATACAATCTGTAGTAGCCCTGGGGGATAGCCAGCCCCCCCCTGCAGCTGTTTCGGAGGGGCCCTTCCTAGCCCACATGCCTGCTGCCCCCCATGGCTTTGCCTGGCAGCTGTGGCCTCACGGACAGCAGCAGCCCCGCCCACACAAAGATACTGCACACGCACAGGCCCCACCATCTGCTGCACCTGTGAACAACATCAGCATTTGGAACACAAATTCCCGTGAGCCCAGCACAGCCCCTGCTGGCAGGGGGGGCAGCCACCCCCACCCCCATAGCCACCACAGGGCCAACCCCCCTCGCCCTAGGAGGAGCATCCCCCCATTTCCCGAACCCTGTCCCACGCCCATCCGCACAAGCGCTGCCCAGCGCCAGGCAGCCCTGGCCCCCCTTGAGGCTGCCCTGCGCCCCCAAGTGGCCCCCCCCAGCATCGCCAGGGCAGTGGCTGTGGCCGCGGGCACACAAACCACACCATCACCACCCAAGGCACCAAGTAGCCCTGCACCTATAGTGCCCGTTGAGGATGTGGTGCAGGATGAGCAGGCCACCGCAGCGGCGCAGACTGCCTTACTGTCTGCGGTGGCCACGCTCAAGGCCATTCGGCTGCGGGCGGCACAAGTCAGCCACAACCAAGCTCCACAAGAGCTGCAGCCACCGCAGACCGATGCAGTCTCACAGCAAGACTTACCGGGGCCGTCTTGCAGCAGCATGTCCGTGGACTCCTTGGGTGACGGCTGTGGGGCGAGCGCGACCCCCCCCCCAGCAGACACTGCCTGGGGCTACACGGGGGATCCGCAGCTGCTTATGCAGATAGCCCGAGCAGACGTTGATGTGGTTCCACTTACTGCAGTGTCATTCAGCAGCAGCAGCAGCAGCATGCCAGGCGAGGTGCCCAGTGATGCAGCTTCGGCCTTGAGCTCGACCGCCCCCCTCAGCGACAGCGACAGCGACAGCACAGTGGCAAACACGTGTGATGCGTGCAAATGGGCGGCATCGGCTGCCGCGCAGCTGCATGCCCTGCAGTGTGCCCTGCTGCGGGGCATGGACCGCCTGGCGGAGCGGGTGGCTCGCAGGCCGGCTGCGGGACGGCGGCATGAGCAACGCCTGCAAACCACACAACGGCTGCTGGAAAGCACTCGTGCAGTAGCTCTTCGTATGGAAGTCACCAAGGCTGACTTGCTGCACTGTGCCCGGTTTTGCCCATAGCACCTCGCACCACGCACCTCCCCCCCGAAAAGAACGGTGAGCACGGGTGTCGACACTGCGACTGTCTGAATCACACCCAGGCAGCCCTCAATTCAAGCTTTCGCATTTCTACGCTGCTGTGCTGTTTCTGCCTCACTTCACGTGACTGCTTCTACATTTTTCACTGTCTTGCTTGCCACGCATACCATTCAAGCCGTGCCCGTCAGCATGCTTGCTTCATCTGTTGCCCGCTCTGGGCTGCGTTTCATGTCTTCTGTTCCAAAGAATGGTAAAAAGGTGCTGATTTATGGTGGTATGGGTGCTCTCGGGCAGTCTGCTGTGGATGTGTTCAATGCCCAGGGGTGGAGCACTGCATCAGTAGATTTGTCGTGAGTGGTATGGATTGCATCACTCTGCCATGCCGGCACTCCCAACGTGATACAGGAAGAACCTTCAAGCTGAAATGAGCGTTGAAATTCCCAAAGAAGGCACCTTGCGCAGTATTGCCAGCTTCGTCAAGGAATCTGTCGTGCAATCGACTGGGCCGTGCGTATTGGCTGTGCTTACGTGCCTCGCTCCTGCACTTTCACACACTTGCTGCTTTTCAGGGAATCGTTTGACGTCATTTTTTGCACGGCTGGTGGCTGGGCAGGCGGTGACGCCTCCTCTTTGGACATGCTCGATGGCGTTGAGTCAATGTACAGCGCTTGCATTGCCTCTGCAGCGGCGTCTGCATACTTGGCCAGCTCCCTGCTGAAGCCGGGGGGCATGCTGGTGCTCACAGGCTCAGCTGCTGCACTGGGGGGCACACCTGGCATGCTGGGGTATGGCATGGCCAAGGCAGCCACCCACCAACTGGTGGCCTCCTTGTCGGCTGGGGAGGGCCTCCCTGCTGGGGTGCGCACTGTGGCGGTGCTGCCAGGCGTGATCGACACCCCTGGGAATCGTGGTGGCATGCCAGATGCAGACACGTCTACATGGACGCCTGCCAGCGCCATCGCAGAGCAGGTGCTGCAGTGGGAGAGCTTGCCTGCCACGGCGCCGTCCGGCTCAATGTGGGAGCCGGTCACTGCTGACGGCAAAACCCAGTGGGAGCAACGCTGAGTGCCGACACACACGCCATATTAAGTGCATGTGCTGGCGAGGTACGATGGGATTGGCAAATTGGCTTGTGGCGGAGGATCCCTGCGTGAAGAAGCAGCTGGGCAGGCTGGCATTCGTGAAGAGCCCCCTTCCGTACCTGTGTGAGACACGCATTCGGACAGTAATGGCAATAAATCGTCGGGTGCCCCTACAGCACCCGACCACCACCACCACTGCTCGATGCCGTCGCCTCAACCATGATTGACA
>Ga0307982_1004766_pt1 | contig 10678 bp, 7 predicted proteins | sample OrgLakmetagen989_FD_201847 | JGI IMG/M metagenome (GOLD analysis project Ga0307982, IMG submission 201847) | Saline water microbial communities from Organic Lake, Antarctica - #989 | ecosystem: Environmental > Aquatic > Non-marine Saline and Alkaline > Saline | place: Antarctica: Organic Lake... | reverse complement strand
TTTAGCCCTGGCAAAACAGCAGTGGGCTGAACAGGCGACGGCCTTTGGCGGTAACAATAGTAGTATTGAGAGAGGAGTGGAAAAATAAGGAATCGAAAATGAACGAAATTCACCATACAAACTTGTACATCATGAGCTTTACTTTTTATTTCTTTTTGCACTGAACCCTCCTATGTGTATATCTGTATATGCATACTTATACTAGCGGCGCGTCTGGAGTACGAAGCCAGCCAATTCCGCAGCGTTGCGTCGGCTCTGCAGCGCTTGTGCGATCCTTCGTCTGCCCCAGGAAGAGGGCGCTCTTCCTCGTCGTCTCACCAAGGGCCCAGTCCGCAAGTAGCGGACATTCAGGACACCATTCAAGCCGTTCAGGTTCCGACACACATGCCATACATTTCTAGACCGCGCCTTCTAGTGAAGCGCGTGCATCCTTCCTCGTCCTTTTTCTTCTAATCATTCTTAACACGAACACTTTGAAAGCGCATCCGTGATATTTGAATGAACATATCATCGTTTTGATACGATCACCTCTTTGTTTTCTTCTGCGTTATCGAACCACCCCGTTGCACTTCTTGGTGCATTTCTTCTGCTCTAATTTATACACATCAGGCGGGCCACAAGCCGTGCATCGAACCAGACGCCGGCACGGCCGCGGCCGATGTTGTGCGTGGGGCTCTGCAAGGCGAGCCCAGCGACAAAGGAAGTAGCAGTAGTAGAGGTATCAGCAGAGGCAGCAGTGGTGGGTGCGCGAAAACCCCCGAAGAAGTGTTCAAATGCATGCTGAGGCTGTACGACAGCTGCAAAGCAGGGATCGGGCCCCACACGCTCTGCGACTACTTCGACGAATAGTAGTGATAGAACGAGAGAGGCATTTGGTTGTTCAAAAACCTCGCCCTTAGTGCTTAAAGCTGAAAAAGGATTCGTTTTATCCCCTTTTGTCTTCAGCGATGTGCGATGTATTTTTTATTTATCGTTCAAGTGAAAATCGCGAGGTTCAAACTGAAATAAAAAGTCATAGAGGGTGCTGAATACGCCAATCGCCTGTTTGGCGTACTTCATGATGAAGGTTACACTCCAGGTCTGGCTGTACTTCTAAATTTCAGGACTGATGAGCCTCATTATGCCTCAGACCAACTGGCAGCTTTAAGGGGCCACTTCTGGAATATCATCCTTATTGGCCATACAAACGCAAATCGAGGCGGGATTCCTCACTGTGCTTATGCTCTAAGCTCGAAGTAATACCTAGAAATAGACAATGAACTCCATATAACCACAAAGGCAATACACTTCTCACAACTAGCACTTAACACCCGATATGGGTAGGGTCCACAAAGGCAATACACTTCTCACAACTAGCACTTAACACCCGATATTGGAAGTGTTCACAACTTGCACTTAATCCCTGATATCCTGATATGGGTAGTGTTCATGGCAACCGCGTCTGTTGCGGTAACGAACCCACTATATCAGTCAGCCCCCGCCAGCACATTCACCACCCGTTCGAGGCGCCCCTGGTAGCGGTCCAGAAGCTCCGCGTTTCGAGCCGCATCGCCAAAGCCCATGGCCGCCAACTCATCTTGCTGGGCAGCCCATCTTGTCGTAGGAGTAGCACTATTAGCAGTATTGCGCGTAGAAGCAGGAACTTCTCCTGCGACGTCTCCAGTGCTTCTCCTTGTAGTCTCAGCTACTGCAGAGGGCGCCGGAGGTTCTGTGGCTGCGTTGGTGACAGGAGGGGCGACTGCCTCTTGCAGACTGTGCAACGCCTGCGCAGCCGCTTCATTGGGCGCCATCCCCAGCGACAGCAACTCCACGAACTTGGCTTGAAAAGCTTCTTGCGCAGGCGCCTTATTGGGCTGAGCTGCGGGTGCTGCCACTGCTGGTGCTGCTGCCACTGCTGGCGCTGCAGTAGTGGTTGCACTAGGGGCAACACTACTCCTACTACTTTGCAGCGAAGAAGGGTGAGGCTGCGCTCCACTTCCTTCTCCACCTGAAGGAGTGTCTACCATGGCCGATGCACCAGCTTGTTCAGAGAGGGCATTCACGACGCGTGGCAGGCGGCCCTGGTAGCGCTGCAGGAGCTCGAGTGCAGCCACCGCATGCTGCTCCAGGAAGCCCATCCCTTGTAGCTCCACCAGTTGGCTACTCCACTTCTGCGCCCCCGAAGCCGCGCTCTCGTGAGGCACGCCACACGCGACCAAGGAGTGAAACAGCGCCACTTTGTCTACGCTAGCACCTCCACTGCTACTGCTGCTGCTACTGCTGACGTAGGCGCCTTCCCCCGAAGAGCCACCGCCACCTGCCGCCGCCGCTTGCTCTAATGTAGTAGCCGCTCGGCTTTCGTCCGAGAGTTGGCGGTCCAGTGCCGCGCGCTGCTGCAGCATGGCGGCTTTCCACTCCCGGCCCGGGGACGATTCACTGCCTCCACCGCCGCCTCCACTGCCTCCCAGAGTTCCTGCTGCTGCTTGGTCAACTCCTAGGTCAAGCTCGTCCATCGGGCCTGCGCCAGGTTGCTGCTGAAGGTAAACTCCTCCAGTCGATGCTCCAGCCAGAAGCGATGGTGCTTCGACCGCAGCAGCGGCTGCCCCAACACTACCCCTTGTTGCGGCTGCGTTGTCATCGACCTCCATATTGTCACCGCTGCTACTGCTATCAGTGTCAGTGCCTCCTCCTAGCGCCTGCAAGAAGAGTGCTTCCCGGCGGCCCATTAACCCTGCGTCGGCAAGAGAAGTAGCACCGTCAGCGGCCAGCGTGAAGCTCCGCTTGGGGTAATTGGTGGTGAGGGCAACGCCGTGCGCGTCCAGCCCCAAGCCCTCTGCCGTGGCTTCGCAACACCCCACGAAGTGAAAGACGTCCGCTAGCGTGGTGGTGGCGCGCACGAAGCGCCGCGTCTTCTGGGCGCCGCTCGGCCACCGCACCAAGATGGCCACCACGGCTTCCGGCGGCACGGCTTCTCCTCCTGCGGTAAGGGGCTCAGGCGGCAGAGCCAGCCGAGCAGCGGCCGCAGCTTCCGCACGCGCGGCTTGAGCTGCGGCGGCGGCCATCGCCTCTTCCGCCAAGCGTTCCGTCTCTGCTTTGGCCTCCGCTTCGGCCTTCAGCCTCGCTGCCTGCGCGGCCACCGCGGCCACGGAGGGCAGCACGTCGACCTCCAAGTCGGTGTGCACCAGGCACAGCGCGTCCGCCGGCTCAAGGTTCACCACCACCAGCTCGTAGGTGGCCTTGTCGTGCCGGATCGCCAGCCAGTCCCCTTTGGTGATCGCAGTGTGCCGCGAAAGCTCCCGCTCGAGCACCTTCTTCAGGTCGATGTTGACCACGTCTTGCCCCGGCGCGTGAAAACCCGTGCCCCGAGGCTGCAGCCGCACAAACGACTTGACCGGCTGCGGCAGCTGCACGAACTGAATCCGCAAAGTCACGCCCCCACCCCCAGCGCCGCCGTTGCCGAGCGCCCCCAAGCTGCGACCGCGCGTTAAGCTGAGCGCGGTTTGAGGTGGCACCCCCACGGTACCCTCGGCGGCAGTGAACTCGAGCACTCCCGCGTGCGTGAGAATGGTTTCGGAATGCGGCGCGTCCTTACTGCTGCTGCTGCTGCTGCCACGGCTTCTCTTGCCAGGCAAATCAGGCCACAGCGCTTCCAACTCAAATGCCAAGGGCTTGCCCGGGTCAAGCGCTCCCAAGCGCTCCAATGCTTCGAGGGCCGAGGGCGGCAGCGTGATGCGTTCGCCGTCCGTGGCTGTGGGAACTGCTGTCAGTTCCGTTTGCCAGTCAATGCCGCCCGTCTTGATCCGGTGCGCTAGGGCAGCGGCAGCTTCAGCTTCAATGCGCGCAGCCTCCGCGGCGCGCCGTTCAATGAGCAACGATTCGATGCGTTCTTGTTCTGCTTTCGCTGCTGCTGCGCGCTACAGAGGTGCAAGCAGAACAGAATATTGGGTTGGGGAAGGGTCAGGCTAGTTGCCTCAGTGGCTTTGTCCGTAGATAAGAAGGTATTCAGTTGAAACGAATCAAATCAGTTACTTCCGGACTAAACTAGCATGTGAGAATATCATTTGAGCACCTACCTTGGCTTCTTCTTGGCGCTGCTTGATTGCTTTTTGCTGCCTTTCTCCGCGTTCTCTGGCAGCCCGCTTGCTCGCGAGTGAGAAGTCGGATGAAAAATCTGAATTCATAGCCTCTTCGACAGGCTAGTGAAATAATGAAATCCGAGGGTAAAGCTAAACTGGTCGGGGCTACGCCTTCCAGGAGCACGAATATCACTGATCGAACGAAGGAGAGCCTCGGAATAAAAACGAATACTTTGTTGTTGCTTCCTCTCACACAGGAACAACGAACACAAGGTGGGGGGAACAGTGCACAGAACTGAGGAAGAAGATTCTTGCCACGTAAGAAATATCATCGCGTAAATTCACGAATTCATCGCGATCTTTTTCACATGTCAAATCAAAGCAGCTTCGAGTTCTCCATTCCCTTTTGTAACTCGTGCCCTAATTACTTATTAGCCCTTCAGTGTTCGCCGCTATAAGTGAAGGTTCTAGTGCTCCTGATCCTCTGCTTTTGAACTATGAGTGACGACGAGGAGGTAATATGTTATATTGTTTCGCCATGGCCCTAGATAAATAAAACTTAAGCTTTTCCGCCGTGCAGTGAGTTAAAAATCCCCCAACTGACTTTCCAAGCCTCTGTGTGTGCCAATCTCTATAGTACCTGAGTGCTGAAGAAGGCGAAGACGAATGCAGCGTCAGTGCCTCAAACGCCTCAGGCTCTGTGCGGCAGCGTCGCAAGGTAGACCGAGTGGTATTCTGTGGAATGTCCTAGCCTCACATGGCACTTTCCATGACACTTTGTTCCCGTTCAACGACTGGGATCTTTCTCGCGAATTCTTTGTTTGATATCCTTGCACGTTTTTCTTTTTCTCAAATTCAGAGCTCTATTAAAACACCGTCGCCACCCAAGGCCAATTCGAGTCCATCCACAGACCCACCCGCCATAGCGATAAGTGCCTCAGAGGCCTTGACAGCAGACGATGAGAAGGTTACAGTGGCACCTGTGCCCGTAGTGCCGCCCTCGCCTGCCACTGCAGCTAACTCTGCTACCGCGGCCGGAGCTGACGCCGCAGACGTTCCACCGCGGCCTCCAGTAGCCGCAGGCACCGGGAAGGAAGATGCTAGCAAGCCAGAGCCCCTTTCCGCTCCTACTGCTGCTGCTACAGACGCATCCCCAGCTGACGAGCCAGCTGTGGTGGTCATGGCGACGCCCGAAGTTGAGCCAGCGGAGACTGCAGCTGACACAGCAGCGAATACAGCAGCTGAGACAGCAGCCGAGCCAGACGTAGACGCAGCGTCTGCGCCGGTGCCTGGCCGAAGCCCCATGGCGGAGGCCCTGATTCGAGTCCTGTCGTCGCAAGAGCACCGGGCCAAAGGGGTGGTAGACCCCTCGGTGCTAGAAGGCGCGGCTCAAGAAAGCAGTTTGCCGGCTGCTTCGTCGTCCCCAAGCTACGCCAGCGCAAGCTTCAGCCCTGGTGGAGGTCCTTCGCCTGTCAAAGGAGGAGCTGGGGGAGCCGGAGCAGGCGCCGCTGGCGGTGAAGGGGCTTCAGGTGCATCCGACGGTGGTGGTGGTGCAGCAGCGCCTCCACCTCAGGACCAAGAGCCCATGCACGCGTTGATGGAAGGCGACGACACCAGCAGCGGCGAAGAGGACGGCGAAGAAGGCGAGTGGGGCGGCATCGCCAGCTCCGGCGGCAGCTCCGGCGCTCCTTCTTCTGCGGGCGCTGCTGGAGCCAACAGCAGCGGTGCTTCGGCGGTCTCTGCTGTGGCAAGTGGAGGCAAGCGTACAGGGACGGGAAAAGACGAAGTGCTGCCAGCAGATTTTGACCACGAATTGGTACGTCATGTTTTTCAATTGAACGTGAATTCCAGAACATTTGCCTTTTATTTTGACTTCGCAGTGATGCAACAGTAGAATCAAAGCTCCTCATTTGGACCTCCCGTTTTCATTCCCCAACGCATACGCCACACCACCTCTACCTTCACCGATTCACCCTTCTCTTCTCCTCGTTCAACGTTCTTCTTACCTCCTCCGGCACATCTGTGTCAGGTGTTCAAAATGACCAACCGAGAAACGGGCGAGGCCTATGATTTGCGCACGGGGCAACCGTGGCGCGCCGGTCTTCAGACCAACGGGGACGACCCGTCCTCCTCCTCTGCTGCTGCGCCCGACATGTTCCGGCTTCGAGGCCTGATCCCCACGCGCGAGCTGCTGCTGGCTACGGCAGGCCGCCAAGACCGGGACGACGACGACGACGACGGGAACGGGGGTGAGTCGGGCGGCGGTGGAGGAGGCAGCGGTCGGAGCAGCCCTACCTCTTCTTCTTCGGTGGGTGGAGGCGACGGAGGAAGCTCCGAGAAAGGAGGCAGCAAAAAGGGCAAAGGGAATCTGTTTGCCCGCGCCGCGCACAAGGTCCACAAGCGCAGCGTGGCGGCAGCCACCAAGCTCTCCACGGCCACCGCTAGTAGTGGAGGAGAAGCCAGAGGAGAAGCTGGCAGCGCGAGTGGGATCAGCGGGTGTGGCTTGCCGATGCAGCACGTGGCCCCCGGCCACGAACAAACCGGCGACCACGTCAAGGTTTGTGTGGTGTATACTCACCTTACCCCAGAAGTGAACCTTTCAGTTCTTACTGACACGTACATCTTCTTGTTTGTCAAATTCTCTGAATGCACGATGTGCTCTGTTTGTTTTAAAACCCACAAGGTGAAAGTGAGCGGGAAGGACTTCTCGGAGTGGTCGAGCTTGTACATGGTGCAGGGCTTGGCCGCCCACGAAGGGCCTATCTGGTGCCTGGCCTGGTCCCCCAGCGGCATGTACCTGGCCTCGGCTGGGCAAGACGCGGTGGTGAACGTCTGGAAAGCGGTGCGACGCAAATTGGGAGGACAAGGATTGTGCCATGCAGTGCTTGTTAGTGTTAGTACGCGCGAGCGTGCATTCGAGCGTGCACTCGAGAGCGTGCGAACGAGTTGAATGCGTCAACCTGAGTCGATGACGCACTCGTTCGGAGTTGCAGCAAATTCGTACTATATCTAGGGATGGAAAGGCTGACATTTGTCTCTTTTTTTTTTGCTCTCATGTTCTTTTACATCTCTCTCTGACCACCTCCTCCCACGCATAGATTGAGTCGCCGGACGAGGTGCCGCCTGCGTGGCGCCGCGACAACCACAACAGCAGCAACAGCAGTAGTGGCAACAACAACAACCACAACCACAACAACAACAGCAGCAGCCCGTTGTCTGGCGATAGTGAAAATGGGAGCCCGAACGTGGTGCCCGGCTTCGGCGCGAGGAATTCGTCGAGGCGCTGGAACTGCCCCATTGTGAGTTGGAGAACATTTCACAAAGGGAGTAAAGAAGAGAGTGGGAGAGCAGTAAAAGAAGGAAGACAGGTCTAGGAACGCGATGGGAAAGGTACTGCAAGAATAAATATTATGGGGGAAATTGAAAATTAGGGTTTGAAATCACTCTGCCTTACCGTTCTCAAAGCCTTGTTGGGTTTTTGGTTTCGTCTTCTTGGATTGCGGAACGAAAACACTGACATTTACTCACGTTTACCCGCCTCCGTGTGCGTCTGCGTTGCGTTGCGTGTGTATCGTCAAACAACACGTAAACAACAACAACAGGTGATCGAAGACTACGCCGTGCGGCCCGACGGGGCCCAGGCTGCCCACGCCGCCACCACGGGCATGCACCACCACCACAGCAGCAGCAGCAAGCAGCAGTCGGCGGCCATGGACCGCGGCGCGTACGACGCGGTCCTCCACGTGGCCACTCCTTTTCGGACCTGGCGCGAGCACACCATGGACATCGTGGACCTGTCCTGGAACGCCAACGACTTTCTGCTGTCGGCGTCCATTGACCGCACGGTGCGCGGGTGCTGTGTGCTAGAAGAGAAAATAGCAGAAAAAAGAAATAGATAGATTGACGAATGAATGAAAAGGGATGAGAGAACGATTGAGATAGGTTGAGTACTGCATTCCGCGCCTTCGTCCTTTTTCATTTTCTGGTGCTTCTGCTCTTTACATGTTCACATAGTCGTGTAACTTGTCATGTGAAGCCAGCAAAATGCTCATACTTCTTTTTGTCGTCTTGGCTGGGTCTCGTCTTCGTCTGCAACCTCGTCGCGATCCTCCTCCTTCTTTCTCCTTATGCGAACAGGTGCGGCTGTGGCACGTGTCGACCAACGAATGCTTGCACTGCTTCCCGCACGCCGACTTCGTCACCTCGGTGGACTTTCACCCCAAGAACGACTTGCTCTTCTTGTCGGGCTGCTTCGACAAGCGCCTCCGCGTGTGGTCGATTCCCGAGTCCCACGTCGCCGCGTGGGCCACCACCCCCGAAATGATCACTTCGGTGTGCTTTTCCCCCACGGGCAACCAGGCACTGGCTGGGCTCTTCAACGGACAAGTAAGTGTTGGTGTGTGGGTGGGTTGTATTGTTCAAGGATGTTATATTAGTGATAGCGGACGTTGTATTAGTCATCATGGGCGTGTGGGGTCATTGAAATGAGATGAGAGCATTCATGGTGTGAATGGCGCGCAGTCTGTTGATAAAGCGCCTACTACTTCATTGACTTGTCATCGTTGTGGCACGCGCACACATGCATACACTCGTTCTCCACCTTTTGCAGGTGTTTTTCTGGCACACCGACAGCCAAGGCTTGGAAGTGCAGCACGTCAGCACCCTCGCCGGCGGCGGCGGCGGCATGGGTGGGAGCAGCAGCGCCAGTTTCGACGCTAGTGGGGGCTTCGATGCCGGAGTTGCCCCTGGCAGCAGCAGCGGTGGTGGTGGCAGCGGCAGTCGAGGTATGCCTGCGACTGCTGGCAGCAGCGGTGGTGGCAGCAGCAGCAGCAGCAGCTTAGCGACTAGCGGTGGCGGAGGAGGGTTTGGGCACTTGCCGCCTTTGGCCGCGGCAGCGCACGTGCAATTGCGTTACTACACGCAGGTCTGAGATGATAAATTCTATTCTTCTACTCGTAGAAACTTTTTTTTTTTTTTCATCTAGCGCCTGTGCGTTCATACATAAATTGAAATAGCTTGCCCTGAGTAGCTTGTGATCTTAGTCCCATTCTTTAAATCTGATTCCCCCAAATATTGTATGCATTCACAAACTATTGTTGCTCCCCCTTTTTCTACTCTTTCCCTCGCCGTAACTCTCATTTGATTAGGTAGAAGCCCGGAACCGGCGAGGCAAGTTTCAGCACGGCCGCAAGGTCACGGGCCTCGCCTGGCTCCCCGCCGCGGCGCTCCGCCACCAGCAAACCCGAGGCACCTTCGAGAAAGCCCGCGAAGCCGAAGCCTCGGCCACTGCTAGCGGTGGGGCGCACGCGGCACTGCCCATCTCCAAACCCTCCTTGAACGCCCCGGGGAGTTTGCCCCAACAGTTGCTGGTCTCGACCAACGACTCCCGCGTGCGGTTGTTCCAAATGGAGACTTTCTCGCAGCTCTGCAAGTTCAAGGGCTTGGTCAACGAAAACATGCAAGTCCGGGCGTCGTTCAGCGCCGACGGCAAGTACGTGGTGTGCGGGAGCGAAAACGGCTACGTGCACATTTGGAACACCTCTAACTTGCGCGCCGACGCGCTGGATGGCGTCGGAGAGCACGGAGTGGCAGTCCGAGGCGCGGGGCGGCTGGGGCAAGGTTGGCGAGGGCGGTTCGGTGGGCTCAAACAAGACCGCAACCTGATGCACGAGTCCTTCCGGGCTACCCACGCCACCAAGGGCAGCAGCGGTGGCCACAGCAGTAGCAGCGGGGGCGGCGGCAGCGGCAACAGCAGCGACAGCGGCCAGCGAGACAGTTCCAGCGGGCGGTCGGGTGGGGGCAGCGAAAGCAGCGGCGACGGGAGCCTCGGCGGCGGCGGTGGCGGCAGCCAGCCTCGCAGCGGCACCGAAGCCAGCGGAGGCGGGTCCAGCTCGCGGCGGCCTTCGGGGTCTCAGTCCGCGGGGCGCAGCAGTGGCAGCGGCGGCCACGGCCGTGGGGCCCCTTCGACCCCCGCCATCGCGACAGCGGCCGTGTTTGCCCCCTTTGCGACCGTGAGCCTCGCGGCCGCGGCGTCTGAGGTGCACATGCTGTACACCGACTTGGAGCAGCTGGCCAACTCGGTGATTGTGGTGGCGGACTATGGCGGAAACTTGCGCTTTTATATGCGGGCCAGCGCGGAGGAGTCAGAACACCAGGGTGACATGTTTTAGAGTCAATTTTGAGTAGCCAGGAAATAGAGAAGCCAGGAGTGAATGCATTCTTTATTCCTCTCCGTGGGCTCGTGCTTCTGAACTTCTGAGATTTTTTCTTCCCGCCGAGACTTAAATAATTTATAGCTTTATGTAACAAACACCAAGACCCAAGAGATAGATAAAATACGAAGCGGCTTTGTTCCAAGCGGCAGAAACCTTTACGGATACATCTCAGCATCCCAAATTCCAGAACCATCACGCAGAATTGTTAACGACTTGTCATAAGGACATAAGAACTGAGAGATGCGAAAATATAGAATATGCGTTACAATCAAGGTACATGCGTAAACTGACTTCGTACATGAGTCTTTGTCTGTGGGCGATTCTACAGGAAAATTATCGAGAAGAGTATGGACTGCAAACTCCGACGGAACCCTGACACCGGAGCTCATGGCTGTGAATCCAGAATCG
>Ga0307982_1004762_pt1 | contig 10682 bp, 15 predicted proteins | sample OrgLakmetagen989_FD_201847 | JGI IMG/M metagenome (GOLD analysis project Ga0307982, IMG submission 201847) | Saline water microbial communities from Organic Lake, Antarctica - #989 | ecosystem: Environmental > Aquatic > Non-marine Saline and Alkaline > Saline | place: Antarctica: Organic Lake... | reverse complement strand
CTTTTTAGCTGGCTTGATGAGTTGTATGCGCCTACTTCTCAAATTAGGCAATCAACTTTTGCTGTATTTACGCTAAATGCTTCCTTACGTGCATATAGATATTGTAGATAGTTGCAGCTCACCTGAGCTCTTTTGACGTATCTGACAAACCCGAGCTTGTTTTCATTTTGACGCAGGCCCCGAGGGGCTGGAATTAGAAGGCTAACAGGCAGACAGATAATTCAGAGCAACTTACATTCAACGGAAAGCCTTATGTTTTCGTTTTCTTTTGTATAACACTTCCAGTTGCAGTGGTGCGGGCCTCGGCCGAAGCAGAAGCAAGGGACGAAGACGAAGTGTCGCCAGTGCACATTGAGGCCGTTATGGCGCAGCTCTTGCTCGACTTTTAAGAGGGACGAAAATAACATAACAAAGAAGCACGTGCTTTTCTTGTTTTTTATAGCGTACTTTAGATACTTTAGATGCGCTGTTCCCTAGAGGATGATTGGTCAATGGTTAATCGAACGGTTGAAAGGGCCTGTGCGTCGTAACCTTATCAAGAGAAGCAGAGCTGATTCCGATTCAACCAGCAGCCTGGCAGCCTTATACCGTGTGAATTAACCACTTGAGCTCCGTTTCATTCCATTGGCCCATAGACATCGGAACTCCGCACGCCTTTGATCTATGAGTCTTCGTCTTTGCTTCATAGCGGACTTAAATTAGAAAGGCCTTCGCCATGGCCTCTCACTTCTCATTTTTGAGATTTTAACTTCACAGGAGTTAATTAGTAATTACTAAGGCGGCGTATCACCAAAGCTGCGATTTTTATGAATTGGTTCGCCTTATAATCCGCCCTGGCCCATTCGACTTTCATGACCTGCGCTAAAGCAATGCGCGCTCACAATTGAAAAGGAATAAAGGAACAACTTCCGATCAATGTATACATAGAAAGCGCGTGGTACATGGCACAGCACCCGAAAGACATATCAAGTGATTTAGTTCAGCCATGGAGCCGCCCTCTGAGGCCCCCACTTGCCACTTTCCCACTTTCTTTAGCAGCACCCTTTATTCTCGGCCGGTTTTCCCCCCAGGGGGATTTTCGTGCTGGGCCCTACTTGCGAGGAGCCGTTGCTGTCGCCGGCGTCGGCTGCCAGCGCTTTTCGTGACAGCTGCGCCACCACAAGCGAGAGAAATTGTGTGTGAGAGAGAGAGTGAGAAATTGAAAGCCAGGTAGGATGTGTACCCAAAGAATGAGAAGTTGGACTTGTATGAAAATTGCAATCACAAGAAAATCAAAGAGTTGAAATTTCAAAGCAATTGGTTTCGCCAAAAGACGTGAATTCAGTAAAAGCAGTCCAATGCAAGCAGGCACGGGAAGGAAGTAAACAAACGCAAAAGAAAAGTAGTGGCAGCTCCGTGTGTAGTTAAGGAAAAGGGACCTGGTGGTAAATTTCGGTGAGGATGTTGTGGAAAGCCGTCTCAACGTTGGAGCCTTCGTTGGCTGACGTTTCAATGAAGGCCTTTAATAGGACACAAAGAAGACAGTAGGTTTAAAAAAGACACGAATTCAAACTGCGCTTAATTCACTCGAAAATATCAACAAGTTCATCAAATTGCATCCTAAAAATATCAAGAATAACAATCGTGCTTGCGATTGTTTGTTCTTTTCATTTCGCGTTTTTCAATCTTGCTCGTCGTCGTCTTTCTCAGCATTTTGCTTCAAACCCAAAACACTCCCAAAACAACACCACTGCCACCACTACCATCACCACAGGTACCTACCAAGTTGAATTCCTTGGCAAAGGTCATGGCGTCGTCGGTGGGCACTGTGCGCAAGTGCTTCAAATCGCTCTTGTTGCCCACCAGCATCACCACGATCCCCGCTTCGGCATGGTCCCGCAGCTCCTTCAACCACCGCTCCACGTTGTCAAAAGTGCCCTTTTTGCTGTTGGTTGGTGACGTAGTCGTTGGTAGCAGCAGCAGCAGTAGCAGGAGCAACAGCAGCGGCAACAGTAGCAGCAGTAGCATTAGGAGTAGCAGTAGTAGCAGTAGGAGTAGCAAGAGCAGTAGTAGCAGCAGCCAGCAGCCAGCAGCCAGAGACAGCACACGCAGTAACAAAAGCCAACAAAAAAGAGGTGAAGATGAGGAAAACGTCTACAGGATAACTGCAGAGAAGTTGTAGAAGTACAACGGATACATAAAAAAACTTTGACGAGTAAGGAAGAGATATGAACGCCCACTCATGAACCATCTCTTAGACAGCTGCTCCGAGCGTGATGCGAGCACATTACACATATACTCAAAACACCCCCTCCCACCCATACAAACCTGATGTCGTAAACGAGGAGCGCGCCCACTGCGCCTCGGTAATAAGCGCTCGTGATGGCCCGGTAACGCTCTTGGCCCGCTGCAGAGAAAAGAGAGAAAGAGCAAGAGAGAAAAAAAATTGAAGAAAGAGAAGAAACAGAATGAAGTATCCGTGGAACATGAAATACTCAAATGGAAAAATAGGATGTATTGTACAAAGTTTTCGAGTACTCGAGCCTTCATCCTCCAAGTCCAGTCAAAATCAATAATCAATAGTGACAAAAGAACACAAAATAGATACAAAATCTTGCTATCCCTAGCACGAATTTTCACAGAAATTTTGGAGAGCAGCAAGTTTAGCTCTAGCGGCTCAAGTTCCCCCCCCCCGCACTCTTTCGGCCTCACCTGTGTCCCAAATTTGCGCTTTGATGGTTCGTCCTTCCGTGACAATGCTCTTGGTTGCAAACTCAACCCCGATCGTGGACTGAATTCGATGCAATGCAAAATAGACAAAAAGAGAAGGCGGAAGCCATGTTGAATGAGCAAGAATTTGTAGAACCAACAGGAGAACTCATGATTGGCGATAGACAGTGGTTAACGCAGTGCAAAATAAAATGACGAGCAGTCTTCTTGAAATTTTGTTAGGTACAAGCTGAGAGTGATTCCCATTTTGCACATTTTCAGAGTACAGGGCATTCATAGGACTGATAAGAGACATAAAGGTAAAAAGAAGGCCATCCTATATCTCCAGAAACCACTTCTTCACTAGTATAATCTACCGTAAAAGCAGCTACCAGTATTAGTATAGCAAGAAAGCAAGTAAACAATAAAGATAGGACTGACCTTTGACTCGAGACTGAACTCATTTCTGCACGACAGTCGAATCAAATACAACACGCAGGCACGCATACAAGCAACGTGTTGTACACACAAAGTGTGAGTGCAGGCCCATTAAGACTAGTTCTAAGAAGCGTATCGTCAGAAGAAGACCGGGTGAGAATGATGAAACGAGGCGCGAATCGCATTAACGCACCTCGTAAATCGGGACAATAAATTCGACTTGCCGACACCCGAGTCGCCGATCAGCACCACTATAGCATAGAAAGGGACAGAGACGGAGAGAGCAAATCATGGAAGCATTGACTACAGCTCGGCAAATTACAATCTAGCTCGCTCTTCCCGTCAGTAACATTCGGAAGTTTCTAGTGGTAGCGATGCATTAGAATTTCACCCACAATGATGAAGCAAAAGAGCAACGCACTAGCATGCACCTTTGAAGAGGTAGTCATATTCCTCTCCAGCCATTTGGGTGCCCTATTAGCGTTGATGCGGCCCTCCTAGAAATACGCAGCAAGCTCTATGATGAGCTAAATTTGTTCAGTATTGCTGTACTGTATTCGACTGACACTGAACGGCAAATACTTGCAGGAAAAGCTTGTTCAGGCCTCTAACGTAAATTTAAGGTATATCTTTCAACAACTGTTGGTTGCTGTGTTGCTGTGTTGCCTGTGCTGCTGATTGTTCGTGGTTTGTCGCAATCGAATCTTCATAAACACAGCAGCGTGCCTCTTCTACTGTACACTCTCTGCAGTAAGTGGGCTAGCCTGCCTTACTGCTTCTAGCTAGCCAGTGCAGGTTTATCGTTCCCCAAAGTGCTTCAGAGATTTCTTCAAAAAGAGCGATTATTATGGCACCGCAGTCGCTTTTCGAAAAAGCGGCAGCCTACGTTGCCACGCCTGCTTGCGATGGTGCAACCAACGACCAAAAGCTCCAACTGTACGGGCTGTTCAAGCAAGCTACCAAAGGCGATGCGGTAGGTCCACGACCTGGCATGTTCGAGGCTGTGAAACGCGCGAAGTATGACGCTTGGGCGAAAGAAACAGGGCTGCCTCCAGACGAGGCGCGGCGTCGCTACGTGCGGCTGGTGTGTGAAATCTTGCCTGCCTTCACGACAGTACCTCCGTTGCCAGGTGGCGCGCCAACAGCAACGGCTACTACTGCAACGATTGCAGCAGCTGCGGCTTCTACAACTTCTTCACCTAGTGCCAATACTTTATCAGATCAATCAAGTAGGATTCAAAGCGACGCCTCTTGCCGTAATGAGGCAACCATAACAGCAGCAGCAGTAGACTCGCCAGCGGCCTTTGAAGCAGCGGTTTCTCACGCGGCTACGCCAGCCTGCAGTGACGCTACGAACGATCAAAAGCTTCAACTCTACGGGCTGTTCAAACAGGTACACAATGAATACAGCCACTATTGTGGTTTTGTATTTACTTCTTCTATGCGTGTATTTGGGTAGTCATCCCTGCGAATACGATAACCTGACTTTTTGTTCTAGGTAACTTCGAGTGCATTTCTTTGAGCTCTAACCTGCACACCACTTGTTCTTCCTTAATACTCCACCCTGTTCTCTCATCACAATGAAGGCAAAAAAAGGCAACGCCAGCTCGTGGGACCGGCCCGGAATGTTTGACCCAGTGGGGCGAGCAAAGTACGACGCGTGGGCGAAGCTCGACGTGCGTACTTGATGCGACCATGTTGACAACCCTTCGATGGACTCGCTTTCTTCTGAATTTTTGTGTGTTTTCAACGAAAACGTGAAGCTTTTGTGGTATTTTGTTGTTTCATTTCCTCGCACAGGAACGTGTTCTCTCATTCTATCACTGTTTGCGCATGTTTACACTGATATATCAGGGCATGGGCCCGGTCAGTGCACGCGCTGCTTACGTCAAGCTCGTGCAAAAATTGGACCCACAGTTTAGCCCGAATGCTTCAGCTGCTGCTGCTACCAGCACTGCTACGAGTACTACTAGTTCTGCAAACGGCAGCAGCGCTGCGGAGGCACCCGATTTCGCTCCTCCTTTCGCACGAAAGGGAACTAGTTCTGCTACTACTACTACTTCTACACCGCTGCGCCCGCGCGCTCGCCCGGCCCCTCGCGCCCAGTCCGTGAAAGGGTTGGAAATCGTGCGCTATTCTCAGGTGCTGTGTATTCTGTCTTAAAAGCACCAGGTTTAACAGATTTTTTTTTTTTACGAAGCAGCCCTTTGATGCCCCCTGTACTCAAAATTGACCCACTTTCACATTTATTCGTTGCAGTCATTTCTCTCTTTTCTGTCGTGAATTTGAAGGACGCCTTTCTTCGTTTCTTTACTTTTGAACTCTCGTTGAGGTCTCTCAACCCCTCTATTCTGTCAACACGCACACCCCTGCCCGCACCCTCTCTCTTATCTACAGGCGGGCTTTGCGTCTGCGTCCAAATCAATGGACGCCATTCTCGCTGCGCACGGAGTCAGGCCTGAGAATCAAAGTGGGATAAGCAGCAGCAGCAGCCAAAGCAACAACAGCCAAAGCAACAGCTCTGGCAGCAGCTCTGGCAGCAGAGGCAGCAGCGGTGGCGCTAGGAGTAGCATGCAGCACGAAAGCAGCGCAGGACCTCTAAGCAACCAAACGACGCAGCAGGCGCTCCTCGATTCAGAGGTGTGTGATGTTGATACTTCATATCTTCACATTACAAGTGGTGCAGCTGTATTTCTCCCCTTCCAGTTGAGACTAAGATTATGGGGGATAAGAAGCGCTCGCTTTTAACGTTTATTCGTGGCTAAACATGCATGCTCGGAAGTACATGTGATGTTTTGTCACTTGCGTGTGCGCGTTGCGTGCGTGTCTTCGCATGCAGGTGGATTGGTACGGTTTGCCCTTCGAGGGTGGCGATTCGCTAAGCTCTGTCATACAGGGGAGGAATATAGCCGAGCAGAGCAGCAGGAGTCCAAACGCTAGTCCTTCTAGAAGCAGGAACCGGAGAAGGGGAGGTTCACGAACGAACGACGATGGAGACAACGACGACGACGACAATGGGTCGAATTCTTCTTCTTCTTCTTCTTCATCATCATCTCGTGAAGCCTGGCCGGGGTTTGTTGCTTTGATTGTGGCCATGGACCAGTGGCTATGGGCGGCGTGGGCGGATGGGGGCACGACGGTGGCACTGGTGGCGCTAGCGGTGGTGAGTGAGTTCAGAGTGAGCGGCTATTTCAACTGCTGTTTTAATAGAGCACTTAAGCGATTGATGTGGGGCTCAAAAGACGAAAGAAGGATTTTGAAGAACAGGGACTGGGAAATATGGGAGAGGCTTGGAACGAAACTAAAGTGATGAAGCGGGAAAGTATGAGTGTTTTTCTACGTGTGGTTTGTGTTGTGTTGCGAGTGTGATTCCTTGCTTTGACGCCCGTTTAACAACCTCTATGCGTTTATTAGATGGCTGCGGGCGCCATCGTGCAAGAGCACTATTCGACGGCGGCCGCAGCCGTATTTGCATCCGTATACGTGGCTCTATCGGTGCAAAGCAGCAGTGGCAGCAACGATGGTAGAATCACGAATGCCGAGGGTACCGCGGCTATCGGCCACTCGAAGAATGACAATACCCCTACAGCAGCTGCTGGCAATGGCAGTGGCCTCAGGAACGCTGACGCAAGCCAACAGAACTCCAACAGAAGTAGCAGCAGCAGCAGTCACAGCACTCATGGTAGCGTCAGCGCTAGCGTAGGTGGAAGCGGCGGCGGCGACGTAGGAGAAGATGCTGCAGGAGGTGAAAGGGCGTTCAAACCTCTGAAGCGCCGGCGGTCGTCCAATCAGCGTCGCGGAAATTCGTTCAACGGCTCCACACACGGCCACCGCGGCGGCGGAGGACCTCCTCTTCCTTCATCTTCTTTGCCTCCTCTGCCTCCGTCTCCCCTGCGAGACTCGACCACAACCACTCCTACGAAAGTCCAACCTGACGCAGCAGCAGAGGCAGGACGTGAAGGAGGAGCGCTTCGTTCGGAAGCTACCAGTGTGACACCGGTTGCTACAACTGCTGCCTGTGACAACAGCGCCGAAGTCAATAGCAGAGACAGCCACGACATCCACCGCCACCACAGCAGCCGCAGCAGCAGCAATGATAGCGGTGGTGCCCCGAATGCCATTTCTAGCAGTGGGCTAACAACAGCCAACGACGACGAAGGAGACGTCGAAGTTGTGGACGCGGTGGAGTCGCTGCGCGCATTTACAGGGAAATGGCGCAAAGATTTGGTATGGGATAAGGATAGGTGCCCAACCACGTACAGCACATGTAGCGCACCAGTGGCAACGTGTTCGTGTTTCTTTTGTTTTGTCTTCTCCTTTGTGGGTGTATCTTGACATGATATACATGTGTTTAGCTCCTTACCTTTCCCTCAATACTCGTAGGCCAAGTCGGACGACCAATCGGCGCACATGAAAGCTATTGGGGTGCCGTGGATCGTGCGCGCTGCGATCGCCCGCTCGCCGCAGGTGCAAAAACCCTAGATAGAGCCTTTCACGACACTGTCTTACGTTCCTTACTTCTCATATGCACATATTCCACCTACTGCTGCGTACCTGTTATTTTGTTAATTGAAGAAAGTATGAATCTAGTCTCTCTCTCTAATCCTCGTCATATATAGTCGAGAAGTTCACGTGCGTGTATTCTGTGTTTCTCTTTCTCGCTCGTTTTCGCTCTCCTTCATTCTTTTCCTCCCTCGTAATCTGCGCAGGTCACGGAGATTGAAACCGACGGGCGCACGTGGATCGAAACGACGGTGAACGTGGGGGGGCGGAAAGTGCAAACTTTGCAGTTGGACAATTCGTTGCAGGAGCGCCGAAACCCCCTTGACAAGGTCTGCAGACTCCCATATTCGCTCTTGCCTTTCGTCTATTTTTTTCCCTTTTCTCATTTTGAAGATCAATGAGTTTCAAGGATGCTCACTTTCACCATGTTGTGCTTTTCACATGCCTCAAATGCCGTGTTTTTTGTTCCTTCCTCAATTGCAACAACACCGCCTGCACCACCACCACCAACAACATCACCACCGCCAACACCAACGCCAAGACGCCGGTCACGATGGCGTCGGCGCTTCGGGCCGACGGAGCGGTGGTCACCGAATCGGAGTACCCCGCCTTGGGCTTGACGCAAACTTTGACGCGAATGGTGTCCGGCGTACAACAGGTCACCGTACTTGGGAGACCATCTGAACTTAACAACTGTGTAGTTGGTGGAGCCATGGAGTTTAACAGCATTATGCTATCGTTGCTACAGCTTTTCCTATTGCTGCGTGTGGATGTGCCAAGTTTGCTCAGACAATTTGTCGTTTTGCGCACTTCAACGCACTGTCACACACGCGCTTCATGGTCCAACCTCAATTCACTTACGCTTACACCCCCTTTCATCTCCACCCATGCACATTAGGAGGTGTACACCGTCACTAATATAATGCGCTTAGCGGACGGCACCGAGCTCATTGCCAAATCCCATTTCGACCGACTGTCAGACGATGACGACGACGATGAGAATCGTGCTCACAGCGCAAACGATGACGCGGATATGTCGAATTCTTCTGCTGTTAAAGAATACTAATGCCTTGTTTCCGCTTTATAAAGAAGAAAAAGTTTAGGGAAGTAAAGAGAAGCGCCCTTCGTCTCATTGATACCACTACCCACTAGTACTAGTACTCATATCGAGAGATCGAGAGAGATACGTAAGCCGTTGCCTCGCTTGGATTCCTGTTCTCCACGTGTCTCCATAGTAGGCAACAGGCGAATGTCGAAAGTCGAAAGAGAGAAGTAACTGGGGATATGGTTCCGTATCTACTTTTGGCTTCTAATTCTGGCAATCGGCCTTCGGCCTTCGTTGATGTCCGTTGACACCACCAGCTCTCTCAGCTCCACCGAATAACGATACCGAGGTCTCGCGAACAAACCACAAAAAGATAAATGTCTCCAGCCTTCAGTACAAACCCCGACCGACCGACGTCAGAAATCAGAAATACAGAGGAGCTGAACAGCCAAACCTCCATCAATTTCACGCTGAAAATAGATTTGTCCTCTGCATTGCCTCTGCTCTCTACTGCAGCAGTACTGTAGATATGTAGATTAGCTATATCTATATGGAATTCCCGAGAATCGCTGGAATTCCCATCTCGAAAACGGCCCTTTCTTGGGAATTCCCTGGAATTCCAATACAGTGGGGCATTCGTGCATACAGAAGGGTCCTTTTGCATAAGGATGGGGGGGGGTTGGAGGGATCTCATACCGGAACATACCTTATTTCCTTATATACCGCGCCCTGGTAGTCCATTTTCCGCGGTGGTTGCGGGCGTTGTACTATAAACAAAGCGAGCCCGGCACTTGAAGAGCGCAGCAACGAAGCAGCGGCTTCAGTCACCTGGATTCGAGGATTGCGCTGAATTCAAGCGGCAAATGAGACGAAAGACACGGAGGCCGCAGTTCCCATCCAAGTGGGATTGGCGCGGGCACGCGCTAAGCGCTATTTGTATTACTTCCAGCCATATCCGCCGATTCCAGGGATTCCCTCCCTTGAATTCCCGCGTATTTCGGGAATTCCCGAGGCCCTTTTCTCGAAATAATGGGAATTCCAGGTACAGTATCTACAGTGCAGTTAGATGCCTCTCAGGTACCTGCGTTGCTGAGTGCACCAGAGTGCACTATACCAGAAAGCAGTGTGAGGTGCGGAGCGTCAACCCATGTGGCGCAGCTGGAAATGCGGCGTGAGCCGCGTGTGCCCGGCCTTGGATCTCAAGGCAGGGAGCGAGCTCTCAACATGCATCTACTGGGGGAATTGGCTCTTTTACAGTGGGGATTGGTGTCTTTACAGGGGACTGTTATAATTACAGGGGGATGTAACAACATTACACCACCAGTCACAACTCCAACATGTTGAGTTTTTTTAAAGCCAGAGGGAAATGGGCGAACTCGAACTCGAACTCGAACTAATACAAACCCAAATGGCACAGAAGCCAATGCTGCGGGCAGAAGTGTACGCGCGCACGATTCGCACAAGTCAAAATCGTAAAAAGGAAGTGGGCGATGAATGGGATTCGCCGCGGTTAAGGCAAAAACCTCCTTCGAAGCTATAAACGCTTCGAGTGCAACCGGGATCCCAAACTTAGTGAGGTAAAGTGTTTAGAGCATCGCCGGTCGTCTACGACCCGCCGATCAATTTACACCTCCTCATCACGTTGTGGGGCGCCACGTTGTGGGGCGCCGAATTGTGGCGCAGCATCCACCGCACGGGCTTGTAGTAGCGCCGCCGTAAAGTATAAAGCGGCATACCTTTCCGTGTGCACTTATAAACTGACTTCGTACATGGGTCTTTGTCTGTGGGCGATTCTACAGGAAAATTATCGAGAAGAGTATGGACTGCAAATTCCGACGGAACCCTGACACCGGAGCTCATGGCTGTGAATCCAGAATCGATCCCAAGTAGGGCAAAAGTGGAAACGGTCACCCACAGTCTGTCTGCGTGGGCGGATTCCGAGGACCTGTTGGCCACCGACAGATGATGAACCCCTCCGTTTTGAATTTGGAGCACCGCCCTTCTTGAA
>Ga0307982_1004761_pt1 | contig 10682 bp, 10 predicted proteins | sample OrgLakmetagen989_FD_201847 | JGI IMG/M metagenome (GOLD analysis project Ga0307982, IMG submission 201847) | Saline water microbial communities from Organic Lake, Antarctica - #989 | ecosystem: Environmental > Aquatic > Non-marine Saline and Alkaline > Saline | place: Antarctica: Organic Lake... | reverse complement strand
ATAGTATGCACAGTAGCACGGTGCTCCAGTTCGCGCCATAATTATATTCCAGTCCTCTGTAAAAAGAGATTTCGTGCCTCTCATACTTTTGGACTTGGTTCATCAGGCGTCTCATATTTCTCTCCAGAATCCATGCTTCGCACTTTTCTCGCGTTCTTGCGTTCTTATTATTACAGTTACAAAATTATTACAGCAGTCGTCTACTGTACTCCGCTTGCTTGTTGCTTTTACCAGGGCCGCCCATCCCAACCAAAGGGTGTCTACTCTAGACCTAACTGCCGAATTCGAAAGCCAAAAGCATACTCTACTATAGGCACAATAGAATCGCCTACTAGCGCGCCAATTTACCACAGTCCACAGTCCACAGTAGATGTCTAGTGGCTCTAGTGAGTGCCAGCCTGAACCGTGTAGCGTGCTCGTTTAGTTTAGCACGCACAGTCAGAATGCACCCAGCGATTTCGAGCGCATTGCAATAAAAGTTGCCGATCTGAACAGTTCTTAAATTGAAATGCCGCACCCACGGTCGCCCGCACGGCTAGCTGGCCGAGCCTCCTACTCGGCTTTTTCGAATCGGTACTCCATTCCGACGATGAACGCAGAAATAAGTCAAAACGCAACGCCTTTCAATGATAGCGATAGTGGCACAGATGCGAAGTCTTCTCAGGATATTCGCGATAAAACCAAAAGCAATGATAAAGAGAAGCTCGATGCAACAGTTGGCACATCAGGCTTCCCAAAAGCCGATGATACCGCGTTCTCCTGCAGTACCAACATCGTGGGATCTGCAGAACGGGATACGAGCGGGAATAGTATTACAAGTGGAGAGATGCGAGAGCTTCTCAAAGCAACTGAGGGAAGGCTTAAGGTATGCGTCACTCGTTGAAGAAATGCTTTCTTTACATTTTGCGAAAATTTTCCTACATAAGAATTACAAGTCTAGACTAAGCTTGTAAGTCTGCTTAGGTCTAGAACACGTTGTAGCCTTTGCTGCGCGCATGCTCTTGAAAAATTCTGGTAAAGTATAATCTTTACGATCTTGCTTATGTGCATGTGTGAATGGTGTCTTGTAGGCATCAGATGATCGTCTAGCAGTTGCACTCATGACAGTGGACAAGCTTGAAGCGCACTGTAAAGCACTCACGTCAACATCTAAGGAACAATCCAGCCGAATTGAACGGCTTGAAGGTACTTATAGTCGTTTTCTTAAGACAAAGTGCTCTTTCGGGAGTTCTTGCCAATATTTTCTGTTGTTTTGTTTTTGATTCGTAGTGAATAGTGTTCCCGAGACTTGAGGCCCTACGTGTGTTGAAATCTGTGCACACGCCTGTATAACAGGGGCCTTGTACGAGCACATAGAGGCCACAGAGGCGCGCTTGGCTGGTGCTCTCATATCATCAGACAGCAAGAGCGTTAACTCAGCCGAGGCTGATGCGGCTCGTGGTCAGCACCCCTTTAGCAGCAGTCCTAGCCATTATGGGCCCCCGCACGAGACATTTAGCAGCAGTCGAGAAGGTGGCGCTGTACCTCAAACTGAGCGCGGTGGCGCAGGAGGCAAAAACAATGAGGGAAAAGGAGATGGAAAAACAGGGCAGCACCCACCCTCGTCATCGCTCGCGGCTTTCGTGGCTTGCCTCGATGACACAATGGACCGAAAGGTGCACAAACGTACGCTTCTTTGCATAATGTCTATGATTATCGCTAGAATTCTGCGTTGATGCTTCGCCAATGAATCTCTTTATCTTTTTGATTAAGAGATGACCAACGCGTTGTGTCGGTGCTCTTACTCGTATTATTCGCAAATTTTTATTTCAGATGGGGTGTGTGGTTGACGCACTTTCGCAACGGGCAGAGCAGGCACACGCGTTGGCCTCTGCGCAGCACGACGCAACGGCTGCTCGGGTGGTGAGTCCACAGTATTTCCTTCTGGGTAGTTCACTGCATTACTAGTCCTGTTTCAAGTAGTACAGTCTTAAGAAGCTCATTTGCTTTTGTCGTATAAAATGGGGAACGTGTCCTGTATCATCGTGTCGGGTATAATTGCTCTACACGTTCCCCATTTCTATAAGGTGAACCTACTTCATCGCATGGATGGTCTTGACCGTCGTTTCGACGCTATGCCCAAACCGCGGGAAGCTTCCACATGTATCGCAGACCTCGACCGTCGCTTAGCTCGAATCGAAACTTGGCAGCAAAGGGCGACAACAACGTCCACGCGAGAGCAAAAGCAGAGCTTAGCACAGAATGTTAATCGACACCACCACGTTTCTTTTGCACCCCCTGAGACTTCATCTAGCTTGTCAGATGACAACCACAACCATGAGAATGATCATAGCAGCAGCAGCAGCAGCAGCAGCGGTATTAGCAGGAGCAGTAGCCATATGAATAGAATTTCTACAAGTAATAGTGGCAACGGGAGAAACAGTACCAGCCAAGAACACCTTGATTCTGGCAGGGAATGCAGTCAAAACAATAGCAGCGATGGCAACGCCTCCACGGCAACACCGGCCTATGTGAGTCCAGATCTCGACATTGCAGCTGAGGAGCTCATGACAGATGCAGCTTCATGCGCCACAGCAGTCGAACTTCAGGCAGCGGCTGCAGCTGCGTCAAATTCTGGCGTTACACCATCGGCAGCGGTGCTGGCTGCTCTAGCGGCTGCTGAGAACGTTACAGGCTCAGCTACCGCTCTTTCTAAGCATTCTAGCGCAAGCTTTGAGGGTAGTAGAGACAAGACCAGTGACCTCAATAAAAGTAGCATTAGCAGCGGTGCCGCCACAACTCAAACTGAGTTGATATCCAATGAAGGCGACAAGGATACAAACTTAGCAATGACAGAAGATGCAAATGAGGAGGTTGGGGAAGAGCAGAAGGTATCGCCTCAATGTAGCCCAGAGCGCGAAGAGCGCGCCGACAAGACTTCCTTTTCTGGAAATACCTTACCTGGAAACGTCTCTGAAGAGCGACCGAGACAGCGCAACGCCCACAACGATCGCCCAGCGACAAATTCTGCTGGTCGTGTGACAGACCCCAAATCGCCTGGTGCGAGACTTTTAATGCGCCGAGTGACCCGCTCTCCGAAGTTTGTCTGAAGAACAAAGAATTAGGCGAATTAAGCAGAAGATACGTAATGAAAAGAAGAACTAGTTGTATCAACAACAGCCTCATGGAGAGCCGCTCTGAAATCTGAACTTACGTACTTCTCTGAGGTATATATTTCTGTCGTAGAAAACGTCGTACAGGTTTCTCAGATATAATACAATTCCAAGCACCTGACTCAAATAGCTTGCTCTAATGTAGCGATCGTGGGAATCTCCGGCTCTTGAGTTCCCACTTCCTTCCTTCGCGGGGTATGTGCCTCACCACTTGCACTTAAAGTGGCAATAGCACACTTGGACGTCCAGAACCACTAGAGCATTGCTAGTTGCTAGGTGCATTGAAAATCATTAAATTTAGGTATGGAAAAATCTCCCTGTTCCCGTACTTGGACCAGTTCCGTCTTTTTCAATTACGGCTACATGATGTTCCTAGGTGAACCTGGTGCTTTTAGCGTTCAGCATTTAGTCTCGCTTTTAGTAATTACGAGTAACTTTTTAATGTACTAAAGCTAAGTGCTTATTGCCCATTTTGAGCAAAGCAATAAAATACAATAAGTATGCGCAGTCGAAACACGAAACATGGAAATAAATTGGTATACATACATCAGCAGTAAAATTTCAGGCGAAGAATATTTGTCAGTGCATACATGAGAGGTCTGAGGGCCCTTTGGTCGAAGGTCTACTCAGTCTTGCCATTTCAAAACTTGCAAAAGCAGGCCCTTGCGATTTACGAACGAAATTACCTGCAAAGCAATGCTTCGCGATTTGGACGGTCCTCTTCGCTCTTCGCGAAGGAGATTTGCTATCCACACTGCCTTGATCAAGCAATGCAGCAGCAGCGGCACCGCTTGCAGGAGGCGGTAAAGGTGCTAACGAGGGTCTGAAGGCCTGAAGGCCCTTTGGTTCAAGGTCTACTAAGCCTTTCAAAGGAAACGCCACTTGCCATTTAAAAATAGGCAAAATCAGGCACTTGGGGTTTATGAAGAGAATAAGCTATAAAGCAATGCTTCGCGACTTTGAGGGTCCTGTTCGCGAAGGAGGATTGCTATCCATACTGGCCTCAGGCAATGCAGCAGCAGCGGCACCGCTTGCAGGAGGCGGTAAAGGTGCTAACGAGGGTGACACTCTAAGAGGTGAAGGCGGCTGCAGCAATGTCTCTGCTGATGTCGTCGGAGCATGAGTGCGCTTTCCGGGAAGTGCATTAGGTTGGGCTTGTGTGATGGCCCATGCTTTCGTAGGTTTACGACGATTAGTGGGAATGACCACTTCATCAGCTTGCTTGGAAGTTCGCACCTGATTTTTGTTGTCGGAAAAGATGATTCGTAGAAAGCCACGCATATTGCATTGAGAAATTCACAATCAAGAACCCTCACCATTGTAAAGGAATAATTTAGGATGAAAACCATATCACTTTCACTCAACAAAACGACAACAAGAGAAATATCATCACAGCAAAAGCCATTAAGTAAGTGTGTACCTGAGAGTCAACTTGTTGTTTGGCTGCACGCCGCTCAATCCGAATGGGACCGTTTTCTTTTGGATCTAGAGTCGCGCTGTAGCTGTTACCACTTCTACGCGCACCCGCATTGTTGCTGCTCCTGCTAACGCCTCCACCTTCACCATCGTTACTACTTCTATTGTTACCACCACTTTCGCCATCATCGTCGCCGAATCGTACAACTTTTGGCGACGAAGATCGAGCCAAGCGACCACCAGCAGGATTTGAAGTTGCTTTCATCGCTGATTTCGGGGAGGTTGCACGACTCTTTCCTTTGTGACGGTGCTCGTTATTGTGATGCTCATCAGAAGCTGTACCCTCCTTGGATTCAGCAACGCCCGAATATGTGAGCGAAGAAGTCTCAAGGGCTGCATCTTCCACTAACACGGCTTCTAGCTCAGCTCCAGCGCTGTTCCTGCTTCCATCAACATCAAGACTACCGTGGATGTCATAAGAGACACTCCAGATTTCATTATCGCTCTCTGAATCCTCAGCGAGTTCTGCTTCAAAAAAATCTTCAACTTTATCATCTACTATCGCGTTTGCTGCGCCGCTGCTACTGACTACGTCACCGCTTCCAGCTGTAGGAGCCATTGCATGACCAGGAGGAGTAGGACTTTTGTCGACGATGTTGCCAATCGTTGTTTCTCCTAGGGTAGCACCTCCACCCTTGCTCTCGCCCTCGGCCACTCTATTTCCGGGTTGGCATACTGGTAAAGCGCGACACCAGTCATCCCATACAGTCCGTAGAGGCCATTGAACGCCATCTACTATGGCCGACAAATCCTTAGTGGCAACAGCAGCCACCGCTGCACACCTGAATTAAGCCATGGATTATTAAGCAAACAGGAAGAGAAAATGAGAAGACTGCGTAATAAAAGATATACTTAATATGCACTTCAAAAGTGTAATCAATAGATAAGCCAGTATGTCCAAAGATATACGGAGGAAGTACTGCCGATCAAACAATGGTATGCGATGTTGACTTGGAGGTTCCAACCAGGATGAGAGAGCAGCTTCTCGCTTGTCGAGGGCCGATGACGTATGCAACAGGAGTTTGCCCGGGAGCGGCGGCAGCCCACTCAGCGCAGCTTCTGCTTTAGATTTCACATCAACAGCTGATCCAGCAGCGGCCAGAGCAAGCGCAGTCTTGAGGGCAGTTACATTCGTGTACCTAGGTACGGGATTACAAGAGAGGCCGAGTTGGTTTGCAGATAATAGAGCCAAGTACGCGCAGAAATTCGTACAAAACATTGGTGCTATTTTATCGAAACCAATCCCAGAACAACTAAGACATTAATAGAAATCACCTAGCCCAGAGCAAACGTGCACCAGGAGGAGCGTCAAGTACGGAAGCCACGCCTGTATCTTGCATGCTGCTGCTAGTAGGCGCGTCGGAGATCTCGAGTAAAAAGAGTGACCCCACAAAGCCTAAAGGAGCACCACATAAAGTCGCATGCTCTGCGTTCGAGCCGAGGATTTTCTTAAAGATACTTTTTGAGCCTTCGGCATTCATTGAAGTTACACTCGTAGTGCGAGTGGTTCGTGTACTGCCACTGCTTGCGCTGCCCTCATCTTCGACCTTCTCGAGTAACGTGTTAGTGTCCCCGCTTATGCTATCGTCGTCTACTGGGGCAGTGGAGCCCGTCATTTGGTACAAGTAACCCGCGACCACGCTCCGTAAAATTACGGTGCCATCACCCCGCGTGCGACCTGTGGCTACAACGCGTGCATGCATTTCCCCCTTGGAAGGCGTCATTGTAGCTACAGCACCTGCAGCAGCAGCACTCGCATCTGGCAGAGACTGGTTTGCGCGGACTGTATTCTTAGCACCAATTTCACCACCTCCGATTGCGCCCTTTGAAGTATCTAACATCGACGATGGTTCCACCCGAGTCTCTGGATTGGAGCAGGAAGCAGAAGGAGCGTGGGAGTCGCTAGCTCTGGGCTCAAACTCGACAGCAGCAAAAGCAGCCCGGTGTGAATATACAATAGCCTCGAATTCATCTTGGGTAATGATGCCTCGATCCAATTTCTTTTGCGCGATTTCCTGTCATTTAAATGAACGAGCACAGGCAAGTGTCAACACGAGCACGGTTGCAACTTGGAAGTACGAAACATCACAGATCAACAACAGCAACAGCAATAAGGCACAAAATATACTTTCATTGAGAAATTACGTGCTGCGCAATTTTTTAACAACGGACGCAAAAGTTACCTCGGCTGATATAGCAATAGACATAAGCGAACTGCGAACGCCAGCGAGGCAGTGCGTGGCACCGATCGTACTATCCAATTCCTCGCACATGCCGACAAGGTTGCTGTCGCCGCCTTCGTTACCGAGATTGTCATCTTTGTGGCAATTCATAAAGTCAATACCTTCGTTTCCTTTGTTCTCGGTCTTGCCAGATTCATTGACTCGTTTATTGAAGGTGTTGCGTTTGAATAGAGCGCTGTAATTCCACCGCTATCGTTACAAACATGCATTTCTTTCTATCGAGAATCGATGACAGCAATTGAATAGGGATAACTTTAACATAATGCGCGCATCCAAATTGTCGCTGACGTACAAGTAGGTTTCAGGTGGCCATTGACGAAGTCTACAGTAGTCATTGCTGAATAGATATGCTCACTTTTTTGTAAAAAAGACCGTTGTGTTGGTTCACACCAATATAGTATCTGTAGAATATTTTTGGCTCCAGTTTTATCTTTGCGACTTGCAAAAGTTGTTTCGTTTTGCTGTTTTGCTATTAATTTCCCGTAAAGGGCACTTCGCTTGTGACGAATAATAATATTGAACCTATCAAACAGAGATACGAATTTAAGACTTTCCAAGTCGATCTCGTTTAAGACTATGCACATATATGTGTTTTTGCCCTTGACTTTCGTTCAAATCGGTTTGTCTGAGCCACTGTTTTGTACGTAAATTACAACCTCCGAATTTCAGCTCATCTTCACTGTGCTCCGCTGCTCGCACGACGCACCGCTGGCTAATGCCAAGCTTGTATGGAACAGGAGGGCATCTCTAAAAGCGCTGAAGCTTACAACCCTCCGTACTTGTTGAGAAACGCGAGATGGAAGTCCCGAATGTCGTTGCAAAACTGACGGATAAGCGCGCGCGCGCAGGAGAGAAAGGGGAATTTTAGAAGAAGATAAGATAATGCGTTGGCGTGAGGGAGAAAAATTGGGATACTTTGCTGTTGTACAGCGCGGTAATCTTGATTTAGATTGGAACTGATGACAGAGAGAAAATAAGAAAAAAGGATTGGGAGAACGACAAGGAAGAGAAGAGACTTTCCTTATTTCGCACTTCAGATAGCGCACCCTTTCACTATTCGAACTTCTTTGCCTGTGTACCTGTTCGATTTTCTGCTCCGGCGGAAGGATAGTCGTCCGAAAATGCCAGGTGCCGTCTTTTTGCCCAAATCCACTGCCGGGCGTAGTGGCAATCCCCGTGGCCTCGAGGAGCTCCAAGCAGTAAAACACGTCGGGGACCAGGCCTTGCTTCTGCGCCGCAGCCACTGCGCGCGGGGGCAACTGCACCCGGGGAAACGCGTACAGAGAGCCGGCGGGGGCGCAGAACACCCCGGGCAGGGCGTTGAGCGCCGAGGTGATGGCGTTGGCCCGTCTCTCGAGCGAGGCGAGCACCGCGGCGCGCTCCCGCTGCCACCGGGGGTAGCTCGCGTCGCCGGGTACAGGGGGCTTCACCATCACGCCCATGGCCACCTGTTTGGAGTGTATGGACGGGTTGATTGATTTCGTAGCGAAATTAAAGCACACGTGAATTTTGGTCCGCATGCTACCATACTACAGCAAACGAGAAAACTCCAAATGCATTACTGGCCCTATTGAAATAAACAAAGACGTTTCGAAGCACCCTCCGTTACCTGGCCGGTGACATTGGGGCTCAGATTTATTGACGCCATTTTGTACGCTTGCGCCACCACATCCTCGGGCACGTTCATCATCTCCACCTATTGAGAACCACAGGGTCACAGGAAGAAAACAGTACAACGGAGTGGGAGAAGGAGAAAGTAATAGCGAGAAACTTTCAAACCTTGGAGTCGAGGGAAGAGTTTCAACCAATGCTTTTTTATTTGGAAAGGCAGTGATGTCTATTTAATCTACACCACATACCATGCCTCCCCGCAGGCCACACTCGCCGAAAGCCCCCTTGGAAGTGGTGTGAAACGACAAGAGCTGCGTCTCCCTTGCTGCTGTACCCCCCACTGTACAAAGTGTTGATGTAAATCAATCGTGGTTACAAAAAACATATAGAAAGGGTTATTGAGAATCATTCAGGAGAACTGGAGTAAAAGACACAAATCATTGAAGTAGAAAGGCACTTCTATTCTTCTGTACGTACCTATTTTGTGAAGCACCGATCGCGCCGAATGGAACGGCGTTGCGTTCCCGTAAACGTTGTCTTGGTACACCTACGGATTATGGCATCAAATAGGGTGACGGAGAGTGAGTTTCTGTTCGTCAGAGTTTGTAAACAAGTTTGTTGCTTGCCTCTAGTCGATGATTTCCTTCGAAAGGGCAAATGTAGTAGCGCTCTCCCTTACCCTCCCTTTTCATTTCATCGTACCTCATCGGCGAGCACGGTGAGGCGTTCTTTGTGGCACAGCGACAAGAGGCTCGCTAGTTGCGAAGCCGCCAGCTGAGTGCCCGTAGGGTTACCGGGGTTAATGACTACCAGGGCGCGGGGATATATCTGTATCGAGAATGGGTGGGCCAAGAGTGGGAAGCAATTCAAGACACGATAAATTCGAGATAAGAGGTGAAGGTAAACCCTGCGAAAACGTCATTACAAGGGAAAAGGCTGAGAGGGTCCTAAAACTAAAGGAAATCAAAGAATAGACACGTGAACTACGAAAACGGCTTACGCAAACTCCGTGCACACACAGTACTTCGACAGATGATCTGTAGTAAATAAGAGCCTTTTTCTTACCGACTCTCGGCGTGCTTTTTCAATGGCTCTTTGCACTGAGGCTTGGCACAGTCCCCAGTCGTCGTCTTCGTTGAGCTCGTAAGGGATCATCACCCCACCCAACAGCGCGATCGAGGCACTAATATACCGTAGTGATGGGACACACACCAAACCACACCGTCGTATGTGGTGCGATGCAATGACCGTTATTTGTCGCCGCCATTTGATACACAGATGAAACGCAATGAAGTCGCTTTGAATTATTGAAAGAAACACAAGAACCACATGCTGATTTTTGTACCTGTACAGAGGGTATTGTGGAATGGGCACTAGAATCCCGTCCTTGTAGCCTGGCCCGCGAATCAGCAATTGCAGACCCAAGCGCACCTACAATTTTACAAGGAGGGGGTACTTAGCCAGTGGGACATGAATAAAGATGACTTGAGCTTAAGACGAGGCGCCTAGAAAAGAGTAAAAAGTAAAAGGTTGAATGCACGTACCGCAGCTGAGGCCCCGTCAGTCAAGAAGATACGATCCACGCTTGACTTGAGGCCGTCCCTCGCCTCCAGCCAGGTCGCCACCTAGACACATGTATACATAAGAGTAAGGAAGAAAAAGAAGAACAAAAAGATGGAATATTTACAAATTGGTGACACTTTGCTCAAAAAGAAAACTAGCGAGGAGGACCACCACTTGCTTTTCGTCTTCACCCCAAAGTGAAGCAATCTCATAAAAAAGGTGAGAAAGCTCCCGCAATTAGGCATCCCTATTACTCACTTGTCTCCGCACAAGCTCTGAGCCACGGCTATCCGTGTAGGCCCCGAGAGATGACACGTCCTGAAGGTACTCTTTAGCGCGCAACACTGCATCCTAGTGTGATACCAATGTAAACAAGCCAACAGGGACAGACAGAAGCGAATGCATAGACACGTCGGTGAATATCCAAAAAATGAAGCCAAGAAGAAATACACAAGATGTGAATAATAATAGCTACGTACACACTGCGTATTGATCAAAGATATGAGTGATAAAGTAATATTTTATCATTACTTTCGGGAAGTGCTTGACGACTTCAGGGTCCTCCATCATAAAGGGGGCTGCCACCAGAGCAATCACCTGCAACAGACACACGCGCGCACAACGAAAGCCCAAATGT
>Ga0307982_1004759_pt1 | contig 10684 bp, 10 predicted proteins | sample OrgLakmetagen989_FD_201847 | JGI IMG/M metagenome (GOLD analysis project Ga0307982, IMG submission 201847) | Saline water microbial communities from Organic Lake, Antarctica - #989 | ecosystem: Environmental > Aquatic > Non-marine Saline and Alkaline > Saline | place: Antarctica: Organic Lake... | reverse complement strand
AAAGCAGCAGTCGCTGATGCTATTCGCTTATCAACATCAGCATCAGAGGTATGACGTAAGCGAACAATGGAGAATTAAACCCAAGTTAATGAACTGCTTACATAAATCAATGAAGCCAGTGCCATTGGATGCTGCGTCACCGCGACCAATATGTATGCGAAACCCGGATTTTCGAAGATGAGCAAAGATATGAATGGAACACCGAATGAGTTCATCACGCGACTGGAAGAGAAGAGCACGCCCGTCTGTGCGAAAATTGAAGTCCAGAGTTCAAAAGAATGGGCATCGCGCACACGAGAGGTTCCCTAACCAGTTGCCTTTCCGTACTCACGCGCCATGAACTCTGGCTTTGACACACCATCACGGCCACTCAAATTTCCCCATCATTTCCGCCTGCATAATAAAGAGGAAGAGGACAGGGCTGCCAGCTGCCAGAGGCCAAAATTCTCCCACGTCCCTGCCGCCGAAGCTCAAAACCGATCTTCCCTGAACGCCGGGAGCTGTGAATGGCGGATTTTGAAAAATCCAGATTGGACAGAGGGACAGAGGTAGCATGCAGGAAAGAGGCAACGAGGATAATCTCAGAGAAAGAGCAAAGAGTCAAAGAGGATAGGGCCTGCGCTCTCCACTAATTTCGAATTCCTGAGCTAGCCGGGTCTAGGTGAAGCGGATTTCTTTTGTCGTTCAGGCAGATCGTACTTGTGCAGATGGGGCGTGCTAGCTTACAGCACCTACTATTAACTGTTTTATCGTATGAGTTACATTATTATGACATGTGTGAATATTCGCAACGTGTAAACTTCTGACGCCAAATATATTAATGCAAGCAAAAGAAAAGCAGGAGTAGGCCTTCCTTGAGTAAAGCCGCCCTCTATGCACGAAGAAGCGGCACAAAGGATTTTTTTTACAACAAAGACCTATCAAAACAATCCGCTCTCGGCAGGCCTCTCTCACAAAAGCAGGCACGAATGGGATGCTCTCGCTATCGCCCCTCAACCTTCTTTACCAGCCGCCGTCGCCATCGAGCCCTCCCTTAATGGTCTGGTATGATGCTGAGTCCCAGCTCGTCTCAAGCACATATGCCGGGCCTTGGATTTGATGCAAACGGAGGCAGAACAAAAAGTTAGCAGAAAAATAAGGTGTATAAAGCACTCGGCAGGCACATACAAATTCGTCAGGACACGATGCACTCATCCAAAGCGTCAACAATAATTCAACGAAGACGGAAACAAAACGGGCCATAATGAGAAACCAATAGAGAGAGAGAGATTTTGAGCTCGATATTTTGACACGCGAGGCTTCGACAGAAAAATTAAGCATTCAACTTACTGACGACGCAACCCTCCGCGGTCGCTTTCGCAATGCGAATTTTGTTCAGAGCCCGGCAGTCGCGGTAAAAGAGCACCCGCAAGCACTCTTCCAAAAGCTCACGCGCTTCGCCTTCTTCCATGTCGGGGCGCCACTTCTTGCGCATGATGGGAATCGCCAGGTACGACCCGAAGCCAGTGGCCAAAAAGTCGTCTTCGTACGCGGTGCCAATGAGGTCCACGGACCCGAGGAAACTTTTGCCTTCTTTGAAGCCCGCCACTAGCAAGTTGTTCCACAAAGGGTTCATCTTGTTGCGCCGCTGGTACATGAGGCTTCGCAAGTAATTGAAAATTTCTGATGGGGAGTGCTCAAATCCATCGTCCAAATTCTGGACACGTGCCGAAGTGAAATACAAGGAAGAAGGCACAAAATCAGGACAATCATGGATATCAAATCACAAGGCATGCGTAAAGCACCGCACGAACTACACAGATGGAACATATTAAGAGAGTCAAAACGGCTCAAAAGAGAATTTCTGTCCGAGTATATCATCTAATTCTTATCGGCTGCGATGTGAGGGACGAGGCAAATCAAACTGCGCACCCGGTCTACTCCAGTAAGCTCGCCTAAGATGGACTGAATCTTTTGGAAGTCGCTGTGCTCGCCACCCGCACCAACAATAGTAGATGAGCCTACTTTGTGAATGCGCTCCACGTCCTGTGGTAGAAGCAAATGAATCCAAGAAGTAAGGGGAGAGCTGAGGGCTCATCGTAAAAAAGTCAAGTGCAAGAGAAGGGCAACAATAGCCGCGCACTAATGGCACTCAAAGCGCTAGATAACATGGCGCTATACATACGCACTAAGTTGCCACTATGCACAAGGCACCTTGAACATCGCGAGCGTGCCGTAAGAAGCAAGGGTGTCTGCGGCCAGCATGACCCCGTCTTTGTACTGTTTGCACAGGAGAGGTAGGCAGAGGTGAGACAGGCAAGCATCCGAGTAACAAGTCGAAAAAAAATACGATCTACGCGCACCTTGATGCCAAGAACTGAAGTACCAGTCACAATGGGCTGCTTTGTGTGCTGCGTCGGCGCTCCGCGAGGACCTATGTAACGAGAGTTGAGCCAGTAATATCGAAGCCTCTTGCGAGTTTGAAATAACAGATACATAACGGTGTTGATGCTATAGTCCACGCACCGGCAGTAGAAGCGGGAGCATCCCAAGGCATCATAGCTGCAATAAGAAAGATAAAACCCTTCGTGCTTGTACACGGAGCGGGCAGCCTTCACTAAGAACAGACTAGCCGACGAGTAGAGTAGCCGAGTCTTGGAGAAGTGTGCGAAGAGAAAAAATGAGTCCTAAATTTGTAGCCAAAGGACTGGGTGTTGATACTTTATGCCTGGGTTGAGAGTTGATGAGTTTGCTTGTGTTGTGTTGTGGTTCCAGCAAGCAGTAGCATAGTATAGCAGTGTAGCGACTTCGCTGCTGTATAGGCGCCTCTGTTGCTAGCATTTGTAGCCGCGATATGTCGCTTCAAGCTCTCTTGACAAGGCAGCCGCTTGTGACACGTTTAGTTTCATCGTGGTCGTACAATGGGATCCAGCGCGTAGGTCTTCGATCGGGAATCTCGTGCTTTAGCAGCGTCGCTCCGCCTAGTTCTCCTGAGCTATCAGCCGCTGAACCACCGAGTGCCTCAGACGCACCAGCTTTTGTACAACCGGCGCACCACACACCTAAGCGCACTCACGTGCAGTTTGATGGCATTGTAGTTTCGGACAAGGTATTTGTTTTTCGTTTCTTTGGGCTGCCTACATATATAGTACCGTGCATATACTAGCTAGCCACCAAACTATTAGCCCCACCCCGTCATAGCTTCCTTCCGCCCTCTGCAACCGCCACACTTATAGATGCAAAAAACTATCATGGTGGAGGTAAGTCGGATCAAAGTCAACAAAAAGTACGGCAAAGGCCGGCTGGCTTCTAAAAAATACATGACGCATGACGAGGACGAGGTTTGCAACATCGGCGACAAAGTTCGCATTGAGTTTTGCCGACCACTCTCCCGGCATAAGGTAACATGAAGCAGATTGATTCCTATACACCGCTTGCGCACTTTCATTAGTGCTGCCATTTATTTGAACTGCATCGGATTATTGTTTTTCTACATCTGTGTTTTAATCATATTCCCGTGCGATTATGTTCTTCTCCGTGCAGCGCTACAAGTTTGTCATGAAACTTGCTGAAGCGAAGACCGCTTAAGAATGACTTGATTCTGGCGAAACTTAAATGTCAGCCATGCTTCGCCTTACCAGAAAAGTGCTGCCTGACAAAACGTGCAAGTCACTCCGCGCAGAATTAATCTCATGCAGGTGCAGAGGCACTTTAACTTGCAGCGCGCACATAAATAGGCATCACACTGATTGGCACTTCCCAAGGAAAGCGCACCTCAGACAATTGGGTAGCCTTTGCTAAGAGTGATGCATCTTTGGGGTTTTATTCCCTTTGCTGTCTTCTCGGTTGTGTGTGTGTGCTGGTTTTTGCTAGTTCTTTTTCGAACTTTGAATATTGAATCGGAGTAGACGAGTGCGGTTTCAGCATTCCAGGTTGCAGTTTTTTTAATGTTATATACTTGAACTTCATAGTGTCATTAACAGCCCATTTTATATCAGGCAGCTCGGTAGCTCCATTGGTGATTGATTGCTGCTATTATTTGGTGCTGGTGCTGGTTCTTGTATTTTATATGCTCACATATCGACAAGAATGATAGAGGAGGTATATCTATCTATTTCATATTCACAAATGGATACATAACATACAAATTCGTTATTGTTTAGGCGCCTAATTGCGCGTCGTCCTAAAGGGCAGTCGTCTTCCAGAAAATTTCTCTATTGGCGGCTGTAGGCAAAGGGCCTCTGTTGAAATCTTCCTAGTGCGAAGTGTCGTCAGCAGTTTACCCAAAGCTCAGCACCACGTACACTTTCCGTACATGCAGCAATAGAGCCAAGCAGAAATGAGCCCATGCGGGCGACCGCTAGCTGTAAGCGCGTCGGCTGTGTGGTGGTGGCAGTTGTTGCAGAAAATGTTGTGCGCCTGCTTGCTATAACTGCTGTCCGCTTGGGAGATGGCGGCGTCCCTGAAAGTTGGCAACGGGGCATGCTTTAGAATATTCAAAGACAAGCGCAACATGCGACTCCTGCACTCACCAATCAGGATCTTTATCTGCGCCTCGGATTTGAGCATACCGCCATACAGTACCAACCTAGCAAATGTAGAGCACGATATGAACGAGAAGGTGTAATGATTGTCCAGTAATGAATGAATAAGCTAGCATTCTCCACGAACCATAAAGTTATCGACGCCCACGTGTAGTGTGCCGGCAAAGTCGTGAATTTTCCCCTCCGAATCACCGATACCCATGTGCCCAACGCACGGGCAGCAGCACGTGAGTGGCCCCAAGGGGCCCCAAACGATGCTGGAAGCATTGCAGAACGAACAGACGAGAGCTGAGGCTGTAGCATGTTTTTAAATAGATCGAGCAAGCCAGCAAGGATGAACCTGTAAGGATAGCGCTGCCGCCCGATGTCCACCTCGCATAGCTCTCGGTCCATTGTTTCCATCAAGTGCGATTTCTGTGAAGGCATGCGGTCTCTCAAGAGACTATCTGGCATGCCTTTCTACTATCTGTAGTAGATACGCTACTAAAATATCGTGTCTCGTCCAGCGGGCAGCGGGGAAAATTGGGATATCCGCGCAGTACGACATTACGGTGACTATCTGTACGAATCTGTACAGTAGTACGGTTAGGTGAACGTAGAAAATGGAGATAGCTTCAGCGTAACCATCGACCGCTGACCAGTAGAACAATGAGGCTATGATCGGGCTACGCTCTAATCGACAATAAGTATTTTCAACAGCCATGACCTTCCGCAATCACGCCGCTCGTCTAGCACAGCGCAGGCTCAACTTGGCCCAATTTCAGCCCGTCGAGTTTACATGTCCACTAGGTTGGGCAGCGTCGGGAGCTTGGACACCTGCAGCCATAGCAAATGCGTGGAATGCAACTAACATTAGCCATAATTCTATGAATGGCTCTTTGAAGGCGATTCGGCCTTTGCAGTGCAAACGTTCTGCGGACCGTTTCTTTATGTACGCAGAAGCAGGGCAACCTGATCGACTCGCAGATGACTTGCGCAAAGTTTCAGCAACGGAGCTAGTTTCCTTGCCCATTTGGGACTTCTTCAAAGAGTGCTCCGCTCAGCGTGTTTCGTCAATCAGCAGTTGTAGCACTGTTAGTAAGAGCCAGCAAAGTGCACACCAACCACCCTATCACTACTACACGGCCCGGGTCGCTGATATTCTGGAAGCGCCGCCACCAGGGTGGGAGACCCACGTGCTAGACACGTTTCCTGATCGAAGAGGAACCAACATGCCGCCTACACAATTAGGCTACTGCAGCGTTTGGCTCGGTGGGGTAGGGTCTGCTACGCAGGCCCACTATGACGTCATGCACAACGTGTTCGTGCAAGCCCACGGCTTCAAGCGCTTTCGACTTTGGCCGCCGAGTGCGCACGTAGCCATGGCGGTGTTTCCGGATGCCCACCCGCGGGCGCGCAAGAGCCGCTTGGACTTCGAAGCAATCGACAAAGTTGAAATTACATCAGCTGATGGAGTGGCCAATCCGTCGCTTGAAGTCCTCCAAGAGGATGATAGACTTGAGGTCAGTACTACTGCGCTGCCTCCTTTGCTGCCGCCTTCGTTAGACATAGTATTGGGCCCCGGTCAGGCCCTGTACATTCCACCCTTTTGGTTTCACCACGTGGAAGTGGTGCCTCAGCCAAAGGGTGGCGAGAATGGAATTCACATTGAACCTAGCACTAGCAGCAGCAGCACTGCTGTCGTCAATAGTGTATCGGACCCATGCGTCGACGACGGCGTTTCAGTGTCTCTCAACGTCTTCTCGCAAGCTCGTTTGACGGCTGCCGTGAGCGCTGTGCTCGCGCGCCCACCGCCCCCTCTCATGCAAGGTTTGCCACTTCATTCCAGAGGCAGCCATGATAACAACAGTAGCACTTCTGGTGGTGAAGGTCGCGTGAGCTCAGGTGGGCTGGCCTTCGCGAGGCTGGCCCGTCGACTGGGCTCTGAACTCGGGCTTGGTTCTCATTTTGCCCGCACCGTTCTGTTGAGCCGTTATCGAGAGCCAGGTGCAGTGCACGACTTCCCAGCTGACCCATCGCCGTTTAGTTCTTGGGAAGGGGCAGTTGATGGTGACGCTGACGGTTCAGCCACTGACGCTGCAGGCGTTCAAGCAGAGGCTTGGGCTTTGGAGACAGCCAATGCGTTGCGGCATGCTGTGCATAGTGCAGAAGCAGTAGATGGCGGGGCCAGCTCTTCTGATCAAAGCTCACTTCCTGAGAGCTTCAACAATGAGCAGCAAAGGGACTACTTCGAGGGAGTGGTGTCAATTTGTGCTGCGCACATCCTTGAAGCCACTGCTCTGCGTGCTTTTGGCGCTGTAAACGTGGAGAAGGCCCTAACAGCGGCTGAAATTCTTTGAGCCTTTACGCAGCCCAACAATCCATTTTTGGATTGGAACTTACGAAAATATTTGCGCTAATGCCTTCTAAGGTGATTTGCGCCCCTTCGGCCTTCGGAACAAATAAATTACAAGCAACTCGGGCTCGGCTCGGCTCTCGAAGTTTGACCCCACCATGACCTTTTCTTTAGCTGTATCTCTAGGCCGCTGGGGCTGGGGCTTGAGCTTGAGCTTGAGCTTCCCTTGTATTTACATGCAAACTGAGGCGCCACTCCACTGTAAGACATAAGATCATAAGAGAACAGTTAATTCTCTAGGAATAACTTCAAACCGTGCAGTAAGGACAAAATTCCCAATATTCAATATGGTCGGAGTCGAACTCCAATGGCTTCTCATTAAGGATCAAAGGGTGAACAACTCGATTCGTAAGGTGCTTTCTCTTCCCCTGTCTCTGTCTCTTCGCTGATCAGCCGGCCTTGCTAGGCCTTGCTGAGCCTATTTTAAGAAGGTGCTATCACGCATAAGAAATAAAAAATCTCTGATGCGCGAAGCCTTACGCGAAGCCCATTGCTCTAGTAGCATAGATGCGACTTACATGCGTGACTAGACCCAACGAGTTCGCTTGAAAGTGAATCGTTCTTCGTGTGGGTTCGTACCCTCCAGCAGGTTTGGTGTCGCCGCCAAGTTGATTGCAGCCATCTGTGCTGCCGTGTTGGTAGCCTTGACTGGGATCAAAGTTACTTTAACTTTGGCCTCGACGTCCATTCGGTCCTCGCCGCGAAAACGCACACCACCTGTCGTTCAGAACAAGACAAATGTCAGACTATGTGGGCTAGTAACTTCTTGATGAGAGTAAAGGCCAGGAGAGGAAGTATGTGCGTTTGGAAAGGAGTCCATGAATGGGAGACATACTCTACTCAGACTAAGAACAAGGAGATTGGAATCTCATGCAAAGCAATTATAGACACACCAAATGCAGGTTCCGCGGAAATGCCCATCAAGCCGCCTTCATGCGTTCCCGATATCATGATGCCTTGATTGGGAATTTTGATTTCTGCCAGGCGCAGGAGAAACGAAAATGTTGGTGAAAGGTAATTCTATCAAATGATAAGCATGCCACACGTCTCTCCTCACCTTTAATCGTACGGTATGCAATAAGCACGGCTTGCTCTTCGGCTTCAGCAAGGGTTGAAGCCTTGTTGGTGGTGCTTTCGAGCACTGGCTGCATTTCATACAGCAGTTGATCGGCCACAGTTTGCGCATCTTGGGCAGCAGGTTGATAGCTCACGGGAAAGATACATAGTCCGATCTTCAGGGTGAACACCTGAGAGGATTCGTTACTTTCAGCACCTTCTTGCTCTAGCGGCAGGGTGGTTACTGCTTGTTGCACTAGTGGCACTCCACTGACTCGAGTGCTGGAGCTTGAGCTGGAGCTGCTGCAGACCAGAGCTACGCTCGCTGTCGTGGCTGTATCTGCTGCCGGCGATGGCACAACCTTAGCTTGGGCAGCCACCGAAATACGCTTGGCGACCGCGACAGATGCCTTTCCTTGCTGTTGAGGTTGCTTCTGGGCTTGCAGGTGTGCTTTGCGCGCTTTCTTCGTTCCCTTCTTCTTCGTCGTCGTCTTCTTATCGACAGCAACCCCATGAACGCTGGCACTAGCTTCGCCACCGACCGCCTGGTTGCGAAATGCTGGGTGTTATTCGAAAGAAGGAGTACATCCAGAAAATACTTCGGACACTGAACGCTTGCTGTCACAAACTTGTGTAGTAGTAGTACATTTATTACGCGATATAAAGATAATTTTCAATTAAAAAGAAAACTAAAATATTCATTACTTATACAAAATCTCAAAGAAATACAGGCGACGAAGGCCAATTATACTACGGCATGTGAATGGATTCGTAGTGGATCACGAAGGCTATTACTACTGAATCGAAAACGATAAGGTCACGGGGAAAAGAGATAACGCCAACGCTTACATCAAACGAATGAGGACGAAGATTGGTGCCATCAACAAGAGCTTCATCAATGCCTGAATAAAAAATGATTGAGAAGGCAAGAAGAGAGGGGGAAAAAATAAACAAAAGGAGATGAGGAAAAGCAAATTAGGATAGAAGAGACGCAAGGAAGGAGGGGATGATTGAGCATTTTTACCTGTAAGCGCTTGGTCTTCTGCCGGTTGAGAATTCGCGGCCGTATTGACGTCGTCTCCTGCATCGTTGTCATGACCTGATTGGGATGATCAAAAAGCAAAATGGGACATGCTTGGGAAGCTGTAGCCAGAGGCAAAAGATGAGGCTATGTAGCAGCTGAAGCAGTACTGTCATGGGTGACTATGGGAGGAAGGGGAAATAAAAAAGATGAAAATGACGCACCCGCGGTCGCATCAGCAGCGGCAGCCGCGGCAGCCCTCTCGCGTCGGTCGAACTCGTACTGCATTCGTGCGATGACGTTGTCAATCGCTTTGTTAAATCTTTTTTGCTTTTTCTTGATCTGTGTGTACCATGCAAACCAACGCGGGTCGCGACGTCGCTCCTTGAAAAGAGTACTTTTCCCGTTTGGAAGGAAATTCTTCTCCAGCGTCTCCCGCTCGTCTGGACTCAAATGCTGGCGTTGTACGCGCTTGAGCTTCTCTCTGTGCACACCAGTGTTTGATCTGAATGAGGTGGCAGTCCATTCTTGTTCTTCCAGGTAGTTCACCAAGTCCTCGATGGAATGGATTGCAGTAGCTTCAGCTTGTAGTGCATGCGCGTAGAAGTGCTCCTCCTCGAGGTGAGTCATGGGCTGCTCCGACATGATGAGGCCGAACAGGTCTTCGAGAAATACTGGTCGTCAACGATGAGGTTGTGCAAATTCTATCGCTCAAAAAGTACTTTGACGTTTGGAAATCGTTGCATTCATGAATTTGCCCTAGCTGCCCTAGTCGCCCTAGTTGCCCTAGTTGCATGAACATTCTTTCTACACGACTGATATATTCGCCAACACGGCAAAATATGATACTCGCTGTGTACTTTCTAGGGATATGAATAGATCGCATGCTTCTCCAGGCCAAATTCCTGCCAGTTAGGCTCATCTAGGCATGCCTTGTTCGACTTTCCTGCGCATGTGCTTCCATGTCATATTTGGTGATGGCTACAAGTATGGTTGAAATTTGTCTCCACGGCCGCAGATGCTGGGATGCTGTACAACCTCTGAAGATTTAGAATCGACCCACGCAGCTGCCTCAGAGACTCAGAGAAGCCAGGCTAGCTAGCCCCAGCTGTGATTTACACCTCCGCACCGACATTTTCTTATAGATTAGAAGAATTTTTTTCCATAGACCATTTACGAAACCTCAACGGACACATTTTACTCCCGGTACATTTTTTTTTCCTCGACCACACCACAAAATGGTGGTAGCTCCGTTGCAGCGATATAGCCTTAGAACTAAACTATTCCACTAGCTTTTTGCACAAATACTTCTCAAATGTTGCTCCATACTTTATTTGAGCTCAAATCGTGCCGGTCTATAAACTTCATTCACTCTGAGACCCACACCAACTGTCACTTTTTCTGAGCCCCCCGAGGGGGGACTGGATTTATCGCTTTTCGCTTTTCGCTTAGTTATATCCAGAGAACAGCGCCGTGTCATGCGCGCGACCATGGTACCTTCTGGGAGCACCCGAGCAACATAAGAGGCGCCATGTAGCCGATTTGGCACAGGATTTGGAGTACCATGATTGTGCATATGCCACCGGCGGCGGGAACTCGAACTCGAACTAATACAAACCCAAATGACACAGAAGCCAATGCTGCGGGCAGAAGTGGGAATGCGCGTGCGTTGCGCAAACAAAGCAAATG
>Ga0307982_1004758_pt1 | contig 10684 bp, 6 predicted proteins | sample OrgLakmetagen989_FD_201847 | JGI IMG/M metagenome (GOLD analysis project Ga0307982, IMG submission 201847) | Saline water microbial communities from Organic Lake, Antarctica - #989 | ecosystem: Environmental > Aquatic > Non-marine Saline and Alkaline > Saline | place: Antarctica: Organic Lake... | reverse complement strand
TTAGCAAGAAAGAGGACAGGCGATGCTGAGATCGGCTGGCGCCCGGCGCCTGAGAAAACATGGCGCCCTTTCTGCTAGTTACTAAATCCAGTCCCCCCTCGGGGGGATCAGAGAAAAACATTGAGACGATGCCCTGCTGGGGCAAAAATAGCCCGGAGAAATGCCTCGTGGACCTGGGACGTGATACACGAACGAGCACTCAGTCCCGCCGACTTGTTCGGAGGAAAGACGCCAGTTGGAGCCTGAATTGACCTTCTGGAGCAAATTTGCTAGCGCAAATGCAGCACATGTACTTTTTTTTGGTGCCTCTGTGACTACTGTGTGCTTGTTTTTCTTTGTTATTGGGAGAGTATGAACTAGACTAGACTAGACTAGAGCTGTCTGTTGCGTCTCTGTAGATCCCCCCGGGCCAGACTTGGAGTCCCCTCTCTTTTTAAGTCTTCTTTCCCCACACCCACTCCCCACCTACCATTCACCTTACACCTTGCGCCCACCGTGCTGATCTGGAATGGCTGGTGGTGACCAAGTTTCTCTAACGAGGTACAGGATGCCATCTAATCGGCGTCTACAGAGTCCCCCGGGCCGGACTGGAAGCCTGGCTCGGGGTTCATATAATTCTCATTAGCGGTCTCTTCGTCGTAGTCGTTGTGAGCACGGGGGTGTTTTTTCCAACGCTCGTTTGTTGCAGATTTGTCTAAACACATCTTTTCTCTCGACAATGAAGCCATTGAAGAACTAGCGGCCATTCCTCATGTCACGGTTGCACCCTTGATCACTACGAACTACGAAACCCACGCATCTCCATGCCTATGAGACCGCCGAGGCGATCGAATCGTCGCTCTTGGCTCGTGGCATCGCTCGTTCAGCTATCGGTGGTGGCGTCGCGCTGATTTCCCTACCGAACCAAGTCCATCCTTGGGTGGACCCCCGCTCTCTGATGCTGCTCACGATGCCACTGTGCCCATCTCAGGGTCTGCGTCCTCGATGCCTACACCCGGTGCGCAGAGCGGATTTCTCCTACGTCACTACAACCACCCTAGTGCCATACTAGGACCTGCGGCCAAGCTCCAGAAACCCATTTCCCGAGATCGGAGATCCAGTAGCGAAACTTGAGACTCCCACAGCGACTGAAGACCTGAATCCATTCCTCCGTACTTATGGTCACCGCCTACGTGAGGGCGCTGTGGTGATGGACCCCCTTTAGTGGCGGCTATGCAGATGGGCATGGCTGTCGCACGCTACTGCCCGGAGCTGGTACAAGGCAATATCGAGCTCTTTACGACGACTATTTACGGCGCTGGCACTGACGGTGTATTTCCACAATTTCTTGAGGGTTCACTACTAACCCCACTGCCCTCATATCGACACACCGCACAGTAGGAATGAGACTCAGCCAAATAAAATTTTCTGCCCCCCCCCCCGAGAGGTGGAACTGGATTTAGTAACCAGTATCCAACAGGAGGGAAGGGTGCCATCGGAACGGCGCCAAATAAAGTTTTATTCTGGAAAATTTTAAAGTTCTTTTGGAATTGCAGCGCGGATAATTAACTTTAGAGTTGCCTCGAAAATAAAAAAATGTTGGGCTGGGTAAACTTCGGCGCTCAATGCTCAATTGCCATCGTTTTGTGCCTGTGCTAGGAAGCATATGGATCCGCCAGGATGCTCACTCGGCTTTCGAAAAGAATCCGATAAGCGATCGGAGCACAAGGGCACGAGAACAATTCAAGGGCTTTGTCTAGCAAGCAGAAATCTATCTCGCCAACCAACCGCTAATGAAACCAGCGTGCCTCGCAAATCCTTGTGGTGGGTCCATTATGTGGCAAGCCCCTATATGAACGTCAAACGCAAAATGCTCGCAGAGAAGAGGGGTTTTACTACTGTCGCTCTTGCTGATTTCGCCTCTTGACGCGGCCTGAGAGCTCATGTGGCATATGGCACAGCATTGCTCAGCACTTTTAGCGCGCACCACGCTGCTAGTCAGAGGATTGTTTGCACCAGGAGCAAAGGAAGCCATAGGAGATGCCACAGACACACCACCAAGGAACGAGCACGGAGCAGCGTGCCACTGAGCGATGCTCCTGCTCTTGCTATTGCGCCCAATAGCGACACCTGTTACTGAATCGAGATCAGATGAAGAAGCTGCATTCGGCTGCGCCTCTGAGGCCACGTGGCCCATGAAGGGTTGCGCGCATGTAGTCGCACTCGTAGCCGTAGATCCCAGTACGTCTGAGCATTGAGTTGGCAGGGCCATGCCACTGCCTTCGTACGTAGGATTCAGGCTCGTTGCCTGGCGCTCAACCTCTTGCTTGGCAGCTGCACTACCGCTTTCACCACTCCTTGTAGGCGCAGGATCTACCTTATCCAAGCCTTCATTGTACCCGAAGGTGGAGAGGACAGTGTTGGTGACGCCATGTAAGGCGTCTCCAAGAAGTGGATCCATGGTAACAAAAGAGCGCCATTTTCCGTAGCCCTGGTAGAAGCTGCGAGCGCTCTTGCGATCACCACCAATGCTCTTGATGCGCTCATCGTCATTGCCAACGTCTTCAACTCGTTCAGTGGAGACTTCAGGACTTGCCTCTGCTCGCCTAGATAGCTTCTCTTTAAGCCTTTTAAAATCGATGCTTCGACCCAAATCTGGTGCAGGTTCTGCGCACAAGCAGCACAACTCACTGTTGACTCGCGCAGCTGCACTTTCCGTGAACTCTGCTAATTTAGCAACCGCAGCAAGCCGAGCGGAAGTACATGCGCTAGTAGAAGCAAATTCCGCCGAATCTCGAACCGATGCAGTATTGCCACCAACAGCTAGCAAATCTTCGATTCGCAAAATTTGATACTCAAAGCGCGGAAGTGGAGCACAATTTGAAGTCGTTGGGAATAAAATGTCTTCAGTGGCTGTTTCTCCAGCCAAACCATGGGCAGCTTTCGCGCATGTTGAAGCCCACTGGTAGACCCCATGATTCCAAGTGGACCACATGTGTGCCGCGCGAAGCGCCTCAACTCTTCTTTCATGACCCAATCCTTTGGTACCATAGCCGTTCTTGTCATTGTTGATCGCATTGTCAGTGGGGAATTGCTGCTGTAAGATTTCAGAAGCCCAACAGTGGGCGCCAAAAGTAGCGTTGAAAAACTTCTCTACTGGCGATTGGTTGCTTGAAAAAGCTAAGTCCCGCACGTCCCGCACTACATGTAGCAGTTTAACAGACCGCAAGCCGAGTTTGAGTAGCAGTGGCACTACAGCGAGGGTCACAGGTGCTTTGATGCCAACGTCGATGCCGTAGGTGTCGACACATCGTTGGCCGTGGGCATTCGAGTTTCTATCTTTGCTATTTCGAAATTCGTCTGGGCGCATTGCTCGCCGCTTTTTGAGTGCAGATCGCACAACTTTGGCCAGGGCTTCTTCTGCGGCGTCGACTGTGGCGTCAGGAAGGTCAGCAACTCGTGGCGGGAAACGATTCGGGCCCAGCATAAAGCACGAATCTTGTGTTGAGTACTCATACTGACCAGCATTGGGAGCAGTGGCCCATAGGAGTGGTTCAATTAGACCAGGCCAGCCACCCAATTCTGCGCCATGAACGTCTCGGCTTACAGCATCGTCGTAAACCATAGGTATGCCCAATCGCTCAAGGAGTGCAACTACACCCCTCGTGCCGCTGCCGTCTGTGCCACCCACTACCAAGAGTCGTACGTTCGACAGATCGTGATACCGGGATTGCTTACTCTGAATGTCATCGCTGCATGCAGCACGCATACAATCTTCAGGATCAGTAAACTTAAAGCTTCCAAAAGATGTTGCGATTGCGGTCAGAATCCAAAATAAGCGTGCGACAAAATGTAATCTAGTCGTCATTGTGTAAAATGTGTGCGTAAATATTAGCCTAGAGTGCGACTATCTTATCTAGTACCTAGTCACTCTAAACGTTTAGAGGCATGTTCTGTGCTTGGCATCGACGATTCAGAATCTAATTGGGCGGACGCTCTTTTACTACAAAGTTCCATGCTGCTAGGGTGTGTATAGTGTAGCTTGACAGCTTCCTTGTGAAAAGGAACTACTTCGTCATGGCCCCTCCTCTGGGGGTGTGAACTCTTCTCCTCTGCATGATTCTCAGGGCGTGGATGAGCTAGCCACTTTGGACCGCTATCAACAGTTCCATGTCCACTCTGGCCTGTGTGCCTAATTAGTCTGCCCTTCTGGTATTGGTTGCCTTGAACTCTCTGTCTGCTTGTTAGCCTTCTAATTCCGGCCCCTCGGGGCCCGAACCAAAAGGAACTACTTCTCATCAGTCACTCATCATCTCATGTCATCTCATCATCGATTTCACTTCAAAAGATCGGCAGAATCGGAACATTCCCAACCAACCACGTCACACTTCATTTCTAATCACTATCACTGCCCGCCCGAAGAATATTAGTATGAACGAGTAGGATGCCCTCCGCTTCACGTTGATAACAATCATAACACATCTTCGAAAAATGAATGCTTAGGTTGCCTATTTATATTTTATGTCCTCTAGATTGTTCTTGTGGCCGGTTGTGTGTATGGCGTCCGCTTGGACATCGTTCTCGCTGCAAATGCCTTTTACACCCAAGGCACAACCTATTGTTCAAGCACCACCAGTGAAACCAGGAACATTGTCGATGGAGTTTCCTGAAACGTTTCAGTGCCGCACTGGAATCGAAGGCGTCCATGCGGGCGTTGAGTCATCCTTGGCTCGCCGCGTTGTACCTGCTGTTCCGGAACTGTCGCGATGGGACTGCTGGTACAGCGCACCCTTTACGCTACGCAATGGTCACGTTCACACGATTGCGGCATCGCAGCTGCGCGCTACTACAGGCGTTGATTATAATCGACAGCTTTTGTCTACACCTGACGGCGGCACTCTAGCGCTTGACCTTCTGGTGGCCGCTGATGTTAGCGGCTCTGATGAAAGCATTCGCCCAGCAACCAGTCACGCAACTGAAATAGCCGACAAGACTCGCTTCGTCAAGCAGCTTCCTCCTCGAGATGCCAACCGACCCTTTTTGCTGCTCGTGTCCGGCCTAGGAGGCGGGTCACAGGACACGTACGTGCGATCCATGGCAGTTAACGCAGCTTCGCGAGGCTGGCAAGTGGGCGTCATCAACATGCGCGGCTGTGGCGGTTCCCCCGTGACGTCACCCCGATTCTTTTCGGCTTTTCGAGGCGCGACAGACGACGTGCGCTTAGCAGTGCAGTGGGTGCGCGAGGAGTGGTTCGGAAATTCTTCTCCGACTTCACCTTCATTGGCTAATGAAGAGGAACACTTCGAAGGCCATGTAGCTGTGTTGGGTTGGTCTAACGGAGGGAGCATCGTCAACAATCTGTTGGCCGAACAGGCAACCACTCATGCCACGAACGGCGACCTCACGTCGACGCCATCATCGTCTTCGAAGCCTCTTCCGTGGCGAGTGGATGCGGGTGCAGCGCTGGCGTGTCCGTTGGATATGGTCGCCAATTCAAACAACTTGCGACGGCCATTCCACCGGGCAGTGTACGACCGCAGCATCGCGAAAAGCCTTGCTACGAAGGTCGGCAATTTCGTCTCCTTCTTCTCTGAATTCGATTTGTTTCTTTCCTTCTGTTGTTGTTCACTTTATTTGTATGTTTTTTAAATGAAAGATGAAAATTGTGACCCGAATTCGCATTTGAATACTTTCTGTTTGAACTTCTTAGGTGGGGTCAGCCCGAGCACTGTACGAAGATGAAAATGGCCTACCAAAGCCCGTGCCAAAGTGGGAAGGCCTTGCTTCATCTCGCGAACACGACACCAGCAGTAGTGCTGCTGCATCATCAGCTCCTGAAACTTTCATCGCAGATGTGGTTGGGGCCAGCCAAGCTACCACGATTCGTGCCATCGACGACTTCGTCACTGCCCCGTGCTTTGGGTTCAACTCTGTAGACGAATACTACGCTCACGCGTCGTCAGCACAGCGTTTGCACTCTGTACAAGTGCCCCTGCTCGTCCTTTCGGCCTATGACGACCCCATCGCTGTTGGCAGTGCCGTCCCTCTGAACGCAGGCAAGCACGCTAGGAAAGATGTGACAGGCGCAGGCGCCGTGATCCAAGGCAATCCCGAACATGTAGTGGTCGCCGTCACTGCGCAAGGGGGCCACTTAGGCTGGTGCGACAGAAGCAACCCGTGGGGTGGGCCGGCATGGGCCGAGCGCGCGAGCCTCGGCTTTTTGGAGGCCAGCTTAGGCTTACCCGTGGGGGCTGCGGCGCCAGGTCCAGGCTGCTCGATGAAAAAGGGGCTATGCACTTGAGTCGTGATCGTACGCTAGCGTCTGCCGTCCTACTCCCTTTTGATACGCTGCTAGAAGTTGAGAGTCCGAGATCTTGTTCTCAATTTCCTGTTTAGTTGTGGTTGTGAGAAGACGGGAACGTTCGACTAAAGACGGAAGGAGATGTTTTTAAAATAACGCACTCGAAACAGACACAAGAAGCAAATGGAAAGAACGAATGTATGCGCAGTTCAGAATTATTCGACTTCTTGGTTTCATCTAATTTTCAAGGCAAGAACGTTAGAGTTAGAACTCTAATTATCTCGAAACCTTACTCCTGCTAGTTTCTTTCTGTAATTTGCCATATGCATTATTAACTATACGCGCGGGTTCTGGAAATTCTTTCGTATAGATGCTTCCTAGTCCTTAAGTTTAAAGATAGGCAACTCCACTCTTGGCCCCCTTCTGTTTAGGTCCCAGCTGTTCTTGAGGCCCAAGGCACAAGGCAGGCATAGTCTGGTAGTGGCTTTTTCAAGCGCTGCTCACAGGAGGGGCGATATCCGCAGCAGTGGAGACTTCAGCTGGAGGTGGAGAAGCAGTCTTGGAAGCAGCACGGTGGCGCTTGAGGAGTGCTTGCGCAGTTTTGATGGCCTGTTTGAAGGCCCGGTTCGCCGGACTGCGGCCAGAAGCCGACAGCACCGGCATGTGGGGGTCAAGCGGGGGCAACTCCATCGCATCACCACCACCACTGCTGCTGCTGCTGCTGCTGCTGCCGTTGTTACTGTGGCTCCCTGTGACGGCCGCAGCAGCCGCGGCCGCCGCTGCTGCGGTGACGGCTGCCGCGTCGACCCCTGTAAAAGGGGCCACGTGGTCGAGCGGCACGGCATACGTGTGCCCTTCACCTTCACCCAAGTACACCACCAGCACTTCGCCCCGCGCTACGAGCGCAGTCGCAAACTTCGCGTCCGTGGCGCGCCGCAGCCGCGCCGGCCACCACTGGTAAGCGTCCAGCGCCCACACGAGGTCGCTCCCGTGGCCGCCTTGAATCCCCACGTCGATGTCATCGCTGTTGTTATTGGCGCTACTGCTGCTACGAGGCCGGCCAGGTCCGCGGCTCACCGCAACAGTCGAATCCTTTGCGGCAGCATCAATACCGCCACTTGAGGTTTGAGACGTGGCCAAGAGTGGCACTAAGGGCTTTGTCGCAACACGCACGGGTCCAGAAGGGCACTCGGCCGCTGGGTTCAGCAACAGCTGAGCCGCCGCCACCTCTGCTTCCACCTCCGGCAGCACCTGCCTCGCGCAGTCAGCGAGCGCGTACAAGTGCAGCGCAAACGGGGCCTCTCCCTGTGCCGCGGCCGCAGCAGCGCAGCCCTCCCGCCAATTGGTGCGAGCGACTGGGTCCGGCCCCCCCGGGGCCTCCAGCATTGCAGCTTCGGCCGCTAGAGCTTTGCTGTAAGCAGCACGAGCGAGTCCGCCGCCTGCGCTGCCGCCGCTATCGTCTTCGTCTCCATCCTCGGCGTCTTCCTCCATTTCGTCTTCGGCTTCCTCTTCAAGGTCGTCCTCGTCCTTTTGTGCATCTTCATCGTCCTCTTCATCGTCTTCTCCTTCATCGACTTCCTCCTCATCACCTGCTTCGCCGCCTTCCTCGTCATCACCTCCTTCTGCGCCATCGAGCTCGTCTTCTTGCATGGCTGTGTCTACTTCATCGTCAGCAGCATCTTCGGCACCAGTCGTATCGGTATCATCAGGCCCTGCCTCTGTCTCGGCCATAGGCACTGGCGCTGACTCCACCTCAACGGCTGGCGTTGCAACCACCGACACAGCAACAGCCTCCACAGCAGCATCATCCGAAGGTCCTTGGCCTGACCGTCGGCTCTTGCGCGAAGGCTGCGGAGGCGGCGGTGCTGCTTTCTTGTGCGCTGAAGCAGGGGGCTTTTTGCTGCCCCCATTCTTGGCTTTCGCGAGCACGGCACTGAACTTCGCGTCAAAGAGAGCTTCGAGGCTGTTGGCCGCCCTGTGCACAGTGGCCATGGGGTCGGGCGTAAACGCACGCGCGTTCGCAAACACCAGCTTGACGTCACTCGCAAACGCGCTGTCCAAGGTTTGCACAACGACAGCAGGCGCAACTGGCGCTGCTACCGCTGCGTCAGTCGAGGGGGCGTCCGCAGTGGACACACTCGCATCGTCTGCATTGGTAGCAGTGCTCTCCACAGCAGCTGCGGAGTCCTCAGCAGCAGCAGCAGCAGAGGCGTCATCCTCACCACCAGCAGGAGCCTCAGCACTTGCCACAGCACTTGCCGCAGCGCTCGCGGCAGTTGCCTCTGCATGCGCTTTCGCGGCTTCGGCCGCTGCTTTTGCCACCACGGCATAATGCCCCGACGCGAGCCGGCTTCCAACGGTGCCCAGGTCCATGGGCCTGGGCACGACCTCCCGGTAGTGGGGAATCCCCAGCGCGTCGGGGTCCACCGGCTCTGCGAACCACGCGGCTTGGGACTTGGCGCGCACCGCACTGAGCGCCGAGCTGCAGGCTTTGGTTATTGCCGCTTCTAGAGCCGCTTCTTCGTTCGTGCTGCTGCTGCTGCTTCCGTTGCTTGCGCCGCTGCCTGCACTAGTGCTGTTGCTTTTGTTGCTGTTGTTGCTGTTGTTCTTCGCAGGGCCATCTCCCAGTTCGTCCAGAGCGCGCACCGCAGCAGCCTTGGCCGCGCCTGCGCTGCTGGGGCGAAACAAGGACAGGGCACGGTTCAAGCGCGCAATCACAGCCGAGTGCGGCTCCGGCGCGCTTTTCGCGGCTGCCATGGCTCGGTCGAGCAACTCCTTCACGGAGCGCCCCTTGTTGGCCGGCAAGCCTCGGAGCAAGCCGCAGAAGTGCTGCCACGGCAAGTTGCCTCCGCTTCCTTGGCCTCCGTTGGCGTCGTCTTCGTCGTCATCGTCGTCGTCCTCGTCGTCGCTCAATTCAGCCAGCACTTCCGCCAACAAAGCTGCTTCGGGCCCCCCTTCACCCGGGTTCTGCAACAAAAAGAGCGCGTTTTCCATGAGTAGCGCGGAAGGTCCTAAGTCACGTACGTCATAGGCGTGCTTCACGTCACGTCGCCACGTTGCGCACGCAGCCTCGCCTAACACGCTTGGGCCTAACAGGCGCACCTGACACCACACGTGCCACCAAGAAAACACAGCAACAGGGTGAGACCCTAAAATGAAATCAAATCCGGTAGGCATGGGTCACGTCAAGAGAAGTCTAGACAGCAGAGAAATGCATAGAGAGAGACAAGGGAATACAACTTGAAGGAAATTAAGAAAGTCGCATCTTCAACAAACAATGACTCGCTCTCACCGTGCGGCTGCCAAGGGCCAGAAGTTCTTGCTTGAAGCACCCCACTGCGTCGAGGGTGTCGGGCACCGAGGCCAGCCGCCAAGGGGCAGTCAAAGCCACGTACCCCCCGGAACTTGCCACTCCCACTTCCGAGGGTGCGACCGGCGCTGCTAGGGCAGCCGACGTCGCATCATTTGCTGCCGCGCTAGCTGCAGCTACAATGCTGCCAGTGGCTTGAACCGAAGAAGTTGAAGGCGGCACCGTAGCCTGAAATGGCTTCACTTCCTCGCGCACCCGAGACGAGCGCCGCGGCTCCAGGTCCACGAGCGCAGCTTGCGCCGCGGCGCGTTTGGCCACGCGGCGCTCTTTGCTGGCCCCGACTTCAGCACTGTCCACCGCCATCGTGTCAGCGGCACCACCGCCGCCAACAGCAGCAAGCGCAGCAGCAGGTTTCTCAGGTTTCGGTTTGCGCTTCAGGAGCGACACGACTTGGTCCCAGTTCGCGAGGAGCTTCTCTTTCAACGCCTTCTCTTTGATGCCCCGCTCGTCGAGAGCGTCCCGCAACTGTTCCAAGTCTTCCACCCACGTCAAACAGCCCCACACTTCCTCCAAAACTGGTGCGCTGTTGGTTGGAAGAGCGCCCTCGCCAGAACTGGAAACGAGCGATGCAGAGGAAGTCGCAGCAGGAGCCGCAGTGGTAGCAGCAGCGGCCGAAGCGGACACCTGACGCCAGGAGACTGCCAAATGCTGCAGACCCGGCACCGCCCAGTACGAGCGCCCGTAGCGGTCTTCGCCGAGGTTTTCGCGCCGCACGGTGAGCTTGGCTTCACCCTGAGCCAGGGCGGCAGCGGTGGTGGTCGCGGCCGCTTCGGCTTCTTTGATGGTGACCGCTTCTTCAGACCCCAAGGGGCGACCGAACAACGCAAAGCCTTGGCTGCTGCTGCTGCTGCTTCCTCCAGCTTCTACTCCTCCCTCGCCACCGCCCTCTCCGCCCCCACCACGACCGACCATGTTTCCCTCACTGCCCTCGCCATTAGGCCCCGAAGGGCTAATTGGGCGTTTCTTGGCCCTCGAACAGCCCTGGCTCCGGAGCTGCGCCCGCCTTAGGACGGCGAGGCTGCGGCGGTGCGCTA
>Ga0307982_1004757_pt1 | contig 10684 bp, 7 predicted proteins | sample OrgLakmetagen989_FD_201847 | JGI IMG/M metagenome (GOLD analysis project Ga0307982, IMG submission 201847) | Saline water microbial communities from Organic Lake, Antarctica - #989 | ecosystem: Environmental > Aquatic > Non-marine Saline and Alkaline > Saline | place: Antarctica: Organic Lake... | reverse complement strand
TGTCACCGTAAGTTACCTCATCAATGTCATGCTCGGGTGCACCTTCTGCCTGCTGTGATGACCACGCTGCAGCAGACTCCGCGAGAGCGCGAGCGGCCATGGAGAACGCCATTATGACAGAGATCTTCAAACACCAAACAATCTGTGTACAAAAATTTGACAGCCACTCAAGTGGCCTGCCAGGGTTGATTTTGCCGAAGAGTTGCATTAGTACTATCGGAGCACTTCACTGCTCAGGCAGCCGGACCCCCCCACATGGCCAAACCAAACGCATGGCGCTTTACCTGAGAGGAACTATCACACTGTATTTGCTTGAGTAGCCTACTGCTGCTGCTGCGGTGGGTTGATCTTGATGTGGTCGTCAATGCGAAGAATGCTGATGGCGGCCTCAGTGGCAAACCGCAGGGACTTCACTTTGCTCATGGCAGGCTCCACCACACCAGCATCCTTGTTGTTGATGACTGCACCCTTGATGAGGTCCAGTCCGTAGTACTTGTAGTGCTCCTTGTCGGGGTTGCTCTGTCCAGCATAGTGGTATGCGCACAGCTTGGCCACCAGGTCGGTGGCGTCCTGGGCCGCATTCACAGCCAGGGTGCGGGGGATGATCATCAGCGCCTCTGCGAACTCCTTGATGGCCAGCTGCTCCTTGCTGCCCAGTGTGGTGGCAAAGCCGTCCAGGTGGATGTTCAGTGCCGCCTCAACGCCGCCGCCTCCAACCACCAGGCTCTTGCTCTCCAGCACACGCTTCACCACGCACAGGGAGTCGTGCAGGGAGCGGTGCATCTCGTCCAGGTAGAACTCATTGGCGCCACGCAGCACGATGGAGGTGGCACGAGAGGTCTTGCAGCCCCGGATGAAGATGAGCTCGCCGTCGCCCACGGGCTCCTCCGCCACCTCTGCGGCCTCGCCCAGGTAAGAAGCCTCGAAGCTCTCCTCGCCCTCCAGGTCGCCCAGGTTGGGCAGCAGGGTTCCACCAGTGGCCACTGCAATGCGCTTCAGGTCGTCCTTCTTGATCCGTCGCACGCCCATGACGCCGCCCTCCACAAGGTACTTCATGCACAAGTCATCGATGCCCTTGGTGGTGAGGACGACGTTGGCACCTGCAGCGATAATCTTCTCGATCTTCTCCTTGGTGATGTCTGCCTCGCGCTTGCGGATGGCCTCCAACTTGGCGGGGTCGGACACCAAGACCTGAACGCCCAGCTGCAGGCGGTGCTTCTGCAGGTTGAAATCTAACAGAGCAATCTTGGCACCTGTCACAACCTTTGGCATAGCCTGGCTGCCACGGGTGCAGTTCAGGGCAAAGCCGTCAACAAGTTTGCTCTCCAGTGAGCTCTTGCCGTGTGATTTGAGAATGTTGATTGCGGTAATGGGGAAGCGGACCTTGCCGGTAACGGGATCCTGGCGACGAACAGCAGTCACAGCATCCACCACCATGTTGGCAAAAAAGTCGGAGTTTCCACCAATGATCTTAGAAGACATTGATGTCTGCAAAGAGAATATTCATAAAAGAGCTGCCGGCAAGAAAATTAACTGGCAGCGCTGTAGTGCCGTTGAAAACCTACTGCCCCACACTGTGCAGCAGAACTATACTTACTCGTGCGGCATTCAACAAGAAATCGCGGTCGGTCTCAGTTGTGGGGATCAGCAGGTTTGCCTGTGAATATTTCAATGTCTTGTGTGCACAAGAAAAACGACAGACACATGAGCCAGCGTTTCCCGTCAGTAGCTGACAGTCAGCACGGCGTACCTTCAAGTACTTGATGGCCTCCTTCATGGCCATACGGTAACCAGACATGATGATTGTGGGGTGAATCTTGTTGCGCACCAGCTCGTTTGCGCGCTGCAAAAGCAAGTAGTTGTTTTTGGAGTGCCGAGACAATGAGCAGGCAGCCAACGTACTCTGAGGAGCTCTGCAGCGATAATGACAACAGAGGTGGTTCCATCCCCAACTTCCTGGTCCTGCAGATCTGCCAGTTCAACCAGGACCTGTGAGCGGGCAGAAATGATCGCATACGCAAAGTGTGTGCACAAATTACCAGCACTGGCTTGCTCGATGTCGGTTGAAACGCTGGCGCTCAGCACGTACCTTCGCAGCAGGGTGCTCCACCTCAAGCTGCTGCAGAATAGTGGCACCGTCGTTGGTGATAGTCATCTCGCCAATGTCATCGACCAACAACTTGTCAAGGCCGACAGGGCCCAGAGAGCTCTTCACAATGTTTGCAATGGCCATGCAGGCAGTGGCATTTTGAGTGCGGACATCCTGGCCTGTGGTTCTCTCGCCATCGAGAGTGAGTGCAGCTCCAGACATAATTGACACTATGTGGGGTTTGATATCAATACGACAGTGTCTTGATGAATCGAATAAGTTTTGGCGTCGCTGGTCCGAATGTTTGGAAAGTGCGGATTTTGAAGCAGACCCCCCTCCACTGCCTTACAAGCTAAGAAACCTCAATGAAATTCTGAGAGAAATGCAACAACAAAAGCCTTTTTACAGTCGCATGTAAGATGTGCATTCAAAGCCCGATCCAGTATGACCGACCAGTGGGGTTGTGGATGGGAGATACAGCAGGCGATGTTGTAGCCCATTCATACCAAACCTTTGTACCATCCACACAGCGCCAGACATGAACAGCGACAGTGTCGCCCTTTGCCACAGCCTGTGGATGTCGCAGGGGCACAAACAGCGGGAACCACGAGAACATGCCCGGGGAGTGCGTGGCAGGCTCAATGCTGATGTCAATGTCCTTGTACAATCGGGCGATGAAGTAACCCCCGAAGCCATGCAGGGTCGCATCACAGTCAGACGTGAACGTGAGGCTAGAGTACCGCGAGTTGTCTGGCTTGCCGCTGGGCGAGGTGCCTCGCGTGGGGCTTGTGCTGACAGCGCTGCCGATGGGCGCTTCGGGGTTGGGGTGCTCAAACTTGAACAGCGGCTTGGCTGGTGCCAGCATCTTGTGGTTGTGCATCTTCACCACGTACGCAGTTTCGTACTGCTTCAAGGAGTCTGCACCTTGGGCAGCCACTTCATTCCACAGCTTGCTGGAGGTGACTGGGGACAGGTATGATGTGTAATCATACGGGATGCTGATGCCGTCAGGCTTCAAGAAGCGCTGTGCGCCATCTAGGCACTCGGGAGACAGCTCGTTGTCCCCCCAAGAACCCAGCAGCTCCGAGACCATGATGTCGGCGCCCTCGGGAGCCTCCCAGTCCCGCATGTCTTGGTGCACAATGGTCACCATGCCCTCCCAGCCCAAGCGGCGGGACAACGCGCGCAACGTAATGACAGCATTGGGGTTCTTCTCCACTGCATACACGCGGATGCTGCGCTTTGCGTCGTTTGCAGCAGCAATGGATCGGCGCACCAGGGGCCCCCGCCCCGCCCCTACCACCATCACAACGCTGACCTTGTCCTCAGGAGTATCCATCAGCGCTGCGTACACCGCTTTTTCGTACTGCTGGTACTTAATAGGGTCTCGCTCGAAGGTCTCGTATGTCTGGGACTCCAAGTTGTCCATCAGCGGCTGTAGGGGGGCTTGCAGGTAATCATAGTACGGTGACTCGAAGTCATCCTTGTCTGTGTGGTCCGGCATGGTTGTGAGAATGTGCGTCAAGTACTGCACGTATGCTGAGTACGGCGACGCCCCTGCGTCAGCGGACAGCAGGGTGGCCCGCCCCTGCAGAATGAACTGCGCCCGCTGCCGGTACAGCTGCTGCACGAAGCGCTTGTGGCGAGGCATGAGCACCGGGAACCCCCCCTTGTTGGCCACAAACAGGCTGGTGGGCAGCAAGGCGGCCTTCACCGGCTCCCCCGTCCACCGATCCAGTACCTCGTCCTCGGGCAGATCAGCGCTCAGCTGCAGCGCAACAGAGATTTGCGTGCTGTACTCAGCCATGCAGCGCAGGGTATTCCACGCATGCCAAGGATCGTCTGCATTACCCACAGGGTGGGTCACGGCCGACGCGGCGCTTGCAGTGGCCTCACCAGCAAGGCCGGAGCCGGACGCTGGTGCCAGAGCAGCAACTGCAGCCGCCTCTGGCGAGCCCAGTGGTGTGGTAATGTCTGTAGCCACTGCAGCAGAATCCATGTAGGTCTCCAGCTCTTTGTGGGGGTACACTAGTGGCACTGTGACCCATGCATGAAGAAAACTGCTGGCTGTGACGGCCTGCGTCAGCAGCTGCGCGTATGTGAAGCAGTTGCTTGTGACAGGAGGGCACAAAATTGCAGGAACTCCCAAATGTGAGCACCAAGCCAGCTCCTCTTTGAATGTCTTGATGCTGTTTGAGCGCAAAGCTGGGCTGGGAGAGTCCAACTGCAGCCACGGGGAGAGCTTTCCTACAACACAAGTTGTCCATCGGCTGCTGTCCAATTCCAAATCAGAGCGGGTACCAGGTGCAGTGCGAGCACTTGAAATGCCCAGTTGGTCACGTTTTAGCCAAGGGTGGAACACTGGCACGCATATGAAGTCAAAAGGTACATCAGCTGCCTGCGGACGCGGAAATTGGTAAAAACTCATGAGCGCCTCCTGGACCTTTCAGGCGCACATACCTCATCAATGGAGTCGTTGATGTCACGGACACTGTTTGTGGACAGGCCCACCGAGATCTTTGGGGGCGGGGCCTGCTCTTCATCTGCCATGCTCTCAGTGTTGGAGGAAGAATATTTTTGAGGTTTTGACGCGAAGTGGTTGACTGGAAGTCTGAAGTAGATGGGCTTGAGTCGAAACAAGCAGTCTGGTACTAAAATGCCACTGATTTGCGTGCAGTGTTAATCAGGGTGCAGGCCTAGTTCAGGCCCTGCGATTGCTGGCCTTCAGTTGGCGAGGTTCGAGGGGCCTATTATTTCTTACCAAACCTTGTCACTTGGGCGGTTAACCAGCAGAAAACAGGGCCATTTCTGGGCAAAACCCACTTGATCCAACCATCATCCATCATAGGATTTTCAGGCCCTAGTTGCTCCAATCATGGATGCACTAGGCCTGGGATGGGCCAGGGAAAGACACTGCACGCCTGGAAGTGTAGGGGGGACACCATGCCCTGCTCACACAAGCCTAGAATATTTGATGTGCAAGATGAACCGCAGGTGATGCAAGTGACTCAGAGGGATCAAGTTGATCTGTGGGGCATACAGTCAAAACGACAGGACTTCTCACCCGATTTCGGTAACAATAATAACCCTCTACTTCTCGACTGAAGGCCAGCTTACTCGATAGCGGGGCAAGAGGGTGGGACTTACCACTGCGCTGGGCAGCCGGGACAAAAAGACGTCTGTGTCAGGAACGAAAGGGGTCAGTGAAGGAAGTTCCTTCCGAAGGGTGCTCAAGCGCTGAGGCCTGCCTGCAGGGCCGGGGCTCCTCCTGGACATGAGGGGTGCTTTCGCTCGGGCAACACTGTCCTGTTCTCTTACAAGTCCGCTTATGGTGCTGCACTACCTACACCTAGGCACCAGTCTTTCTTGGCGGGGGGCTCGTTGGCGGCCTCAGGCCTCAAACCAGGGCCTCAATTGTCTGAGCCCAGTGGCTGGGGGGGACACCATGGTCTGGAAGCTTCCCAATGGCAGGTAACTATGATGCAGGAATGCCTCCAACAAAACTCGAAATGATACATGACACCTTGCGTGGCAGATGACCTTGCTGAAAGCGTGTAATTGACAGCAGAAGCAGTGCGCGAAAACGGCGCTCTCGTGTGGTCGATTCGGGCAGCAGTTCAGAGACTGCCCGGGAAGTACTCATAGCAATGAAACGATGTGCTACAGTTAGCACTGGTGCTCTCGTTGCTTTCTTTTTGGCAGCAATGCTGTCACTTGCTGCTGCCAACACTCCAGGTGAGTGCTTGTCGCTGCGACTTGTCTAGACGTTGTCGCAGATATGACTTCCCTCCTGCACCGTGCAGAACACAATGATGTGCACAAACATTTAAAGCGGCACCTTGCGGGGGTGTCCCCAAGCCCCACTGTGTCTCAAACGCCAGCACCAACACCAAGCATATCTCCAAGCGCTCCAGCAACGTCGACAGCAAGCCCCAGTGCTGCACCAACAGTATCAGCAGCACCAACGCCAGCCGCTTTCAGTTGCCCGGGTGAGGTCTTCGCTGTAGCCTACGATTCTGCTGTCTCAGCCCAAGCTGCGCGCAATGACCAAAGCCTCGTTCGCGGTGTAACCGCGATGCAGGGCAGCCGCAAATACAGCTCAATTGTTGATGATGATGCCTGCTTGGCACGTCGAAATGCCAGCCTTGTATCATGGTCTGATTTAGCATCGATGGATCCGACTTACCTGTACCATTCCAATGCAACAGCAGACTGGGCCAAGCGCGCGCCATCTGGTGCCGGGCTCGCTGCCTCTGAGTCTTGGCGGCGGGTGGGCACCTGCAGCGGGCAGGGTAGCTGCCTGCGCAAGCCCACTTCCTCCACGGGTGGCGCCTGCAGCTGTACATGGGGCTTCACCGGTGCCTCCTGCTCCTCGTGTGCCCCGGGCTTCCACGCCAAGCAGGTGTGCTCCACCTGCAAGACCACCCTGGGCCACTCCGCGGCGCAACTGGTGGGAGCGGCCACAGCATCTGTGCCCAATGCTACTGTGGGCGCTGTATGGGCTGTGTGGCTGCGCTCTGTGCGTGTGCCGGGCATTGCCTCTACCACAGTGGCGCGCTTACCTGCTGCCGATGCGATGTGCACGGGAGGCGGGGGACCCTCCCACCTGGACATCACCTGCTCAGGCACAAGCACCCAGAGCACGACTCCAATTAGCACGGCCAACTGCAGTGCCGTGGCGCAAGTGCTCGCTGCCACTGCCTGCGCCTTGCCCTCCCCCTCCCTGGCGCTGGGGGCCCCCTGGTGGTGGCACGGCGCCGGCGCACACTCAACCGACGGCCACACAACCAACAGTGTGAACGGAAACGGCGTTTGCACAGCATCAGACAACAGTGGAGTCTGCAGTGCTGGCCTGGTGGACGCCGTCACCGGTGCTGTCACATGTCCAAGCGGCTTCTCAGCTTGCAAGGGTGACCCCGTCTTCGCCAGGGGGTCGAGTCAACACAGTGTGCAGACATGCGTGCCATGTGGGGGCTCTCGGCTGGTGGCCGTTGCTGATGCTGCTGCACAGACTGCAGCCACTGCTAGCAGCGCTGCCTCGGTATATGCTGCCGGGGTGTGCAGCGGACATGGAACATGCTTGGCCGCAGAGGGCGGCGTGTGGCCCCCCCAAACCCCCGAGGACCTCATCAGCTCCTCGCATTTGGGCAGCACACCAGCTGCGCGTGCCCTGTTTGAGGCCATCAAAGTCACCGAGGACAAGCTGTTTGCACAGACCTCCGCCCTGAATTTGACTGTAGACAACGCAACGTCACATCTGCGCAGCGCAGCATCAGCACTGTTCGCCCAAGCTGCAGTGGCGGCAGTCCCGCAGGGCTCCGGTGCGCTTTCGTGGGGAGTCGCTGCCGGCAGCTCCGCAGCCGTGCCGTACTCGGCTTCCCTTGTGCACGCCAGCCGCGGCAGCACGAACCTCGTGAGGGACTACGCAGCACCCATGAGCCTGCAGTGGGTGGCTCCTTTCGTCAACTCCGATGCAGTCGTAGGTGGGGGGCACTGTGTGTGTGCTGCAGGCTGGGCTGGACCAGACTGTGGAATCCACGTGGCGTCCTCCGCACAAGTGGACACCGCTGTTGTAATGCAGGGGGGTGCAAGCGCAGCCCTTGCACTGAACTCCACTGATGCAGCTGCAGTGGATGCGTTTGTGCCGCTGGTTGCTTTGGCTGCGTGTGCAGGGGACAGCACGTGCTCCGGACACGGCGTCTGCAGACATCGCCGAGAGTACCAGCAGTACCGCCTGTTCACGACGCTGCCTGCCAAGGTGGGCTCCATTGGCATTGAGAGCGCCTTCAACACGTTCTTGAATCCAGACTCCCCATTCTGGCCCAGCAGCATCCTGCAGTGCACTTGTGTGGCTGGGTGGGGGGGAGACCGCTGCCACGTCCCCCTCACCCCCTCAGCCGTCAGCGACGGAGCAGTCAACACACCCTTAAGTGCCAGCGTGCTGCAGGGCGGCCGGGCTGTATCCCGATGGGAGGCTGACCCTGTGTGGGCCCAGTGCTCCGCCCAGTGCAACTCCGGGAGCACCTTCCGCAGCACTGCCTGCCACGCTCGCGCCACCAGTGTGCTGCATCAAGGCACCACTGCGGCCCTGTGCGAAAGCACGCTGTATGAAGGCCCCACACGAGGCAGCGACGTGTCTACCAGCTCAGATTTGCTTGCAGAGGTGTACGCGACGGCTGCTGCGGCGGGCGCCCCCCCCCAGCTGCTGCCTCCAGCTGCCGCAGTCAACGGCTCCTGCTCCAGGTTCGTGCGACCCAGCATCAGCCGCACCTGCCGCAGCACTGCCTGTGGTACCTCAGTGGCCTCCTTGACGCTGCCTCTGTCGTCTGTGTCCCAAGCTACACTTGATGCTGTGTTGCTGCGAGCAGGCAGGCTGGCGGGGCAATCTGGCAGTCTCGTGTTGTCAGCACAGCAGCGGTTCGGCGCACAGTATTCTTTCCACCGAGTCACTGGAGGCGCATCTGCTGGCATCAGCGCCGCAGTGCATGTGTGGGATGACGGGGCTGTGGCTGAGGCATTTGTGACGGCCGTGGCCGTGGATGTGGCAGCAGCTCTGGGCATCTCTGTCACTCGCATTCAAGTGGTGGCTGTGAACGACCGAAACATCGACAACCAGGCCACTGCTCCTGCCAGCACTTGTGGCAGCCTCGGCGCACAGGGCACTTGCGCCGCAGGCATCAACGTGCAACTGGAGGTGGTGAACGGCAGAGCGGCAGGCGAGCCGTCGTCCACAGATGCGCTGGAGACGCTGGCGCAGGCTGCTCAAAGCGCAGAGTCTGCTTTCCGGGCTGGGGTTCAGGCGCTGTTTGCCGTCGCGGCATCGGTGCGCGACCGCACTCCTGCGACTGCAAGCGCAAGGCGGCGTCTGCGCAGCTTGCAGTCAGCAGGCGCCGACTCGGCTGGGATTCCCCGTATTTCAGCGTCCGCTGGACAAGTGGACGAAGCTGCTGTGGCTGCAGATGACTTCGGAAGCACCAGTACATCAACTGAGGGCATCACTGGCGAGTCCAATGACCCGGAGAGCACCTTCACAGTGTGGGAGATTGTGGGCATGCTGATTGCCGTCCTTGTGGGCATGATGATCCTTGGCTGCTGCATGTACTACTGCTGGCTGTATTCTGTGCGGTCTGACCCGAAAAACAAGGGCAAGTACCGCGCCATCAAGGCGCGAGCCGAGCGGGAGAAGAAGCTGGTCGCAGCCGACAAGGCGAAAGCTGCCAAGGAGAAATCTGCCGCAAGCAACAAGGAGACTGCAAGCGATACACCGCCCAATGCATTGGGTAGCAGCACTGCTGGTGGCAGCGATGGGGGGCCCCCAGGCGGGGCCCGGACCTTGGGTCGACGGGGGCGCCCTCCACTGGCGCCCGCTGGCGACTCTGCCTCTGTGGCCAGCCAGCACTCTCCCTCGCCACTGCTGCGCGACTTGGGGGACAGCAGCCATGAGGTGATGCCGGCGGATGCATTTGCGCCATCTGTCCTGGCTGCTACAGCAGCACCTGCACGGAGCGATGCAGCTGCAGATGTAATGACCAATGCGCTGCTCACCCCCAGCGCCAGCACCGACAAGGTTGCCGGTGGCCAGGCAGCTGAGCGCGCCGTGCAGCCGCTGAAGCAGCAGCCAGCGAGTGATGAGGACCAGCACCAGGAGAATGCGCTGTTCTCTCTGTCGCCCGACTCCCCGCTGCGCGCCAAGGGACGAGCTACCCCCGAGGCAGCCACGCACTCTGTACTGCTAGGAGGCTCACCCCACAGCCACGGGGAAGATACACAGCACCACCGTACGGGTGCAGGCGAGCGTGCACCGCTGTCCCCTGGCGACGACGGCCCGGACATGGTTGCAAGTATGTTTGAGAGCCTCGCACCAGACGGCGCAGACGCCGGCGCGGTGGGCCATGCTGCAGACGACAGTGATGACTCAGATGAGGATGTTGAGCAAGAGCATGATGCCGGTGAGTATGCGCCTGGTGCTGAGAAACAGGCCAGTGTTGAAGATGCTGCATTGTCTGTTGGCTCGGACGATCAGGCTGCCCTTCTGACCCAACATTCGTAGACTGGCTTCAAGTTTACGGAGTGGGCTCAATAAAGCTAGGATTGTCACATTTGGCAGGAGGAAAAATACATGCTCTGCTTCGGGTGTTGCAGCCATGCTTGTCCCCAGCATGAAAGCTGCAGCTCACACGGGAAGACAGGGGGGCAACTCAAGAAATCTCTCCCCCCTGACCATCTCCCCCCCTCACCTAGCACGATAAAATTGGCAAATGCAGTTGCTCGCGCCCCCACTGCTCCAAACAGTATTATCCCAGCTACTCGGTGCAAATTGTCTCATCTTTTGGGATTCTTGAATTCAGTTCCACCCATGGCTGTTAGCTTGAATCATTCAGCACGCGGAGGCATTGCTCCGCCGCAAGGTGGCGTCTCCATCATCAGCTTGAGGGATGGAATTAAGTTGCTGAAGCACACTTCTCTCAGTGGAACAGTAGCGGAGGTCCACATCTTTGACGATTCAAATCAAGCACTGCTTGTTGGCGGCGGCGAGAGAGTGAGCAAAGTCACGCAATGAAACGCCAAGATAGGAGGAGAATCGCCACGCTATTT
>Ga0307982_1004756_pt1 | contig 10685 bp, 6 predicted proteins | sample OrgLakmetagen989_FD_201847 | JGI IMG/M metagenome (GOLD analysis project Ga0307982, IMG submission 201847) | Saline water microbial communities from Organic Lake, Antarctica - #989 | ecosystem: Environmental > Aquatic > Non-marine Saline and Alkaline > Saline | place: Antarctica: Organic Lake... | reverse complement strand
CACAAGAAGGGCACTCATCCACGGGCATCTCAAGGCCGCGCACTGAGGTGCTAAGAACACGCGCCTACTTTTCCGCAGCAAACACATTGCTCCGAAGCCGCGCATCGCGCGGGCACCTGAACTTGTAAGTACTAAGCTAAGAACAGACAGATATCTGCACTGTACTACCTGTAGTACCTGTATTACACTGTAGTACAGATGTACAGATACTTACTACTGTACCAAGGGTAGGGCCAGAGTTGAAACATGTCGGTAATGAAACAACAGAAACGAAACACGATTTTCGCCGGCGTTTCGTTTCTCGAAACAGACCAGCGTATATCCCTGGGCGTTTCATGCTTCGGGAAACGAAACACTGAGGCACCGAGTCCCGTTTCTTCGGCTTCGTCCGCAGGTCGCGGATTCGCATTTCGCATAGGTAGTTCTCTCGGGGCGGTTGCTTGATGGTAAATAAAATCACAGAAATTTCCGAAGCAGTACGAAATAGTCGGAATTCATGTAATACTCTCTTAGAAACCGCGTAATTGGTAAAATAGAAGACGGCCCTATGGAGTCGTAGGCGGAAATGTCGATATTTTCCTGCGTTCGGGGGTGAAATCGGGGAAATTTGGAAAGAGCGCTGCGGATTTCGTTGTTTCGTTTCAAGGTTGGAAACAGAAACATTCCCAGCGCCCTCTGCGTGCGTTTCACGTGAAACGAAACGTAAATTCGAAGCTAGTTTTCTGTTTTCTGTTTCGTTTCTACTTTTGGGTGCCATGCGAAATAGCTCCTCAAAAGTAGGTTTTTCGTTTCTCCACGATTTTCCTGTTTCAACTCTGGCCCTAACCAAGGGTATTGTTGATATCTGCGTACGTAGATACCCTTGACGCCCTTGACTGTACTCACTCTGTACTTACTTACTAGTACTTACTACAGAACAGTACTTACCGTAGCAATACGGCAGTGTATAGTGTATAGCCTTCATTCTATTCAGCCGGCCGCTCGGCTGTCGAATGTGTAGCGTATAGTAGCTTCTTAGTTACTTAGCTTGCTAGAGCGACAATGTCGCACGTTACTATAGAAGTATACTTACGACTTGTTGGCAGCACGGCAGCACAACTATTTCTACGGATCATTAATCCGTAGAACCGCTTACTCGGTAGCTCGGTAGTTTCTCCATGGTTTTAGCACTGACGCTAGCTGCTTCAATGGTGTAGTTCAGCTCGTAGCATTGTTCGACCAGAAGCTCTAGGAATACCGCGTGACCTTCAGCATTCATTAAAAAATTAAGTATCGATTTCCTTCAGCTAATCATTGCTAGAGAGTATAAGCATTACTTCTTTGTTGCTTACTGCAGTACAGCAGAAGTGCAAGGTGCGATCACGTAGAATACTCAAAGCATTTAATCCTGTGGCCTACTAAACCTAATAGGCGTAAACATAGGCAGCAACATTCTCCTCAGGCTGGCTGTATTTACTTGGACTCTTTCCGACTATACCACAATAAGCCAGTTGTCCCCTGAAAATTGATTCAACTTCGTTAGGAATAAGTCGTTTCAATCGCGAACTCGCCAAGTCTTCAAACTTTACTGCTACTCAAAGAAATACAGAAGCCTAGCGACATGGCAACCACACACTTCGAAAGCGACGAAGCATATGCTCGATCTCTGAGCGCCAGTATGAATAGCCAGGAAGTGAACGATATCGAATCGAGTGCTCCACTCATTGAGCTGACAGCGCCGAGAGACGAGAACTCAGCTGGCGCCGCGAGACAACAACCCGGTGGCCGAATCGAGCTCTCGACTAGCCAGGTCGCTCTCAATGGGTTTCTGCTTCTTAGCATTCCGCAACTTATAGCGACCGTGGCAGTTCTTTCTCTTTACTGGCATGAGAGCCCAGTATCGGGGAGTTGCAGCCCGATTACATTGCTCAAATGGCGAGTGTGGAGCTTGGTGGGAGGAATCCGCCTTGTGCTACACCTCGGTGCTATACTTTCAGTCATGTCTGCTGCTCGATCCCTTGACAGAAATTCTCGGCTATACGCGAGGTTACAGACTATGCGAACTCTTTTGGATATATTCGGGATGATTTGGTTTTTGGTGGGTAATTTATGGCTCTTCGGAGCTGAAGCAAAGGAATGTCACCATCGCGGCCAGGATGCAGGCTTTCGACTGGCTTTCGTTCTTTTGATGGTTCAATACGGCCAGCTTTGCCTTCCATGCCTCATGGCCATCCTTTTTTTTCCCTTCTTTTGCCTTTGCCTCCCCTGCATCGTTCGATGGCTCCGTCGAGTGCAACAAAGGAGGGAATTAAGCAAAGGGGCCTCAGAAGCGACCATTCAAGCGCTCCCGACCAAAACTTTTTCATATTTACGCGATGAGAATGGCGACGACCTCGATCCGACGTGCCCGATATGCTTAGTGGACTTCGAACTTGACGAGGAGCTCCGCGTGCTGCCCTGTAAACACCACTTCCATCAAGGGTGTGTGGACGAATGGCTCTCGAAGAATAGTTCGTGTCCATCATGCAGAGGTGACATCAACACGGATTCACCTGAAACGGCCGTTGGCGGAACGGCTGATCGGAACCCTCACATATAGCGCTCGAAATTTGACTCATAAGTAGTCGAGATGGGCATATTCGAAGGTAGTGCATCATCCAATCAACGCACTTTATTCAGCTCCTGCTTGCTTTGCTGCCCCTGTCCCCCTCCCCCTTCTCGTTTTCCTTTTGTGAAGTAAGAGCACCCGTATGTTTCCTGCGATCTTTATAGCCTTTTCTCGACGTTTGGTTGGAGCTCACTAGAAGTGAAGCACTGTGGCCTACGGGCGGATATGGAGCTCACTCGCGGAACGAGGGTGGATATGTTCCATGTTCCATTCACTTGCAAGCACGATGCGAACTAACACATGGCGGTGAATCGGTGAATTTGGAATGGGAACTAAAGATCAAGATGATCAGATTCAGAGCACAGAGCTAAGTTTTTGCCATCAAATAAAGTTGCCTAGCCCCCTCATTACGCAAAAGAGCACTCAGCCCAGTCAGACTTGCTCTGGAGGATTCACTAAAACGCAGCTTTATCTTTATACTATATACTATTTGGACTACTTGATTATTTATTGTTGTTTCTTTGCAATTGGGGATTGGGGAGTATGATCTAAACTAATCTAATCCCGAGGCCGAAGTACTCTGGCCTGGTATCTGGTAATTCCATCATTCCTTTTAACTTGCTATAGCCTGCAGCTGTACCCCAGAAACCCCATAGCTAACTGAGCTACCTCCATCCAGAGGGCACCTCAAACCTCAAACACAAACCTCAAAGGGGCTATTATCTATTATGGTATTGTGCGTTCGGGAGTTCCAGACGGTGAAGAGGGAAAAAGAAAAATCCCCGTAGAAATCTTTGGAATATCCCAGGTGGTTCCTTATTTCATTCCACCAGGAATATGGCCTATTTTGGAATGGCGGCCTCCGAGTGTAAGTGTAACGTGTAACTTTAACGCGCAGCGTTTAATTTTATATCCATATCGCATCAAATTTTTTTCTCGAGGTCATCAAAGAGCGAGGAATGTTGGTGTTAGAGCTCGCCTATCAGGCTTCGATCAGGCATTGCACCCCGGGACTCCAGGAGTCGCCTAGCACTTGACCTGCGGCTTGAGGGCTCCTCCGGATTACTAGCAATCGCATTCAGATCCGCACTTGAGAGCTCGGAATCGACATCTTTAGTCTTGCGGTCGAGCACGCGGAGGGCCTCCGCGACACGATGGGTTTCGTTATCTTCTTTGATAATGTCCAACAGCTCGCTCGGTGTCAAGGCCCCAAGGTCGTTACTCATAAGAGAAGACGGAGCCTCGCCCAGCGCCTCTAACTCCATAGCCTTAAATGTCGCTTCCCGAAGAGTTCTCTGCCGTTCGACTTTCCGTATCCAATACTCTTCGATAGTGTCCTCATTCATTTGAGGGAATTCATCGATAGCGAACGAGTGTGTACCATCCTCATAGTGCCGCATGATCATCATTTCAAAGGCTTCAGTTGGCTTACCGCTCTTGAAGTGCTTGCTTTCGAGCTCAAGGTCGAGAAACGTATTAAAATGAAATACACCGGATTGCTCCGAGGCGGAATTTATCCTTGAAAGACTCAAGGTCTCATATACGCCAGAGTCTGAGAGCTTAGTGAGCTCTACGATTGCTAACTCAGCAGCGGCCACAATTGCAGGGCTAGACACGTCTGCAGGTATACGTGGCTGAGGAGTGGTACTTCTATCAAATTCTTCCGACGTGGCAGCCCCTAATCCTATCGTTAGAAGTATCGAAGATACCCTTCGTATTACCTTTGATACTCTCATAACAAGAATAAGGTGAAGTCGGGCTTAATGCTAGCTTTGAAGCTAAGTTACCGCAGCTAGAGAGCTAGCTTAGCTACCGGCTAGCTAGCTACTACTACGCTACTACTGTAGTACAGATACAGAGTTTCGAAGAGGTTTTACTACAGAGTAGTAGACGACTACTGTACTACAGTAGTACAGGTAGTTCCGGGTAATAAGGGCGGGGGAATTTGGCCTCAGCCCTCGCTCTCTTAGCGTTTTTTAGTACTACAGTATAAGAAGGAAATCGATTTCTAACTGGTGGAAGTACCGAATTTTAACCCTTATTCCCTTAACGTGACAACCTCTTAACACCCGGAACTACCTGTATGACTGTATCTGTAGGCAAGTACATATGTGGGCAACCCACCTAGAAAACCGGTAAATTGGTGAGATTTGGATTTTGGCTCTAGCTTGCACACGTTGTAGCCCACGCCGAGCTCCGTCAATGCGGCTTTTCAGAGCCAAAATCCATTAATATGGCGAGGAATTACACGCAACTGCGCTCTGAAAGCGCCGTCGAGGCCGCCTCGTCGTCGGACTTCGACAGGTTGGCGCGGGCCGCGACGACAACGTGGTCATGCACAGCTTCGTCGTACTAGACCGCCGGTGCCTCGCGGATGCGCTAGCGTCGCTGTTCGCTTTATAAAGCTACAACAGAAACGCTCAGATCAATAGTTTTTTCGGCATCTTGTGGTGGTTGGGTCATACCCAGTTCGGACAGTGTACACTAAAAGTCGATTATCTCGAAAACAGTTTGTCTCTAGGAATACCGGTTTTCTAGATGGGCTTCCCACATATGTACAGATACAGACAGTAGTCTTGCCTGTAGTAGGGTCGAAGTCGAATCACAGGAAAAAGGAAACATAGGAAACAAACCCGGATTTTGCGCGTGTTTCGTTTCCAAGAGACAATACAAGTGACGCCAAAGGCGTTTCTGGTTTCTTGAAACAAAGCACATCGGGCACGTGCGCCTGATTAGCTTCGTAGGTTTAGTTTACGCTGCTTTGCTTTTCTTCTCTACCTCCTAGTTTCGGCCCCTCGGGGCCAGTCTCAAACATATGGGCTTCGCGCGCTGTTTCTTTCACCATTTATTTGGATATTCCGTTTCCATCTTCCTCTTACGCGGGGCGTCACTGGTGGGACGTTAGGCACTAAAAAGAGACAAATAGCGAATAGCTGTGCTGGATCCCCATGTATTTGTATGCGAACTCTACTTTTGATAAATAATTCCGTTATCGCACCAACTGAACTTTGATCTGGGCTAATCCTTGGTAAAATCTCCTGAGGGGCACCTACTTTAGAGGGTTTGATTGAAACGAAACCTGAAAGAAACCTTGAAATTCCAGGTGTTTCGTTTCCACTTGGGAAACAGAAACAAGCAGTCCGCCTGCCAGGCCCGTTTCCATTCAACATTGGAAAACCGCAGCTGCGGCCACCTCGGTGCGACACTAGGGTTACACCAGAGGAGAAGCGGAGGTTCCTGGCGCGGCGTGCCCAAGAGACTGAACAACGGCGCGCTCTCTTCAATGCAGAAACAGACGCAGAAACGACTTAAGTCCGGTTTCAAAAATTATTTCATGAACAGTTTCCACTTTAGAGGGGGATGGAAGTATTATGCTTTCTGCCCTCTATACACTACCCTCTTTACGATTTTGACTTGCGCGCAACACACGGGTTTGTATTAGTTCGAGTTCGAGTTCATGAGAAACGACGAAGTGGCAGTGAGGACGACAACGCAAGTGGCGCCGGGTATGATCCACCTGATGGCTTTCGGGATTTGGATTTGGGGTTCCTCGTTCCTCTTCCCTCAGGCTTCAATCCCGGTGAATTCTGGTTGGCAGGGTCTATTGGCAATCGGTTTACGCCCCCTCTTCGTGGCTCTCAAGGCCGCCGTGGGAGTTTTCTCCTTAGGGGTGCTTAAGGCACACACTTGTTGAATTCCTTTGTGCTAGCCTGCTAATTCCGGCCCTTCGGGGCCTGTGTCAAACAATCACATCGGGCTCTTTTCCCAGTTTCTTGTTCGCTCGGATGCATCCAGGAAACAATCCCTGAGAAGTCCGTGTTTTCTTTCTTCCAATTTTTCGCGTTTCAGCATCTTCCCTAATCTTTAGTCGCCTATAGAAGTCTACACGTCTACACGTCTACACTACACACATCTACACTGAAGCTGGCACAGAACTACGCTGGTACCGGTACTGCATACTTCTGTACTGTTCAAAAAAAAATGCACTGAGACCCCGAACGCGTCCGCAAGGCATTGCCCCTAAAAATATATCTCTGGAATCTCAAGGTTGTTCATCTTGGCCCTGGAGAAAATAGGGGTAATGTTGTTACTTATTTGCGTTTTCGTTCCTTATTTGAGACAGGCCCCGAAGGGTCGGAATCTGAGGGCTAGCAGGTGGAGATAAGAAGTAAAGCAGCATTTGTTCCCTTGAGCTTTCGCATAAGATTGGATTATACTCCCCAGTGTAAAGAAAGACAAGGGCAGAAATAGCACGCACTCAGAGGTGATTTGTATTTGCACATGTGGCATGTATCTGCGCGTTCCAGAAGGCTCTATTTGGCGTCTTCCCTCCGATCAAGTCAGCGGGGTCTGAGTGCCCATTGCGTATATGAATCAAATAATTACATGAGATTACATTCCCCGATTGCAAAGAGACATCAACAAAAAATAGCACAAAGCTGCGTATTGGCGAATTCTGCAGAACAAGTCTGACTGGGCTCAGTGCCCGCTTGCGTAATGTAATCTTCATCCTTGCTCATATAAGCCCTGCAGGATCGCATCTTGGAAAGAGGCTTAGGCTTCGATTGAGTCCGCGGTGTCCACTCCAAATTATTGTGCTAGCATGTACTGTATCACTTACCATAGTAGCTCTTGTGCGCTATGGCCGAATTATACGTAGTGCGATGTGCCACTAAAGGAAAATCCCTTGAATGAAGTTCTATACAGTAAGAGGGCGCCATATCCCAATTTGAGGAAAACACCTCTGCAGTCAGTTGCGCACATTAAGAAAGCAGAAACACTGCTACGTTTTCTTAAATAATACCAAAAATTCCCCCTCAATTTCTTAGCATGAGTGTTTCTTAATGCCCGCAACTGACGGTAATCGTGCCCCATGTCACAGCTTTTCAGTACAGTAGCTCCGTATATGCGAATAAAGTGGTTTTATTTGTTTCGAAGAGTCCCGCACGGCAATTCTCTGGACCTTGATATTTCAGGCCTCTCTCCTTTTGGTTTTGACTTGTGCGCATCGCATACGCGTAAACTTATTCCCTCAGCACTTGCTTTTGTGCCGTTTGGGTTTCTATCAGTTCGAGTCCGAGTTCCTCGGCCCAGCAGGACATCGTCTCGATAATTTCTGGGTCCTATCCCTCTTTCTTGCTTGCAGAGCTAGGAATACATGGTTCAGCACTTACTATTTCTGAGCCCCCCCCCCCCCCCCCCCCCCCGCCACAAGCGGGGTTGGATTTAGCAACAAACAGAACAGAATTCTGCCTTTTTGGCGTCAGAAGGCATCAGGGTGCCCTGGCGTTATGCTTGGTCCCGACGTCAGTCGAACAAGAGATCTATTCAGTTTCTATTGAACCACAAAACAAACGAACTTTTAAACCTACTTAGCCATTGAAAATTGGCGTTTAACAAGTTGATTTATGTGGGAGGTCTTGAGTTATCGAGGAAGGTGCCCCCTCCAACAGGGAGATTCCACGATAATTGACACCTCAGCACCTCAAACATATATCAGCGAAATATTTCCCGGCGATAAGTTCATGCTCGATTTTGAAATTTTACATCTCTAGAATCTATCAATAATGCGAAGTTTAGACAAAAGAACATGAATCCTATGCCAGGCTTTCAGCCTGGCCCGGGATATTCAGTAGACTCTGTAGACGCCGACTAGATGGCACCCTGCCTGTTAGTTACTAAATCCAGCCCCCCCTCGGCACAGAAAGAATTTAGTACAACACTGTACTTACTGACTTACTGTGGCTGTGACGGCTGTACCGCAGCTGTTGCTATTAGGTAGGCACAGCTGAGAGCAGACGCAGCCACCTGCAGGTCTATAGAGCTGCAGTGCCACCCGAGACTGAGTCCGAAAAGCGCTAATCGCGCATCACCAATATGGCGCTGTGGGTGCTCGCTGAACAAGTAATTTAACTTTACTTTACATCAAGGGCTAAAGGCACCTTAAAGGCACCATATCACCGCAGGCCCCGAAGCCCCGAGCCCCGAAGGGCCGGAATTAGAAGGCCAAGAGAAAGAGATAGATCACAACAAATTCAGCTACTCTTCAATCGGGTGCACATCCCACTTATCGGAGTTCGCCCGTGTATATTTTTGGCCCTTTGCCCTATAGACCTATGAAGTGTTTATGCTATTACGCCTATGCCTATACCCTATGCGAACGCTAGCCTGCACTCGAGATCACACTCCCGTCGCGCTTGAATGTTAAATTAAATAAGCACCTGTTTTAAGCCACCACATGTAGCCGAATTTGGACATAGATGGACACCAGCCCTAGCTCTAACCTCACCCCATAAACCAGACGTGAACCGATATGAGTTCGACTGGGGTGTGGTTTATACCGCACTCATCTAGCTACATATATAACACTTAATTCAATTGGGGAATATAATCTAATCCAATGCACTATTCGGAGATACAAATCCGATCTAGCCCAGTTTGCTTATTCGGGCCATCAGGGCGCATAGGTAGACCGGCCGGGTGGCCCGGGCCGGAAAGCGAAGCCTTTGGAGCTCACACAAGAGCGTACATAAGAACTGGGTATAGCTCTTCCGGAAAATTGCGTTGCCTCTCTTTTCTCAGCACTGTGAGACCAGCTACTTTAAAGCACGCCTCAAAATATTCTTCGCTGCGAGTTATGCTGCTATCTTCGCGATCAACACAAAAGTGCTTCGTCCCACCGCCCTCCGCTTTTGGGAGCTTCTCTGTGGGAAAAGTGTTGTCTTTGAGGCAAATAACACCACCGCGCTTCAAGGCACGCTTGCAGCGGTGTAAGAAGGCCACAAAGTCCGCGTCTGACAAGTGACCAATCACCCACTGGCTCCACACCACGTCATAGGTCTCTGCTTCAGGAACAAAGGCTTGCATGCCCACGCACAATAATTCCGTCCTAGCAGCATTTCCCTCACCCAAGTAGTCGGGAGCTGCTGCAATCAGGGGCGGAGACTGCTCCAGTAGGTGTACTTTTTCAAAGAGGGGGAGCAAGAGATGCTTCGTCACGCGGCCGATGCCCCCACCGCAATCCACGCAAACACCTTTGCCACAGTCGGGACGCATCTCCCAAATCTTCTTCAGGAATGCTGTGCTGCCTGTAACGTCTTCAGGATCAAGAACGCCGAACCCGCCGAGCATACCTTCCACCGTAGGTTCGCAAGCATCCCAATATCCTAGCGCGTTCGCGTACCAAGAGGGTTGGCTTACAGTGGGCTCGCTTTCTTTTTGGTGCTGAATGGCGGGGCGTCTTTCAACAGCCCACAAGTGAAACAAAGATTCGTACTGAAAATCTGCAGAGTCGTGGCCACGGCAAGGCGTGCCTACCTGAGATTCAATGGCAGTGACAACTTGAGATTCGAAATCAAAACTCTCCAAAGGCACTGGCGTGATGTTGGCTGCAAATGAAGAGGGAGCTTCAAGCGATGCCATACTATCAGCAGTCTAAATCTTTAGGACGTGAAACCTTGAATCAATAGCGGGAATGAGACAGAAGGTAGGAACCAGGGCAGACCTATCAACGGGCCAACGGCTCTGCGTTCTGGAGTACCAAGCGCAAAATAAGAAACTAATAAAGGTCGACAAAGAGCGTACTGAAGAAAGCGCACAGTTCGGTCGCTAAACGTATGCCAACCAATGCTTAACAGGAAAATGAACCAAACCTTCGGAAGGTCTGTCTAGCTACGAATTAAAGCAGAAGGATCTTTTACAAATCAGTAAACGAATTATAGGATGACTTCCAGAGTAGCGAGTTATGATACCTAGCGAGAAGCCCACATACGCCTAGAGAAGCTATTGAAGCTAATACAAAGCCGACTGTAAACGTCTGATTATGCTATCGAGATTGGCTTGTTATCTACAGCCAGTGAGCTAAGTATTATAGTGTAAGTTAGAACGCAGCGTAGTTTGGCGAATTTGCCCATGTTCTCCTATCCTGTTTGTTCTCATCATGTGATGTAGTGTTGTGCATGTGTGCATTTAAAAAATTTAGGTTTTGCTCAAAACCCTAGTTTTTGACCAATCAGCGACTGGAATGAAACCAGAGTGCGTTTTCACGGTGAACAAGTGAAGACAAGCAAGGCAGGCGACCGCGCCACAGGAGAGAACG
>Ga0307982_1004752_pt1 | contig 10691 bp, 16 predicted proteins | sample OrgLakmetagen989_FD_201847 | JGI IMG/M metagenome (GOLD analysis project Ga0307982, IMG submission 201847) | Saline water microbial communities from Organic Lake, Antarctica - #989 | ecosystem: Environmental > Aquatic > Non-marine Saline and Alkaline > Saline | place: Antarctica: Organic Lake... | reverse complement strand
TGAGTATCAATCCCACACAGGGGAAAGAATTATAATACTTCGATAAATGTAACTACCTAGGTTGACGCATCAGGGTCTTAAGATGCGGATATAAACCAAGAATCCCTTCAGATATGGCATGAACAGCTAGTTCTATTCAAGAAAAGCACAACTTCGACCTATCGACGCGAATACTTTGGAGGCATTTACCATAGTTCGTCGCGCTCTTCAATTGCTTCTATGGTAGGGGCTTGACGCAACAGAAGAGCTGCTGAAGTGTTGAAGGACGCTGGCCACGCAACGTCAGGCGTTGGCACTAAGGCACTCGCACAGCTCCAGACATAATTACTGAAACCTTGAGCGTTCTCCTCGTCGCTCGAGCCGCTCGCGCTCTCATCTTCCTCATCGTCAGAGAGTGTGTGATACGACGCTAGCTGAGCAGTTTTAGGCCGAAGCCCGCTATTTTCCTTCATGAAACCGCTACCTAATGACAATGAAAATAAAGGGTCAAAAGCTACTCCACTCTGTTGAGCTATCAAATTTGTCAACTTCTCTGCCTATACTTTCGTTGACCTGTCGAAAGCTTCACTCTGTAGATACAGTATCATTGTATTGGCATTGATGCAGACTACAGGTAATCATTAGCAATGCGGGCACCAAGCGTGACTTCAAATTCTACTTTCACCATGCGACGCAAGTTTGGAGCAGATAACGCTTTGCTGCTTTACCATTATTGCTTACCTCTTGTGTTGCAGTCGGCCTATGAGCAGCTTTAACTTCGGTACCTTTGTTGATATGCTGCAATGAGCTGCTTCGAACCAACAAGTGGAGGAAAAATTTTGAGCAGACGACGGTTGACGAAATGCTGACCCCCTGCCCTGGCTGGATGGCAGACACTGACACGTGTAATGCACTAATGTGGTACACTACTCAATATTACCTCCCTGAAGACAGGGGAGTTATTACTGAATTCAGTCACTGCGAGAGCAGCTTGCCGTTTACTTGAAAGTCAAGAGAGATTATCCCCGATAGGACTATAGGCCTGGCTCGATTATCAAGTGCCGCTGCAAGCAGCCTCGTCGTCATGACCAATGGGGGCTAAGGATTTCCCTACTCTACTGCTATATGATTCGACATTTACACTTTCTTCAAGGGAATCTATATTATTCTTGATAGCCCGTTAGCCCCATAAGTTCGGATTCCTGGGTCGAACTATCTAAGCTAGTATTTCTAGGTCTTGGTCTTGAGAACCATATCCAGCCATGTTGTATTATACCACTTCAATTTTCGTGTGGGCGATGCCCGATGCGAATGGATACATGTGTCTGTACCTGTACCTGCGTAGTAAAAATCTAGAAATTTATGCACGGAACTGGGTCAAAAATATAGGCTTTATCGGCCCCACATTGGCCGTGTTTGGGGTCAGATACTTCGACGGAGGTTATTTGCTGTTCGATAATGAAGGCACTGGAGGGGGCAGTTGAGGGCTGAAGGCAAGAACAAAAATTGCATCTACTAATTCTTCTTTTTGTGTGTGTGCTTCAAATTACTCTGATTAAAAAAATCCTTTCAAATTCTATCGCGATTCCTAAGGGCTTCACGATTGGTGCAGAAAGGCGTTGATGAAAGGCATAGCTGTTCCAATGATGCTGACGCTAATGCCGCCGATAATGGCAGCCTGGTGAAGGCGCCGCCACACAGGGCGTCCCGAGCCCACTTCTGGAAAGAGGCGAAGGTAGCACGCGATCGGAATTGCCACCATGAGCGAGGGCGCAAAAATCCAGGAGCAAAACCCAATCACGACGGAGAAGCCGGGAAATGTAACTGCCACCAGCAGCGTAAAGCCCACTGCAAAGAAACGCGCGAAGCGCACAGTCCATATGTTGTGTTTGCGCCGTGACGACGAGCAAGTTCCATGCGGATCTTGGTTACCCTTGGAAGAGTTTTGGCGCGCTGAGCGGGATGCACCTTGGTTACTTTTGGACGAGTTTTGACGGGAAGATCGGGATACGCCTTGGTAACCTTTGGAAGAGTTTTGGCGGGAGGAGCGGGATGTGCCCTCACTGTTCCTAGAGGTTCCTTGACTGGAAGAGCGAGCCATGCCTTGGTAGCCCTTGGACGAGTTTTGGCGGGAGGAGCGAGGTACCCCGTGGTTACTCTTGGAAGAACCTTGGCTAGAAGAGCGGGGCATGCCTGGCGATGTTTTGATGGCTGCAAGCGCCTCCTTGGAAGATGTTGGAAAGAGCTCGAGGACGGCATCGCAGACAGGAAACAGGCCCAGTGGAAATTTGGTGTACGATGACCAAATGATCATGCTAGTTTGCAGGACGATAGAAAAGAAGTTGTGTGAAGCGGGGGTATGAATATACGGCAGATGAAATTAAAAGATCACGAAAGCTGAATTAGCACAGGAAGTATCCATAAATCTATCAAAAGGTATATTTAGAACCAATAAGTTGATTTGATGTACCAGTTCGCCAGCAGTCCGACAGGGCCTGTTCCGAGTTCCGATGTTACTTGCTCAGGTATGCCTGGTCCAAAGACAATGTAGCACGTAGATGCGAAAATGAGAGTGCTTCCGGCGACAATACCGAGCACCCACCTTGCCATACGCTGCGAATCTTGTGGTTTTGCCATTGAGGCGCGAAGCGATGGGAACAAGCTTTGAAGTGTAAACTGAAGGTGAATACAGGAGAAATACAACGTGAAGACAAAAATCCAAACCGCCGGGTCAGAATGCATTCAAAGTAAGGAAGATGAAAATAAGAGCTCGTAAAGGAAAGTGCAGACGTTATTTTGAGCTACATTTTTCTAATACGATTATTGGATTGGTAAGTACTTAGATTATTCAAGCACTGCATCATGATCCGTACCAAGCATGGTACACACCTGATAGAGCAGCAAACTAAGCGGCAAGAAGGGTTTAGGGCCTACAGGCTCTGTCTGAGTCTCCGCACGATTTATTAGTGCCCCAAAAAAACTTTTCCCAAAGTCTTGAAGAGAGTGGTGCTCGTGGCTACCAAGATGAGTCGGATCCGAGAGAGCGACATCGACGTCATCATCAATCTCACTCATGGCCTTGCGGATAACGAGTGCGGATGTGGCCAATGTGGCAATGAGGCCGCCCATGGACAGGAACGATACCAACGTTAAATCTTTAAGCAGGCACGTGGGCAAGAAGGCCAGCGCAACCATAATAAGTGCAGATGATGTACTTATTCCGCCATCACCAATAGAATCGCTGGCATTAACCGCTGCAAACACTTCCTGTAAGAATTAGTGGATGGAAGTAACATAAAAAGGATTGTGTAATTATTTCATGAGTAAAATCAAGAATCAAGTGTTACATTATGTCTTCTTAGAGAAAGGTCAATAACTTGATTTGTAATTTTGCCCCATGAATATTTTGATCAATACCATGAAGCTGTGAGCTGTGAGAAGCATGCTTCCGATGATTAAGGCAAACATGTCCACATATGCCAGCATACCCGCGACATAACGCCCCATTGGCCCAAATGCAGCTTCAGCCACATCGGGGAAGCTTACACTGCCAGTTTTTATCTACGCAAAAACAAATGGCATGCTTAGAAGCACATGCAAATATGATTGTAAAAATCTGAATTCAAGCATCAAAGACTTTAAAATAGTAGCTTCAAACCATGTACCTAATCGAATTATGCTTTCCCTTGAGTATTAAATACCTGGCATGCTTCTAAAAGCGAAACCGTATAGAGCGACGTCGCACAAATTCCGAACATCAATGGAACGAAAATCCAACCAACATTTGCCATTATTGATGGGAGAACGAACTGAGTTAATCCAGCGAACGCGTTGACTCCGTTGAACACGGTTTGCGTTAACGTGCTGCCCACTTCTTCGCCCTCCAACTCCATCCACTGGTAAAGATTTGGGCAAACAAAACGTTAAGATTAAGACAGAAATTCAGGTACAGTACAATAATGCAAGAGAATAATCGACCAAACAAGTGCTGAAATGAATCTTTTTATAAATTAATGCATGATTCATCTGCTGGGTCTCTGTTCAAATCTACATCATGAAGTAGCGCTTACCACCGATTTGTTGTCTTCCTTCGGCATGTACGGCGGAATTTCTGCAATATCCATGCTGGGGCCAGCTGATCTGAGGGCTGGTTTAGAGTCCAAGAACAGGTCGCTTTCATCGAGCTTCGTCGTGTCATCCCACGCCAAGGGCTCCATGACGTACGAGCCTTCCATCCCGACTTCCAACAAGGCTTCGGGCAGCGCTTGTGATGAGTCATCAAGACTAAGAGGCTCCGGGTACAGTAGGCTTTCTTCCTTACCCACCTAAAGAATACAGTATGACTTGGTGATTAAGTTTCAAACACGCCATACAATATATTACGAGACCGAGAGTGAACTATTTTGTTTGATGCTTACAATGAAATTCTCACCTCAACACTGCTCGGCTGATCCTTCAACTCATCACCCGAAGAGTTACCCCGGAGTGCTCCTTTGCGCCAATTGAGGTACTCATCCCGGTATGTGCGAATAGCGGGGTGATTTTTGAATTCCAGGGTCTGCTGAAGAGTTGGGCCTTCAGGTGCTTCTGCAGGTGATATGACTGCATCTGCGGCTGCAGCCGAAAGAGCAACCAAATCGCCAGAAGATACTGTGTTCCACCTCGGCCGCTCGAGGAATCACTCTGAGCAGGCAGTGCATCTTTCGAGCGACGACTGCTTTTAGGTGCATGTGTCGAAGGATCCATACCAAAATCAATTCTGGCCTGAACAGCACAAATTAAAGTAAAAATGCAAGATTGATAAGGAGTACTGTAAGAAAGAGCACGAAATCGAAGAAATTGTTTTGCTCTTATTCTTGATTTGAGCGCCTCATGACAATAACGATAATTCATTTGTAAAATCTTGACGAGCATAGCCACGATCACACGAAATTGCAAACCCCACGTCAAAAGTCGACACATGATGTAACGACGAACCTTGGCGAGCCAGCTCGTGTCGGAGAGTTTGGCATCGTGCAACGGCAACTTGAGCTTCAAAATGGGCGCATCGTCGCTGTAGCCGCGCAGCCGCTGAGTCACACTCGTCCCTCGGAGTAGTTCTCGGTCGCGAGGGCCAAAGCGGCCGATTGGGGTTCCCCACGTCATCACAGAACTCCTGAAAAAGCATTCACCACGTCAGGGCCCCAAATTTCTGCCAAAATGCGGAAGCAAAGCGATTGCTCGCGGTACATCGATAAATGAAGTTGCTTGACAATGAATTCATGCCTTGTGAATCTACTTCGTTGCAGAAATAGAGTGTTTTGTACCAATTTTCGTCGCGGCCTTCGTTGGCCGTTATTGTTGGTGCTTGGCGCAGGAGAAACGCAGCGGAGTCATTGAAAGTCGCTGGCCATGACGCGACATCGGTTTGTGGCACTAGGTTGTTTGTGCAACTCCAAGCATAGTCGCTGAAGCATGGCCCTTCCTCCTCATCGCTCGTGATAATCTCGTTCTCCTCATTGTTGTTCGAGACTGCGTGGTATGACGTAAGCTGTGTTGTTTTGGCCTGAAGCCCACTCTCATCGTTCACCATACCTGGCGACCTTAAGATTCAAATCATATTCAACGCAAGCGAAGGAAAGTGTTAGGGAGCTCACTTTCTCTAGAGTCAGAGTTTCAGGAAGATTGAGCGACGGCATTATAGATACCTCGGGTTGTTGAGGGTTGAGGGAGTCTTCGACCTCTGACTTTCCTTGAACAATGACAGTGCGTAATGCGTAATATGTGCAACTTGGAACACATGCCCGAATTCTGCAACTCTGTCAGAAATTGGATTTTCTGTCGCAAGACCACAGAAATTCTTTTTGCCTGCCCTTCGAAGTTTCCATTGCGAGTGTGTCCGCTGAATGTGCAAGTGCCGTGTTAATCACCATCATGCCTTCCGTTGCCATTTCACTTCTACTAGTCCCCTCCGTCGCTTGGGCCTTCTTTACATCGACAGCTACCAAGACAACCGGTTTCTTCGTTGGGCTGGTCGCGATGCGCGTAAAAGGGCGAAGATGCTTTTTTTTTCTATATATAAAATCTGTGATATCCGATGCTTATTAATTTAATGTAGTATGGGGTAGTTCCAGCTGTTCTTGGCTTGGGTCTGTATTACCTCCAAGGCAATATCCTTATGAATTTCGGCAGAAGATAGGGCTCTTTGATTTGATCTGGGTTTACCATGTCACCGATACCAAAGGTAAAGAAGTCACAAGTGCGAATGTGCGAATGCGTAAAATGTTGAAGTTTCGCAATATTTTTGAAGAACACAGGGAAAATCACTACGCGAAACTTTGCAGGCGCCGTGTCTAAAAGGTGCTGGCGTCCAAGATTAGGATAGCAGTGTATCCAATAGGGGAAGGGCCATGCCGATCATGCTGGCAGTGATGCTACCAACAACGGCCGCCTGAGGTAAACGTCGCCGCAGTGGGCTAGTTGAGGCATCCTCTGGAAACAGACGAAGATAGCATGCTATTGGGATTGCGACCATGAGCGATGGCGCAAAGATCCAGGAGCAAAACTCGATCACAGCCGTAAATTCGGGAAACGAAATAGCTATGAGGAGCGTAATACCTACAGCAAAAAAGCGCGCAAATCGCACGGTCCAGATGCCATGCTTTAGCTGAGAAGAGTCGCTGCCTCCATGGGGATCATGGTTGTTCTTGGAAGAAGTCTGGCGAGGAGTGCCTGGCGGAGTTTTGTTGCTTGTTGCAGGTGTTTGTGAAATCCCGAGAGAGTTTGAGGGCAAAACTTCGAGCATTGCATCACAAATAGGAAAGAGGCCGAGCGGAAACTTGGTATACGATGACCAAATAATCATACTGGATTCAAGACAAGCAGGTGGAATAAAATTTGAGTTTGCTAAGTTCGAAAAAATCTATGAGCATACCAATAGTAGGAGAATATAGAGGTGAGGTTTTGAGCATTCAGTTGCAGAACTAAATACAAGCTTATGATTAGTACCAATTCGCCAAAAGTCCGTCTGTGCTCGTCCCGAGTTCCGATGTTACTTGTTCTGGCATGCCCGGCCCGAAAGCGACGTAACAGATGGTTGCAAAAATGAGAGACATGCAGGCAAGAATGCCGAGCACCCACTTTGCCATACGTTGAGCTTCTTGTGGCTTAGCCATAGATGCCCGAAGCGACGGAAAAAAACTGTGAAGTGTGAACTGGAGACGAAGATCGCCAGGGTATGAGACAATTTCTATAAAAATGCGTCCAAACCGCAACAAACGTGGTCCAAGAAAGGTGACTCAATGAAGACTATGAATAAAAAAAGTATTCACGAGAGAACAATATCGCCTTATATTGAAAGGAGATCACGACCGCTCCGCATTACTTCAGCACAAACATAATCAGTCACAAAACCTGATAAAGCAGCAAGCTAAGCGGAAGGAAAGGTCTAGGACCCACAGTTTCAGTTTGAGACTTCGCACGATTCACCAGTGCTCCAAACATCCCCTTTCCAACGTCTTCAACAAGAAGACGCTCACTGTAACCAAGATTTCTTTGGTCAGTAAGATCCCCCTTAATGTCATCTTCTAGTTCGCTTGTGGCTTCGCGAAGAACAAGAGACATTGTGAACAGCGTAGCTACCAATCCACCCATAGAAAGAAACGAGACCAGTGATGAGTCTTTAAGGAAGCAAGCTGGTAAGAAAGCTAGCGCAATCACCATCTTGGAAGTTGCTGAGCTGGTATCACCATCGCCAGAAGCACCATCATCATAAATCGACGTAAACACCAACTAGGATGGTAGAAGTGGTGTGAGTAATACGTGGAACTGGGGCTAGCTACGAGAATTTAGCGACCAAAACAATACTCCAATAGGCAGAAAGCAAGAGAGAGTCATAATATCGTCGCAAAGGTCCATAGGAAGCAGTTCCGACGTTCACCACCCTCCATCGCTCTTCACAACGTGTCCTCCTTCCCCCCCCCTTTTTAAGCCTCTCGTTACCTCAAAGCTACACGCTGCTAGAATCATGCATCCAACTCCCATAGCAAATAAGTCCACGTAAGCCAGCATGCCTGCGAGCCAGCGTCCCATCGGTCCAAACGCAGCCTCAGCTACATCGGGAAAGCTCACACTACCAATGCGTGTCTGAACACAAGACAAACACGAAAGAAAAATATAAAAAAAAGGCGAAATGAATTTAGCAATGCTTATAAGGTCTACCGGGAAAGTTAAGACTAGCCTCCATCGAATGCCCAACCAGACAATTGTCTACATTGCATTCATCTGCCAAAGGTTCTGATTTGCAGCAAGTCTAAATTATAACCCAGACTTTCAAGTTCACCTATCAATACCTGGCAGGCATCCAAGAGCGAGATTGTATAGAGGGACAAAGCACAAACGGCGATCGCGAGAGGCACGAAGATCCACCCGACATCGACCATAACCGAGGGAAGAACAAATTGTGTCATTCCTGCGAACGCATTGACTCCGTTGAACACGGTTTGCGTCAATGTGCTGCCCACTTCTTCGCCCTCCAACTCCATCCACTGGTAAAGGTTTGGGCAAATAAAGCAGCAGGGCACAACAGGAGATATAAGCAATGTTTGAAATGAGAAAAATGAAAAAGCTCATCTCAAATACGACGAGAGAGCAGAAGTAAGACGACCTCAGTTTAATACAAAGAAAGAATCACTGATCCAACAATGGTTACAAATGAAGCCATATTCATAGCTGCCATGAATAACTTACCGCTTTTTCGTCTACTTCCTTCGGCACGTACGGCGGAATTTCTGCAATGTCCATTGAAGGACCAACAGGCTTGAGAGGTGGCGGTTGACCCAACGTGGGTTCACTGCCATCGGCGAACTGCGCAATAGCCCAAGACGCTGTCGCAGGAGCCACTGCGCTTTGGGCTTCTTCCAACGCTTCCCGCAGTGCTTGCACGGTTTCATTGCCATAAGGCTGCCCATCATACGCACTAGCTGTTGCTGCAAAAACACTTTTCTCCACAGCCACCTGATTAAAATAGACATTTCAAGTCAATTCTGTAGAGATACGATCAGTTATGATATGGATTGCATAAATCTATTTACTGCCGCACGCTTTAAGTATGCACAGGAAAAGGAGAGCTGAGAATAAGGGATACATCAAACCATAAAAGTAATAATCTCTTCTTGTATCAAGAAGTTCTATATTCTCACCGTGAGACTGCTGAGCTGGTCCTTGTTCAGTTTACTTGAAGCAGCCCGGAGTGCACCTCGGCGCCAGTTTAAGTACTCATTCCGATACGTGCGAACCGTCGGGTGGTTTTTGAAGTCCTGAGTCTGCTGAAGAGTTGGGCCGTGAGCCGCTGCCACCGACGCTGCTTCGTCAGCTGCAGCCGAGAGAGCGGCCAAGTCGCGTGACGATTCTGCTCCAACGAGGTCGCTCCGTGGCTTGAGTTTATTGCTCTTCCACGTGCCTTTCGAGCGGCTACCGCGCTTGCGCGTGAGAGGTTGTGGATCCATGCCAAGATCGACTCGGGCCTATTTGAGAAAGTATAGATTGGCTATATATAAACTTGGTGATCCATATCAGAGAGCGCGCTCTATAAGAGCCAATGTTCAGTAATTGCAGGCATCTTAACAAGTATCCGCACCCATTCGAGCACACCATAGCCAGCGAAACAAAAACACAATATGTGAAAACATGACGAACCTTGGTGAGCCAACTCGTGTTGGACAGTTTGGCGTCGTGCAACGGCAGCTTGAGCTTCAAAATGGGCGCATCGTCGCTGTAGCCGCGCAACCGCTGGGGCACGCCTGCCTCGGGGAGGAACTCTTTATCACGACGCCTAAAACGGTCCATCGGAGAACCCCACGTCATAGCTGACCCCCTGAACATTGCAGAATGAGGATCAGCTCCAGTTACCAAGTTGGCTTCATCAGAAGTACGACGGTTGTAAACTTAACAAGCATTATTTTGCCTCTTATCACGAGAAACATCCTTTAAAGGAATACCCAATTAAGAACATCTACGGCTGGGCATCCTGGCCTGTTTATGCTTTACTTGTACTGATGAAATGTCCGTTACCATATTTCATCGTACTCTCCAAAAGCCTCAATTGTAGGTGCCTGGCGGAGGAAAAACGATGCTGAATTGTTGAATGAGGCCGGCCATGCAACATCGGTTTGCGGCACCGAGGCACTCGCGCAGCTCCAAGCATAAGTACTGAAACCTTGGGCGTTCTCCTCATCGCTCGAGGCAATCACTATCTCCTCTTCGTCGCTCGAAACAGTGTGGTATGACGCTAGCTGAACAGTTTTAAGCCGGAGACCACTTTCCTCGTTCATCATGCGCCCCACTCCCCTGGAAGAAATTTGAGGTGAGCAGTACTTATTACTACAGAGCATAATGATCCCCGACTAAAAAAAGAACTTCGGTGCGTAAGACGAGACATGCAAATTGGAGTAGGGATGAACATTTAAGAGTAGATTACCTGTTCAGCGTTCGCGGGGTATCTTATGCCAATGATCTATGGATTTCTAAGACTTCACGTTATTCTAATTAGTTCAGCCTAAAGAGGATATTGCACAAAGTGGTCTTTTTTTTTTGACCACCTGTACAGAACGTCGTGATTTTTTTCTCTCGAAAGAAATTTCTGCACGTTTTTACAATGTAACGTCATAAGCTCGAACATAAACCGACTGCCATGCATGACACACGCCAAGCCAAAGTTAAGGACTCCGATCCAG
>Ga0307982_1004750_pt1 | contig 10693 bp, 12 predicted proteins | sample OrgLakmetagen989_FD_201847 | JGI IMG/M metagenome (GOLD analysis project Ga0307982, IMG submission 201847) | Saline water microbial communities from Organic Lake, Antarctica - #989 | ecosystem: Environmental > Aquatic > Non-marine Saline and Alkaline > Saline | place: Antarctica: Organic Lake... | reverse complement strand
AGTGATAATTGCGGGGAGGGGGGGGGGAATAGATTGCTACGCACAACCGAGGCCTTCAGGGTGCGATAAGTAAGGCTATCCACAGGAAGTCAATCTCACGGCCTCATTTGGCTTACACACAATTGTACTATGAAAGGATGTCTCATAGCCATCTCAGGCCATTTCAACCGGCAATTCCACGGAGTGCCCACGCCGTTAAAAATAAAAGATGCTTTGACAATTTTTTATCATCACAATGTCAAGTCAACAGTCTCAGCGTCTCAGCTGAGTTGTTCTGTTCTTCCACGCACTTCTCTCTTCGCTTTCTGTGTTGGTTGATTGGTGCCGCTGTGTTTGGTGCCAGCTACGACGCTACGTATTATTACGACGCTACGACAGAGTGTTGTTCTCTTTTTCTAATGTAGTATTTTTCTGAGGGAACATCAATCAAGCCTTCATCAATCAAGCATCAATCAATGTTGATGCAAAAAATGTAGATGATGCCTTGCGTTTACCGTCGCAATTAATAGTAGCTGCCTGCTCAAGCTATGTTTGACGGGTTTGATATTCCCGTTGAGTAATAATTAAGGCTAATTCTCAAGACTTTTTTGAGCCAAGAAGCATTGGAAGACACTTCATTATGCTCACCTGGTGTGCAAAGGCTTTTACTACCGCCCTCGTCTTGATCTCGGCCTTAGGATGGACTCCACAGCTACATAAACAAAAGCGTGTATATTCAAGAAAAAATATATTCAGTAAAAGTAAACATATTCATTGCAGCAGTAGCTGTTGCAGGAGCAGCTGTATCAGAAGATGCAGCAGCACTGGCAGTAATGCAAACAAAGTCAATAGCGATACACCTACGACTACAAAAAAGTCGAAGAAACCGAAGCAAGTGCGCATCGATGCATTGTTAGTGTCGCGTGGTGTAGTAGATAACGCGAAAGCTGCCGCAGCGCTAGTGCTAGCCGGTAACGTGTTCGTTCGCGGGGACCACAAAATAACTAGCCCAGCTCAAAAAGTAGCTGACGAAGAGCCGCTGCGAGTGCGCAGCAAGCGAAATCATCCTTGGGTCAGTCGCGGAGGCTTGAAATTGAGCCACGCAATTGAAGTGTGGCCTCTGTTGGCGCAAGCAGTAGCGAGAGAGGGGAGCATCGGCATCGACGTGGGTTCATCCACAGGTGGCTTCACAGATGTTCTGCTCACGAACGGCTGCTCGCGCGTTTATAGCGTTGACGTTGGAAAAGTAAGCAAACCCTGTATCCTCGGGAGAAAATTCATTGCAATAATTATGCCATCTAATTTGATTGAAATCATTAGAATGTATCGTTTTACATCATCTGAAAGAAAATGGATGGTGTCTCTTTACACATCATAATTATTCAACAGGGCATTATCGATTGGCGGCTGCGGACCGATCCTCGAGTGGTAATGTTAGAAGGCTTCAATGCCCGCGAACTCACGACGCACGCACTCGAGAAAGCACACGCCCTTCAGGCTAACGAATGTCAGTCCTCCAACACTGATGCCAGTCGATCCGCTGAACCTTCTACTGAGGCTGAGGCGGCTGTGGCTCCATCGGTGCTCGAAGCACCAAATGTGCTCGTGTGCGACGCGTCTTTCATTCCGCTCGCTACGGTGCTGCCTGCAGCGATGGACCTCTGTGCTCCTCGGACTGTTCTTTGCGCGCTCGTGAAACCACAGTTCGAGGCTCGGCGAGATCAGGTAAGAAGAACGAGATGGTCTGCATGCTCCTCCTTTAGAATTGTTTGCCTTTGTATTCTTCCGGTTCTTTGATAATTACCTTTCTTGTCATCAAGATAATGAGGTTGATACTACCATAACGTTCGTGCTGTTTGATTTATCCGTAAAAACCCTTTTCATCTATCCCACTAAACCGTCTCGCCTTTGGGAGTAGGTCGGCGAAGGCGGCGTAGTGCGGGACCCTCAAGTGCACGAGGAAGTGTGCGCGAAAGCCACCGCTTGGCTGGATAACATGCCCGGTTGGCGCTTTGAGGCCATGGATACCTCCCCTGTAGTGGGCCCCATGGGTAACGTGGAGTTCTTGATGCTTGGCACCAAGACTGGAATTACTACTGAAGCTTCGTAGTTCTATCCGGTATTCTTTTTGCTGATGCCAATGCCCAAAACAATTCTTTGAAAATGACTTGATGTTTGATGTGATGGGGCTTTCGCTGCCGTAACACGAATCTAGGTAATTAATCTTGTCTCAATGACTAATAGAATTTGCTGTTGTTTGTATTAGAACGATTCTCAATCACTAGTAACTCTCGGAGTAATGAACTACGACAAGCCGCAAGCACGAGAAGCGAGCTGGTCAAGATCTCCCGGTCTCCCGGTCCAGTCCCCGCCGGCCTCTTTCGGCTTTCGGTCCGTGGGGCTCCGTGGGGGGGGGGGGGCACGGGAGCACATATGGCATATGTTTTCTGCTTCAAGTAAGCCAATACCCTACAGTAAATGAATTGGGACCCCAAATGATAACACAAGTTGGCATATGCTCTTCTACTAGAAAAAAGGCCTAATCACACGTGAAACGTCCGTGCTTGTGAAGAGTAGCTACCTCCTAGCCCTAGCAGTTAGCAGCCAATGCCATTTTCAAGCAGAGGGCAGAGGAGAATGGCCGAATTTCTCGCCTCCAGTCCGGCCCGGGACATTATAGGTAGAACATTGTATGGTGTACGGAAACAGTTAGAGTGGAAACCAAAGGGGGTTATCCTAGTAGGTAAAGAACTTTGGTTTGTATATGTCCGAGTACCTACGGAATGATGAAGAATCCTCGCCCGCAGAGGGACGAGTCTGCTGCTGTGCGAAGTCCCCTGGGCAATCCAGAAGAAGAGCCGCCAACCCTAATCGGCTGCATGGCCTCATCTGTCTTCATGTATGAGGCATTTACCCTGTACTGAGAACGCACAGGGTGTAGAAACCAATCTCCCCTGTAAGGGAGATCTGAATGATTTGTGACCTTGTCCTTTTTTTTTTTTTTTTTTTTTTTTTTCGCCACAGGGGGGGCATGTGTCCTTGTCTTCTGTTATGCATGAGCCATTTGCTCGATATTTACAACCGTAGTCACACGTGTTTAATATCCAGTCTTTTAGTGTCTTAGTTAAACGGCAAGTGCCAGTCGTTGTAAAGTATGTAGTGAAAGATCAACAGGTCGGGCCTTTTTGTTCAAGCTTCATTTGAGTCGCTATCAATTTTTTTAAGTTCGGTCGGAAGAATAAAAAGTATGGACAGCTGCAGTGTAAAGGATATGTATTCTCCGGTGATTTCTAGGGCCAAGCTCGCCGCACAGGGCAGCTCCGGTCTCGCAGGCGATACAGCGCTGGATGTTCTTCTTTCGGATAGTACTAGGGAGGAGCTGGATGGGTGGGCGGTGACCTTGGGTTTGGATCCGAGTGATTATAAGTATAAGACTCTGCTCAAGCGCGCCATTTATGAAGCACGTTCTACACAACGCGATGCTGGGCCTACTCCAGGCGTCGCTGGGCCTGCATAGTTGGACTCTGTGCAGTCTCAACCTCAAGATATATTCTCCAGTTGCCCAGCGCTAGTGCGGCCTTGGCTTCTGTGTTGATTCCGGTAAGTTTGCGTGCTGACTCACTAACTATCTCACTTGCTTTGTTTGCGCTTCTGTGTTATATGGGGTTGTTTAAGTCCAGCTTCGAAATCCGCAAGGCTCCCAGGGCGCGAAGGAGCGGGCCACTTTAGTCCGTTATTATGAATCTCATGGCACAGCCCCGAGGGGCCGGAATTAGATGGCTAACAGATTAGTCCGCCTGTTGGCCCTCTAGTTTACGCCACTCGGAGCCCATGTGCACGTGTTTGGAACCCTTCTCCTCTGAGCCAGGCCTTCAGTCAAGCACAAAGTACTCCGCATTTGTTTTGTTTTCATATCACATACAGAGATTTGGCTTCTGTACTTCTGTGCCATTTTGGTTTGTATTAGTTCGAGTTCGAGGTCAGAAAATTACATGCGCATAACGGGTAAGCTCGTGTGGAAGTAGATTTTCTTTAGCGTAACGTTTGATTCAAGATGAAAGGACAGCTCTATGGCCGTATGAGTCGCTCGGCCTCCCGAATCACTGGTCAAAACGTTACGATTTTGACTTGCGCGCATCGCATGCGCGTACACTTCTGCCCGCAGCATTGGCTTCTGTGCCATTTGGGTTTGTATTAGTTCGAGTTCGAGTTCGAGTTCGAGTTTTCTTTATATCATGCCCATCTGCCTGTCTGTTTGAGGTGGCTATTGTGGTGATACATTAGTACTAATGGCTTTACTCACCTTCCTGTACAGGAACTCTTGGAACCTGGACTGGAACCCCGTGCTTATCAGGATACTGTATTAGAACAAGAGAAATTTCGCAGAATCGTGCATCGCACGGCACAAACAGCAAACAGGTGGCTTTCTGAAGACCTTCTGAATGTCGTCTCAAAATGAAGACTCCAGAAGCTTTGTGAAGCTTCGAGATGCTTGCAAATATATGCTCCAGCGATCATCTGAACGAAAGTCAACTCATCTCGTGGGAGGTAAGGCCGTCAACACCGTTGGTTCTGTATCTCCTTGCCCCAGAATCTGTTGTGTGTTTAGTATATTGTTAGATTGAAAATGAAAGTGACAATGGGATAACTCAATGAATATTCCAAGACGTTATACTCTAACTATTTCCATCATTTTTCTTGCAGCTCGTGTGAGATTAGATCCTTAAATATCATGCCTCCAAAGACTGCAAAGGTAACCGCCCCCGGAACTGGCCGCCTAAAGATTCCCGACAAACTTACTGATTCGGAAAAGAAGAAGGTATGCTGGTGCGCTTCAATTTCTATTCGTTGACTTTTTTACGACATCATCCTCGAGAGTTTCTTCAGCAAGCTTTTACAACTGGACTTTCATGTAGACGAATTCATTTCCTCGTGCGTGCGTACTAAGTTCATGTTTCCCTTGCCTATCTTTCTATTTTTGCCAAAACACAGCTCAAGCAAGAAAATGCAGCCAAGGCAAATCCAGCAAAAGCTGCTGAAAAGAAAGAAAAGAATGACGCAAAGCGCGCTGGTCGAAAGGAATCGGGTAGTACGAAGGCTTTCAACTAAGCACGGACTTACTATCGGCATGTATTTTTTTAAAGTCATTTGCCCGAACACATCTCCATTTTGCCTCTGTTGCATGCACAATAAAACGTAAACTTATCTTCATCATTTTAAAAAAACGCCTACTCCTTCTCCGATATACGAGTTCTGGCTTCTGAGATGCTGATATGCTACTGTAGAAGAAGAATAGGTCCGCTGGGTCGCCATTTATGTTAGTAAAAGAGGATGAAGGACATAAAGCAGTCAGATCTCCCTTACCCGCAGTCCGGAAAAGAGGCAGTAAGAGTGCGTTCCGAGTCAGAATCCGAATGGGGAGTATCGAGGGGATCGGTTACAGTTACTACAGTTACAGAGGGCATTTTGAGTTTTGAGTACTGAGTACTGGATGCCTTTATACCTGTAGAAGAAGACTAGGTCCGCTGGGTCGCCATTTATGTTAGTAAAAGAGGATGAAAGACATAAAGCAGCCAGATCTCCCTTACAGGGGAGATTGGGTTCTACAAGTACATACATATACCTACTAGCCACCTATGCGCTACGCAGGCTGCAAAATGCAACTCAGCTATTTCTATGTTCTATGTCCCTGTTTTTTTTGGCGCAATGCTCCTTGGTTCTTATTCCTTAACCTGAATCTAGAAACTGGAAGCTGGAAGTAGGAATAGAAATTTTATGCGACTATTAACTAATAATTTTAACCACCAACCATGCTGTTTTTGAGATCAAATTCGGATATCCGAATGGCCACGTCAAACAATTCGCATTTAAAAGCAGGGTGTAGGAGGTCGGCGCAATCGAACACCGCCCTTGTAACTCAATAAGACACAAGAAACCACTGACCATAAAAAGGCCACGACACCCATTCAACCGATTCAACCCAGCTTCGCAATGGCATCCTTCGCGTCGTCATGCATCTTTGCGTATTGGTCCAGCTTCTCGCGGTCCTTGGCCTGGGTCGCTTCAGGCACTTTGGACAAGTACGCAGGGTCTTCCAGCTTGCTCTTGAGCTTGGCAATGAGAGGCGCTAATTTGGCAGCTTCCTTGGTCAGCTTCGCGATTTGCTTCTCCTTGGCGTCCGCTCCGCCGCCGCCGCCACCGCCGCCGCCGCCACCCTTCTGGTTGGCTGCGGCAGCGGCCGCAAACGACGCCAAGTCCACGAACACTTTAACGGCGTCGCTGACGATTTTCTGGGGCCAGCCCGCTGGCGCGGTGGCCCCACTGCTGCCGTTTAACACCGTGACTGCACTGGCGCCACTCAGAGTGGCGAAGTCGTCGTGTTGCGCCTGCATCGCCGCGAAGGCTTCGGGCGTCGCGCACAGCACGCAGAACGCCGCCGGTTTCTTGGCGAGGCCGTGGTCGGCCCGCAAGCTCCGGGCTCCTTCAATGGCGCCCAAGGCAATGTCCATGCGCTTGTCCGCGCTGGGGCAGTGCCAGGCCGGCGTCACTAGCGGCCAAGCCGACACCATGATGGACGTCTTTTCGCCTTCCGAGCAGCCCGTGCCGCGGCCCGGCAGCCGCTGCCATAGTTCTTCGGTCACGAACGGGCACATGGGGTGCAGCAAGCGAGTGTACACGTCCAAGCACGTCCACAGCACGGCCCGCGACTGGTTGCGCTTCGCCTCGGCTTCCGGCGTGGTGTCCTGGTTGTACACCTGTAAAATTGCACGTGCGCACGAGTTGCAAAAAGACGTGCAAGGTCATGTATAACACGTCAAAGCATTGTTCGGTGTGCAGGGCGTAAAGGAGACAGAAAAGCCTGATTTCAGGGTAAAAAACGAAAGTTCTGGTGCATTCAAAGTGAGCCGTATCAGAAGTTCAGAGGAGAAGAGAACGACATTTATCCTTATATATAGATAAAGGACCACAACAGATCCGCAGTCCTTACCGACGGCTTGATGAGCTCGAGGTACACGTCGCACAAGCGGCCCCGAAAAAACGAGTCCAGAACCTGCACGCCTTTCCCGAACTCGTACAGCTCGAAGCACTTGGTCACCTCGTGCACCGTGTCGTTGAGCTTGTGCAGGACCCACTCGTCGCGCGGCGCGGCGACGGCCCCTGCCGCCTGGCTGCTGCCCACGAGTTTGCTTGCCATCCCCGGCTTGGGCATGAAGTCCCCGAAGCAGCCCAGCAGGAAGCGCGTGCCCTGCCACAGCTTGTTGCAAAAGTTGCGGTACCCCACCACCCGCTTGATGTCCAAATTGATGTCGCGCCCCTGTAAAAAAATGCAAAAGAAAGAAGCCAACGAAGTGGTGCAGGTTTGCGCAGGTATGCGTGAAGGCGCAGAATTGATCGACTGAATGAGAGAGAAGCAAAACAGAATAAAACGCTACTCAATTCGAAAACGCGCAGACCAAGTTTCGCCATTGGAGTCGAGAGCACAAGGTTTCAAACCGCAAGTTACCTGCACGGTGTACGCCAAGAGGCCAATGCGGAGCGCGTCCGCACCACACTTGGGAATGCCCTGGGTCTCCGCGAAGTCCAGCTCGAAGTCCTTCTTCGCTTTGGCCACTTCCTTGGCCGCCAAGTTGCCGCTTTCCAGCTTGCTGTACAGGGTGCCCAAGGAGCAGCCGTGGATGACTTCCAAAGGGTCGATGACGTTGCCCAAACTTTTTGACATCTTGCGCCCCTCCTTGTCGCGGACCTTTAAGGTAACGTAGTAGGTGCCAATACGTGCGCACGAAAAGGAGAATGGGAAGTAAAAAAATCAAAACGTGGCTCTATTTGAGTTGTTGCAGCTCCCTTCTGCTCTATTCTGCCCTACCCTAAGTACACACGAGTGAGCACACAAACACATGTGCACTTGAGAACTTACCATGGCGTGCAGGTAAATGTCGGTGAACGGGAGTTGGTCGGTTAACTCCAGCGACATCATCACCATGCGCGCCACCCAGAAGAACAAAATGTCCAGACCGGTCTCCAGGAGCGACGTGGGGAAAAACCCTTTCAAATCGGGGGTGTCGTTGGGCCACCCCAGTACGCTGAACGGGAACAAGCCCGACGAAAACCAGGTGTCCAGCACGTCTTCGTCTTGATCCAGGAGCACCTCGCTTGCCGGCACCCCCAGAAGCTTGGCAGCCTGTTCACGGGCGGCGGCTTCGGAGCGCGCCACCACCCACCGGTTCTTGTACGCGTCGCTGTTTTTGTTCACCACTTCCGGGTCTTCTCCTTGTTTGGTGGCGAAGTACGCGGGAATGCGGTGGCCCCACCACAGCTGGCGGCTCACGCACCACGGGCGGATGTTGTCGGGCCCCAGCCACTGGTACCAGGTTTTCTCGTGGAAGTCGGGCCTAATCTTAAGCTTCCCCTCTTTCACCGCCGCCACCGAGCGCGCCGCCATGGTCGAGCAGTCCACGAACCACTGCGGCATGATCATCGGCTCAATCACGTCGCCCGACCGGGAGCAAAAGCCCAGTTTCATGGGCTTGGGGTACTTTTTGCGCAGCAAGCCCACTTCGTCCAAGGCTTTCTCGACGGCGACGCGGGCATCGAACCTGAGGTACACAACAGAAGCAGAAGCCGAAAGAGGAGGAAAATACAGATGAAATAATTGCAAGAACAAGTGGGAAATGCGGAAGCACAAAAAACACGGTCGTAAGGTGCTCTTCTTTTTTTTTCTATTATAGTGCGGGCAGGGATATGCAGAGAACAGGGCCAAACGACAGGTATAACAGAAAAAGCAGAAAAAGAAACCCACCGCATCAGGCCTTCGAACTGCGCCGCTTCTTCGTTCATTTTCCCGTCGTCCGTGAAAATGGTGATGAACGGCAGCTGGTGGCGGGTGCCGCACTCGTAATCGTTCGGGTCGTGGGCGGGGGTAATTTTCACGGCCCCTGTGCCCAGCTCCATGTCCACCAGAATCGGGTCCAAAATCACGGGAATCTTGCGGTCAGGGTGGAACGGGTGCACTAAGAACTTGCCGTGCAAGTGCTTGTAGCGGGGGTCGTCGGGGTGGACTGCCACTGCGGTGTCCCCCAGCATGGTCTCGAGGCGGGTGGTGGCCACCACGAGCTCGTCCTGGCCGTCGCTGCCTTCCACCTACCAAACAAGCTTGTACTTATCACGCACATGGAGCTATGCACGCACGAGTGGTTTACATGACCAAATCAACGTCGCGTATCTAGTGTGATATGTAATGCATGCACATTTGCTAGATTTCACTTTGCACCTATTCTCCATCTCCTTCGAAAACAACGTTCGCGGATAGGAACTACAATTCTTGTTGCATTTACATACCTTGTAGGCAAATTCGGTGAACATGCCGAACTGGTACTTGTCTTGCTTGGTGTGGCCGGGGATTGACCGCCAGGTGCCGCCTTCGATGTCTTCGTGGTCCACTTCAATGTCGCTGATGGCGCTCTTCAGGCGGCAGCTCCAGTTGATGAGGCGCTTGTCCCGGAACAGAATGCCTTTTTCGTGGAAGCGGCAAAAGGCTTCAACCACCGCGGCCGAACATTTGTCGTCCATAGTGAAAGCTTCGCGGGACCAATCAACGCTGGACCCCAGCTGCTTGATTTGGTTGCAAATGCTGCTCCCGTACTTCTCCTTCCATTCCCACACTTTCCCTAGGAAAGCTTCACGCCCGAGGTCGTGCCGCGTTTGGCCCGTTTCTTTGGTCAACATTTTCTCCACGATGGACTGCAAGAAAACATAAAAAAGAATGAAACGAAAAGAAGTTACATCTTCGGTCATCGAGAAAGTCTACGTGGCACTGTCGCTGGCATATAAGAGTAAGAAGCGAGTGTCTAGTTCTGAGTACCCCCCTCGCTGCGCACACTTAGCTGTCTCGTCTTCATCGTGTATACCTGCGTCGCAATGCCTGCGTGGTCGGTGCCAGGAACATACAGGGTCACGTCGCCCTTCATGCGGTGCCACCGCGTCAGCGCGTCTTCAATGGCTGCGGTGAGGGCGTGGCCCAAGTGCAAGGAGCCCGTCACGTTGGGGGGTGGAATCACAATCACAAACCGGTTGTCGGGGCCGGCAGCTTCACCTGCCGCAGCGTCAGCGCTGTAGAAGCCCGAAGCTTCCCACCACTCTTGCCACGCAGACTCCACCATCTCCGGCATGTACACCGAGGCCAAGTCCTTGGTCAAGATTTTCTTCTCTCCCACGGGAGTAGCCACTTGCGCGGCTGCTTCAGCGGCATTGCGCTCTGCATCTGCTTTTGCCTTGGCTGCTTTTTCAGCTGCTTTAGCTGCGGCCTTAGCCGGGTCCACAGCCCATTGATTGGCGTCTTTCTTCTTGGCAGGTTTGTCAGCTTTGCCGTTTTTGAGCTTCTTTAGGGCATTCTTGCTTAGCTTTTGCTCACCCTCAGGGCCAGGGGCCTCGGCTGCGGGAGCTCCTCCTCCTGCTGCAGCTGCTGCTATGGGAGCGGGCTCAGCTGGGGCAGCCCCAGCTGGCATCGAACCAGCAGCGGCTGCGAAATAAATTCGTGTCGCAAGCTCGCCTTCGTCGGAAGCCCAGTAGGCTGCACCGAGATTCTCCATTGGCTAGCTAGGATGCTTGAAGCTCTTAGCGATGAGAGCTTTTCTTCCTGAGGACGTGCGTGCGTGCATGAGATGATGATGATGACACAAGGAAGGTACAGTAGTAATAAGGGAAAGTGAACGATGAA
>Ga0307982_1004749_pt1 | contig 10694 bp, 8 predicted proteins | sample OrgLakmetagen989_FD_201847 | JGI IMG/M metagenome (GOLD analysis project Ga0307982, IMG submission 201847) | Saline water microbial communities from Organic Lake, Antarctica - #989 | ecosystem: Environmental > Aquatic > Non-marine Saline and Alkaline > Saline | place: Antarctica: Organic Lake... | reverse complement strand
TAGCTAGATTTCTCGGGTAATGATTCTTGGCATAAGCCTTGGCACAATCCTTGGCAAATATCCAGCTTGGCTAGATCTCTCGGGTAATGATCCATGTCATAATTCTTGGAGCAGATTCCTTGGCAAAGATTCAGCCTAGCTGACTCCTGTATCTTGTTCCTGGGCAAGTCTTTCGCACAATTTTTGGCAAATATCGGACCTGGCTAAATCTTGGATAATGATTCTAATGATTCCTAGTAGACTTCAATATTAGCATCTACCTCGACCTTCTGAGTGAAAGAATCAAGCATCCTAACGAATTCAAATCACATCAGAAATGGTGACATTGAGCGCACTTCAGTCATCAAGTTAACGCTGATTCAAGCGTGGAAAGAAGCATGGAAGTATCAGAAGCTACAAGCATGAATGAACATCTGCTAAGTCAACTTGCAACGAATTAATACACTCCGAAAACCCATGTCTGAGGAGGCATAGTCAAAGCACCTATTGTCGACCCATGTACCCGGCTGAATATTCAGTCCCTGTGTAGGCAGTTAAGCCACAAGGGAGCTTGAGGATACTTAGGATTGATTGCTACTACAGTGAAGTAAGCTAGCCTGGAGCTAGAAATTTCTGGGCTATTTCTGCAGCTGTCTACAAAACAGAGAGGAACTGTAGGCCACAATGCCCAACGGATATGTCCACAAAAAGTTGACCATATATGACCCATCGCACTCCTGTTAATGCCCGCAACTGCCTGTATTCCATGGGTTCTGTGCCGTGAGATCTACTGAGGCAACGGACCTTCTGTCATCCTAGCGGCGATGGATTCAAATGCCTCGATATCAATTGTACTGAGTCTTCTATGGGTAGCGATGGTCCAAATATCTTTCGCTGCTATCTTGACGGTTAAGCCTGCTCACTCAAGTGAACCGATCATAGCCGATTCAGCATACATGCCTCTACTGCGTCGATCTTTAGGTAAGGCATCACCACCGCGATCTCTGATATAGGCCGAACCATCGTCATAAAAATGGCTTTCTATTTTTATTTCCTTTTAACAACGGCACTCCTTTGGCGTGAAATTGCTTCGCATCTAGTGAATGAATCACATTGCGGCAATGGTGTTCTTCACAGCCGACTGCACGAAAATATGCCTTGTGACCGGTCCTCGCGATCTTCGCTTTGGGTGTGTTCAAACAATGAAAGGAATCTAGTTCATGACTCTAGATTATTTGATTGACTTTCTTTATTCTAGTGTATCTCCTTTGTTCATGACTCTAGATTATTTGATTGACTTTCTTTATTCTAGTGTATCTCCTTTATTTTTGACTTGTGACGAAGAAGTTTTAGTAGCTATTTGTATACTTCTATTGGCCTTTTATTAGGAAGACCCAACCGTGATGCGACAATTGCTCAAACGCTGAATCCTAACTTAGATACTGCCGCAAACAAATGTGGATTTGGGCGACGCTGACGATCCAATGGCGCACCCAGACGAACGTGCTGACTCACTGACTATTCGCACAGCACCTCATCGGTAGCTTGATGTTTTGTGTTATTCCGGCTCTGATCTTTCTTTACACCCACATCCTTGATAGTCTCTCTGCTTGCGGCATTCGCTTACATCTACCGTCTTTTGGTGCAATTTTCTCATGTAGTTGGTCAATTTGCGCGCATCTTTCGAGGCGTTCTGAGGATGTGGCGTTTCCTGTTTATTGTAAACCTTTGCTATCTCCGGCCGGCTTCATCTTCATAGCGGGTTGTTGTTCAGGATTTGGGGAATCGCCTCGTGGGCAGGTGCGTTCTTAGGCAATGGATAGATATGATACATCAAAAGTCAAAAATTGTAAAAAAAAAAATTAAAAAAGCATATAGCATTCAAATACATGGAATGATTCTTATAATTCCCTCAATTGACCATTTACTTATCTGTTGAAAAATACTCTTATGTAGGATCTTTTCATGCACGTCTGGCTTCAAGACGAGGCAACTTCTGCTGATCTTGTGGCTGACTCGCAGCACCAGTCGAGCGTAAATCGTGATCACAATCATAGTGCTCGGCGTGCCGTCCATACAGTATCCTTAGCCATGTTGCCACCATCAGGTTCTTCCGTTGACTTGACGGCCGCTACTGCTGTCGAGGTTCATCTCCCGCCGCTGCCGCCGCTCACGACACATTCGTCGAACCTGCATTTGTCCTCTTCCAATGCAACCTACTTTCCAGAACCTACGCATTCAAAATTGCATGAAAATGTAAAATCAAATCAAACCACTTCCTCAGCAATAGTGCCACCCTTTGTGATCTGGCGCAATGCGTCCTTCGCAACACTCGAGAGACTCGCACGCACTGCAGCTGTGGCTGCTCGCCGTGCTGAGACAGTTAGCAGAGACAGCGATATTGATACTCATGGTGCAGCCCGTCAGGTAGTCGTCGATGATGACACCCCAAGCGATAGGAGTTCAATCGAGTATAGAATCGAGGATGATATTGCGAAGGTGGACGCATCTGGTGCGGATACCACTACGATATTGGATCAAATGCTGGTGCATTTAGCACGCCCGCTGCTGTGCATCAAAGCAGCAGAGCCTACTCAGAACTTGACGAGGCCTGCTCGAATACTGGTGCTCGGTGATAGCCACACGTACATTTTCACAGGAGCTGCAAGCCATTACCACGAGACCACTCCCATGAATTTTGGTGGTGAATCGGTAGGCGAAGAAAGTGCGTGCGCGCTGTCCAATTATCGAACTTGTTGGGCACCAAGCGCTAGTGCGCACGGGCTTGGGAACCCAAAGTCGAAGGCAAGTTGATTCATGTGTATGCATGTTTATAAGCGAGGCTGCCGATTTGAGCATGGGTGACCATTGTGCTACTTAGACGTCATTGAAGCTCACCTCTCAGTTCTCGCTCGATAGACTGGCAGTGCTGTGGTCTTCGAAGCTTGCGTGGAAGAATCGCAGTCATCTCCGGAAACAACGCCCGACATCGTGGCAGTTATGATTGGAGAGGTGAACACGTGACAACTGAATCTTGACTACAGCCCCAAATGTTTAGATCAATTTTACATACTATGTATTCAGACACTCTGACGAATTTGATAGCGTTTTTCAATCCATTTTTTCGAGGAGTTCAATAAATTGGATTGGCTTATGGCGGCACATCCACCATTGGCGTGTAGGTGGACATGCGTTGGGTGGCAGCAGCACGGCAAGCCTCAAAAGGAATCACCACGACAGAGCAAATTCAAACGTCGGCTGACCGCCTAATCGACTTCGTTGAACGAGTGCTCATAGGAAAGCGAGGGTACGTTGCGTTTTCGGCAGCCTTTGCTTTTTTTTCGGGTCTTGCCGAACGAAATTAAATATACGCTCTCTTTTTGTTGATATGCTATTTCTTTTGCAGACTTCAGTGGCAACAAGTTGTGCTTCTTGGCGCCTCTGCTATTTGTCCAAGAGGCCCTTCTGAAGTTGTTCGCCATGAGCTGTACGTAAAATAGTCTAACCGCAATGCCTTTGCTCGAGGCTCGCGACGCCTTAAAAAAAGAATTCATCACTTTTGTCGTACATACCTGACAATTTATGCAAAGTTGTAATTTTCTTTTGCGTGTCCGGTTAACCAGGTTCTACAATGGGCAAGAATTTGACCCAAACCACGCTATACTTCGGTTCAACACATTATTGAGTAACATATGCCGAGACAAGGGATGCCGCTTCGCTGATCCTACAGATGATTTGTTCGATTATCCAAAGGGCCAAGTGCATTCTTTTTTCCATAGTGACCCCGCTGAAATGCACTGCAATATTCGCCCATTTTTCTTTTGGCATCGAGCTCTTCTGAATGTGCTTCCCGATCGACTAGAGTGGTGCCACAGTTCTTGAATCAGTCGTAGAACTCTTCTTTTTTTAAATTGAATGTTTTATTAGGCCCTATAACACAGGAGTACGGGAGAACGCGATAAGTACGAATCCTTTTCTGTTTAGATAGCATAACATGGAAGCACCCCAATACCCCAAGCCAAGCGCCTCAAACTGATATCCTACAGCCCACAGTTCTTATTATGGCATGCATATAAGAATTCAGAGCAAGTCCCAGGAAATTTGATCTACTAATACATAGGCCACATATTAGAGTGAGAGGTGAGAGGGCAGATGGCAGGTAGATGCAGATACCGCGAGGTGAAATGAGAGAGCAGGCCGTTTCCATTCTACTCTCCAGCACCCCCCCCCCTCCCAATAGATTTCAAAAAGCAGCACCGTTCACAGGAAAAACTTGGCCTGGTCTCTGCATCGCCGTCTACTTAGTTGGATTTTAGTGAAGACTCAAGTAGGATCCGAGGGCGCCGAACGACAAAGAAAAGACTCAAGTAAAACTTAATCCCGTGGTACTACCGTATTGATGCCGCAATCGTTGCTTTCACTACGTGATCATAAAGCATGCTCTTTTTTTACACCTTGCAATTCAACTCCATCTTCAGCTGCTGGTCGCATTGGTGATACTTCAAATCTTTCTCTGGAACTGAGCCCTTCTTCAACTGTGGTGAATGGATTTGTTATCCACGGTCGTGTGCCTTCTGCATTCATCGTGAAAGGGGCGTCCTGAAGAGCTCTTGCGCTGTTGTCTGGACTTGTGTCAGGCAAGTGAGTCTTGACTTTAGGGTCTACAGACCTCACGAAGGGCATCGGTTTTTTTCTCCTTCGACGACGACATTTATCGACCATGTTCCTCCTGTCAGTGTTCTGTGCTGACTGCTCCTTCTTGAAGTGTTTCCGTAATTTCACGAATGATGACTGCAAGGCGTTACTTATGATGAGGCCAGGCCCCATAAAAAGCAAGAATATCAAGACGGCCTCGAAGAGGTTACGCTCCAATTCGCCATTTGGCTGTGCATCAACATGGATTAAAAGGGCACCAAGAAAAATGAAGGCCAATGAATAGGTCATCACAATACCAAGAGTGTTGTCATCGTCTTTATTATACGGGCGCTTGCCGAATAAATGAAGAAACGCGAGACAGAGCAGAAAGCCGAGTACAGGGGCTAAAGCCGAATCTCCCGAGGCAATACCAATGACAGATGCCAAGAGCAGACGGCGGAAACATTCCACAATTTCAAACCACCAATACTCAGGCTGGTATGCATTAAAGCAGCGCGGGAAAAAAAAACAAGCAAAAAGATTTTAGAAAGAGGGAAAAGTAAAGCACAAGTGTCAAAAGTATCTAAACAAACCTTGTAGGCCTCAATCAAGAACACGAGATGCTCAATTTTTGGATTTCCCATATCAGCCTCATGCTTCATAGCAACGGGGCAAGAAATGATCTCTTGGTGGCGCTTTAAGAGAACGAAGTATGTCAACGGAATTCTAAAGGCAGAGAAAAAGAGTATAATTTTAAAATAGGAATCAAAACGCGTATGAATTATGTCGCTTTGAAGCACAAGGTACCTAAACAATGCAATGCTCACAACTTACCCAATCGGGTAGACAAGCAACATGGCCACTGCATACACCACATGAGACCTATATTGTGGGCTTGCACAGTTCAAGGAATAATCATGAGCAAGGAAGCGGACCGCGGGCTTAACTTCTTGAAAAGTTGTGCACTGAAAGTACCCAAAAATTGTACTCGATGTTCCCACAAGTACGATGAAGGAAAAAAATAAAAGAATAAAAACTATTGTCTCCCCTTGTCGCGCGTTGGCTTTGGCTTCAGCAGCAGCAATGAAATTCAAAACGTCTCCTTGGCGATCATTCAAGTGAGCTTGCTGGATTATATACATGTATTGGCCAAACGAAAGCTCAGGTTTTCCCTCAAACAGTAGAAACTGTGAAACATCCGCTGTCCCATTTGCATCTTTCTCGAAGTACACAAATATCCAACGAAAATTGCTTATTTCTCGACTTGCAAATGAGAGCACAAGATAATCAGGGATGGCGTATCGTTCATCTTTTCTTAGAATGGCCTCAAGTCTCTTCGTTTTAAGTCTTCGAATAATGGTTTCTAAGCCAAAAATGAACACGAGAAGCACTGCAAAAAACAAAGGTCCAAGAGTGGCAATGACCAGAGTATCAACGTAGTCGTAATTGTCAATGCGGCATGCGAGACCAAGGGAAGGAAGAATGTCCAAATTGAGCATCCTGAATGGGCGAATGATAGCTCGGAAAGTAGCTGAGAACGATACGTTACAATTGAACTGCGAGACAGACGGAAGACGATAAGAAGGTTTGAATGCAAAGTATCATCAAAATAAACTCTAATGAAACAAGGAACATACCCCAATGTTTTGCGCAATTTGAAAGAAAGAGGTGAGCGCCTTTAGTTTCACGTTGCTCCCACTCATGTACGAAAGGAGGTCTCGGGTGGAAACCATAACTTCTGTCAATCTGTCAACAAGCTGCTCCATCCATACACTGCGCTGCCTACGCTTATTCGCCGCACTTCTATTAGATATGCACGATATGCTTAAGATGAAACCGAGGTAAATAAAGATTATGATACTGAATAAAATCAGCGCTGGTGACGACAGCCATATTTGTCCTGCGCTTGGCAACTCATCGCAGAAAATACACTCGGACTCCTCGGGATTAAAATAATATCCATCAGAACACACAGCGCAAAGGATGCCTTCGTGGCCGCCAGTACAATAACCTGCATTGAAACTGAGGCCTCCTTCGCACGCCAGAGATCCATGCGTGCACTGGCGGATTCTATCAGACTCCTCCGAGATACGCCACCAGCCAGGCTGAATAAGAAGTTCACCCAAAGTTGATGCTCCATCCACGTCGCAAATAGTCCCCGCGGGGCATAGTAAACAGCTGCCGTCACTAAAGAAGTAATCTTTTAAGCACCAATTGCATGATGAAGCCTGTTCATAGCTAAAACTATCGCCTGGACAGCTAGAACAATAGGGCTCTCCGTATGATTCACTGTATGTGCCAGCGCTGCAGGCTATGCAGCTAGGTTGGCCAGTAGCACCTTGTGCTGTGCCGGGTGCGCATGAAGAACAACTTACGGATGCCGTAGTCGACGAGTACGAGCCAGCAGCACATGCGATACATTGCAATGAGCCTTTACTGGCAGAATAATACCCAGCACTACATGATGAGCATATCTGTGAGCCAGCAGTGCTCGATTTCCCTGCAGGGCAACGTTCACAGAGTTTTGCTTCTGTCAGACTAAATCGGCCAGCCTGACACGAAGCACACTCAAACGCGCCAGGCTTTTCTGCAGCTTTGCCTGCACCACATGCAGTGCATATTGAAGTTCCAGAACCGCTGAAATGCCCTATTGCACAGAGCGTACAGTTTGCCGATTGAGCGCTCGAAAATGACCCAGCATTGCAGGGAGTGCAAGTTGTCGCCCTTTTTTGCATATTAGTATGTGATCCCGCGATGCACGAAAAGCATGTTCCAGACAAAGCCTGAGGTGCATACCATCCGAGTTCACAGTCTACACAACTCGTCTTGTTGAAAGTGTACTGGCCTGCCGAGCACGTTACGCACCCGGTGCGCTCTCCGCTAGAGAACTTTCCCACTGGGCATGCATTACAGCTTATAGATCCAATTTGGCTAGTGTAGGTCCCACTTTTGCACAATTGACAATCACTCGGCCAAGGAGGCATTGAGACATTCGCAAACTTCCCAGCATCACATGGTGCACAAAGGTTTGACTCAACAATATAATACTGGCCTGGATAGCACACAATAGTAGGTGCCGGTGTCGGCAGTGGGAAAGGTTCCAATGAAGGTAAAACGCTTGGCGATGAAGTGGGGTCCCAGGATGGCAATTGTGATGGATACGAGAGAGCTGGGGTAGGCGCTGGCGTGGGTGAAACAAAGCAAGTATCGGACTTGCCGTAGGAGTCTTCGCCCACGGGGCATGAGGCACAAATTGATACGTTATAAAATTGGCCGGTAGTGCACGAGCACTTCGCGGCATTTGGATCGGTGGAGCCTGAAGAGGAAGAGAACATAGAAGAGCTAATTGCGTTAGAAGTATCCCAACACAAAGCTTGATTGAAAGCTGCCGCGCCATAAAACATAGATTGAAAACTGGTTGTGGCCGCATTGTCCCATCGCCCAATGTACTGGTTGAAATTTTCTGCCATATAAAATGCGTAGTCCATTGAAGTTACAGCCGAAGTGTTCCACCCACCAATATTATGGTCGAAAGCTGCAGCGGAATGGAACGTGCGCACCAAAGTGTTTACAGCCGAAGTATCCCATCCGCCAATGTTCTGGTTGAAAGCATCTGCTTTGTAGAACGTACGTCTAAAATCGCTTAAAGCCGATGTGGACCATTCGCCGATGTTCTGGTTGAAGATTGATGCAGAGTAAAATGTCGCATAAAAAGAGGTTACTGCTGATGTGTCCCACCCGCCAATATTCTCGTTGAAGGATGTCTTAGATGCGAACGTCTCGTGCAAGGAGGTCACCGCCGAAATGTCCCAATCCGAGATGTCTCCAAATGTCGTGGTAGCACTAACTGAATCAGTGACCCAATCAGTCACAGCTGACTTAATATTATTTGTTGTGATCGTAGTTGTGAGCAAAAGGCGGCTCGTGCTTTGTGCGGACACCAGCCTTGGAGCCAACAGCGCCGTCCAAATAAACACACTGAGAATACGGCGCTGCCAAGTACACAATATTGAAGTCCTTGTGAGTAGAGCGACGGGAAAGTATCGAGAACACGTTAAAAAAAAATCGAGGTGATTTATTCAAGTTGAGGATTGAGGATGCAATCAAATGTGGTGGTTGCTTCGAGAGGGCGCACATGCAATAGGATGGGGGAGAGCACAGCGAACGAGAAAAGGCTCCAAAATGAGATCGTGGAAGGAAAGATGAACGGAAGATATTGGAAAATGAAGTGTTTTGAGAAAGAAAAGCATAAGCAGTCCGCACTAGTGATGAAAAGGAATATTAAAATAGCACTTTTATCCGATAAGAACAAAAATGATTTAAAAGACATCCCATAGAAAGAGAGAATATGCATAGAAGGGAAGCATGACCCAAATTGGATAGAAAATCAATTGGTTCATATAGCCAGGCTGGACCTTCGCACACGTTGAGCAGGCTGTGCCAAGTTGTGTCATTATCTCAAACAATCTGATCGACGCCTTTTCGAGAGCACGTTCAACGTATTCACGCCTATTAGAGATGGGCAACGATGGATAGAGGGCTAGGCTCAGGAAGAGCTCAAGCTTCTGAAATATGTTGATGGGAGTCGGAGAGGAGCAATAGTAATCATAGCGAGCGGCCGTTGTCGCATATCCCTTGCTTCGTATTGATGCGTTCGCCAGAGGTGCAAGTGCAGTTTATGAAAAGGCTCTACAAAAGACCGATGATGTCTACTTTTGGCCACCAATAATACAATAATTGTAGTAATTATTGTATTATGGCACCATGTCAGTAGTAAATGTGCTCAGCAGTAAATGCGCCTGGTGTTTTACTACATTCCATAGAATTAATGATCACCTCAAATGCCAGATGCTTTGGCTCAAATGTATGATACTCAATGTACTTACTTAAGGCATGCTAGGTAATCATAATGTGCATTGCGAAAGTACTGCTGCTGAAGAAACGAGGCGAGTGGGCCCGAGTAGCTCCAAATATATCTAGTCGATCTAGCCCATCATTGACTTCTCATTCCCCCCATCATCGCATCTTCACAACCAGATAGATTTCTCCTGGAATTCCCGGGACTGGCATTCGTCGAGTGGGAATGGTTGGAATTCCGATCGGGATTCCCAGTCCCAGCCTGGAAATGGATAGTTAGGAAAACCCCACCAGAAAGCCCCACAATAGTGAAGAATTCGTGTATCTGGGGTATTTTTCGGTATATCTGTGTGCTTTGTGCTGTTCGTGCGACTTATACCGTGGGTGGACGCTTTCCTGGGCTTTCGTGGGCCTCGAAGGGAATTTTATATGAAGCAGAAGCAGATACCCTATGCTCTTTTAAACGGGGGGCTCAGAGACGGAGCAACGACGGGCTCTCATCAATGCAGGAACAGACGCTGAAGAGACCTAAGTCTGGTTCCAAATTTATTCATGAACTGTTCATGTGAGAACAGGGGCGTTTGTGGTCTCCTTTAGGAGCTGCAGAGCTATACATGGAGGGTCCCTGTTGTTGGCGATGCGCTGCTCTTACCTCGCAAATGATGCGTGGTCACTGCCCAGTCTTTCCAGATCAACAGGTATGGGCTCGTAGTTACGCACCCTGCGGTGGTGCTCTACAGACGGTAGAATGTAACGCTGCGTTCGATTGCTGAAATGTGGCCAAATTTTTCAGTCAATTCGATTCGTAAATGAACATGTGAGGATCTTGGGAAGGATAGGGCAGTTGCGCACACGGATGTGCGCTGGAGGGAACAAAATATGCACAGCCGAGAGGGCTGAAAGTACTATACTACCTTCTCTCTACGCACTTCCTTTTGACGATTTTGACTTGCGCGCATCGCATAGTCCAGTCTAGTCTAGTTAATACTCCCCAAAAACAAAGAAACACCCCTGTACAATGCAGTAGCAGAAAAAGTGTAACCTTCAGAACAAGTCTGACTGGGCTGGGTGTCCTTGTTGCGTAATGCAATTGTGACCATATACTCTCATATTGTCCATAAACCATCAGGCATCACGAGGTTTTGGTTTGGAGTGAGTCTGCTGTCTCCACTTCGGCCTGTCCTTCGCAATGGCAATCCACTCCTTAAATTCCTTGGAAATGC
>Ga0307982_1004748_pt1 | contig 10695 bp, 7 predicted proteins | sample OrgLakmetagen989_FD_201847 | JGI IMG/M metagenome (GOLD analysis project Ga0307982, IMG submission 201847) | Saline water microbial communities from Organic Lake, Antarctica - #989 | ecosystem: Environmental > Aquatic > Non-marine Saline and Alkaline > Saline | place: Antarctica: Organic Lake... | reverse complement strand
ATAGTACGAAAAAAGTGAAAATTTCACCTCTCCCCCTGATCTCCGAACAACTGAATTATGACTTTCTCGTTGCTCTTCTCTTCTTCTTCTGGTCTTCTAAAATTCTCGACGTTCGCATCTCGCACAATGTCGTTTTAAGGTTTTCCTTAGCATCACGCACTACAGATACAGATCATTAGTTAGCATAGCCTGAGTTTTCAGAGCAGCGCAAGTAACTTTTGTTCGTACAGTAGTCTACTGCATTTCTACTCCTCGTGTTTTTGCTTCCGAGCATGCCCCATTAAATCATGCGGCAAGTTTCTAGGAGCGATGCATCGCTTCTCGAAGCGTTCTTTCCTAAATCAGGTAGCAATGAAGATATGGCACAGAGCCCACAGCGGGCGTCAAACAGGCAGTGGCGCTTCGGGCCGTCTATGTCTCCAGATAGGAATAGTACTTTAATCTCCAGCAGCCCTATGACGCTGAGTGATGATGGGACCGTCTCGGACAACATTTCTGACAACAGCCCGCAAGCATCAGACTTTCAATTCAGCGCTGATGAGTTGTCCTCCGGACTTTGGTCGCTAGATCCTGCAGTAGTGCTAGAACTCAGGCAGCTCCACCAGTTAGGCCGCTCAAGATGCCTTTCCACCGGATGGTTCGTGCTGTGGAGATTAGCAGCTTTCGGCGGCGTGCTGTGGCAATTCATCTGGCTGATGTTTGGTGGCGAAGTGGCAACTCATTGGGCCGACTGGAGCGACAACGCCCTTCTCTTTGTGTGCTGGAATGACTGGGCCTGCCTCGCTGCTCTTTTCTTTTTCGCGAATGGCGTCCTTGCGAGCTGGCGTGCCTATGATGCCGAGCGAGGCTCAGTGCCAGGTGCCACTGCCTTTTCTTCAGCTGCAGTGAGCACATCCCAAGAAGTCAAGCTTGACATTGGCTCGGGGTCAGCAAGTTCACGCTTGCATTCAAAGGCGCAAGCAGGCCAGGGCGCGAGTCGATCTTGCCCATCGCTTTTGTCCTGTTCGCTGGTTGCAGCAGGGCCAGTCATCTTTGCGGTTGCGCTCACGGCCACCGCGCTCGCAGGAGTCGGGTTTTGGGTGTTAACCTGGCCAAATTCGAACTCGCCTCAAGACTGCACATTATATAGCGGATGCATAGTTCTCTCTGGCGGCGGCACCTTTTTGCTGTTATTAATCGATGGGGCTCTTAACCAGCTACAATTCGACACAGCTCATTACTTGAAATGGTGCCTTGTATGGCCGCTGGCATGGGCACTGGTGCAGATTGCTTGGGTGCGGGGCCTCGGCTACACGAGTTGCTACGGTGACGCGCTCTCATTTCAGGACTGGCATTCCTTGCCTGCAGTGGGCGGCGGCTTCGCTGTCTTGCTTACGACTTTCTTCGGCTGTCAAGTACTTCTGCGCTGCAAAGAGCCCAAGGATGCCTCCTCCAGCCGCGTGTGGAGTCAGCCTTAGTTCTGGTTTGACTTCCTTGGCTCAGCTGCTGTCCAGCTGCTTAGCTCTCTTGCCATTCATTATGCTTGTAGGTGCCGTTTCTATCTCCCATGTAAATTATACCGCCATTGAAATTCCTAGAGATTTCCAATAGCAATGCGCCATGAGACCCACAGATAATAAAATTATAACCATATCTGGCATTCCTGGCTTAAGGTATCTGGTAATTCGAATTCAAAGTGTACCTGGGACGTCGCGAAATCATTTCCTTATTCCAATGTCCTGATGTCCTATACCTACAATGTATACCGCATGGTTTAGTAACCTATTCCTTGCACTACCTATCTAACTCAAACTCCGACATAGTCATAGTTGAAGAGGGTCCAATGCACGCTTCAGTAAAAGCGAAAAGTATGTATCACCGATTGCCTTCATTTTTTTCTCTGTTCAACTGCTGAATCACCGGGTAATCCTTTACTCCTTCCATGACGATGTGTCGCTTTGACCTCATGTCAACAACCGCTGTCGATGGGTCCAATCTTTCGTTGACCACGTAATGCCCCAGAGTCATCGTAGATGCTCGCGCAATGCCTCCTTTACAATGAATATACACGCGTTTCTTCGGGTGCTTGCGTCGAAATTCTTTGATGAAAGCGCATCCTTCGACCACTGACTCGTACGATGGTGCTGTCGTGTCCTGATGCGGTAACCAGCACTGCACCACACCCTGCTTTGACATCTCGCTCTTAGCGCCGCTCCATTCGCGGCACATGTTTACAACGGCGCCTACATTGTACGGCTCAGCGGCCAAGACCGCGATATCGCTAGGGAAAGGCATGCTTCCCTGAACGATGGTGTCGTCAAATATGGTGGCGAAGGGCGCGAACAGGTGAGCCCCAAACAATTCCCTCGAAATGTAGCCTGCCGCCACGAGAGGAACGTCAAAGAAGACCTGCACAATGAAAGTACCAATCCAACCGTATTGTTTGCTTCGATCGTGCAAGGCAATGGTGTAGCTAGGCAAGTAAAGCGCCAAGAAATGAAAGCCAGTGATTCGTGGCCCCGCGATCGGAAGTAAAACTAAGAAGGCACCGAGCATCAGAAATCCAGCGTAGAAGAAATGCATCGTAGCAAACTTCGCGAAATAAGCTGCGGCTCCTTCTCCTGGCTCATCACGAACCATCTTTCTCGAAACAAAGAAGAATGGAAGTGCGGACGCGAGTGTAGGAGCTCCCAAGCAAGCTAGTGTCGCCGTTACTGCCGTAGGAACGAGGAGCCGCTGCACAGGCGCTGAAAAGGTAGTAGTGGCTGCCGCTGAACCATGAGCCATGTGCCTGGAGCCAGAAGATTCTTAGCAGCTGTTAAAGCAGCTTCTTCCGTGGCACTATGGCATTGTTCCAGTTGAATACTACTGCTCTTCTTGAGATAGGAGATTTTCAAGCGAGAAGTAGTTCACCAAATCCTACGGGGATGAGATGAAATTCAGTACTGTATCCAAAATCCAAACTCCAAACCACGGCCCCACAGCCCACAGCCCCTCTTCCCTTCAAGGCCCTCTGAGCCTCTGAGCCCCACATCTCACGCCGCAACTCCCACTCACAATCCCAGGTCCTAGGTCCCATGTGTGTTACTTTCCCGCGCCAATGTACAACGATCCAGCCCCCGGCAGTAAACAGACTAAACAGTCACCACCGCGTTGAACTGTTTGCACGTTAATATTTTGCTATTGTCTGTTGTTCTGTTTGTGGTTTGAAATCTGGAATCGAGAAGTGAAATGTGAAATAACGGACCTTCAAGTTCGAGTTGCCTCAAGCATCCTCCACTTCTATATATCTAACTACATAAAAGCCCATTTTGATTTCGATGAACTCTGAATCTGAATCGACATGGCTGGATTTATTTTTACTGGCTTGGAACCGGGAACCTGGGAACTCAGCCTCTACCTTGCCACCCCCACCCCCAATTTATTCTTCCTACCCACTTACCCACGGCTCCCGTTTTAAGTGGTAGAGTCATAAGCGGTAGGTTTAACATTGGGTTTAACTCGGTATCGAAGGGAGATAGAGATAGGGAGCAAAAAAGTTTATAATGCTCCTATTGAGAAACGGATAAAAGGCGGAAAGGCGTAGCATGCTCAACAAGGAACACGAACTGAGATCTCCAGTAAGCCTTATCTCGCGTTATTAGTGAGCATTCCCTTGGCAATGGTGCGGGCCGAACCTAGGAAAGCTTCTTGAGTAATGAGCTTCCGGAAGTGGGCCTTGAGGCAGGCCTCAAATTCCTTCACTTTGGTCTCAAGGCCAGGAAAACTCGCGCTGGCAATCGCATGGTGCTGTTCCAACAAGCCCCATGAAACTTCGAGCACTTGGTCGAAAGTCGAGTAAGGTAACCACACTGCATCGCCACGCTCCGGCAGCAAGATCTCAGCCTCTTCATTCCAACCACCGCCTCCAGATGCTGCTGCTGGTTGGCGTGAGCTCAAGGAAGGTCGGCTGAGGTGTGCACTTGCATCGCCCGCTGTGACCTGCACCACCGCAGATGCAGATGCTCCATTCTTGCTGTTGTTGTCTTTTGGCGTTTCTTTCGTTGCTCCCACTACTAGAGCAGTCGCCAGATCCAGCGCCTCGTTCAAGAGGCCGGCCTTGAGGTAGGAGCGCAGCAGAGCAGCGGAATCCGCACCTCCACCCAAGGCACCTCCATCGCCGGATTTGACTCCTCCACCGCTTCCACCACCACTACCAGTGCCGGTAGTATCAGGCACAGAGGAGCGGCGATTGCCAGCAGCACGGTGCGCAGCTGTCGGTAAGCCTTTTGGGTTCGCGCGCTCATCTCCCAGGAAGCGCGACTGCAGCCACAGAGGCAGCGCACCTGCCCGTCCACATCCAGCCACCACCGCTGCCTCGGCCGCTGCTTTGGTGAGAGCGAAGTTCCACCGAGGGCCGTCGAGAGCCTTCAAGAGGCGCTGCAGGAGCTGCCACCCACTCTTCGCGTGCCGTGTCCCCCAACACCGCTCGGCAGCAGCGGCGGCCGTGGCGACATCGTGAGGGTGCACCAATGAGGAGGCACCGTGGAGGTAGTCTGCATGCGCGGGTAAAATGGCGGCACCGCTCCAATCGTTGCTTCGCACTCCTTGAGTCCAAGACTGCTCTGACGCCACGTTTAAAAGCGGGCGCTTTGACTCATCCCACGATAATTGCTGTGCGCCCTCAACGTCTTCAAGCTCCCTAGAGTCAGGTTGCGCCCAGTGCTGAAAGGCAACACATGTAGTCGCGAGGCGAGCCACTATGTCCTCCAATAAACGGCGACCTAGGTGCTGGTCAGAGCCTAAACTCGAAGGGGGAGGTGCGCTTATGGAGGAAGAGGAAGCACCGGCTAGAATGCCTGCATGCTTAAGGTTCTTCCCCCCCTTCTCTGCCAATGGACTTCCATCCGCCATCAGTGACTCCATCGCGCGACGCTTGTGGTTCCCATTTCCACCACTGACACTCACACCCACTGGACTCAAGTCCCAAGCCACAAGCGCACAAGCAAGGGAGCAAGCTTCGCTGTAGTAACCTTTATCAGCCAGTGCCAGCGCTACCTCAGTCGCTGCCACGCTATCGCGAGACCCACCTGCAGCTGCAGCTAGTGCATACGTGTCACGGCTCCAATCGTCGCCAAAGATGGAGTGACTCTGATCAACAGTGGCATTGGCCTGCTGCAAAGTGTGCCTTGCCTCCGCGATGGCCACTTCCAGCTTGAGGGATCGAATCGTCACCAGTTCCAGACCTGCTGCTGAATCGTCGTGACTGGCACCCATTGAGTCCAAGGTCGACGGTTGCAGTTGCATCGAACGAAGCGTTAGAAAGCGCCGATCTTTGGGGGCTAGCTCGAGGGAGGACAGGCAGAGTCTGAGGGCGTGTGCGAGGAGGCCCGTGCGGTGCGGGGCCTGAGCAGAGATCCGTTGCACCAATTGGTAGAGGCCCTCGGCCGCACTCCGCCAATGGCCTCGGCTCACGCTGAAACTGAAGCGCGCCCGGTGCCAGGCTAGCGCGTCCAACACCACCATGCCACTCTGAGTGTGGTTGAGAGGTGCATCCAAGGAGAGGCCGACATCTGCTCCTTCTGCTGCATCACCGTCGTCGCTGCTGAGCGCTTGGCACACAATCGACTCCTTCGCCAAGAAATCATCAGCTACCCGAAGCAAATTCACTTCTCCATCAGGCGAGCTTCCAGCTTGAATGCTGCTGTCAGATGCGTTGCCACCATCGAGAATTTGCGAATCGAACGGCAAGGCCACGAGCACATCCAGACGGCCAGATTCACACAAGCTCAAAGTCAACTGCTCCATGTGGGCCCGACGGCTGGTCGCCGACAAGAGGTAAGAACTGCTGTTGGTGGTCGCAATGATGGCTCGGAAAGCGTCAGTCCAAGCTCCGAGGCGAAGCAAGAGCGAAAAAGCGAGCGAGCCTAGAGGAGCGAGCGCGGACGAGGTAGCAGCAGCCACTTGAGACGACGACGAACGACGCTGCGGAGACACAGCACCAAAGTCATACCCAGCCTGCATGGCTGCCCGCACTAAGCATAGAGCGCGCGCTTCTGAGCTTCCCTGCCCACTTGCCACTGCTCGTGCAGCAAGCGCGTCTTTCTCTGCTGTTGAGCTCCCACCCACGGTTGACTTGGCATTGTACGAGGACGATGAGAAAGAGGTCATCGCAGTTGAGGAAGTGGTGCCCGTGTTCTGGAACAGCTTGGAGGATGCATCGAGAAACGTCAGCCGGGCACACGAGAGCACTGCGCGCTGAGCTTTCGGCCATCCTAGGAGCTGCGGCCAGAGAGCAGGAAGGCTGCTGCGGCCGCGCCCCGCGTCTCGGACCAGATTTACCACAAAGCGCAGGCATGAGGGCGCGTCGGCGGCCCAGAGCGCTACGAGGGAGGTGCGAGTCTGCAGAGCAACGCTCAAAGCACCGCCGTCCAAGGTCTGTGCACTGGTCAAATTCTTGGCTTGCCATTGGTGAACCAAATCTGCCTGGGACATGTGCGAGAGGTCGCGCACTTGAGCACTGTACACGGCTCCCAGATTTCCTTCATCTCCTTCCTCATCTTCTCCACCAAGATCCATATCGTCGTCATCGTCTTGATCAAAGCCTCCTGCTTCATCCTTGCTGTCCACGAGGGAAGAGGCGGCTGCATCCACACACAAACTCGAGGGCGCAGCTTGAAGCAGAGTTTGGCACGCGACATCCTCAAGATGAGAGGCTGCTTTGGCTTGATTCTCTAATGTAGTACCTTGATGCTTGGCCTCATCGAGGAGGCAGAGAGCAGCCAATGAGGCGTGCTCCTTGGCCGCAGACTCCACGGTAAAGCTTGACCCGCTGATAGCGTTGAAGTGGGCCGACATTTCCCCATACCCTAGGCTAGACGCAGAGGCCAGCGCGCTCCTCGCTAGGTCCACTACAGGGTTGAGGGCTCTGTTCAAGCACTTCTTTTGGAGCCAAGTGGCAAGCAAGGCACAGCTTCGGCCCGTGCCGTCTTGGCGAGGTGTCATGAACGCATCCCGGCCGACACCTAGGGGTGCGGGGAAGCGAGGAGCGCAAGCCGCCAAGAGGCCATCTACGAGCCAACCTGCTTCATGTGTGCTGCCACTAGTACCTCCCACGGCACGGGCGCAGAGGCTAACCCGGCGGCACAAGGCGGGTGCAGCAACCTCTGCAAAGGCCAGCAACAGGGACCCCGCGCTAGAGCCTTCGAGGCCCATAGACGAAGACCAAGGGGCGCCCTGGATGAGCAGCTCATCGTCAGGGTCAAAGCCACTCGCACACCCTGCAGCTAGCCACAGGGTAGGCGGCGCCGCTGTGACCGCTCGCAGACCCCCGTAGCTCCCCCCTCGTGCCCTTCCAGAAGACGACGGCCGCGGCTGTCGGCCGAGCCACAGCACTAGAGCATAAAACCGGCATGCGAGCTCTAGGGTTAACACGCACTTCTGCACTTCGCTCGCTACATGTGCACGGCCCGTAGCCGCGTCGGTAGCTGCACTCGGTGTGGCTGCAGCGCCACCCGAAGAAGAAGAGGCCCCGTCGGCCGAGGCCGCAATCAGGAGCGCCATTAGAGTGCGGGAAGTACGGTATCGCTGCGCCGCCACGGTGAGGGCAGCACTACATGTAGCTTCCAGCGCCAAAGGGCCCAGTGAAGTGGCACCAGAATTACTATCGTGGTCGTCACTCACGCCACTAGCAGTTGAAGCAGAGGCGTCTGGCTCATTCCTGAAGGAGGCTAGAGCAGGGGCAGGCGGCCACACTGAAGCGACCGCACTGCTCAAAGCTTGTGTGATGGTGGCAGCGGGCTGGTCAAGTGAGGAAAAAGCAAGGAGAGACGCCACGGCAGCGAGGGGTTCTTCCCATGCAGCTCGAGGAGTCAAGAGGCCTGTCCCCGCATCTGCGGTGCGAGCGGCGACCAGGGTAGAAGCCAAATCATTGCGCGTGGCCTCTATGATAGAAACACTTCCATGCACTGCCATCAAAGGATGATGCTGGTCAACTTCTTGATCCTCAGGGACCATTTTCGGGGCACCGCCCGTAGCAGCTGCACCTAGTGCTTTCTGATTGGGGTCAATCGTCTTGGTCAGTACCAAGGCGTCAAGTCTTTCCCAGAAATCGTTACCCCAGCCAGCTTCCATGGCACCTTCTTCAAATGCGTGCGCGCTTGACACTAGCCATGCACTGCTGCTCCTCTGACTCCTGCTGCTCTGCTGTAATTGATACCAGCCCACGCCTCCTGCCCAGCCAGCCCCGTCGATTGGCACACTTTTCCCAAGGGGAGACACCACACCGATACGGTTGGCGAGCACGACTAACGGGCATTCGTCCGCGACAAGTGGCGCGTTACTGCTCCTGCTACGGCTAGGCATGCGAGTGCTGCTGCGGCCGGATTTCATCATGAAATCAGCAGCAGAAGTGGTGGTTAACGCTACAGCGGCTCGATCGGCTGCCGCCATCCTCTCACAGCCCCCGATAAAGGCCAGCCAACAGCTGCCTACCCTGTTCAAAGTGCCACAGGGGTCTGGCAGCAGGGCGTCCCAATCTTGGGCAGCGGCAGCCCGCGACCACTGTGACGATGCACTTCCAGCACCAACAAGGAGGGTGTCGCTCCCTCGTTGCGAAGCAAGGAGGGCGGCTAGGTCCGGGCACAAGGTGCATGCCCAAGTGCGCATGGCTCCCAAGCAGCAGCGCTTCAATTCCCTCCTTGTGAGGGTGGTCCCCGCACTGTGAGGCGGCAGCACCGCATCCCTGCAAGCCAGCGGCAGAGGACCGTCTTCGCTGCGGAGGCATCGCATCAAAGCGGCGTCGCTAAACCGCCCAGGTGCGATGACTCGGCCCAGCATCGATCGCTCCAAGTGCGCCAACTCCGCCACAAACCATCGCAACAAACTAGCTCCTAGCGTTACTTCCGTGGCGAGGCTTGAGCCCAGCATATACTGCTGCGAGTCAGCAATTGATGCTACTGCAGTGTGGGAGGACACTACACGGTGGCGCAGGTGTTGGTACCTGGGCTCGCACGCTCTCAGAGGCGCTGCATCAGCACGTGCGATTTGACTCGCACTCCCACCGTGATCGCCGCCAAAGCCTACGCCACCCGTGCTGCCTCCATCAGGCAGCAGCATCGACATGTTATCACCAGATGATGAAGAAGTACTAGGTGCCCATTGTTGCCCCACGGAAGGTCGCGCCTCAGCAGCTGATGCAGCGTCGCCGGAGAGGGCAGCCGCTTGACCCGGGGCATCCCCGGGCTGAGGCTCCGAAAAGTTGGTGTCGTAGCCCTCTCTGAGAGCCTCGTCTTCGTCGTCGTTGGCCTCGTGAGAGGGTAACCATTGCGGGCGATGAGCGGTCACACGCACCGCATGACGCGCAAATGCTACCTAATGATGATGATGATGAAGCAAAAAATGAAGGATTTCGCCCTTATGTGATGAGCATGAAGAACAGAGGGGTACAGCTTCCTGAAACGCGCACTAATAGAGAACAAGCAGTCTATATTCCTCTGATAAAGGTCAACTCTCTCTCTCTCTCTCTGTAACCTTCCTCTTCCATTCATTTAATAACCTGGCTGGTGTGAATGGCAGGGTCCTCAGAGTAAGCGCTCGGGTCGTCTCCATCGATGGGGAAAGGTCGCCGGGCTTCTCCCTGCCACAACAGCCACACCAGCGCTCCCTCAGAAGCAGGCGAAGAAGAAGGATGGAGGGCTAGAGATGCGTCTCTGAGTTCGAACGCTGTGGCAGTTGCTTCCTCAGGATTCACCCCCATAGAGGAGGAAGTGGACGACGAAGAAGTGCCACTCAACTCTTGGTGCGTCCACAACGAGGGGCTAGACAGCGCCATTGCGTGTGCTTTCCCTCGCAACAGGCGCGGCATCAGGGACGCACTTCCAGGCTCATCTAGTTGCATCGCTGACCGCCGCGCCCCGCGGCCATCCACGAATCGCCCGCATAAGAGGGTGGGTTTGGCGGCTCCTACTGACCGCCCGGGCGCGCGAGGCGCGGCGCACACCACTACTACGAACTTGTCTACATGTGCCGGGTGCCCAAAGGCGCGCAGGGTGTGCCCGCTCGGCGCGAGGGGCAAAAAGACAGCTGCTGTAGAGGTATCGCCAGAAGACGACAGTGATTGGTCGGAGCCATCCACAGAGGACGGCGTGGGTTGCCTCGCGCAGGCAGGAAGTGGCGATGCACGGCCTAAGCAAGGGCCACCACCAGAAGAAGAGGTCAAGTCCCAGATGCGAAGCCGGGCATCTGCATGGAGAGACACCAGAAAACGGCCCGCACTGCACAGCACAAAGGAAGGAGAACACACCGAAAGCCAAAGGGTGAAAATGAGATCTTTTGGTGCAGTGACTTGGAGAGAGCGAGGTGGGGCAAAAAAAAGAGAGAAAGAAAAAGCACAAGGAAGGAGTCTGCAAGAGATATCCTTGCATTATTGAACTCACTGTGCATGGTGCGGCGGCAGAGGCGTGAGCGCGAGGATTGGGTTAGGCGGCGCTTCCACCCCTCTTAACCCCGACCACACGCGCCTCAACCCGAGCCCTGAGGACTGGGGCGTGAAAGTTGCCACTCGCGAGACGACATGGGCGCCTTGCGACGGCGGGGCCTCCCAGGAGACGACGCTGAGCTGGCTACATGTGCTGGGCCCGCGGTCTAGGCCTATTGCGAGCTGGGTGGCCGACACCCAGCAACCTGGCGTGTGCGAGCTCAAAGTTGAGGGGTCCACCTGACAAATTAGAGGAACAT
>Ga0307982_1004745_pt1 | contig 10696 bp, 15 predicted proteins | sample OrgLakmetagen989_FD_201847 | JGI IMG/M metagenome (GOLD analysis project Ga0307982, IMG submission 201847) | Saline water microbial communities from Organic Lake, Antarctica - #989 | ecosystem: Environmental > Aquatic > Non-marine Saline and Alkaline > Saline | place: Antarctica: Organic Lake... | reverse complement strand
TATTTCGCCCCATTTCAAAACAAATGAAACTGTGAGCTTGGATGGCACTCGAAAAGTAATCGTTCAGAGGAAATAAATAAACCAAAAATCAAAAAATTACATTAGAGCGTTATGAATTCCCCCTACTCATATTTAGATCTCTTTAAATTTGAAGAAAAAGATTGGCAGTCACCAAGAAAACCGCGGGTTTTCTAGGTTTTACCCACTTCCAGCCGCCATAAGATCAGTGAAATCTAGAGAGAAAACTGAGGGCTGAGGGAAAACCCAGCGGCCTCCTGGGTTTTCTTGGTTATTGGCGGGATCCTCCGTTCTTTCATCTTATATGTTCCTTCTTATATCTGGCGATGGACGAAGACCAAAAAGTTTCCTGTGAACTACTTCATATATTCCTGTGTTGATTCTAGCAAGCAACGAAATGCGTTTCATAACTCATCAAATCTGCGCTGCTGAATAAAACCCTGCTGCTTTTTGTTGCTCTTGGCTCCACCGGTGAGCTCAGAACGAGTCCTTGACCTCACCTCACGGAGTCTTGGCGTGGACTTTTCACGTCATTGCATTGGCTTCTGCATCACTGTTTATTAAGATCGTGGCGTTGGGCCTAAATCTGGTGCTACATTAGAGCGGGAAGCGCTGCCGAGTTCGAGTGACGTCAGCATTTCAGGCCCCAGCCACACCCACTTCTGTTGGCGAATGCTCGCTCCCGCGTCGTCGCTGAAATTCAACAGCAACTGGGGGTCGGTAGGGAAGTGCACAGAATAGAACAGAGGCCGAGAGAAATTAGTAGGCGAAAAATATTCGATGCTGAGGAATGAGATGGGAAAAGATCAGCGCAGCTGAAGAAAGAGATATTTTTGGCATTGTAGAGTAGAGTGAAAGGATAACGCGAGAATAAATACAACTTGAGACAGACGACAGAAACGAGCACAATAAAGACGCATGCAAGCTTTACACAAGTGTAAGTATATGAAAGCATGCACGTTTGCAGCAGTAGTAAGTAGTACCGGTACGGAGCAGGCAGCAGCTGCAGGAGTTCCCCAAGCAGCAGTAGCAGCGCCCCCTCCTCTCATGGGGGGCAAGTGGGTGTCCATGGCGCGAGCCAAGAAGGCGTTGAGGCGATGCGAAAGGGACGCAACGACGGTAACAGTTTTGGCGGACGTTGAAGTTGAAGAGGCCAGAGGTCGCAGCACGCGCGTGTTCAGCGCCACCACCTATGAAACAGGGTTGATGATGGACGAGGAAGGACGGATGCTTATACAGGTTGAGGATGAACACGGAGCACATGAGAAGAAAAAAGGAAGGAAAGTATGTGCATCGTTTAGGAGGTAGAAGAATATATAAAACGGTATAGAGAGCATCGTTTAGGATGCTTACTGACAAGGAGGCAAGAGCTCAGTGTGTCAAGGACAAACATGCAACAATGCGCCGAGGATTCCCACCTGCTTCTCAAACGCTTCTCCGTAGCAGCGCCACAGCGCACACGACGACACGCGCAGGAACGGCTCTACAATCAACTCGACCAACGAGGGGGCCTGGTCACACGTGGAGGCCTCTCTTTCTAGGGCTGCGACGGCCTTGGTCAACCACCGCAACGCATTCGCAGTCCTATTCCCTCCACCGCCTGAGCCCTGCGCTAATGTAGTAGGAGCCGGCACCACTGGAGTGGCCGCGGGAGTGCCAGCTGCCGGTAAAGGCGGCATCCGAGGCAGAGGTTTCACCTGCCCTCCTGACCTTTGCTGCTGGTTGATCTCGCTGCGCAGCGCATTCAGCAGCATCGAGGCGAGCGGCTCCATCAAACACGCACTCAACGCCGAGAGCTCCCTGTACGGCTGGGATTCATTACTCAACAAGCGCAGGGCTTTGCGCGGAATAGAGGGCCGCAACGGGGCTAAGAAACACCCTTGGCCACTGTTCACGTTCGTGCTGCTTTGGTCGGGGGAAAGGGCGTCGGCAATCGCACCCAGCGCGAGGGGTACTAAATTAGGGCGCACCTGAGGATACGCGAATATATTACATGGGAAGTGAGTCATCGGGTGAATCTGGTACCTGACACAGGTATAGTACATAAACAAAAAAAAGGCTCAAGACCAGAACATACAGGCAGATAAAGTAGGCAAAAGGTGCGCAATGCAGCCCTCAAGAACATGTAAAGAAGGCGCTCCAACTGACCGTGCTGCACTGCAGGAGCAAGAGCGCGTATTTCGCAAAGTCGTCTGCTGACGCCTGCTTAAGGTCACTAACTTTGCTGACCACCTAGTCGTTGAAGTTGAGTGTTCAACATTGAAAAAAAAAATCACGAGTGGACAGGCTACGAGAGGAACGGCTAAGATACCTTTTAAAAAACATCGAGCTAGGCACTATTCCAACCACATGCGATATTGGATGAGATCAACACAATGCCTCGTAGAATATAACCCTACGAGAGCTGTGCGCACAGCAATACCTCGTTCACGATGAAGAAGTCCAGGTGTTTGTCTACGGCTGGCGGCACGGCGGCCACGAGAGCGGCTGCTTTGGTGGCGATGTCAAAGGCGACGGTGGTAGGGCTGGCGTCACTTTTGCGGGCATTCAATTTCATCTGAGTATGAACATACAAAAGAGAAGCAATGGTATATTCTGAAGTCGAAAGCAGAATGGCAATGATTCGAAGTGCGCAACCACGAAAGGTTAAACCCCCAACGCAAGAGTCACGCAAGGAGTGTGTTTCAAAGACGTTTCGATCGCACCTTCCAGCTCCTTGCCGCAGCTTCCGCAGCCCTCTTGGTTGACCACCAGGCTTCCACAAAAGGGTCCTTTGAAGCTTGTAGCGCAGCCGCGGCCTTCTGCTGCGCTTGCAAGGCCAATTGCTGCTGCTGGGCTGCTGCATGCTGCGCCTGCGCCTGGTCTGCCTCGAGTTTGGCGTGCGCCTCCGCTTCTTGCTTCTTCTGGGCTTCCTGCATCCGCTGCTGCTCGAGCTCTGCGGCTTCTTTCGCTCTTGCTGCGGCTTCCGCGGCAGCCTTGGCCTCGGCTTCTGCCTTGGCTCGGCGGGCGGCTTCTTGTCGTCGCGCTTCTTCTGCTGCCGCTTCGGCCTCCGACATCTCACGCAGGTGCACCTGATTTTGGGTACAGAAGCAAATATTAGGGCATACAGGCGCAGCCAGACGCTAGGTCAAAAAGAAATGTTGTCACGTATTGAAAAGTGGCATGCACTACAATATTTTGCTTTTTCAAAACAAAGAAGACTCAACGTCTCGGAGCGAAGCCGACAAATACACCAGTGCACACACCATGTATCCTCAAAACTCACTTCCTTCTCTACTGCTTCGCTTCGCCTTTGCTGAGCCGCCCACGCCTCGGCTGCGGCCACGGCCTGGGGGCTGCGCGCGTTCATCGGCGACGACAAAGATGACGTCATCGTTCTTCTCGCCTCTCGGGCGTTCTTTGCGCCTCCACCACTTGGTCCTCCTGGCTCTTCGCCACCCAGGCAATGACTCTCAAACGCTCTGAGCGCTGCTTTCAGTAACGCATCGTCTGAAGACGGCGACGTAATCGCTGCTGCTGCTGCTGTTGCTGCTGCTGCTGCTGGCGATGCTGCCGCTGGCGATGCTATACTGGAAGCAGCAGCACCTGCTTGGTCTCGCGTTGGTGTTCGCATTGATTTCGAGTGAGGACTAGGACTAGCCCGATGCATGACCGTCAAGTTTGGACTGAGCGCTGCACTCGATCGAGCGGAAGCAATAAGCTGCGCTGCCACTGCCTCTGAATACTGAGGCGACGCGTAGGATCTCTGCAATAAAGGTGATGGCTTTGATCTCGCTGTAGTAGACAAAGCAGGCGACTGAAGTCGACCACTTGACTGGTATGGAGACAGCGGAGAGGTCGGCGATAGGAGGGGTTGCTGTTCTGTAGAGTGCGAGAACACATTTGAGGTGCGTTTCTCTTCTGAAGTTTTCGCTCCCAATTTACTCGGGCGATCACTCGTTAAGACCCGCTCGGCTTTATCTTCATCGTCCTCTGAAGTGGTGCTAGCGCATTCGACGTCAGTTTGGCTCTCTTCCTGCTCCTCAACCACTTCGCCATCTACTGACTCCGCTGCCTCCCCGTCTTCGTCGTCCTCGTTATAATGGCTGAAACCGTGGCTGTCCCTTGAATATGTACCCTTATCAGCGTGTGCACCAAAATCCGTGCGTACAGGTGGCACATTCTCGGAATGAGATGCGCCACGAGAAGGCATTGTCTCAATCACAGATACTTCTGGAGTGTCCAAACCAACTGGAGGCGACGTCGCTGCTGCAGCAGTACTTGCAGCGGAATTGTGCAGGGCTGAATCTAGCACACTAGTATCTTCTGGTGAAGATCGGCGACGCCATGATGAGTAAACGCTATTCATTAGGGTGATAGCCAGGAACACGGTTAAGCCACCAGCGGCAATAACCGCAGCCGAAGAGGCAGCGAGAATCAGAGTAACGTTCAGCGAATCGCCGGGCATATGCCTGCAAGACACTTCGCTGCTGCTTGTAGGCCGATTCGTAACGTACTGACTAAGATGTATACAGATATTCTTGCCCTGAATAATATGAACACAAGTAATAGGGATAGGGACTTAGGGAGACAGCAATCCGACAATTGACGCGAAGAAAAGTGGGGAAATGGAAATTAAACTAACTTGACATGCTAGAGCACTCACCAGCGACCCTGGAAGTTGAAAGTTGTTGTCAACATGCATCAACCACGCCACCAACACTACGGAGATCGAGCCCATTGCTAGCATGCACTGTGTCGTGTTGACAAAACGCACACCAAACGGAACTTTTCGCGACTTGGTCGCCTCAACGGTTGCCGATGTGCGTGCATCAGCATTGGTCGGAGCTACTTCGGAACGCTTGGCTAAAACACTGTCATAATGCTCGTCTCGTTTTTCTTCGAGTTCCTTACGCTGCCGCCATGGCGACAAAGGCTGGGGTGCCATTTTCAGTCAGTCAGTGTCTCTACGGTATACAGACCGGGGTACAGAGACGTACAGACGAAAACAACGATTTGCGTACTGAATCGTTTGTTTACGGGACGATGGCCACTACTCCGTACGTAGGAAAAAGGAATGAAGTCAGAAGACGATGGCGCAGATGGGACGAACGATTGCTCTGCGATGAATACTAGCCCAGCCGTCACTTGCTTCGATACGAAGCAAAAGCAACGCAACGCAGGTTTGTTGTATTTTTAAGGCTGTTGCGGTTGAGTCTGTGAACTAGCAATTGCTCGCGGGCTGGTGTGCGCGAAGAAATTGTCAACCGTCAAGTATCAGGCCCTCTCAAGCGACTGACGGAAGCACGTAGGCTCCGATAAGTAGCATGACTAACTTGCCAGTCTCACTACTTATATGTTCCCTTATAAATGTAGACGGGAGCTTTGGGTGGTGCCCTCGTTCATTTGTGCTGGATGCCTTGGCCCGAACGTTAACTGCCGACAGCAATGGTAGCAGCAACTCCAGGCCCAGGACCTACTCTCTAGCGCGTGCCTCCGAAGCACGACCATGGCGCGGAGCAAATGGAAGCTTGATTCACACGAATGCTGCAGCAGAATGCGGCTCCTCGGGCGGACTTGACATAGCATGGGTCTCGGGTCAAGTTTGGTCTTTGATGTTGCTCGATGAGAGCGATGCGAGCGCTGAGGTACCAATTAGGATTCTCTTCATGGGTGCACTTGTGCGTGTGTAACGTTCGTTACAGGTATTTAGTTTCAAAGAAGGAGGGGTTTCTGATTATCTCGCGATAGCTTTATCCACGAATCCCCTTTTGCATTGGTCTCTCTGAAAGGTCATTGCGGAGCGTATTAACGCAGCAATTCGTTTTGAGGATGCCCCCTCAGCTGCTGCATCGCCGCGAAAGCAGCTGCCCGCTGCATTGATCACCGAGTCAGCATCGACGTCTAGCGCGACAAGAACTCTGGTTCCTTCTTTTTCGGCGATTGCATCAACGACAGAGTTAGCTTCGAGCACCACCGACAGCGGCAGTGCGCTTGTGCGGACACCTCGCCGAGTGCAACACACACAAGTGGCTGCTCGTTCAGCTGAAGAGACTGATGCTCTGCCTGCCCTGCCGCCACCTCCTCCACCATCCGACTTGGCGCCTGTTTCGGCGTTAACTTTTCAGCTAGCAGCAACATCAGAAAAAATGGACGAGGCGTCTCCGGTATCAAATGCTTGGTTCGTGTCACCAGCATCGCCTGAGTCGGAAATGAAACATCGCCCGTCTCGTAACACCCCTACGCCCACACCTCCACCTGTGAAGCCCTCTTCTTCCCCTGCCCTGTCGCCGGCACCCGTAATTGCCATACCTGCGGTCATGCAGAACACGAACTCGGACCAGGAAGACTCTCGCATCGACGACTACCCCAAGTTGAAAGACGATAGGTTGAACAGTAGGCCAAGCGTCAGTGTGAGTAGCAGCAGTCGTGCAGATGTCATTCATGACAGCAGCGATGACAGCAGTAGTGCTAGCACCAGCAGTCCTCGCTCACAGAGCAGCTTTGAAGACCTAGGAAGAGGCTCACATGGCGACGCAAAAGAAGAGCACAGTTACAGCGAGGACGACACCGCCGAGCTGCACGGGCTTGCGTGCCAGAGTCAGCCAGTCATGGATGCCATCGCCGAAGCAGCTGCCATGGCAGCCGCCGCTGCATCAGACGCTGCTCAAGCTTCGCTGCAAAAGGCGCTTCTGCCGCTGCTGCCGCCACTGTTACCACAACCTCCCTTCAATATAGCAAACACTGCGCTAGACACAGGAAAGCTTGTTTGTGGCAACGAGGAACAATTGACATCTGCACAACTTGCAGCACCGAGCTGTGATGCCTCACTTGCACCGTCTCCTTCTAATTTATCGCCCGACAAGCCACAACCACCCACTGCAGTAGCGGCTGCACCTCCGTCACCTTCTCCAAAGAAAGGTGCCAGCAATTTCAGTGGTCAAATTGCTCCAATTGCCCCTGGCAAAGCCCTAGGATCGCCTTTTCGGCCCCTTTCCGTCCGAAGAGATCATGCAACTGCCAACAACAACAGTGGTACTGCTCATAGTACTACTGCTACTCTTAACTCTACAAAATCTGACGGAGATGCGCTTCGTTCTCCTCCTTTTCAGCTCAGAGCAACTTTGCAAGAAGAGCATAATAGACACACCAGTTGCTCGGAGCATGGCTACACGCAGCGGGCAACTGCGCCAGTCGCAGCCGGGAATGTCCACGAAACCAAAATCAGAGCATCGTGGGAAGCATCCGGCCGATTGAGCTCAGCCGCGGAGTACACGAGTGGCGTCACTACCGAGGCTGCTTCCACTGCCACCAGCAGCAACAGCAGCAACAGTAGCTTCCACGTGAATAGTGGCAATGAGAGACATAAAGACAGCAATTTCAAGGGATCGGTTCAGGTACCACTACATAGCTCAAAGCTCATCCTCGAGCGATTTGGGCTGTTGGACCAATGTCAAGAGAGCACTGCTGCAGATCGTCAACCAAAATATCCTCCAGAATCGATGCATGTGAACAGCGCAAGTGCGCACAATGTGAACGATAGTGTTGGCGCAACTGAGAGGAGCTCCTCCTACGTGGCAAGCTGTGGAGGCAACAGTGGCCCTAGAAGAAGCTTTAAGACTACTTTTTCGGGAGTTGAAGGGCGCAGAAGAAGCGATGCCGCATCGGTGGCGCGCTCAGACACTTCTAGTATAGATCCAGGTTACCACCGTTGGTCTTCCCAGTGGTCTCAGTCGGCGCAATCGCATCGAGAAAGAGACGAAGAAAAAGTCGACGACGAACAAGACAGTTTCGTGGGTGAAGCGTGGGCATCGGAAGGCCTCACCGCTGAGCAAGCTTTGTTGAAGCGCTTTCATAGCGCCTTCGAATGGATGGTAAAGGTTGTGTAGATTCCAACACCACTAGCTGCTGCATACCTTTGCAGTTTTGTGTTATGATCTATGAGTTGTAAATGTCTTTCATACTTTCTGATCAGCTTGCTTGAATATGCTGTCATCTTTACAATGTTGCCCGTTATTTGTGTTTTTTAGCGATGCTTTTCTATCTGTGGACGCACTTCAGGCCTCAACACTTGAAACTGCCGAGGTGGCGCATGCAGCAGCCTTAGACGATGCGGTCTCCAGGGAACGCACCAATGCTGCGCAGGCACATGCTGTGCAAGCAGCTACTATAGCACAACAAGTAAAGAAACAAGCGAGGGAGCTGGCTGAAAAAGAAGTCGAAAGTCGTGTTGCCGAAGCAGTTGAAAGCGTCGAGGGAATGGCAGCAGAGGAGGTTGCCGCGCTCAGAGACCAACATGCGAAGGTGAGGCTTATACTTGTGTCGAGATTGATCCTATGTGCATCGTGCCTTCCTCGAGACTGGAATATTGGCATTACTATATCTGGCTTGAACTGATTTAATTTATCTTTCTCTCGTGATGACCTTGGCTGTATTTGCTCTACTTCATTCTAGGACCAAGCGTGTATAGCTCAAGACCTTGCTGAACTGCAGCGGCTCCACGGCGAGAAATGCAAGCGATACGAAGCTTCGATTTTTGACCTAAACCACCAGCTTCAGTATGCGTTGAGAGCCCAGGCAGAGTGTGAAGTGAAATGCCAAGCCGAAACACAGGCAACTGCGCAACAAGTGCGCACCTATTATGAGCGAATGCAACTCGCAGAAGCGAGAGCAACTGAACTTGAATCTGAATTCAATGCTAGAAGAAATGAAATGGAAACTGCACTAAATTCTCAAAGGGAAGAAATGGAAAATGCAGTCCATGCACAAGTGTCTAGAATGGAATCTGAATTCAATGCACGAGTGGTCGAAATTGAAAATGAAGCCAACGAACGAGTCGTGGAAACAGAAAACAACATGCGAGCGCAACAGCGCGCTCAAGCAGACGATGGTCGGAATCGTCACCTCGCCGAACTCGCAGCATTGCGTGAATCGCACGCACACGAAGTAGAAGTCGCCGTTGCGGCTGCGGTTGGCGCTGTCTCGGACGCCGCTGCGGACCGAGCGCAAGCTGCTGCTGCAGGGGCCACGCAACGAGAAGCAGCGGCAATGGCGGGTGCTTCGGCGCATGTGCGAAGACTGGAAGCTGAAAATGTTCGTTAGGATTTCCTTCTCATTTTCTACTGTAGTAAACGAAATCTTATTGATCTTTATCAGATGCATCTAAATATGAACGCAGTTTCTATGTGTGATGTGGCCTGTGGCCTGTGGCTTGTTTTTACCTCCCATCGTTTCTCGTTCATTTTGATAGGCGGAATTGCGACGACAACTTCATCTCGCACGACAGCACAATCTAACTCCTTCGATGCTAGTTTCCGAATCCTCACGACAGCAAGGCACGTTTGCAGCACCACCTCAACTGACTCGAGGGCAGCCTTCGCCGCCGCGTAAAGAATACTCTCGTTCGGTGCCCAATACACCTTCAGGATACGAAAGGTCATCGACAGCAGCAATAGGAACGCAAGTCCTGCCTCAACGATCGATATCGTCTGGACGACCTCCAAGTTCGTCGACCCAATATAATTCAAACAAGGCTGTTGACACTTTTGCGAAGGGCAGAGCAAGCACCTCGGGTGCTGCTCTTGCCCAGGAAGCTACTTCAAGAGTTACAACAAATTTGTCCAGCGGGCAGCAGGACCCATCTGCACGCAGTGCCCTAAACACACCACAGCGAAGGACGTCGTCTTCTTTTGCCGTTACAAGATGCTCTACTTCTACCGAGTCTAGCAGTAGCGCAAAGCGCGTTCCATTAAACAATCTTGTCAATCGCCAAACTAGTCAAGGAATTGGTCAGCAGGTTGACCAGCAAATCAACACAGATTCGAAACAGCATCATCGTGGCAGCCTCTCTCGTGAAGGCCTTCCGCCGCGACCTCCTCCTATAAAACCTCATCCATCTCCTTTGCCACCCAAGTACCAAGAAGAGTATCAAGATGAATACGCATGGGCTCAGCAGCAGGCTCAATCTCAACCCCATCTTTTAGATCTACCACCTCAGACCACGAGAGGCGCAGCTGAGGACATCATTTACGCCGGTGATGATCGTTACGTGCCGAGAGAGGCTTCAGCATGTAAAGTTAGGCACGACGGTGGTTCCGGGAGTGAAATGGATGGTGTTGCTGGAGAGAAGTCGGGATCTAGAAGTCGATCACATGCGAAAGTGAGACGAGGAACAGTGGCAGGGAAATCAACCAAAGCAAGGACTAAGAGCAAAGCAGCTGGGAAAGTCACAGGGAAAGCAGCCCACCATCGTCAGCGGCAAAGCAGCCAGTTCGTCGCAAGTGAAGGGGGCGCCCTAGCAGGGCCGCAGAAGACACGGCCCATGGAAACTGCCATGCGGCGGCGGCGACAGGAGGCGCTGCACGTGCAGCAGCGTGAAGTCCTTTGAGGCCGCTGTCCCAGATAGAATTTTTTTTTCTTGCTTTAGACCTCAGTGTAATTTTTGGCGTGGCGAACTGAACCAAATAACTACATGGATTCCAGGGACGCAAATCCAAAAAATACAAAGGAATCACACGGCATGAATTAGCCAAGAAAAGGTCTCCTCAATACTTAGTCCTAGGGGCCGCTAATTAATAGTCAAGTAGGGGGAAGTGCGGTGGTCGGGGATGCTTCACAGATACCTGACATATACCGCAGATACACAGATACCGCAGGACCGCAGGCAGGCGCTAAGACGCTTAGTATCAGTCATCAAGTC
>Ga0307982_1004742_pt1 | contig 10699 bp, 10 predicted proteins | sample OrgLakmetagen989_FD_201847 | JGI IMG/M metagenome (GOLD analysis project Ga0307982, IMG submission 201847) | Saline water microbial communities from Organic Lake, Antarctica - #989 | ecosystem: Environmental > Aquatic > Non-marine Saline and Alkaline > Saline | place: Antarctica: Organic Lake... | reverse complement strand
GTGTTGAAAACGAAAATGGCGTGCTGCAGCATTTACTGCTTCAGGCATCTTTAGCAGATGCTTTGTGAAAGTAAATCCTTGTTGTAAACTCATTTAATTTTATTGTAAAGTTGGTCGGCTTATCATTTTCCTTGGTAAGATAGCCTGTAATCCTATCATTTACAGCTTCTATTATCGACGAGGTACGTACAGTTGAAAAAGTAGAGCCCGTCGAGTGGCTCAGATCATTATCATGATGCACAAAGCGCTAGCCTTGCTTTGGGCACTTTTCTACTGCGTTGCTTCAGCGGCAACAGGGGAGAAAATTGGTTTGAAGTCTTTTGCTAGCAGCCAGACCTGTCAGCTACAATCGCAATTACGATTGAAATCAGCAAAATCTTCTCGAGGTAGCCTCGACCGCAGCCTCACCCTAAGAGGCGGTGCAGCTTTCACGATGACTGGCGAAAGCAGTGTCTTGGCTATGCCTACACATAATTTAGCTGCAGCAGCTAAGGCAATAATTTTATCAACACTGGCGTGCATTCTGGTACACATCGGTCTGAAAGACGTCGTGTATCCATCGATTTTTGGCCAAAAATGGTGGTTTCAAGACGTCGATGCCAAGACGCGCGAAGCCGTTGTACATGATACAGTGACAAGTTTTGTAATGTCACCTCTTTTGGTCTGGCTCTACTTTCGTTCGGTGCGTCTGCTGTGCTTCGTTATGTCTCGAAGATTCTCGATCAGTCTGCTCGTCTTCAAGTAGCTCACGAGTGCACTGATCGTATGCAATGCATCAATTTTGTCTATACTGCCTCAGGTAACCGATCTAGGCAAGCAAGGTATTATTGGCCGTTGGGAAAGTACTTGCCACGCATCGCGGCTAGGTCTTGCCTTGCACTGCGGCATGTCTGCCTACGATTTCGTGTACGCGTTCCCGAAAGACCCAAGCAAAGGATCTGTGTACTATTTCCACCATGCTGCAGTTCTGGCCGTTTTCGTGCCAGTGCTTGCCTTCGGAAGGCTCCATTTTTATGCAGCTGCCGCTGCGCTCGTGGAGGCCACAAATCCGTTGGTTATGATTATGCAGCAGATTGACTTGTTTAAGTTGAAGGAATCGTATGTCGCCGGTTTGACTCGTGTCAACTGGCCAATCATTTACGTATTTACTGGAGTAAGTCTGCTGGTGAGCTGGATTGCTATTCGTTTATTGCACTTGCCTTTTGTTGGCAGAACATACTTTCAAGACTCAGCCGTTTACTATGCGGGCGCGCCCGAGCTTGTTATTCTAACCAAAGCGCTGGGTACTGCGTCGGTGGCTGCTGCAGCTTTTATTTGGGCACTCTCGTGTGTGTGGTTCGTGGATATGCTCAAAATCGGCTACACAGAATTGCTTGGGAAGAAGACGAACAAATGAAGCATTCATTGAGTTACTGAATCTTTAAACTTTTAAATGTCGCGCCATCGCCGAATGTGAACGCTGTACATTTACAATTAAATGCTAGTATGCAAATTTGGCGTATCTTAGAGAGTGCTGTTGCCGAGGGCACAGGGCCACCATGGGTGAATTTGATGTGGGCCAGGGAAGTATAAACAAATCGGATGCCTGGAATGTCTTAACTTAATCTTAACGTAGCAGGCGCCGAGGGGCCGGAACCTCACATAGGAAATATCTACCAGAAAGGGCAATTTTTCTATACCGAACTTGTGCCATTCAAATTCAAAAACGAATACATAAACGTACATAAACTCATAAGGGCATGAAGCGAAACGCGAAGTATCAGTGGTAGGAGAAAGATTTTTACATGGTTTAATATCGGATGTTAGCTCAAGATTAGATTAAACTGCTACTGTACAAGCAAATAAGTCAATAAGCGCACGGGCTTGGAAGCTGCCCGTCACCGTGGTTCAAAGGGTGGCTTGGGTGTAAAGGCGAATCCAGAGGTGGGCACAGGTGATCGAAATCTCGATGCTGCCGTATTATCGTGTAGATCCTTGATGAGGCCTCTTCAGCTGCTGTGATAACCTGGATTCCAATAAAGCGAACGCTAAGAAATGTCGAAACCCCAGAGAATACTGCACCAACTACTGGTATGAATTTCGAAACCTCCGCCATAGCTGCGCCGCACGCCGCTCCGCCAGTACCCGCGCACTGCGCTAAAGTACTCTTCATAACTTCAGCTGCGAGGAATTTGCCGCTGAATTCGGATGCTACTTTCAGCCCTTCAACAACAGCTACATTATTGGCAGTGCCTAAACCTATAGCGTCTTCTACTTGACCAGGCGCCAGGCCAAAACATCGGCTGATTTCTTCATTCATGCTCAATATAATGCCAATCGTGGCCGCCGTTCCAAGAAATGGAATCGAATTTACGCCCGAGTTTGCCCCGGCAAGTAAAGCATGAGCATGAACGACACCTACTGCTGCTTTCGATCTCGCGTCAACCATCGTACTTTCGTAAGTCAGCATACTTGCAACGAACTTGTTGCGTTTCGTTGTGGATAATGATGAAGCTAGATCGTTACGAAGTGTAGGAAAATCAAATTTGTACATGTCCTTCAGTCGCCCGCTGAGAAGGTATACTCGTGATGGCCGATGAGATATTGTCGGCATCTGCCCTGCAAGTGATACTGCATTGCTCGCTGGTGTTCCCACTATTCCAAATTCATCTTCCAGTTCTTTGCGGACAGATGCCAATGTCTCAGAGGGGGGCCTATAGAAATCTTCGAACTCCTGCCCAATATCCAAATCCATCTTGCTTCTTGTAATAAAGACAGGCCGATGCCCTACACCACCTTTTCCGTGACATGTACGGCTTTTACTTGGACCTTTGCATTCTTTTGAGGCAGATGTTTGATCCCGGCCAACTAATTCTCGGTAAATTCGAATGTCAGAGTCCTCCACACGTCCCGATGTCACCAAAATAAATGCATCAAAGCGATCCATGTCAAATGCTTCGTAATAGAGGGGACCGCAGGGCGGGATCGCAGTAGTTCCGCACCCAGGCAAATCGTGATATACGACTCCGGGAGAATATGGGCTGGCGAATCCATCCTCGTTGTACGGAGCCTTAACCCCTGTCATTTGCAAGGTAGAGACGGGCGCCGCGCCTTGAGCCGTCGGCGGCAGCCCTCGAAGAGTGTTAACGAGAGTTGACTTACCCACGCCTGATTGGCCGGTGATGGCAATATGAACAGGTTCTTGCAAAGTTTTGTTAAAATGATCTTCGGCTGAGATGTACACTTCGTCTGGAGTGGCGTCCGCAAAACGTAAGGACTTGAGCCAGTCCAATGTTTCACCATCGAGCATGGCAAGCCTTGCTACTTCAGATTCCGCTGTTAGTTCAGCGTTACTCGAGCGGCGAACTAATTGTGGCCCTTCTTTTTCATAACTCATTCTTGATTGAGTTTGCTCACGTATCGAAACCTCTGTACTGCCTGAGGTCATTTGATTTGCTCCACTGGGTATGATATTCCATTGGTGACAGACCGTCCCAAGTACTGCTAACATCACACCGGCAAGCGCTCCCCGGTGAAGAATCACGCTAGATGCCTCCTTTCTACAGTCAGCTAGAATAGTTGATTCCTCGATTTTTGCTTTTGGTGAATGCTGCTTATTGACACAATGTTCGTATAATGATGAATTCAAGCTCTTGTTGAGTTGGCTGCTTCCTCTGCTCTCGCAGAGGATTCCGGTGGTTGACTCCGTAATATCAGACAGCGAACCTACGTCGCACAGTATAGTGCTTTCGAACAATGAAGATCCAATACCAGCACCAGTCGAAGTGTCCAAGGTGATCTCTGAACCGCTCCTTGAGTCCATATTCTTGGGTTCGGAATCTGCGGCCAAGGCGCCACATGGGATATTGCTCTTTGGAAGGCTGTCGATATTGTCACTCGACGTGAAACTAAAATCGTCATCAACATGATCTTCTCCATACCAGGCTGATACCCCTGGTACGCGGCGGAGGGACATCGTACCTATTCGTTATCCGGCGTACCACGTGGAAGGTCTGAAATTCTGATAGTCTAAAACGGTACTATGAACTCTTCATAACAAAGGACATCTCGGGACTTCGTTCGACGAACAGTCCGGTGGTCTTCTTTCAGAATATCTTTTAGCGTTGGTTACAGGGAGGGCTCCAGGGGAAATATACGACACTTTTTTCTTTTTTCTGTGGTGGGTTTTCAAACGTTGAGAGTCACAAGAAGTTGGCGGTCTTTTGTGTGTTGGGCGAGTGGGCGCAGTCGACTCTTCGGCTTGAGCACACGCCCGCATAGTTCTCTTCTTCGCTTAAGGTTTGAATCGTATCTAGGCATATCTTGCACGGTGTAAAACTTGTTGCACATACCCAACCCGAGCATACAGAGAGGAGTGACGAAAACTCTTTCGAACACATGAGTCCTGGGGTAGCCGCCTCTTTTGGCCGGTTGCGTTATTGTTCTTGTGGCGCAACCGCGCACTCATCCGCGAAAATGAGTGCCAGAGAGGGACCCGCTAGGCAATAGTCTCCGCTTTCGTGGAGCTTTTTGCTTCGCGGCATAGGGGGTCGTGCCCTCTCTGGGCCCAATGCACCGCCTTCCTTGTTGGTTGGTATGAGAGATCCCCACACCGATGTAAAGGCGGTGCTAGATACACACAGCACACGCGTGCTTGCCTGATTGAGTACCACACTCAGTGAGCCACTCGAAGCGGATCTTTGCTTCGAGTGGAAAGGACCAGGCTACATACGAACGGAGAAGGCACTCAACCAAGGGCTTTCATGCCCAGGTTCCTCGTTCCAGGACTTTGCCGGACCACTGGTGGCCCATTACTTTGGCAAATGATTATTTAAGTTGAGCCTACATGTTGTGTGCCTGACCCTTCACCAATTTTGAAACCTCCAGTCACATCCAAAAGGACATTACCGCTGCCGAGCCTACCTCAGAAAGGCCCTCGAGCATTTCAAATTGCTTGAGCTGATTTAGTTTCTTTAGTAATCTGACCTTTCAACTTGCTCGCTGCTAGGATGCATGCTTTACTTAGACCCTGTAGAATTCTACCTACTTTGTTGACTCAATTGCCAATCTTTTCTTCCTATTTTGCATGGCCCATGCGTATGGGCGGTAGGTGTGTGCTACAGTACTCCTACAACAGACCTGGGCTCATGTTCAGCCAGAGCAGTAATGACGCTGAAAACGTGGGAACATGCTTAATCTGCGCAGAAGATGACCGCGTGCGCGTACATTTGTCACCTTGCTGCTGCCCCGCCTTCATTTGCCGGGTTTGCGCTGGAAAAGTCACTAAGTGCCCGTTTTGCAACGAACCCATTGGGAAAGTATGTGATAGTTGGGCTGACGTCCTCCTGCACCGTCAGCAACTTGCCGAGAAAGCTGAAAGGCACCGAAAGCAAGCCGTGGCAGCTTCGGGAAAAGGGCGCCGCAAGAATGGGGTGCAACGGCTGTTGACGACTACTCTTCGGACGTATCACAATCCGATAGCTGCCAACACCAGCAGTCTCAGCAGCACCAGCAATACCAGTAGAAGTAGCAACAACATTAGCAGCAGCAGCAGCAACAACAGCAGTGGCGCGAACACAGCTAGCAGGAGCGGTATGAGATTCAACACCAGCAGAGGGGCATCTACTACAGAGCCAGTGACCTCAACTGTACCCGCCATCGCTGGGTCGAAGCGTCCTCGGTCGTCCGTTGGTTCTTCACGCTACACCCGTTCGACTTCTGCTCTTCTCGACAGCAGCAACGGCAGTGGTGACGATGGGAGCAGAGCCAGTGACGACCAGAGCGACGGCAGCAACGAGAATAAAAGCGCGCCCGACCGTTGCAGGCACGGCAGTGGGCCCGAATGCGGTTCATGCGCAGCTGACGGTTCGCATCCAAAGCACCCCGGTAGCGGCAGCATGCACAGCAGCGGCGAATGCAATGAGGATAGCAGCGAGGTTGCGAACTTTCAATATCGCAGCGACAACAACGACGATGATGACTTTGAAGGATTTGATAATAATCGACCAATGCGAGCGCCACGCGTGAATGCTCGTGACAGCAATGACGAAGAGAAAGATTCAACTGTGCAACCACAGCCTTTAGATTCGCGTTCAAACTCGACCCGGAGAGCAGCGACCCTGCCGAAACACGAAGGCGATCGTTGCGGTTTTGGATGGGACCTGGAGCAACGCTGCATAGATGGCAGCATCCGTGAAGTGGTTGTTCTCAGTGACTAGCTCTGCTTTCCATTGAAGGTCCAAATAGAATTGCACCAGCGCGTTCAGCGAACAAAAGAAATATTAAGTTTTATCTGAGCTCCGTGTTTTCACATTTAATTCATCTTTTCCAATCAAGTTACCTTCAAAACCCTTAAGTACAAAGAACCACCCTCGCTAAAGGCACAACGTACAGCACAGCAGCAGAAAAGAAAAGTGCAAGTGTAATCCTCAGAAGAGGAGTAACTTGCCTAGTCGGTTGAAAGAGAGCACGTTAGTGATTAGTGAGCCGGAATTATGCGAATTCATGAGGAACTCAGAAAATCACGCAAAATAAAGGCAAATTTTGACATACCACACCCCAGTCGAACTAATTTCGGTTTACGATTGGTTTACAGGGTAGGGTTAGGGTTAGGGTTGGTGTTTATTTTGTCTAAATTGGACTACATGTGGCTTAAAATAAGTGCTTATTTGAATTTAAGCCCCACTGGGGTGTGCTCTCAATTTTGACGATTCGGATTATCGAAATACCCAGCTATTTGCTATTTGCTATGCTGACTAGGACTGGGCTACTGTACGTGCCATTTTTGCATAACGAATAAAGCACAAGGAGTTTCAATTATTTGCTCTCGAGAGGTCACCGCCCGCCACCAGCCATCAGGGAGTCTCGGATGAGTCTTCTGTGACTGCAGTGTCTCTTGGTTGTGAATGGCGGGTTTTACATTTATTGCGGCTGTGCGATTGTTTGCATTTTTTTAATGTAACACTACAATAGAAAAATATGTGCTAGTACTCATTGATACCTGCGCTATTGGTAACTTGCACTAACAGCAAGGTAATACAACACCACTGAGCAGCATAAGTCTGACAGCTGGATGGGAATGTGACGAAAAAATCAAAAAAGTAAACCGACTTCAAAATTGAAAGTTAAAGGAAGCCATTTCCTCTCTAGGTACTGCGCGCTGGCTTTGTAGTTGAATTATATTCTCAAGTTACGAAGACAGAGTAGATCGACAATTTACTCAGGTCCCAGCGCAATGGTCTATTTAAGATAGTAGAAGATGGTGGTGAATAATAGGTAGACGCATAATCAGATCTAATCAATACATCTAAACTCTAAAATCTAAAATCTTTTTAAGGTTCACGCATGTATACTCAGAATCTCTTGAAACTCTGCTTGATTGTTGCGTTTTTGATTATAATCAGTTTTAAAGCATCATGTACTGTATTTATTTGGCGAGCAATAGATGTATCAAGAATTCTGTTCATAGAGCGACCGTGAAGAAAATGTTAAGATATAGCTAGATGCGAGTCTGCCGCCAGCGCATCTTCATATCGGCTCAAAAGCTTGCTGCTCGTATGCATTCAATGAAGTGTAACCGTGGCGGCGCTTTAGCAACGCATGATGCGCCTGCTTTGCAACGAACGCGGTGATGCCAACCGATACGAGGAGAGCAGCAGCGCTTAATAAATTCGATGTAATCATTGCTTTTAAATCATACGGAGGTGCTTCGCTCTTTTCCGCTGTGATGTCTCCTTCTACTTCTGTGATCTCCTTCTCAATTTCTTCCAAGTATGTTCTCTCATGGCCAATTGTTTCCTCTTGGATACTTTCTAAAGCTGTTAGTTGTTCGAGTTGGCCATCTTTGTTTACGACGTCATTATCATTTATTAATGCTGACTCTGCTAATTTCAAGTAGTTGAGTTGGAGGGAGTGTTCTTCGATGTCTCTGTTTATTTCGTCCTCAATTCCGACAAGTCCCTCAAGAACCTCCTCTTCACTGGTCTCTGGTTTGATGTCGAGGATCTCTTCTTGGCTCATAGCAAAAGTTGGGGCAATATTGAGGATAAACACCACGTTAAAATACAGAGCGACCTTAATAACTGAGCGCATATATGTCTAATGTCTATGTATTTAAGTTGTATTGGTTATCGTGTAGTGAATATTAGTTTTGTGAAGAGTCAGTCTAAAAACAATTGCATTGTACTATAGTTTATGATATCTAGGGACCAGGATTGAGATTTACATGTAATAGAATTACATGTGTGAATCAATGTGTGAATAATGTGTTCAAAGCTATACTTATGACATAGTAAGTACAGTACTTGAAAAAAATAAAATATTTTACCAACCTCGCGGGCATTATTCATGTGAATCAATGAATCGTCGCAGTCTACAAGTATACATATGCCTCAAGAGTTCGTTCCGTACTTATGATATTTATTCTTGATGTTTTTTTGCCCCGTGATGCCTTAATGGTGGCGCAGGAGTCCAGATAGAGTTTGGCAGCTCTAGGAGGTCGTGTGCTCTTTCGTTGGATGGGTACCAAATATCGTAATACCACTTGAGCCGATAGCATAAGAGAAGAATCAACACACACATTCCGGTAAAAATAAATGCAACAAGTGCCAAGAATTCTGGTCCTTCATCAACTTGGTCATGTTTGGGTCGAGAAGTAAACTTGTTACTAGGCCTGTCGTGTATCAAATTGCGGGTCCACTGTCGCCACGAATAGCCTCTTCTTGATTCATCTTTGTCAACCTCATTACTGTGCGAAGCATTCTCCACGTCTGTACTTTCAGATTCTCTATACTTAATCTCGGTCTCACTTTGAGGTGGCATCCCATCGATGTAGGCATTATAACAACGAGTGAATGATGGAAGCGAAGGTTGAGCCTGAAGCTTTGTAACTCTGAGCACACTTTGGCATTTCTGAATAGCGTTCGATGCATCTTGAGATATTCTGGCAAAATCCTTGTCAAATTTCCGCCGTTCAATACGATTCATCCTAGCTACGACGTCATCGAAAATATTGAGGCACTCTTTGTCTACTATGGAAAGTTCATTACAAATATTGCTGAACTTGAATGCTGGCAAATCTTGCCCCACAGCTAAAGCGCACAAAAAGACCGTGGAAAAGACTCGCATAGTGTCAACCACGTGAAAGCGCATATAACCTATAGTTACGATGTGTTTGGACGTGCGTCATTTTTTCGCTGCAACGGAATGTAAAATACCTTTTTTTTTTTAATGCTGATTTTAAAGCTGCTTGTTGACGTATCCGTTTGGAAAGAGGCTGTTTGCAACGGCGTAGTATACAAATAGTTTAGCGTGGATTATCACTACTATAGAAGACGACTGTCAACTGTCAACGACTGTACGTAGTACACTACTAGTATGATGCAATTGATCTTACAATCATCACAACTGTCTTGGCACTTTGAATTTACAAATAAGAGTGGCAACTTTTTCGAAAGGTTAGGTAGAAACTTTTCTTTGCAAGAAAGATTGTGTAATGTCGACAAATCCAATGGAGAGCGCTTCCCACGACATTTCAGTGCAAGATTTTTTGCGCTTTGAACTCGATCGCGTCGTCAATGGAACTGATATTTCTGCGCGACCTCAACTAAAAAATTCAACGAGTGAAGAGCGAGAGCAGCTGGGCACATCCGCACTTGAAATCTCAATGGACTGGAAGCGCATTCTCTCCCCGATGCTCTCTTACAAACTTGTGCAAGAAGCTTTGGTGCATATACATCGCGAATCAAAAGAGTAAAGAACTGCAAATTTCTCTTCAATACCTATAATGGTTTATTAATTGACGAATTCGTTGCTGCTCACCCATAATAGGAAGAAATGCGAATTCAAGTCCTCACTTACCACGGAAATGAAGCAATTGTTCGTAGATCTTTTGCAAGAGATGAAGGCTCTTCCCGCGTCTACACAGCGTCAATTACAGCAACGCCACGAACCATGGGTAGATCTATTCCGAGAACAAGTGGATATTGCACCTGGGAATGGGACACCAAAGCGCGTCGTCGATGTTCGGGAGCTCGCCGAAATATTGACTTTGGCAAACCAAGTGAGTTGTCTAGGTAGTGAATTCACGCAAACACTATGAACAGTTCATCTCAAAATGAATGTGGTCTGCAGATCAACAGCACTGGAAACGACAGCTTCAAAGAGCACGATTACGCACAAGCAGTCACACGTTACATTCAAGTTGCCAACGTTTTAAAAGATATTCGTGCAGTACGTCCCGAAGAAAATTCAATGATCGATGAAGTTAAACTAAAAGCGACGCGGAACTTGACTCTCGCGGCACTGAAAAATTGGGAATGGTCCCGCGCTCGCCGAGCTTGTGATACGGTAAATGGCATGGTCTGAATGAAAGCGTTGCATGATTGATTATGGTAGGCTGATAACTTTTGGATCTGCGCGTAAACAGGTCCTGGAAGAGACAACTAACGAACAGGTGGATCATGTTGTTTATCTACGCCGCGCAGAAGCCAACAAACAGCTTGGTCGCTTTGAGCCTGCCTACGCTGATATTGCCTCTGTTCTTAGTGACAGCAAACTTGATACTAAGGGGCGTGAAGCACGCAAAGCTCGATCGTTGCGCCATGAAATGCGCAAAATTGAGAAACAAAGCGACAATGATTTGCGTAACCCATTGGCAAAAGGTTTGTCTGCTTCAAACATCTTCAGTGAACACCGCGTCTCATCTCCAGAGAAGCATTCC
>Ga0307982_1004740_pt1 | contig 10701 bp, 5 predicted proteins | sample OrgLakmetagen989_FD_201847 | JGI IMG/M metagenome (GOLD analysis project Ga0307982, IMG submission 201847) | Saline water microbial communities from Organic Lake, Antarctica - #989 | ecosystem: Environmental > Aquatic > Non-marine Saline and Alkaline > Saline | place: Antarctica: Organic Lake... | reverse complement strand
AAAGACAAGGTTTTGCTTGCCTTGAGCACCCTAACTTCCCTAGGAAAGCTAGCAAAAGCAAGCGGCATCAAGCGGCTTTTGAGCTCTCTGATTGGCTGATGTGTGTGTTTTGCGCTTGAATTCGCCCCTCGAGTGCTGAGAAGTGAGTGCTGTCTGTGAGCTTCAAAACTGAATGCGTGCTACCCAGATAAGAATCAAGACTTCTGAATATTTTGTCATCTGTGTTGCTTCTGCGTGCTTGCAGATAATCTGATTTTTGCAGACGGCAGCAGACAGATGACAGTGTGACAGATCCTAGCTAGCAGAGAGCTTCAGTACTTACTCCACGGCACGCTAATAGATATCTCAGAGAACTCATACAAGATATCGATAGCTTCGATAGCTTGTGAAGTTATCTCACACAACACGTACAACGCCACAGCACTCCAATTGCTGCTTTTTGAAATGGAGCATGAAGCTTAAAGTTCTCGCGTAAAAATCTCCTTCAGAAGCACTTCGGCTCACAATTATCATCGTACTAGTGAATAGCTTTCTAGGTCCGAGCTTTTTTACTTTACCCAGGTGAGCATCTTACTGCCCACTTTCAAGTTAAGCTTTACTGTAGCTCGACCATGGAGCATGTTGATAGGCTTCAGGGGATGCTCGACTTTGAAGGGTGTACGTCACCTCAATTTGCAACGAAGGTTGGCCTGGGAAGAATAGGCCTTGCAGGCTTTTTCTTAGGCTCTGTTTTTGGCGCAAGCTGTGCTGTCCTTTGCCTCAGCCTCGTAGTAGACATTCCTTACGGTGGTATCGTAACGCAATGGGCTCTTTATGTCGCGGCGTTATCCGGATTTCACTTCAGCGAATTCCTTGTAAGTGGCTAGAGCTTTTATGGGTGGATTCATACTGAGGCACAATGAGTATAGATTTGGAGCGAGTACTTACTATGTAGTAAAGTTCAGTGCAATTTTAGGGCTCAGCTTGAGATCTTTGTTCAGCACATGAAAATGAGCGCGAAACCATCACAGCTTTTTGAGAACAAATGCCTGTAGAGTATGTTTATCTCTTTCCACTCTTAGCTCCTATGACAAGACTTGCTTTTCTCTTGAACTGTTCTTCTTTCGTGTGTTTAGGTCACGGCATTGTATAAACCCGACGCCGTCAGCTACGACTGTGAGTACCTGTAGGACTTCTGGGTCCTTTGCTTTCTCGGTCTTTTTTTTCCTACAAGAAACCTGCGTAAAAGAATGTCCGATTGTTCTTTGTGTCTGTGTTTTGTCAGCGTTTGTGATTAATCATTCAGCTGCGTATACGGTAGCGGCGCTGACTAGTTGGGCTGAGTTTTGGCTCGAGACGTTGCTCTTGAAGCGTGAGACTAAGTTTCAGCCTCGGTTGTTGGCGCTGGGCTTGCTCCTCGTTGGCGCCGGGCAGTTCATGCGGGGCGCAGGTGCGCGTGTCTCTTGAATTGATCGCCACCTATCAAAGTAAAACCCGGTCGTACATGTGCACTTGTGGCAGCGATGTGGACCTGCAAGTCGCACTTCAGCCACGTGATCATGGAGCAGCGCGCGGCGGGGCACCAGCTCGTGACGCACGGCGTCTACAAGTACATGCATTGACGTTGTGCCTTGCACACATATGCACTTGCGCATTCATTAACACGTGCGTTTGTGTGCTCGCCAGGTACCTCCGCCACCCGTCCTACTTTGGGTGGTTTTGGTGGTGTGTGGGCACTCAGTGCTTGCTGTGCAATCCCCTCTGTATTCTCGCTTATGCCGTGGCTGCGTGGGATTTCTTTCGAAAGCGTATTCCGTGAGTCTTTTTCGGACATGTATTCAATGGTGGGCGTATGAACTGTTTCGCACCAGAGAAATGTATGACTTCCTCCTTTTCATACAGGTACGAGGAAGCTACACTACTGCGCTTCTATCCAACTCAATATCCCTCTTACGTCGGGCGCACGTATATCGGCATCCCGTTTGTCGCAGGATTTACTATGCCAGAAGACACAGCCACAGGAGAAAAGAGGGAGTGAAGCTAGTCCTGTGCTTGTGACAGGAGAAAAGAGGAGTGAAGCTAGTCCTGGGCTTGTAATGAGACTCGCTGGCGTTCATGTTTCGGAGCCGCCCCCCTGTTCCCACCCCTTCGAGGAGAGACTGGATTCAGTAGATAACAGAGAGCAGAGAGGGGTGTAAGCTAATCGGAATCCACGGAGCAACCCAGGGGACGGACTTAGAGACACAGACAAGGAGATTATAACTTACACGGTTCAACATTTTGCCCTTTGTTCCCCAGTTTAATCTTGACTTGTACTTGCACTTCGCGAATCGCAACTCGATTCAGTTCGCCTTTAGTGCCGAATTAAAGTTCTAGGTCGCCTCATTCTCGACACTGGCCTGCAGCACCGGCTTCGGTGCTATCTGGCTTTGGGTTTCTGTGAGTTCGAGTTCGATTTCGACCCTGACCCGACCCCACATGAATAAAAACTGAGGGTGCCAGAAATGCTTGGTGATAACTGGCAGCGTTCTAACATAGTACGGCAACAAAATAAAACATAAAAACATAGCCGGACGTTAGACGTTAGCCTAGAGCAACCCATAACTCAAACCACAACGCCAACATAACAGTAAACTTGAAGCATTAAACTTTTAAACCACCAATTCTACATTCACAGCGATCCTCAAATAATTGTGCTGCGTTTATCACACTTAAGGAGATAATAGCCTAGCCCCCAACTGGAGTAGGCCGAGGGGAATAAGAACTCCATTTAAAATTGTCTTCAGGCGGCAGCGAGCACAACACGAATGTCTTCCTTCAAGGTAGGACTGACCGACGTCTTACCCAGGTAAAGCTCCAGTACACCGTCAGCGAGAGCTTTGTCCTTGATTTTCCCCACCAATTTTCCTCGCACCGCCACGGCCACTGATGGCCCGTCAAACTCGAGCGTGAGAGTCTCGCCCTTGGACATCTTCCCCCCAATGCCTCTGAGGATCAAGTCTTGAAACTCCGCGAGAACGTTCGCTTTTACTCCACTCACAGCTGACAGAGCATCGGCGACTTTTTTCTCATCGACACTCATGACAAAGACAAGTTGAGCCACTTTCGGTCCTTTGGATGATTGAAGTGCCTCTGGCGCCTTCCCTGCTGCGCTCTTCAGGTCCGGTGCACTCGCATAGAGACCCACCGAATACACCTGCAGGCGCAAGATAGTCGGATCGAACTCAGGACGCCACTGGTTCATGAATAAGATCATTTCTTAGCTCGATTCAGAATTCATTCCAGCTCTAAGCCATTTACCTTAACGATGCCAGCTTTTGTTCGTGTGCCTACTCCCGCAAGCTCTAGTGACTTCTTCGATGAAAATGAAGCTTTGACTGGATATTCAACTCCTGTGCGACTGTCCACCTACCAAATCAAAGGCAAATCAGTAATCAGAAATGATGCGAGAAATAGTCATTTGTGTACTAATCTCACAATTTGTCCTAAACAAGTCTTCCAGCATCTTCTGTGAGAAATTTCGAATTCTAAAGGTACCTTAAAGCCACTATGTACTTCGGACGGGAGCTGTTCTTGAAGAAAGAAGAAGGCGGCGATGGCGGCGATTGCTACGAGAGAACCAATCCATAGAGATGTTCTAGCCATTGTGGTCAACTGATATTAGGCTAGCAGGATCTAAAGAGGTCTTGAAGTTATTATGATAGATATGAGACCTCTTCGCAATACGTTCAAAGTTCAAAGCCAGTGGGAAGTGGGAAGGAAGGAAGAAGACGTACGTATCTCTACGGGAAGAAAGGAAAAAGGGCCCACCAGAGAGTAGATGGAGCTTCTTTGAAGCTTCGATTTCCGCTTCGACTCCGACGTATGTTTACGGTACTACTGCTTGAGCAGGAGCTTGAGTGTTGATTTCGTTGTTCGTTGTTCATTGTTTGTTCCTTTTTCTTCTTGCCTTGTGCTTCAACCACAATGATCTTGTCTGAACAAAATGGGAGATAAACCTTAAAGCGTGGTTGGCTAGGCATTGCCCGCAAGTCCACAAAAGTAAATTGAGGGCATTCTAGTTTCCACTACCGTTTGCGGGCGGGCAGGACCTGGTCTTCGGCTGATGTCTATTTGCAGGATGGGAAGTCGAAGGGCCTCCTTAACAGTGCTAGTTGTTAGCTTGGCACTTGTCGCCGCGAAAACTGTTGCTTTTCAAACGCTCCGGCCTCTTCACCATCTTAGACCTAGACGACCAAGACAGCATTCGCTACGAGCAGCATCAATCGAGTCCTCGATATCTCATGAGCCTTCGAAAGCAGAGCCTGTGTATGCTCTTTTAGAGACAAGCAAAGTAAAAAGCGACAAGACATTATTCTGGGATAAAACGGCAGCAGCATGGGTGGTGGCAAAGCAAGGAGCTGCAGGTGATTCACCCCAGGTTGAGGGCCGCAAAGTTGTGTCGTTGCCATTTTTGAGCTTCGTGCGTCGCGCGCTCTCTTCCACCTTTCTACCTGAGAGCGTTACCGAAGACTACTACACGTACGTGAAGTGGAAGTGCTTCCAGCGATTCGTGTCCTCCACAGTCAACGTGCTTGGTGTGCAAGCGCTCTTGCTCGCCCTCGGTGTGAAGACTGAAGGTGCGTTGGGGGTAGCTGCTGCAACATCGTGGGTCCTAAAGGACGCACTCGGCAAAATGGGCCGTATCGGGTGGGCAGGAAAGATGGGCTCGGAATTCGATGCTGACTCCAAGAGATGGCGTTTCCGGTCTTCGATCTTATATGCGGCTGGGAACGGCCTCGAAATTGTCACCTACGTGTTTCCGGCTTATTTTGTGGCAATTGCGGCGTGTGCTAACTTGATGAAGCAAATCTCCATGCTCACAAGCAGTGCCACTCGAAACGCCATCTACAGGTCTTTCTCAGCTCAGCGCAACAACATTGGTGAAATATCGGCGAAGAGTGAGGCACAAATAGCGGTGGTAGATTTAGTGGGTATGTTGGCAGGTATCAAGTTGAGTCAAATGGTGGGAAGTTCACATTTTGGCATTGGGATTGCTTACCTTTGCCTCTCTTCAGTGGACCTCTTCTCGATCTACAAAGAAATCCGTTCGGTGGTTTTCAAAGATTTGAACTTCGAGCGACTCGCGTTGGTGCTCCAGGATTATGCCTCCATAGTACCTGGTGGCGCTTCCAGTGCAACAGGATGTGAGGTGCTGGCCCCTTCGCATGTGGCAACCAAGGAGCGCATCTTTCGGAACCCTTGGCTCAACAAAGGAGACGTCTTTAAAGTGCTCAGTGACTTACCCTCCTTAAGCCCCGAAAGACTGGGGCAAAGCTTAGCTTCTTTCCACGGCGAAAGGTATGCGCTCGTCGTGACGGAGGAAGGGCAGCCTCATGTGCTGATGCACCAGGAAGCGCGTAGTCGGGATACGGCAAAAGCCGTGTTCACTTACTTTTTGCTCAAACGCCGCCTCGACGCCAGAGCTGCCACTAGCGATGACACCGCCATCAGCGCTGATGTGATCACCCAATTCCTGGCGGAAGCCCGAGCCGAGGCCGATGCGCGGCAAGAGGGGCTTCTAGACACACTGCAAGTAGCTGGCTGGTCGACGGAGCGCTTTATGCTGCCAGTGCCCAAGCGCATGTACTGGGATTGTGGGGCTCCATCGCAGCCAGCTCAACCCAACGGCAGATCTTAGGAGCCGCAGTGGACTCGCGCCACTTGTATTAGTTCAATTAGCCCAATGAGAAGAGAAGCCAATGCAACACGTGAAAGCTGGCCATACCCTTGATTTAGAATAATTTAATCAAAACAAATTTACAATGCCCATTCATGAGGGTTTTCAATGAAGCGCACGAGCATAAAAATTAAAAATTTCGGGATCCACTGTGGCATAGACGCCGACTTGAATTGCAAGTGTGCCGTCAACTCTTCGTCTCGCTGCCGGTAAATTTTAAGGCTCAACTTACGCTGTGTATGAATCTCTGAAAGGGGGACTTAGCCTTCGGAGGCGCCCGAACTTCGACTTGCTTCGACTTCCGGCGACGCTTCGGTTCTGAAAGAGAAATAAATCCCGAGTCTACCGAGGGCACTCTCTTTGAAGCTACAGCGACTGGATTTGGTGGCTCGGGCCGCCTTTGCTTCGAAGGCTTTGCTTTGGTATTGGGCTCGCTGCCTGGCTTGTGCGTATGTCCGCCGCATAAGAGGCATGTAACGACGAGGATATTTTTGGATTCGAGTCCGTTCGAGTTCTTTTCTAGGCGGCGGCGGCGGCGGCGGCGAGGCGCGATGCGAATGCGGCTCGTCTCGCCAGGAACGAACACAGAACCACAGGATTCGCAACTATTCTTGAGGCATGTGGGGATTTGCGAGCCTTGCGAGGTTGATAAGTCCCTCGCGGTCGCCGATAATTGCTGGGCAACACCAGCGGCGCCTGCTGTACTAAGTTTCACAGCTAGTCTTGCCAAATGATGAGGCACATCACTCATACTAGACGCTATGGTACTGTGGTTTAAGGTTATAACAACGTGAAGCTAGAGAATTCGGACTAGATGCCGACAGCTTGTTCGACTTCTACGATAGGCCGTGCTAATAGAGCCTCAGAGCTAGTTATTCCAAAGGTAATGAGCACCTACAACAAGATTGTGACTTCGCTGCTAATCTCTTATGATAAAATTAGCCTATCTTGAGGCAGATACTGGCTAGCTCTAGCTATAGGGAGCTCGCTAGTGGTAGCTAGCTAGAGACTAGCTTGCGAAGGAGCGAAGCTGCGAAGCTAGCTCTAGCTACCTGTAGCTATAGCTAATTACTAGCTAGACAACCGATTCTTGTCTTACGTTGTCTTACTTTCTATTCTAGAGACGACTACTGTACAGCAGTAAAGACAAAAATTCCGCAGCACTGTAACAGTATTATAGCATAGGCTGATCAACTTCGAAACCTCGAGCTTGGAGTCGACCTGCGTGCAGGAAGTCATTCTGCGAGCAATATTGGGCATCTTGTTATAGAATGAGCGACGCACCCGACGCCGCTGACGAGAACTCTGCTCCTTCTGATGGAGGAACTCCTGCTGATCCTTCACTAGCGCTGAGGTAAATGTTCCAACATGCACTTGTATGCTCTAAAGAGGATCCTTAATCGACATCCTACATCTGCAGCAGCGAAGTAGCATCGCCGAGACAAGGAGTGGCTTTTCCCATTCAAACTGGCGTGCCATCTGCCACTCGGGTATGGGATGAAAATAGCAGTGCGCTAGGCTAGACGCACCGTAAAGCACACAGAATTTGGTCATGCAGAGATAGGAGGCTTGATTCGAATCATGTCGACCACTAACGCAACATTCTAAACCTATAAATTTGCACATGTCTGTCTAGCCGGCCAGTGATATCCTTTCGGAGCAAGAGCAGACCATCTTAAGTCACATTCAGGACCTGCAGCGGCAGTTGTTTGAGCTCAAAGCAGTGGAGGCGACGGGGGACGAGGAAGGGGACGAGAACGGCGAGAGCCTGGAGAGCATCATGGGCAAGAACCGCCTCCTCATGGTCTCGAACCGCCTTCCAGTGAGCCGGGTTGTAGCTGCTGACGGTTCCTATAGCTTTGAGATGTCGAGCGGTGGCCTCGTGACGGCCTTGAGTGGGGTGCAGAACGACTTGGACTTCATTTGGATTGGGTGGCTGGGCTGTGAGATTCCGCTCGAGGAGCAGCCGACCGTGCGCCGCCGCTTGCTGGCTGAGCACAACTGCTTGCCGGTGTTTTTAAGCGCTGACTTGGCGCACAAGTACTACAACGAGTTCAGCAACGGGGTCCTGTGGCCCTTGTTCCACTACTGCCCGTTGCCCATGTACAAAGCTGGCGGCGAGCGGAAGTTTGACATGGACCTTTGGCTAGCGTACTGCGAGGCGAACATTGCTTTTGCCGAGGTTCGAATCATGCAGCTTTTGACTATATTATACAACTGACGTGCGCTTTTTTTTGTTAGAGAAGTCTTTTTTTGGCATTGCCTTGTCTTTTTACGTGACCTCTCATGAGCGTTCCTGGTTTTCCACTCCTGCATCTCCCCAGGCGGTGCTGTCGGTGTACGACCAGAAGACGGACTTAGTTTGGGTGCACGACTACCACTTGATGCGGCTCCCCGCCGAACTGCGCGCGAAAAAGCCCAAGTGTCGCATCGCGTGGTACCTGCACACCCCCTTCCCCACTTCAGAAATTTACCGTATTTTACCAGTGCGCAGAGAGCTCCTGGAAGGGCTGCTACAGGCGGACTTAGTGGGCTTTCAGACCTACGACTACGCGCGGCACTTTTTGTCGGCGTGCAGTCGCGTGCTGGAGGTGGAGTCGAGTCCGAAAGGGGTCGAGTACCTCGGCCACTACTGCGCCATTGGGGTGTTTCCGATTGGCGTGGACGCCGAGCACATCAGCGCCCTCTGCCGGAGCCCCAGCGTGGCCGATCGAGTCAAGGCCCTCGAGGAGACCTTCGCGGGGCGCAAGATCTTGCTAGGCGTCGACCGGCTGGACTACATCAAGGGGATGCCGCACAAGCTCCTTGGGTTGGAGCTGTTCCTGGCCAAGCACCCGGAATGGAGGGGGAAAGTCACGCTGATTCAGATTGGGGTCCCCACCCGAGAAGGCGTTGAGGAGTACCAGAGGTTAGGGCAACAGGTGAACGAATTAGTGGGTCGCATCAATGGCACCCACGGCACCTTAGAGTACTCCCCCATCCACTACATCAACCAATCGGTGCCTCAGGATGAGCTCTTCGCCATCTACAAAATGGCTGACGTGTGCCTGGTCACCTCGGTGCGGGATGGCATGAATCTGGTGAGCCACGAGTACGTGCTCGCGCAGGAGCAGGGGCACACGGGTGACGGGATGATGCCGGGGGGCCGCGAGGGGCCGGGGGTGCTGGTCTTGTCCGAGTTTGCGGGCTCGGCGCAGTCGCTCTCGGGCGCGGTCCGAGTGAACCCTTGGAACACGGAGGAGGTGTCGGGGGCCATCTTAGCTGCCCTCACCTTGAGTCCCGTGGAACGAGAGCTCAGGCACTCCAAGCTGCATCGCTACGTGGCGTCGCACACTGCTAGCTACTGGGCAACGGCCTTCTTGTCGGACTTTGCGGACACCATTCACTGCAAGCCTGCGGTCTCGAAGCTGCCCCCCCTCAACATAAAAAAAGTGGTCACCGCGTACGAGCGCGCGAAGAAGCGGCTGATCATCAGCGACTACGACGGCACTCTGACCAAAGTGCAGACTTTGCCGCAACTTGCGCAACCTGCCAACGCCCTCGTCGAGATGCTCCGCACCTTGACTGCCGACCCCAAAAACACGGTGATCATCATGAGCGGCTGCGAGCGGCGATTTCTGGAGTCGTGGCTGGGGCAGTTGAAGATCGGGCTGGCGGCGGAGTACGGCTTCTACCACCGCATGCCGTGGACCACGGAATGGTCGTCCATGGGGGAAGGCATCGAGTTGAGCTGGAAGGAGCTGGTGGCGCCGATCATGAAGTACTTCACGGAGCGCACGCCCGGCACCTACATCGAGTCGAAGGAGTCGAGCCTGGCGTGGCACTTCAAGGACGCCGACCCTCACTTCGGGGCCTGGCAGGCCAAGGACATGCAGATCTCGCTGGAGGACGTGCTGAGCAACTTGCCGCTGGAAATCATACAGGGGAACCATGTGGTGGAAGTGCGGCACTTGCTGGTGTCGAAAGCCAAGGTCTTGGAGAAAGTGCTCGACCACTTGACCCAGGAAGAACCTCTCGACTTCATCTTTTGCGTCGGCGACGACCGATCCGACGAAGACAACTTTCAATTCCTCGCCAAATACCAAGGTTTGATTGCTCCTAGAATTCTTCTCTTACGTGTGCGCGCACTGCTTCCTTTGCTTTGCTAATCCCATTCTTATGCATCGTACGCCTTGTCTCCTAATATCTGTAACCTTCTGGTGTCCCCTCAGAGCGCTGTGCGAATGAGCTGAAAGCCGCTGAAGGAACTTCTCCCGGTCCTCCCATGCGATTGCCTCCCTTCTCGCTCTTCAATGTGCACATTGGCAACGACATCTCTTCGCAGGTGAGTTTGGGGCCCTTCTTATTGTCTTGAAAGGTGTTTGCGTACTTTTAATCTTTGATGACCTGGCTTGAACTTCTTCCATGTCCTCGTTATCCCGTTGAAAAATCCAGGCCTCGTCGTTCGTCGACAACACCTTTGAGCTTCGCCGCGTCCTCCGTGCCTTCGCGTCGGTCTCGAAAAAGGACAGCGATTTGCGGGATCTGGGAGTAGAGGAAGCCGCTGAGAGGACAGTTTCGGAGACAGGGAAGGTCAAAAGACAAGACCCCAACGCCCGTGTTAGCGACTTTGGATAAATGCATATAAGTAGCTACGACAGCCGTTTGTCTTTGTCTTTAGCCTATGTTTAGAGGCCGAGTGCCGTGGCTTTCATGTGTAACCCCCCGTCCGTCATAACACACCACAGTACGGACTCTCCTAGCCTCCTTAGGTCAAGGCAGAGCCAGCAGAGGCAGAGCGAAGATGATATGCTACGATTCTTAATTGTTTGAGTAGCTTTACAGAAATTCAGGAGATCCCCTTTCCTTTTATGAACTCGAACTCGAACTAATACAAACCAAATGACACAGAAGCCAATGCTGCGGGCAGAAGTGGGAATGCGCGTGCGTTGCGCAAACAAAGCAAGTGCGGAGTGTATCATGAGGGGGAGGGGCATTGGCCAAAATTCTCGCAAAAATTGCAA
>Ga0307982_1004738_pt1 | contig 10703 bp, 11 predicted proteins | sample OrgLakmetagen989_FD_201847 | JGI IMG/M metagenome (GOLD analysis project Ga0307982, IMG submission 201847) | Saline water microbial communities from Organic Lake, Antarctica - #989 | ecosystem: Environmental > Aquatic > Non-marine Saline and Alkaline > Saline | place: Antarctica: Organic Lake... | reverse complement strand
TCACAGAGTGCAATTCGGAACGCTTCGAGTCTACGTGATCCATGAGGAGTTCTCAGCTCTAAATTTTACAAGTGTGAAGGTTGCGAAGCTTTCGTCTCAAACGCTCCGAGAGCCGAACTCTTCGTAGCCTACACGAACTCACGAAGCTTTCAACTCTAATTACATTTCACGGTGTGCAGTTCATACAGGACTGCACTACGACCTTAGAAATGCATCATGCGCCTCTGATGTTACCTCTCCATCTCCAGAGTTTCAGTGGAGTCAATCGTGTCTGACCATTTGGAGAACTCAGAATTCCGCTGCTGCACGCATTTCCAGCTCCAAGTCATCTTTCTCATTCGAAATACGACACTCAAATGACCCAAATACTCCTAGAGGAATACATCTTTATTGTATAGGCATAAGATTTTTTGAAGTAACATTATTCGAGCCGCGATAAATACGCACGTACCTGTGAGCGAACGAAGATTTCGACGCCGATGTCCTCAGTTGGATCTTTAGCCAGTAAGTACGCCACGTAGTGGACATAAAGCCACGGATCATGCTCTCTAACTGTTGGTGATCCTCAAAAGAAGCGATCGTGTACTCCTTGCGCGTCACGCCACAAATGATTCACTCGGATGTCAGTATATCTTTGCGTCTTGACTCATTTTCGCGCATGGCTCCAAAAGTATCCAACATCAAACCAGCAATGATGATCATCAGAATGATGCCGACCCAGACAAAAAAAATCGAGTCGTACGCCATCCGCGCGAGGTATTGTCCTCCACCGGGATTTGCCACACGCAACTCTTGCCTTATGTCTCCGCCACCGCCCGCCATTTGCGAGTACAACAAAAACCAGAAGCATCCAACAGCGGTTGAACATTTCTTTGCATCTGAATCTTGGAGGTCTCCATCCCAAAAGGGAACCAAAAGCATATCATTGAAATGCTCTACCCCAAAGGAGGCCCAGATGACGAGTGTGCAAATGAATAAGTACAACACCATCCCAAGCGAAACTCCCGGCGATGTAACGCTCTTTATGATGGACAAGAGCACGGATGAATTGCTGACAATGTCAAGAAGCATCAAGGTAAAGTATTCTGACTGGATGAAGCCTTGTGTTGAGATGAATTGCAGCAGCAGGTGGTTCCGGAAGAATGGCTTCGTAACAGCGCAATCGAAAACAATGCAGAATATGCGCTGCGCTTTGTTGGCTGGCACTATTATGTAGTTTCGGATACAAAGCAGCGTCCAAGGGAGATTAATACCTAATACAGTTGCTGCGTATAGCCTCCAGGCGACACCATAATTGACCGCATGCATGATACAAAAACCAAGATTGGATATGAGGGTCACTCCCCAGAACGTGAAGGCGCCCAGGTCTCTCTGTTTGTCTTTCTCCTTGATCAGACTTTCGGTTGCCACTACTACCGAGAGGTCAAACTCTTGAATTATTATAGGCACTTCCGTGACTGCGACATAATACTAGTACAATGGCATAGTTTGAAAACGTGGTTAGAACAAGAGGTAGAATTAAATAAAAGGATTAGAGTGTGAAAGTTAAGTGTTTCACTTCTAGGAAAGAGATACATTTATTTTAAAACAAGGAAATGCAGATACCAACCATGATGACAAAATATCCGAAGAAGTTGACGCAGCCGAGAAAGAGGGTGATTTCGAGGCCATATATTTCGTAGCTATCAAGAGAGGAGGTTCCCTTGAGAAGGCTCAACAATGAATCGGCAGGATGGCTGATAGATGGTGGAGACATTAGGACGTTGAGATTAAGAAGGACTACGAAGGAGTACAGCACAAGCCTTATTGATGTCACGTGTTGGTGCAAAAATCTGTAGAACGTTGACCCTTGACTACACGCATACACGTGTTGCATATTAGCAATGAAGACTGGGACAGCTTTGACAAGCTCCGCAACTCGAATTTCGGCAGCAGTTAAATCCACATCAAGCATGAAACTTGTGACCAAACTTTGGGGTAAATACGGCGCTTCTTGAGGTAACGGAAATATTACTGCTTCGATCTTTCCACGCCACGCCACTTCAATCCGAGCCAGCAGTGGTTTCATATTTCTTTGCCTTTTCTGTTCATCAGTATCAATTTCACCTTCCTCATCATGAAAGTCGTGTGTTAAGCTAACATTACTCATTCCTGCGGAGGTTGTATCATCATCAGCAGCATCAAAGACTGCAATCACGGTCTGAATTGCACTTAAAGTGCACTCCATGGCTTCTGCTGCCGCTCGCTCCATTAGTGTTGGAAGGCGTCTTTTAATTGAGGCTCTTGTATAGATAGCTCGCACATCACGCTCTAGTTCACGTGACAATCCTTTGAGGCCAGTACACTCCAGGCGATGCAATACTACGGTGTGCGTAGTTTTATCATCTCGTCCCTCGAGACAAGCTGCAATCATGTGGCAGGCTCGGCAACGCAGGTCACGACCAAACGCGGCAAAGAATACGTCTTTAGCACGAGAACGGAGTCCTGAAGCTAGTTCACTATTTGGCGACAGATCCTCGTTAAAAGCTTGGCCACTTAGACCAAACTTTCCCGTGGGATCGTATGGAGGTCGCCAGCGTGCCGATATTAAACTATTTACTGCACCCAGGACCTCTACACGAGCCACCTGAACTTGGTTGCCTGCACATGGCCCAAGCATGGTTTCAGTCAAAAAATCCAGTACCCCCGCCTCCAGATTCTCTTCTGGTTTGCTGAACAAAGCAGCTGCTTGCGATGAGTCAACGAGGAAGATAAAAAGGTCTATGGCACTCCCGACAAGGTCGATTTGAAAAGCACGAGTACGCTGCTCCCTCAAGTAGTTTTGAAATAGTAAGCAGTGGCCCTCGCACAATAATTGAAGAAAGTGCAATGTCTCAGCCGCACTTTTTATGTGTTCTTTCGCATTCTGGCTCAAATTGTCGCCCAGTTCTTGCCGCTGTCTACATAGATCAAGGCCGTCTCGATCTGTCTTTAGCCTGTGTGCCATCTTTGCTAAAAAAGTTGCATGAGGATCTTGTGCAATTAAAAACCTGCAAATTGGGGTTCGGGGGACGGTGAGTCAATTGAATCATGAAAAACTGAACATGCCTGAAAAACAAAATAGGGTGCAATTGAGGCCTACCGGAAGAGATGGTGTTGAACGCGCATATTGCCACCATTTAGTAGTTCAGTAAATAATTTCACAGCGGCATTTCTCAAGAAACATTGCTCGATGAGCATCAAAATATTGGCAAGTATAGTAGTGAGGCCAAGGGCATCGAGGTGGTCTTGTATGGACACATAATCTTTTCGATTCGCTTCATCCATATCGCCGAAGTCTTGGACAGCCTCGTTCTCCCCTTTTGCCCGTGCGAAGGTCAAATATGTTTGCAATACGAAGAAGCACCTCAAAACAGTTTCAAACTCGCTAAAGTTCATGAAGTTGTCTTCAATATATTTCAATATACGGATCAAAAGTGAATTCCACTTTAGACTTGAATTGCTGTCATCATTTTCTGCCTGTTTGCTCCCCTGCATGCTTGAAATCATATGAAAACGTCGGTGCCTCACAACTTCTAAAATCCCATCATTGTGACGGCAAGCAACTTGGAAGGCGGCAAGCTGTTCGCTGAGATACTTCGTTGGCAAAGACATTGCTAATTCCGTCAGATCGCAGCCGCCCGGTGCTATGGTTAGAAGGCGTTGTACATGTGTCAGGCGCTCGTACCTGGTAAGCAAGCTGTGTCGGCTAAAGGTGCTTACACTCGATGGTGGTGGTTCAGGAGTTACACCTTCCGGTGAATCTGAAGTCCGATTTCTATCGTCATGAGCGTAATATATAATCCGTTGTGCACACAGTACCGCACGTCTTGAGAGGCGTCTTCTCTTAAGGTCTTCGCTGCCATTAAGGCGATCCGAGGCGCCTTCGCATAACATCTCAAAAAGTACAGCAAACTCCTTCAGGTCAATTGTGTGGCTGTTATCAACGTCTGCCTCATCAAATGTTGCGTCCAATAAGGCTTCTGTCATAGATGCAATGGAGGTGATGCCAGCATTTTGCCCTTTTATCTCAATCAATTGATGGAGATTTCTTTTGCTACGTAGCGATAGCGGCATTAAAGGATCAGAATTCGATGCATTTTTACGATATGAATCATCATGTTTTGTGTGCACTTCCACGTGTGCTGGAGCGACCGGGCGATCTAACGAAAAGGAAGACGAATACAGTGTTGCCCTTTCTTTGGATTACATCGTCGGAAAGATGTTATGGGACAATGTGGCGCGCTTGTCGTCAGCGCTCTCTTCGACTAACTCTTTTTCTAAGTCTTGATGACGAGACAAATCGATGATTTCGTGCATCAACTGCTTAAATTCGACTACAGTGAGCACATCGACATTCTTCATTTCAGCCTCAGCCGCTTCAAATGCCGCGCCACCCACTTCTTCATATTCCTTTAGCTTTCTTGCCAGCACCTGACGCTTTTCTGAGGTGAATTCTTTAAAGGCAGCTTCGAAAAAGGTTGGATAAGATAATCTTTCATTCAGAATATTCTCCACAACTTCTGTTATGATTTTGATCAGCCATCCATGTGATGATTGTGCTTCCTCGAACAAAGCCATGTTGCTCAAATGAGTGAAAACATCTTCAAGCATATCTAAAACGTCCTCTGCTAATTCAATAGTAGCCGAAGTCGACGGGCCTTCTCCATTCGGCATTGACGTCGAACGCTCTCTGCCAAAAACACCGCTTAGCATCTTCCGCCTTGAGACTTTAGTAGACGAGAGTTCACTCTCGTAGGCTCGTAGGTCTCGAGAAGAATTTCTGAAATGCAAGTGATGTCGTAACACCGGAAGAGCTACATATTCTATGTACTGCCAGAGATAAGGAGAATCAATTAAATCTTTCGTGGGAGGCATTCATAGCGCAACCTCTGTGATGAGGCCGTTGAGTGCTCGTGCAGGACCAGCGACTGTAATCATTTCACCGCCCATTTTACAGGGTACTGAGTCACACAACCAAAGGTGAACCTGAGGAAATTAAAGTGCAGAGATGAAAGGATTTGCAGCTTTAACATAAGGCCTGATTCATGGTAATTGATACATTGCACCTTCATATCTTAAAAGCGAGGTACGTTATAAAGTTGTGGCTCACTTACAGCTCTAGCATGCGTAGCCTCATTTTCTGGGTTGACGGGGTTATTCTCGCCCAGCCCTGCATAGTTTACAATACGCACCATGGACTCCAGTCCACGTTCAAGCGAAATGCCAGAAACTTTGGTTAGGCTCTGCCACGCACTTTCGTTACCTCCCTCCACTAAGCATCGCATCAATCGCAGTAAGCGCGCTGGGTTTCTTAGCTGTGGGGATTCATTGCTTGATTTTTTTCTTTTGTCAGGTGAGACTCCAGTTTTGCCATCATCTCCTTTTGAACTCTCAGCCACATCGGAATGACTGTTAAAGGTCTCGACTGCTACACGGAGGCAACACTTAAGTCCTTCGAGAAAGTGTACATTTGTTTGTCGCATAATTGACGCTACTATGAGGTCTTGAACTCGCTTTAAAGGCCGTCCCTCAGGCAGGCACACTATGAAAAAAAAGTTAAGCTCAGGACAGTCCAAGATGTCTATAGATGCGTTGGCTAAAGAAGTGAAATGATCTACCAAGGTCGAGCTGACTTTCTCCGCCAAAGGCTCGTTGCGGTGCAATATCGAGGATATTACCGTTTGCACAATTTCTGTGGTTCTGCTGATCGAACGTTTGACATCATCCTTGCCTTCGTGTTCGTTTGTTTGAAGTGAAGCAGGCATCATGAGCTCTTCTAAAAAAGGTAAAGTAGGGGCCAACTCTGCTTGATTGGCTCTGTTATTGTATGCAAAATAGACGCAAGCTGTAAAAGAGCTGTATGTACCAAGCTCAGTCGGTGCTGGGACTCAGTTTTTTCCGCTTCGCTTCAACGGCTACCTTTCCGAGATATCTCGGGATCCATCCGTGTACGCCCCATAACAGCCGTTGTTAACAGTTCCTGAATGTTGAGCGAACGCAAGATGTCTTGATGCTTCGTCACAACTTTTCGCTGCGCGTTAGGTTTCCAGTCTTCAGCGACATCTGGCGCCAACAAAGAGGACGATTTCAATTTATAAATATCATGATCCGGTACCGACTCCCCAGCGAACTCGGCGACATTTAAAGAACTATCGTACTATAAAAACTGCATCAAGCGGCGAATGAATTGCATCGTTGCATTGAATGCATGATCATCAAATGGACCCGAAAGCCTTGACTTAACACCCCAGACGGAGTAGTTGGATAAGAAGTAGCTGAGATCATTGAGCTCGACGCGTAGGTTGTGAATGTCTTGGATATATACAGCGAGCTTCGGTGACGGTAATAAAATCACTTCCTGGACAGCTTTTATGAGTCCTTTACGCTGCTGGTAGGTGCGCTGATAAAGGTCGAGGCCTTTGGCAAACAATTTGTCATCAGGTTGCAGAAGTGTTGCCATGAGGAGCTTATCAATGTCAGCATAATCCCCCAAACTGGGAAATTCAAGCTTTGTTGCGTCGTCTCCTCCATTTCCAAAAAGAGCCTCAAAGTCCTCTTTCAATTCTTCTTGAGCTTTTTTGTGATGCCCGCCATGTATTTATGAGCATCACTTGGGTCCCTTTGTCTCTGCTTAAATTTGAAAACGATACGACATGCGAAGATCAGACACACCGATGAGAACGTCAATAGCGCTTTTTGCCATCTCAATTCGAGGGCTATTTATGCCTTCTTGACCGGGTTGTATACTGGCGTTGTGATGTACTACAACATTATCTTGCATAATCGTGACGCACATCTTTGTGACTTCCTGGAGTTTGCAGTGGGTACTTATGAAACCGAATTTGAGAAGCGCCTTGAGGCAAGCCATCGATGACCTTTGGAAAGCCACCTTCTTTTGTTTCGCTTCAAAAGAATTATCTTCATTTGCATGTTCTCATCGACTTCGGCCAATTGAGGAGGCCCTAGTTGCGGCTTTTCGACTGAACCATCAGCCGTAGAAGTTTCACCTTCATTTGCCTCTGATTCATCGATTCTTTTGGCCAATTGAGGAGCACCTTCTAATTGAGGCTTTAGTTCGTCAATGGATACCACCAAATACAGAACGGAAGGAGCTCTCCAGTCACTGAAAGATTTTTTATGCACGAGAGGGCCCTCAACCTTTTGTGGTGGACGGTGTTCGATTAAGATTGTGGATGTATTGTTGGCGAGAGCGTCACTATCAGAAACGTCTTCTGATGGGACCAGGTAGAACACCATCGACGCAGCGGACCCCAATTTCCCTGCTTGTATTGAAGCGTCAGCAACGGGCACGAGCCCTGCATTAAACATGGTACCGCTCCAGTTGCTGCGATTACTTTCGGTTTCTTTGTGCGGCTCAACTTTGCGCCCGCTAGAGTTTCGATACTCAAAGCTCTCTGTTGAGGGTGTGGCGGGCTTTGATGAGTCCACAGATAAATATTTACCGGACGCCACGTGCCGAAGTCGAATCGGGGATCGCCAGAGCACTGGGCCTGAAGTCTTACGATCCAACAGCTCCAAAGCCCACACTCCCTTTGCTGAGTTGAGACCCTCCAGAGGCGGTGTTGCCTTCACGCAGGGAATGTGCGCTGGGGCGCCTCCTTCACGATGCAGAATCTGACTTTTCGCTCTGAGTAGTTCGCATTTCGGCTCATATGCACCGTCCGCAAAATCCAGAATACAGCCTTTGTCGCTATTGGCCGAAGCTTGCACCCAGCCTCCGGTTTCAGGATGAGATAGTTGCACATAATCCGTTGATGTCAACAACGTCGAAGCGTTACTTGCCATAGATCTACGGAATAGGCGCACCTGTCACCGTTTAAAGCAAAAAAACACACTCAAACGAGGCGATGCGTGTACTTTGCGCGATATTTGGCGGGCTGGGCGGGTGAAAATAGAGAATTTCTACGAAAACGCTTCTTTATCAAAATACAGATTGAGCATGACTACAGGCCTACGCTTTATGTATTACCGTGAATCCACCGCGAGCTTCCATCGAACCATTGACTTCGCACCGGCGCCCACGGGCGGCGAGTTCTAAAGGTTGTTCAATGCCTGGGCTCAGTGGTGGGCTTGGCGATCGGTTCGAATGTTCCTCCTCGATGGGCTGCTGAGTACTTCTACTTGCAGCAGCAGTGCATCCCAAAGCTAGAGTTACACTTGGGCTCAGTACTGAGTGCAGGAGAATCCCATCCCCCGTCAGTACTGGGCTACCCATTGTTCTAATATTAAAACTAGGTCGAACATAGAAGTACGCGCCCACGGTACCTTCGGCTTCGAGACAGACGCGGCGGCAGTGGCGATCTTCTGGAGATGCGTCATTTTGTAGAGTCAAGAAGCAAGAAGATGGCCAATGCTGCAGTTGAATCACATCTCCGTACCTAAGCGATTAGCGGGTAAGACCAACTATATATTCACCGAGAGCACGAATTACACCAAACAATGAAGACTTGTCGGCATGGAGCAAACGCTTACCGAATTGGTATTCCCTCGCCATGAGCCATTTGTTCGAGCGCAGCGGTATTTTCCCTTGCTTCCAAGTCGCTACGCTCTTTCGCCAGCTCCAACTCGCTTGGTATGGTAATTGGTTTCTCCTTCTGAGCTGAAAATGATGTCTTTTGCTTAGTTCGGTTGGCAGCTTTATTGCTCACATTGCTGCTGCCGTCGTCCAAGTCTTGAAAGATATTGTTGGTGACTCCTCTTACGTCTGTATTTGCGATCAAACGACGGTGCTCGTCGCGCGCTCGGTAATCGAGCTTGCTTACTAGCCGAAAAACGCATTCATTGAATCGCCATGGTCCATTGCCTGCAAAGGCCTCTGCCCTGAACCCATGAGAATCAATGCTTTGCTTCCCTTCGACGCCACATGTACTTAAGTTTGCATCACCGAAGACCACACCTGCAATACCACCAAAGTCGTCATTTTGCCGCTCCAAATAAATCAAGTCGCCAGCCGACAGCTCCAAAACGTCGCTACGTTTTGCACCCTTGCCAGTGGATTTAAAAGCGGGCAATGCTTGGTGCATCGCGCTTGTCGACGATGCACGGCCATCATCGCTATCACTCTCTTCACTACTTAAGGACGTGTATTCGAGTCTTCTTGTAGTTGTTGCTTCGGGTTTGAATCTCTCTGAGCGCTTCTTACCCATGGTGGACTTTGAGTGTTTTCTCAAGTTTCTGTCATCGCGTTTTGTCGCGCGAGCGTGGTGCGAAGGCAAGGGATGTACCTCAGCCTGCTGCAAGCAGAATGGGATGGCAATGATGTGTTGTGAATACCAATATTTTGGGGTTCATACTAATGCCCCTTTGCTCGCCCCTCTCTCACAAATTCAATCAAATCATAACTCACATCATGTCGATCTGAAGCGATTGTCTGCGCTAATTGTGTGGGTGGTCTGATTTCAGCGGCTTGAATTACGCCATTAATCCCGTTTGAATTCACCGAGGCATTGGGCTCGAGTGATTCGACTGCATATGCACCTCTTGCTGGAACCGTTGTCCCATCGAAGAGAGCTTTTTTAGTGGAGGAGACGCCATCTGTTTCAACTTCTTTTGATCCGGACCTGTACAGTGCCCTTCGTTCCGTGCCGCCCAGGAGGGTATGTGCGACAGCCGGTTGCGATGTCGCACCCTCAACTGGAGACGTGTTGTCACTGTGATGGCTATGGGTGCGTATAAGCGACGGTCTGCGCATATTTTCAGGAGGACGAGCAATTTTCTCACGGCTTCTCATTGGAAATTATTAAGCCAAGGCAAGAAGCGATGCAAATTAGATAGGAGCGCTCCACGAAGAAAAAAACGATATGTTGACGACAGGTTGATACTGTAGGCAGTAATCTGAAATCTAAATCTGGAAGCTCCCGAGCCAAACAAACTGTATTTTTTAGCGAGATTCATTTTTGAGAAACAAATTAAGGTGCCCGCGGAATTGCACGGTTCAGGGGCAACTTGCTTCGGTATCTACTCAGGAAGTGCGTGTTCTTAGCGCCTTAAATGGTAATTGCCGATACTTTTCCAATACTACAGTGCAGACTACAGATCTGTATGAATGCATGATATTGCACTTACTACTGTACTGTAGTGAGAAAGATTGTTAACTGCTTACTATAGTAGTCTCCTTATAATTTACGAGTGTAGAACCGAGAACATAATCTACCGAAAACGCAGTGCGGAATGTAACATAGTACAAACGCACATCAATTATGACCACTTCCGTGGACCCTCGGCCGCCCAGGCTTATGCGACTTACGCACCTTGCTACGGCCGCCCGTGCCATGTAATTGGGAGTTCAGAGGAGGGGCATTTCATGGTAAGAAATAAGAGAAAATCCCTTGAAATTTAATTCTACTGATAGTTGAAAGCGGCCCAGGAGTTCCCAGTAGCACTCATTGCATCATTACTCTTAAAAAAATTGAATTAAAGTGAGATAGATGGCGATGGGCAGCGCACATTCGTTTAAGGTAAGTAACAGACCATATTTCTCTATCCCACTCCAAATGAAATGAAAAGGCAGTTGGCACCGGAACAGGGGCCGAGACATCTAGTCTAGTCTAGTTAATACTCCCCAAAAATACAAAGAAACACCACTGTGGCAAATAGCAACAGAAAAATGTAACCTTCAGAACAAGTCTGACTGGGCTGAGTGTCCTTTTGCGTAATGCAAT